>OLRK01000154.1_pt1 | contig 84773 bp, 66 predicted proteins | sample 1672911 | NCBI WGS metagenome assembly OLRK01 (sample SAMEA3136736, study PRJEB25190) | human gut metagenome | biome: human gut; feature: human-associated habitat; material: faeces | place: Austria | collected 2013
TGAGATCAACCTCCGGGAGGTTTCTGCCAACGGCTCCTACTGGGAGGACGGCCACTGGGTAGAGACAGAGCCCATGGAGATCAAGAGAGAGTACAACTTCCCCCAGGTGGGCCAGAAGGATATGTACCTTTTACATCACGAGGAGATCGAGGCCCTGGCAAAGAACATCCCGGGCGTAAAGCGGATCCGTTTCTTCATGACCTTTGGCCAGAGCTATCTGACCCATATGAAATGCCTGGAGAATGTGGGCATGTTATCCACCTCTCCGGTGGAATATAACGGCCAGGAGATCGTTCCGATCCAGTTCTTAAAGGCCCTTTTACCGGATCCCGCATCCTTAGGCCCCAGAACCGTCGGAAAGACCAACATCGGCTGTATCTTCACCGGCGTAAAGGACGGAAAGGAAAAGACCATTTATATCTACAATGTCTGCGACCATCAGGAATGCTATAAAGAGGTGGGCTCCCAGGCTGTTTCCTACACCACCGGCGTACCGGCCATGATCGGCGCCATGATGATGGTGACAGGAAAATGGAACGGCAAGGGCGTATTCAATGTAGAGGAGTTCGATCCCGATCCGTATATGGAGGCCTTAAATAAGTGGGGGCTTCCGTGGGTAGTGGACGAAAATCCCCAGACCGTAGAGTAAAAACGGCGGGCCGCTGAAGGCGTGGCTTTCGGCGGCCCTTTTTAAAACGACAGAGGTGTGACCATGAACATACATGAGCTTCCGACTCCGTGCTATGTGATCGATGAAAAGAAGCTGAAGGAGAATCTGGAGATCCTGGCAGGCGTAAGGGACCGCACGGAATGCAGGATCCTGCTGGCCCAGAAGGCATTCTCCTGTTTTTATGAATACCCGCGGATCGCAGACTATCTGGACGGTACCACGGCCAGCGGCCTTTATGAGGCGCGGCTGGGCTATGAGGAGATGGGAGAGCCCTTTGGCCTGGAGACCCATGTGTTCGCCCCAGCCTTTAAAGCGGCTGAATTTGAGGAGATCGCCGGGATCTGCGACCATGTGATCTTCAATTCTGCGGCCCAGCTGGAAAAATTCCTTCCGATATGCAGAAAAAACGGTGTGGGCGTGGGACTCAGGATCAATCCGGAATGCTCCACCCAGGGGGATCATGCCATTTACGATCCCTGCGCGCCTGGATCCCGTCTGGGAGTGACCTTGGAAAACTTCCCGGAGCATCTGGCCGGAGAGCTTTCCGGCCTCCATTTCCATACCCTCTGCGAGCAGAACTCCGACGATCTGGAGACGACTCTGGCAGCGGTGGAGGAAAAGTTCGGGAAATACCTGGAGCTCCCCAACATTGAATGGCTCAATATGGGCGGCGGCCACCACATCACCCGGCCGGGCTACGATATCGCCCGTCTGGAGCGGTGCATCCTCCATATAAAGGAGACCTACGGCGTACAGGTATACCTGGAGCCGGGGGAGGCCATTGCCTTAAATGCGGGCTATCTGGTGACCGAGGTCATGGACATTGTGAAAAACGGGATCTCCACTCTGGTGCTGGACGCCTCGGCGGCCTGTCATATGCCGGATGTGCTGGAAATGCCCTACCGGCCGCCCCTTAAGGATTCCGGGAAGCCGGGAGAGAAGGCGTATACCTACCGCCTGTCCTCCTGTACCTGCCTGGCCGGGGACGTGATCGGGGATTATTCCTTTGACCATGAGATCCATGTGGGAGATAAGCTGTATTTTGAGGATATGGCCATTTATTCCATGGTGAAGAACAATACCTTCAACGGCATGGCCCTGCCGGCCATTGCTGTGATGGAGGAAGACGGAAACTGTAAGGTGATCCGGGAATTCGGATACGAAGACTTTAAAGGGCGGCTGGCGTAAATGCGGCCGCCTTTTTAAAACAGGAGAGTACAGAAAATATGAAGAAATTAATGGGAATTCCGGGAGAAGAGGGATATTCCATGCCCGGAGAATTTGAACCCCACAGAGGCTGCATCATGATCTGGCCCAAACGTCCCGGAAGCTGGAATTACGGAGCGGTAAAGGCCAGGGAGGCGTTTAAGAACGTGGCCCTTGCCATTGCAGAGAGCGAGGACGTTTATATGCTGGCAGAGCCGGACGTGGCGGAGGACGCCAGGAGGGCCTTGGGACTTACGGGAAACGCTGGGACGGAAACGCCGGAAAACGGCTCACGGCTCCATGTGCTGGAAATGGAATCCGACGATGCCTGGGCCAGGGACGTGGGCCCCACCTTTGTGAAGAATGGAGCAGGGGACGTCCGGGGCATCGACTGGGAATTCAACGCCTGGGGCGGCACCGTGGACGGACTGTACGCCCACTGGGGAAAGGACGACCAGGTGGCGGAGCGGTTCTGTGAGGCCCTGGGGTATGGGTGCTATGAGGCTCATCCCTTTGTGCTAGAGGGCGGCTCCATCCACAGCGACGGCCAGGGGACCATCCTGGTGACAGAATCCTGCCTTTTAAGCGCCGGGAGGAATCCGGAGCTTACGAAGGAGGAGATCGAAGAAAGACTCCTCTCATATCTGGGAGGGAAAAAGGTCATCTGGCTGCCCAGGGGGATCTATAACGACGAGACCAACGAGCACGTGGATAATATCTGTGCCTTTACAGCCCCGGGCCATGTGGTACTGGCCTGGACCGATGACGAGACGGATCCCCAGTATGAGCTGTCCATGGCCTGTTTAAGGGCCCTGGAGGCTTCTGTGGACGCCTGTGGGCGCAGGATCCAGGTCCATAAGCTTCCGATCCCTAAAACGCCCATCTGCGTCACAGAGGAGGATCTTAAGGGGTACGAATTTGAACCCGGCGAGGATGTGCGGGAGGCCGGAGAGCGTCTGGCAGCCAGCTATGTGAATTTTTATATTTCCAACGGCGGGGTGGTCGTGCCCCAGTTCGGAGATGAAAACGATGAGACGGCAGTAAGGATCTTGGCGGAGCTGTTCCCGGGGCGGAAGGTGCATCCGGTGGCAGCCAGGGATATTCTTCTGGGTGGAGGAAACATCCACTGCATCACCCAGCAGATCCCCGCGTCCGGCGTCTGTGAGTCTTTATAAGGAGGTTTTTATGCGTAAGGTAACTGTGGCGGCAGTGCAGATGCGCTGCACGGAAAATGCAGAAGAAAATATCGCCAGAGCCGAGGCCCTGGTGCGGAAGGCGGCGGCAGAGGGAGCGCAGATCATCCTTCTTCCGGAGCTGTTTGAACGGCCCTATTTTTGCCAGGAGCGCAGATATGAGTATTACGGGTATGCAAAGCCTGTGGAGGAAAACGATGCGGTGCGCCATTTTTCAAAGGTGGCGAAGGAGCTTTCCGTGGTGCTTCCCATCAGCTTTTATGAGAGGGACAAAAACCGCCTGTTCAATACCGTGGCCATTCTGGATGCGGACGGGGAGAATCTGGGGATCTACAGAAAGACCCATATCCCCGATGACCATTATTACCAGGAAAAATTTTATTTCACTCCGGGCGATACGGGCTTTAAAGCATTTAAGACCCGGTACGCTGTCATCGGCGTGGGCATCTGCTGGGACCAGTGGTTCCCGGAGACGGCCAGGTTCATGGCCGTAAAGGGCGCAGAGCTCTTATTCTACCCCACGGCCATCGGCAGCGAGCCGATCCTGGAGGTGGACAGCATGCCCCACTGGAGACGGTGTATGCAGGGCCACGGGGCCTGCAATCTGATGCCGGTGATCGCCGCCAACCGGGTGGGCCTGGAGACGGTGGAGCCCTGTGCGGAAAATGGAAACCAGAGTTCTTCCCTCCGGTTCTACGGCTCCTCCTTTATCACCGACGGAACGGGAGAACTGGTAACATCCATGGACCGGGATTCGGAGGGCGTGATCACCGCCTCCTTCGATCTGGACGCCCTGGCGGAGGACCGCCTCTCCTGGGGATTGTTCCGGGACCGGAGACCGGAGCTGTATAAGGAGTAGGCCGGGGCGGGCGGCAGGCAGATGAAGGAACTGGCCCGCCCGGCGGGATCTGCGGATCTTTTCTGGCCGTCGGTTATGGATGCCATGACAAATATGTATACACGAAAACGGGTGCTGCCATTGAAAAGGCCGGGGGAATGGGATAAGATAAAGGACATCACAGGGAATAGACGGAGGAATATCTTATGGAATACAGGATCGCAGTGATCCCCGGCGACGGCATCGGGCCGGAGATCGTCACAGAGGCCAAAAAGGTTCTGGACCGGGTGGGCCAGGTCTTCGGCCACACGTTCCATTACACAGAAGTGGATATGGGCGGCGTTTCCATTGACAAATACGGCGTACCGCTGACAAAGGAGGCCCTGGAAACGGCAAAAAACAGCGATTCCGTCCTGCTTGGAGCCGTGGGCGGCCATGTGGGCAATTCCCGCTGGTATGACGTGGCCCCTGAGCTGCGTCCGGAGGCCGGGCTTCTGGCGATCCGGAAGGGGCTGAACCTCTTTGCCAATATCCGGCCTGCCTGTCTTTATGACGGGCTGGAGGACGCCTGCCCGTTAAAGCGGGAGATCATCGGAGAGGGCTTTGATATGGTCATCGTCCGGGAGCTGACCGGAGGCCTGTACTTCGGGGAACGTCATACAGAGGAGGTCAACGGAGTCATGCAGGCCACGGATACCCTGGTCTACAATGAGACGGAGATCCGCCGTGTGGCGGTGAAGGCCTTTGAAACGGCCATGAAGAGAAAGAAGAAGGTCACCAGCGTGGATAAGGCCAATGTGCTGGATTCCTCCAGGCTCTGGAGAAAGGTGGTGGCGGAGGTGGCGGCAGATTATCCGGAGGTGGCTCTGGAGAATATGCTGGTGGACAACTGCGCCATGCAGCTGGTGATGGATCCGGGCCAGTTCGACGTGATCTTAACGGAAAACATGTTCGGGGATATCCTGTCCGACGAGGCCAGCATGATCACCGGCTCCATCGGAATGCTTTCCTCCGCCAGCTTAAACGAAGGAAAGTTCGGCCTTTATGAGCCCAGCCACGGCTCTGCCCCGGATATTGCGGGAAAGGGCATTGCCAATCCCATTGCCACCATCCTTTCGGCGGCCATGATGCTGCGGTTTTCCTTTGATCTGGATAAGGAAGCGGAAGCGGTGGAAAATGCGGTGAAAAAGGTCCTGGCCGGGGGATACCGGACAGCGGATATTATGGCGGAGGGAATGAAGCAGACGGGAACGAAGGAAATGGGCGACCTGATCTGCAGCCAGATCGCATAAGGACCGTGGATCAGATACGGGGGCTGCTGGAAAGGAGGGGACTTGGCTTCTCCTTTCCAGCAGCCTTTTTGTATGGAATATGGCTCTGGTGCAGAAGGCATGGAAAAACAAATAATCAGAATAATTCTATACAATAATACAATTAAAAGATAACAGAAAAATAAAATAAAAATTTTTAAAAAAATATGTTGACAAAACGATACTGTTCGTCTATAATAAAGACAACAAAAACAAAGAGAAACAAAAATCCTTAAAAAAGATTTCAAAACTCTTTGGAGAAGGAAATCCAAAAAAGATTCCTATCTCGAAATGAACGTCCAAATCTAAGCAAAGGAGGTACGGACCACCGAAGACTTAAATCTCGTTTAGCTTTTATAAAAAAATAAAAGTCTAAACATAGGGAAACCACAAAACCGGAACAAACGGATCATAAAAGGTTATCTGATATTACTTAAAGATATGACGAGAAAGTATCAATAAGAAAAATACAATAATCAATATGAAAAAGAAAAAATGACAGAAGAAAAAAATTCGAAAAACCGGTGGAGTGAAGAAAGAAAATTTAATATAGATAAAAAACTCGAAAGTGAGGATCGTCCAATGGACAACGAAATGTAGAGTGGGTATCGGGAGAATCAGTAAGTGACTTTTTCGTTACCCACTAAATTTTTGCATGTCAGATCCCGCTCAGATCAAAGGGCGGGGTGTATTCTTCTTTTGCACTGCTTTTTTCCTGCATATATCCGTCTGTAAGCCCAAGCTCGATGGCAGTATCCACAACCTTCTGATATTCATAGGTGGTGATCCGGCGGCGGATCTCCGGATACTGGCTGCTTTTATAAAATGGCGTATACTGGCTCAGTATACTTAGAAGGAACTGTCCTGGAGGCAGCTCTTCCTTTATCCAGTGAAGGAGCCGGATGGAGTCGTCCTTTGCTCCGGGAAGGACCATGTGGCGGATCACTACGCCTTTTTTTAAAAGCCCCGGGTTTTCCGGACCCCAGGCCAGCCCGCCGGATACGCGGATCATTTCTTTTATGGCTTTGGAGGCCATGGAGAAATAGTTTTGGGCTGCCGAGTATTTTTCAGACAGGCTGCTGTCATAATATTTAAGATCCGGAAGCCAGATGTCGATGCAATCGGAAAACTCCCGGATGGTTTCAGTCCGCTCATAGCCGCCGCTGTTATAGACCACGGGGATGTGAAGCTCTGGCCGCGCCAGCTCCATGGCCTGGCGGATGGATGGGAGATACTGGGTGGCCGTCACCAGGTTGATGTTGTGGGCGCCCTTTTCCTGGAGCTCCAGGAAGATTTCAGCGAGCCGGGCTGTGGAAATTTCTTTTCCGAAATTTTCATGGCTCAGAGGATAGTTCTGGCAGAAAACGCATTTTAGGGTACAGCCGGAAAAGAATACGGTCCCGCTGCCGGCTGTGCCGCTGATGCACGGCTCCTCCCACTGGTGAAGGGCTGCCCGGGCGGCTTTGATCTGGTGGGATGCGCCGCAGAAGCCAGGGGCCTTGGTCCGGTCGGCCCCGCACATCCTGGGGCACAGGGTACAGGATTCATAATTCATGGACATGGGGATGTCACCTCGTTTTATGTAGATTCTGCCAGAGCCGGGAGGCTGCCTGGAGCAGCTTTTCTGGTCTGGCAGTGGGTCCGGGGATACGGGCCTGGGGCCGCCTTCCGGTTTCTGGTCCCTTCTGGCAGTGGGGCAGTTATTCCTCCGGGTCGCTCACATGCTCCGGAAGGAACTGATACAGATCATTATAGTGCTCCACCTCCGCAAAGGACTGGGGCAGGGACGGGATCAGTCCGGTGCAGTCCATGGCGGAGCAGGACTGGATATCCACGTCGTATTCGTCTTTGTTTTCCGCCTTTTTTCCAGGCTTCTGGTCCATACGTATCACCTCCGCAGCTTATTGTTCCGCGGATCCTGGAGGTTTATGCATGGAGGCTGTCCCGGATTACTGTCCATTCCCGGATCAGCCGGTCTAAGGACCAGGCGGCGTTGGCCGGGCTGGTGGAGGGAAGGCGGACGGCTGCACGGCCGGTCCGGGGCTCCTGGTATTTTTTATAATATTGGAAGGAAGCGCCTCCGTTGCAGAAGATCCGGGAGATATCTGCGGCTGAAAGGATCCCGGAAAGATCGTTGGGGACCACATTTTTTATGGTGCTGTCGCTGGAGCCTTCGATGGTACAGGAGGCGATCACGTCCCAGAGAGCGATGCGGTTTTTTAACAGGAATATTTTCTTTTCCTCAATGGAGCCGGGCACCGGTTCCTCAAGGACTCCGGCCAGTACCCTCCAGAAACGGTTCTGGGGATGATGATAAAAAAACAGGCCCTCCCGGGATTTGACCGATGGAAAAGAGCCCAGGATCAGGATCCTGGAGGAAGCGTCAAAAAGGGGAGGAATGGGGTGGGTCACAGTTTCCATGGAACAGGCCTCCGTATGAGATGGCGGTTTTTATGTGTCTTTGTAGAGTATGGCAAAAATAAAGGATTTTGTCAAAGAAAAGTTTAAATTTATCTTTTTTTTATTGCTATCTGGGGAAACTCAACTTATAATGGTCTAAGTATCGGGGTGCCATGTCCGAAGGATATAGTTATAGAAAAAGTGGAGAAAGACAGAATGGATAACAACAATCAGAACAGAAATAATGGAAAGAAGCCGGGAGGCCCGGGGATCTGGGTCATGGTGATCGTCCTGTGCATCACGCTGGCGGTGGTCAGCATGATGAACTCTGCCCTGAAAAAGAGCCAGAGCCAGGAGGTCAGCTATGACGAGTTTGTCCGGATGATCGAAGGCGGTGAGGTGGAGGCGGTCCGGGAGTCGGGCAGCCGGCTGGTGATCGTGCCAAAGAGCAGCTCCACCCAGTATTCCAGGCTGATCCAGTATTATACGGTCCGGGTCCAGGATCTGAAGCTGACGGACCGGCTTCTGGAAAGCGGTGTGCGCTTCGAGGGAGAGGACACCAGCGCCAGTTCCAGCATCATCAATTTCATCGTTGGGTGGGTGCTGCCGTCGGTGCTGATGATCGGACTGCTGTATATGATGTTCAGCCGTATGGGCGGCGGAGGCGGCATCATGGGCGTTGGAAAGAGCAACGCCAAGGTTTACGTCCAGAAGGAGACCGGCGTGACCTTTGCCGACGTGGCCGGTGAAGACGAGGCCAAGGAGTCTCTGGTGGAGATTGTGGATTTCCTCCATAATCCCCAGAAATATACAAAGATCGGCGCCAAGCTCCCCAAGGGAGCCCTTTTGGTGGGCCCTCCGGGAACAGGTAAGACGCTGCTTGCCAAGGCGGTGGCCGGAGAAGCCCAGGTGCCGTTTTATTCCCTGTCCGGTTCGGACTTTGTGGAAATGTTCGTGGGCGTGGGAGCGTCCCGTGTCCGGGACCTGTTCAAGCAGGCCCAGCAGTCGGCTCCCTGTATCATCTTTATTGACGAGATCGACGCCATCGGACGGAGCCGTGATTCCAGGTTTGGCGGAAACGACGAGAGAGAGCAGACCTTAAACCAGCTCCTTTCTGAAATGGACGGCTTTGATTCCTCCAAGGGCCTTCTGGTGATGGCGGCCACCAACCGGCCGGAGATCCTGGACCCGGCGCTCTTAAGACCGGGCCGGTTTGACCGCCGTGTCATTGTGGATAAGCCGGATCTGAAGGGCCGTGTGAATATCCTGAAGGTCCATTCCAAGGACGTGCGGCTGGATGAGACGGTGGACTTTGAAGAGATCGCCCTGGCCACCTCCGGAGCCGTGGGCGCGGACCTGGCCAATATGATGAACGAGGCGGCCATCAACGCCGTTAAGCACGGACGCCAGGCCGTATGCCAGAAGGATCTTTTTGAGGCTGTGGAGCTGGTGCTTGTGGGTAAGGAAAAGAAGGACCGGATCTTAAGTAAGGAAGAAAGACGGATCGTATCCTACCATGAGGTGGGCCACGCTCTGGTGACGGCTCTCCAGAAGGATGCGGAGCCGGTGCAGAAGATCACCATCGTGCCCAGGACCATGGGCGCACTGGGCTATGTGATGCAGGTGCCGGAGGAAGAGAAATTCTTAAATACGAAAAAAGAGCTGGAGGCCATGCTGGTGGTATCCCTAGCCGGCCGGGCGGCGGAGGAGATCGTGTTCGATACAGTGACTACGGGAGCTGCCAATGACATCGAGCAGGCCACCAGGATCGCCAGGGCCATGGTGACCCAGTACGGAATGTCGGAGAAATTCGGGCTCATGGGCCTTGCTACCCAGGAAAACCAGTATCTGACGGGCCGTACCGTATTGAACTGCGGCGACGCCACGGCGGCGGAGATCGACGTGGAAGTGATGCGGATGCTAAAGGGCGCATACGCGGAGGCGAAACGGCTCCTTTCGGAAAACCGGGACGCTTTGGATAAGATCGCGGATTTCCTGATCGAAAAAGAGACCATCACCGGTAAGGAATTCATGAAGATCTTCCGCCAGGTGAAGGGGATCCCGGAACCGGAGGAGGAGATCCGGCCCGAGAAAAAACGCATGGGAGGCGCTCCTGTGGATCCGGCGGCCATGGAACAGTCGGAGGTACCCAGGGAAGCGTCCGGGGCTGCACCGGAAACGGACAGCCGGACCCAGGTTCCGTCTGAACTGGAAGAGGGGGAGCCTGCGGCGGAAACGACCGGGACTGCTCCAGAAACTCTGAAAGCGAAGGAGTCTGCGGCGGAAATGACTGGAAATGCACCGGAAGGCCGGAAAGAGGAGACCGGAGGGGCTGAAAATGAATAAATGGATCTTGTCGGGGGGACTGGCGGCATTCCTGGCCGCCGGACTCCCGTGGACGGCTTCCTACGGCGCGCCTTATGCGCCGGGGGATCCGTCCTTTTCTGAACAGTGGGCTTTTTATAATGACGGTACCTTTTCCATTGAAGAGGAGAAGAACCGGTATGCGGTCTACGACGATCCCTTTGGACAGCCATGGGCGCCCGGGGACTGGCACTTTGAGGAGCCGGAGCTTTTAGGCATGCTGGTCCAGGTGGAGCGGATCCGGGCAGCGGCCGGGATCGATGTGGGGATGGCCGATGCCTGGGCCTCCTACGGAGAGGGAAAGCGGGACGTGGTGGTGGCCGTCATCGATACCGGGGTGGATATTTCCCATGAGGATCTGGCGGGAGCCATCTGGGTCAATGAGGATGAGATCCCGGGAAACGGCCTGGATGACGACGGAAACGGATACGCGGACGATGTGAACGGCTGGAATTTTTACCATAACAATAACAAGATCTATAATGGATCCGAGGACAGCCACGGCACCCACGGGGCCGGTACCATCCGGGCGGCCTCCGGCAATGGTGTTGGGATCTCTGGGATGATCCCAGGGGACCGGGTGAAGCTCATGCCAGTGAAGGCCCTGGGCGGCGGGGACGGCGAAGGAAATACAGCGGCTCTCATTAAGGCCATCCGCTATGCGGAGGACAATGGAGCTTCGATCTGCAATCTGAGCCTTACTTCTCCTACCAATGACCAGGCCCTGTACTGCGCCATCCGGGATTCCTCCATGCTTTTTGTGGCGGCAGCGGGAAACGACGGGAAGGATATCGACAGGACGCCGGTCTACCCGGCCTCCTATGAGCTGGACAATGTGATCTCCGCAGCCAATATATCCTGCGGGGGAGAGCTCCACGAAAGCTCCAACTATGGCGTGGGATCGGTGGACCTGGCTGCGCCGGGAAGCTATATCTTAAGTACCACGCCGGGAAACACATACAGCTATATGACAGGAACCTCCATGGCGGCTCCCATGGTCACCGGGGCGGCGGCCATGGTCTGGTCCCATTTTGACGGCATCGGGGCGGCGGAGGTGAAGGAGATCCTTTTAAATTCTGTGACTCCCCTGGACAGTCTTTCCGGAAAGGTAAAGACCGGAGGAATGTTAAACGTGGGGGCGGCCCTAAGGTATGACCTGGGGACGCTTTCCGGGAAAGCCTTTGAAGCAGGCGGGCACAGGCCGGAAAACGGCACAGCTCCCCATCTGGAGGCCCGGACGGAACGGACCCTGGCCGGATTGTATCTGAAGGTGAGGGTCGTGGATATTGACGGGGATCTGGAGGTTCTTTATTATGCGCCGGGAGAACGGAATGCGGAATGGTTCCGGGGAAAGGAGGACTGCCAGTCCTTTACGGTCAGTGACCGTGACATTGCCGCCTTCCGCATCGACCAGGCGGGCGTTTATACGTTTTATGCCAGGGACAGAAGGGGCAACGATACGGCCTATACCGTAAGGATCGCAGATCTGCGGGAGGGTCCGGGGGTCCTGGACCAGTAAATAGAAAACCGTTGTTTTACAGGAGGTATGGCAGGGAGAGCAGCCAGTCTGTAAAACAACGGTTTTTTGCATTTCGGTCTTCCTTTTACCGGATCACGTGGATCCAGCCCTGGGGCGCTTCGATGCGGCCCATCTGGATGCCGGTCAGGGTATCGTAAAGCTTCTGGGTGACGGGACCCATTTTTTCCATGCCGCTGGGCAGGCAGATCTCGTTTCCATGGTCCACGATCTTTCCGATGGGGGAGATCACTGCGGCAGTCCCGCAGAGGCCGGCCTCGGCAAATTCTTTCACTTCCTCAAAGGGAACCTCTCTTTCCTCTGCCTTTAAGCCCAGGTAATGCTCGGCCACATAGAGGATGGAGCGGCGGGTGATGGACGGAAGGATGCTGTCGGACTTGGGAGTCACCACGGTGTTGTCCTTTGTAACGAAGATGAAGTTGGCTCCTCCGGTCTCCTCCACATTTGTTCTGGTGGCAGCGTCCAGATACATATTTTCATCATAGCCCTGCTGGTGGGCGTCCACGATGGCGTGGAGGCTCATGGCATAGTTCAGACCGGCCTTTACATGGCCGGTGCCGTGGGGGGCTGCCCGGTCAAAGTCGCAGACGCGGATGGTGATGGGCTTTGCGCCGCCCTTAAAGTAGGGGCCCACCGGCGTACAGAAGGTGCGGAACTGGTATTCGCTGGCCGGCTTTACGCCGATGACGGGATCCGATCCGAACATATATGGACGGATATAGAGGGTCGCGCCGGAGCCGAAGGGCGGCACATAATCGGCGTTGGCCTCTACGACCTTTGTAACGGCCTCCACGAAGCGTTCCTTGGGGAATACGGGCATTTCCAGTCTCTTTGCAGAGTTTTCCATCCGCTCGCCGTTTAAGTCGGGGCGGAAGGTGACGATATGGCCGTCCTCGGTGGTGTAGGCTTTTAAGCCCTCAAAGCAGGTCTGGGCGTACTGGAATACGCAGGCGCACTCATTCAAGAGGATCTGGTCGTCGGTGGTCAGGGCTCCCTGGTCCCAGGAGCCGTTTTTATAATTGGAAACGTATCTGTAATCGGTTTTCATATAGCCGAATCCGAGATTGGCCCAGTCGATGTTTTTTGCTGCCATAGATTTTTCCTCCGTTCTGCCGCTTTTGCCGGAAATAGAGCCTCCGGGGTTTTTTTGCGGCCGGTAATTATTTTTTTCCATTATAATGAGTTCTTCCGCAGACTTCAAGTTTTTTATGGAAAAAAGATGAAAAAAATCTATGAAAAACGCGAAAAATGTGATACAATATAATTTCAAGTTATGACCGATATGAATATATGGAAAGGAAGGGGAAAATGGAACGATTATTTACTGCATGGAAGCTGAAAAATCTGGAGATCCAGAACCGGATCTGCGTGCCTCCCATGGTCTGCTTCGGATGGAGTGATGAAAGCGGCATGGTGGTGGATAAGAACGTGGAGCATTACCGGGCCATGGCAAAGGGAGGACCTGGACTCATCATCCAGGAGGCCACCTGTGTCAGTGAAAATGGCCGTTTAAGCCGGGACCAGCTGGGGATCTGGAGCGATGCCCATGTGCCGGGGCTTAAGCGGATCGTGGAGGCAGTCCACGGAGAGGGCGTCCCTCTGCTTTTACAGATCCATCACGCCGGGGTGGTGTCTGAAACAGAGGATCCCGTATGTCCCAGCGATTATTCCCTGGTCTTTAAGGGAAGGGAGCGCCATGGGCGGGAGCTTTCTGTGGAGGAGATCCAGAAGATCGAAGGGGATTTCATAGAAGCAGCCAGAAGGGCATATGAGGCCGGTTACGACGGCGTGGAGCTTCATGGCTGTCACAATTACCTGCTGTGCCAGTTTTTTAACCGCCGGGTGAACCGGAGGACAGATCTGTATAATGCGGAAGATATGCAGATCGTAAAAAATATCATCGATGGGATCCGGAAGGTGACGCCGCCGGAATTTGTGGTGGGGATCCGTCTGGGGGCCTTTGAGCCGGAAATTTCCGACGGTGTGGCCCATGCTAAAAAGCTGGAGGCCATGGGCATCGACTTTATAAACGTGTCCTATGGCTTTGATAAAGAGGCCGTGCGGGAGAAGCCGCAGGGCTATCCCTTTGCAGAGGCCATTTACGGGGCAGAACGGATCAGGGCTGCCGTGCAGGTTCCTGTTTTTGCTGTGTACGGGATCCAGGACGGGGAGACGGCAGAGGCCGTTCTTAAGCAGACCGGAGCGGATATGGTCAACATCGGCCGCGGTGTTTTAGTGAATTATAACTGGGCCAGCGATGTGAAGGCGGGACGGAACCCGGGGAAATGCCTGTACTGCAAAACGTGTATGTGGCGGTCGGATCCGGACCGGTGTGCCGGGAAGCTGCTTTTTAACAGAAAGAGATAGGGGAGTCTTACGAACATGGAAAAGGGAAGAAAAAAGATCCATTATGCCTGGTTCATCCTGGCTGGCTGCTGTATCATGCAGGGAGCCAGCCTGGGACTGATCAATAACTGCTCCGGGGTGTTTTATTCTCCGGTGTGCCAGGATCTGGGATTTGAGATGGGGAAATTTACGTTTTACCGGATGCTTTATTCTATAAGCTCTGCTCTGGTTCTTCCATTTGTGGCGAAGAGCTTCCAGAAGCTGGACGTGCGTGCGGTCATCAGCGCGGCGGCAGTGGTGTTCGGCGTCTCCAATATGGCCATGGGGACCTTCACAGAGCTGTGGCAGTGGTATGCGGCCGGTATGATCCAGGGGATCGCGTCCTCATTTTTGTGCATGATCGCGGCCCCCATCCTTTTAAATAACTGGTTCCACAAAAAGGCAGGGATAGCTGTGGGGATCTCCGCCGCATTTTCCGGCCTCATGGGCATGATGGGGAGCAGCGCCCTGGGCTTTATGATCCCGGCCCTGGGCTGGCGGGCCAGCTACGGGATCATCGGGGCGGCCAGCATCGTCCTGATCCTTCCGGTCTCCCTGTTTGTCTTAAGGAACCGGCCGTCGGATAAGGGGATGCTCCCCTATGGGGCGGAGGAGCTTCCGGAAACAGCGGCTGCTTCCGGAGAAAGGCCGGATGTCAGAAAGAATGGTCCGTCAGCTGCAGCGGCTGGTCCGGAAAAGGGACTTTCCCTGGCATCCCTGGCAAAGCAGCCGGTCTTTTACCTGGCGCTTCTGGCCTATGCGGGAGCCCTGGCCGGCTCTTATCTGAACATGTTCCTGACCTCTTGCGGCCTGGATGCGGGCCTTCCCATGGCCGCAGCGGCCATGATGACCACCATGGCGCTCCTTGGGAACATGTCCAGCAAGCTGTTTCTTGGAAAGGCCAGCGACGTGTTCGGGGCGGTCCGCACCTTTGAGCTTTCAATCCTGGTGTCAGAGATCGGCCATGTCCTTCTGCTCCTGGGACTTCCGGCCAGCGTCATGGCGGGAGCCCTCCTTTACGGGATCACGCCTCCCCTGTCCTCCGTGATGGCTCCGCTGTTCTGTAAGCTGTTCTGGAAGGGCGAGGATTATGGGACGGCCTATTCCTATGTGACCATGTTTGGGACTCTTCTGGTGTCTCCCTTTAATACCTGGTTTGGAAAATTTTATGATCTCACCGGAAGCTACGATCTGACCATCGGAGTCAGCGGCCTTCTCCTTCTGATCACCCTGGCCCTGGTGTGGGCCGGGGGCCGGAGCCTGAGGGCAGAAAAAAGGGATTAGGGTGCTTCCTGGGCCAGGCGGATGAAGGCGTCCATCTCCCTGGTGACCCATTTATCCTTGTGATAGAGGATCTGACGCCAGATATGCATATGAAAATCCTTTACCGGCAGGACGGCCAGATGTCCTGCCGATATTTCGTTTTTAATGGAAAACTCCGGAAGAAAGGAGATCCCGGCATTATTTTTCAGCAGGCGGATGATAAATTCCGTGTTTCCAATTTCTAAAAACGGCTCGATCCGCAGATCCATGGACGTCAGATACCGGTCCAGAACGAACCGGTAGCTGGCGTCCTTTTCAGTTAAGAGAAAGGGCTCCGGAAGGAGCTCCTTAAGCTCCAGGGCTTTCCGGCCAGCCAGGGGATGGGCAGACGAGGCCACGAAGACAATGTCCTCCGGCTCCTCCAGGACCTTGACCCAGCGGTGGTCGTAGATCTTCTGATCCAGAAGGTACACGAAGTCGATGGCGTTGTGGTTCATCCGGTCCAGAAGCACGTCCGGGGAGTCCAGGACCATGCTGACCTTTACCTTTGGGTGGGCCTTATGGAAGGCCTCCATAAGATCCGGGAAGATGGAGGCGCAGATGGATTCGATGGTCCCGATGGTCAGGGCCCCGGTCAGCTCCTGGCTTTCGGTCACTGCGGCCCTGGCGCAGGAGATCTCCCGCATGACGGCGGCGGCATGGTCATAGAAGACCATGCCCTGATGGGTCAGGATGGTCTGTTTTCCGATGCGGTCAAACAGATGGATCCCCAGCTCCTGCTCTAACTGCTTGATCTGGATGGTGACTGCCGCCTGGGAATAGCCCAGGGCCCGGGCGGCCTTTGAAAAGCTCTTTAGCTGTGCCACCTGGAGGAAGGCGGCGATCTCGCGTAATTCCATGGCGTTATCCTTTGCAGATCTTTGTTTTTTGTTTCTGGGGCTATCATACAGGATGAAGAATGGGAATGCAAGCAAACGATAAAAATATTTTAATAATATATTTAAAACATTAAATTTTACTTTTATCATTTCTTATGATATGCTGATTTAAAAGACTGGGGCCAGAAGGAGTTCTGGTCCGTTTGTTTCTGCCGCCGGGGGAGAGCGGATCCATAAGAAGAAAGGACAGGAATGACCATGGAAAAGACCAATGTAAAGTACAATGCCTACATTAAGATCCTGGAGGAGGAGTTAAGACCGGCCATGGGCTGTACAGAGCCCATCGCTCTGGCATATGCGGCTGCTGTGGCCAGAAAGGTGCTGGGAGAGCTGCCAGATAAGGTGGTGATCGGAGCCAGCGGAAGCATCATCAAGAACGTGAAATCGGTGATCGTGCCCAACACGGACCATTTAAAGGGCATTCCGGCTGCGGCTGCGGCTGGTATCGTGGCCGGGGATCCGGACAAGGAGCTGGAGGTGATCGCCAGCGTAGAGAAGGAAGCAATCGCGGAAATGAAGGAGTTCCTTGAAAAAACGCCCATTTCCGTGGAGCATGTGGACAATGGCTTTACATTTGAGATCGTCGTTACCTTATATAAAGGGGAAGCATGGTCCAGAGTCCGGATCGTCAACTTCCATACCAACATCGTACTGATCGAGAAGAACGGTGAGATCTTAAAGGAGGTGCCGGTGGAGGGAGAGACAAACGAGGGCCTCACGGACCGTTCCTTATTAAATATGGAAGATATCTGGGACTTCATCAATACTGTGGATGTGGAGGACTTAAAGCATGTGCTGGATCCCCAGATCCGCTGCAACATGGCCATTGCAGAAGAGGGCTTAAAGGGCAATTACGGCGCAAACATCGGATCTGTGCTTTTAGCCATGAACGGCGATGACATCCGTACCAGGGCCAGAGCCTGGGCAGCGGCCGGGTCTGATGCCAGAATGAACGGCTGCGAGCTGCCGGTGATCATCAATTCCGGCAGCGGAAACCAGGGGATCACAGCCTCTGTTCCGGTGATCGTTTATGCGAAAGAGCTGAATGCAGGTGAGGAAAAGATGTACCGGGCCCTGGCTCTTTCCAACCTGACCACGATTCACCAGAAAACGCCCATCGGCCGTCTTTCTGCCTTCTGCGGCGCGGTCAGTGCAGGCGCGGGTGCGGGAGCCGGTATCGCTTACTTAAACGGCGGAGACTTTGATGCCGTGATCCACACGGTGGTCAATGCGCTGGCCGTTATTTCCGGCATGGTCTGTGACGGAGCCAAGGCCTCCTGCGCAGCCAAGATCGCAGAGTCTGTGGACGCGGCCATCTTAGGCTATAATATGTACGTCAAAGGCCAGCAGTTCTATGGCGGCGACGGCATCGTAAAGAAGGGTGTGGAGAACACCATCCAGAACGTGGGCCGTCTCGCCAAGGACGGAATGAAAAAGACCAATGAAGAGATCATCAGTATCATGATCGAGTGCTAAAGGGGACTGTGCCTGGAGGATACCAGGGCTGGGTGCCTGGGCTCCTGGATCGGACCTGTAAGTAAAAAGAATATGGATGCGGCAGACAGCGGGAGCCCCGGATGGGCCCCGCTGTTTTTGTGCTGCGGGAAAGTACGTCCCACAGTATGAAACAGCTCCGCGCGGGACCGACCTGGGGAGGAAGAGGGAGTCTGCCGCAGGAGAGAGGACAGACCGGGAAACGGTGTATAGCCAGGATGGCCAAAATCCTGGGGAGGCGATATACAAAAGACACAATACTTGTTGAAAAAGTATCATTTTAGTATAGCAAATGCACTATACAGGAGGCGCGAGATTGTGAAAAATATGCAAAAGAATACAATATATGTATAAAAATATTGACAAAATTGTGCAATACTGATATGATTAATGCCATAGGAAAACGGTATTACTATAAAAAGGAGGATTACGTTTATGAGAAAAAGAAATGCAGTCAGAGCGGCAGCAGCAGCTCTTGCGGCCATGATGGCACTTACGGCATGCGGCGGTGGCGGCGGAAATGAAACGACCGCAGCAGCCGGAGGAGATACCGGCTCCACAGCAGCTGGCGGAGATGCGGCAGCTTCCGGCTCCGGCGAGGTTGGAAAGACCGATATCACCGTTGCCATGGGCGCAGATATCGTGACTCTGGACCCGGCTGGACAGCAGGATACGACCACGGCAGTCGTGATCAAGCACGCATACAGCACACTGCTTGATATCAGCGACGAGGGAGAACTGGTTCCCGACCTGGCAGAGAGCTACGAGTTGGTAAACGATACAGACTTCGTGTTCAAGCTGAGAGAAGATGCCGTATGGTCCGATGGGACTCCGGTGACAGCCAACGATGTTAAATTTACCTTTGACCGTGCGAAAAATATGCCGAAGACAAAGAGCAATACTTCCAAGGTAAAAGAAGTAGTTGTGGACAACGAGCATCAGGTAACGATCAAATTAACAGAGCCCTATGCTCCTTTTAATACGATCGTTGCAAGCTCCAACTTAAGTATCGTACAGGAAGCAGCCGTAACAGCAGCCGGCGAGGCCTACGGCGATGCGGACAATATCGTGACTTCTGGTCCCTTCACTGTAAAGGAATGGGTTCCCAACGACCACTATACACTGGAGAAAAACGCCAATTACTGGGGTGAAGAGCCCATTACCACTTCCATCACGGTGCGCGTGATCCCCGAGGGCAGCGCCCGCGCCATTGCCCTGGAGACCGGAGAAGTGGATCTGGTATGGGGTGTGGATCCCACAGACTGCTCCAACATCGAGGCAAATTCCGATGTGAAGCTTTTATCCCAGCCGTCCTCTTCCATCGAGTATCTGGGCATGAATATGACAAAAGAGCACTTTAAGGATCAGAAAGTCCGTCAGGCCATCAACTACGCAATCGACAAGCAGGCGTTAGTGGATACCATCGTAGAAGGCCGCGGAACCGTTGCCAACAGCTATATCAATAATACGATCCCTGGCTGGACCGACGAGGTAGAGGCTTATCCGTACGATCCGGCAAAGGCAAAAGAACTGCTTACTGAGGCTGGATATCCCGACGGCTTCTCCTGCCAGCTCTGGGTAAACGGCGACGTCCGTACCCGTTCCGCACAGATGGTACAGGCACAGCTGGCTGAGATCGGCATCACCGTAGATATTTCCACAATGGAATGGGGCGCATTCCTGGATGCATTAAATGCAGGCGAGCACGAAATGTTCATCCTTGGATGGTCCAACTCCTCCTTCGATGCAGATTCCAGTACATACCAGTTATTCCACTCTGCAAACCATGGAGCTACCGGAAACCGTGCGTTCATGACTGACGCTACTGTGGATGAGCTGATCACAAAGGCAGCCCAGGAGAATGATAACGAAAAGCGTATGGAATACTACAAAGAGCTTCAGATCTACCTTCACGATCTGTCTCCGTGGTGCCCATTCTACTATAAGAACGACAACGTAGGCGTCCGCGCAGACTTACAGGGCTTCAAGCTCCACAAGGGCGCAAGCCACTATCTGGGCAACTGCCATTACGCAAAGTAATCGCTTTTTCAAAAATTGAATAAAAACTGAGATGGGGAGCGGGTCCTGGACCTGCCCCCATTAAAAAAGACATAATTATCAGAAAAAAGCCGTTTAGCGGCGGAATGGAAGGTATAAATGAGCAGGTACATACTGAAACGTCTGGTAATGCTTATCCCGGTTCTCATAGGCGTTACCTTTATGGTTTACTTCATTTTAAGCCTGTCACCAGGCGATACCGCTGCGATCATCGCAGGAGAGGGCGCAGACGCCCAGACCATCGAAGCAGTCAGAAAAGACCTGGGCCTTGATAAGCCCGTGATCGTCCAGTACGGAAAATATATGTGGAACCTTCTCCATGGCGACATGGGCGTATCCTATTCCACAAAGCGTCCCGTATTTACGACCATCATGTCTTCTTTCCCCAATACAGCGAAGCTGGCCTTCTGGTCTATCCTGGTGGCCGTAGCCATCGCTCTTCCCATCGGTATCATCAGCGCCACCAGGCAGTACAGCGCTGTGGATAACGTGGGAATGGTCGCAGCCCTTTTAGGTGTGGCGACGCCGAACTTCTGGCTGGGCTTAATGCTCATCATCGTGTTCTCGCTGAATCTGGGGATCCTTCCCTCGGGCGGTATGAGCGGATGGAAGAGCTATATCATGCCTGCCATTACCCTGGGAACCGGCGACGCGGCCCTTATCTGCCGTATGACCCGTTCCTCCATGCTGGAGGTTATCCGTCAGGACTATATCCGTACAGCCAGGGCAAAAGGTGTTCCGGAAAAGACTGTGATCCGGAAGCATGCCTTAAAGAACGCCCTGATCCCCGTTGTTACCGTTATCGGCCTTCAGTTTGGTTCTCTTTTAGGCGGCGCAACGCTGACAGAGACGGTATTCGCATGGCCGGGAGTTGGCCGTCTGGTGGTAGACTCCATTAAGAGTAAGGACGCCCCCATGGTTCTTGGATGTATCGTCATGCTGACGATCACGTTCAGCGTTATCAACCTGATCGTGGACCTGCTCTATGCGTATATCGATCCGAGGATCAAAGCACAGTATAAGAAGAAATAAGGAGGCAGCGTATGGCAACGACGAACAACAGCGCCGCACAGGCTGGCACGGCCACCAAGAAGCGTGGTCAGTTTAAAGAGACGTGGCGGCGTTTAAAAAAGAACAGAATGGCCATGATCGGACTTACAGTAGTGGTCTTCCTGGTCCTGATCTCGATTTTTGCAGACGTGCTGTTTGACTATGATACAGTTGTTATCAAGCAGAACACCCAGATCCGTCTCCAGGGCCCCAGCGCAGAGCACTGGCTGGGAACCGACGAATTCGGACGTGATATCCTGGCCCGTCTGGTACACGGCTCCAGAGTATCCTTAAGCGTAGGCGTTGTGGCAGTGTCCATTTCCCTGGTCCTGGGCGGAAGCCTTGGCGCAGCGGCCGGTTTCTACGGCGGCACCATCGACAACGTGATCATGCGTTTTATGGATATCCTGCTGGCAGTACCCAGCCTTCTGCTTTCCATTACCATTGTATCCGCTCTGGGACCCAGTATCATCAACCTGATGCTGGCCATCGCAATATCGTCCCTTCCCGGCTACGCGCGGATCGTCCGTGCCTCCGTCCTTACCGTAAAGGACCAGGAGTTCGTGGAGGCGGCAAAATGTATCGGGGCCAATAACTTTGAGATCATCCTCTCACATATTATCCCCAACTGTATGGCACCCATCATCGTACAGGTATCCTTAAAGGTAGCGTCCGCGATCCTTTCCACTTCCGGATTAAGCTTCCTGGGACTGGGCGTAAAGGCGCCCACGCCGGAGTGGGGCGCAATGCTTTCCGGCGGCCGCGCATATCTGAGAAATGCGCCGCATCTGACGATTTTCCCGGGTATCGCGATCATCATCACGATCCTGTCCCTGAACCTTTTAGGCGACGGACTGCGTGATGCACTGGATCCGAAGTTAAAGAAATAAGGGAGGACAGGAACAGTGGCAGAAAATAAAAAAGACCTGATTCTTGATATTAAGGATCTTGTGATCCATTATGAAACCGACGACGGAACCGTTGAGGCCGTAAACGGTCTGGATATCCAGCTGGAATACGGCAAGACCCTGGGACTGGTAGGAGAGACAGGCTCCGGAAAGACCACCACGGCCCTTTCCATCCTGCGCCTGGTTCCGGACCCGCCGGGAGTCATCAAAAACGGCTCCATCACTCTGGATGGAAAGGATATTTTAAATCTTCCCCAGAAGGATCTGGAGTCCATCCGCGGAAACCTGGTATCTATGATCTTCCAGGATCCCATGACATCCTTAAACCCGGTGCTTACAGTCGGCGAGCAGATCGCCGAGGTAATCGGGCTCCATGAAAATATCAGTGAAAAAGAGGCCGCCGACAAGGCTGGCCAGATGTTAGAGGTGGTAGGGATCCCCAAAGAGCGTTACGGCGAGTACCCCCACCAGTTCTCCGGCGGAATGAAGCAGCGTGTGGTCATCGCCATGGCCCTGGCCTGCAACCCGAAGCTTCTGATCGCCGACGAGCCCACCACGGCTCTGGATGTGACCATCCAGGCCCAGGTACTGGAGACCATGAAGGAGCTGAGAGAGAAGTTCGGCTCCGCCATGATCATGATCACCCACGACCTGGGGATCATCGCAGAGGTATGCGATGAGGTATCCGTAGTATATGCCGGTCAGATCGTTGAGCACGGAACCCTGGAGGACGTATTTGAACGCACGCTCCATCCGTATACAGAGGGACTGTTCGGCTCCCTTCCCAACATCGAAGAGAGACGTCACCGTCTCCAGCCGATCCCGGGTCTGATGCCAGACCCCACAGATCTTCCCAAGGGCTGCTGCTTTGCCCCCCGCTGCAAATACTGCACAGAGGCATGTACAAAAGCCCGTCCGGAGATGAAATGGGTCAGCGATACCCACTATGTACGCTGCTCCAGATACGACGAGCCTGGATTTAAGATTGAAAGGAGTGTGCAGTGATGTCCGACACGATCCTGGAAGTAAAACACTTAAAGAAATATTTTAATACTCCCAAGGGAACCCTTCATGCGGTTGACGACGTCAGCTTCACACTGGAACGTGGAAAGACCCTGGGAATCGTAGGAGAGTCTGGCTGTGGAAAATCTACCACTGGCCGTGCGATCCTCCGTCTGATCGAGCCCACCGCCGGCGAGGTGATCTTCAACGGCGAGGATATAACAAAGAAAAACAAAGAGCAGATGCGCCTTTTAAGACGGGAGATGCAGCTGATCTTCCAGGACCCCTATGCGTCCCTGGATCCCCGTAAAACTGTCAGTGAGATCATCGGAGAGCCCTTAAAGCTCCAGAAGCTGATCCCGGATGCCAAAAAGAGGGCAGAGCGCGTGCATGAGCTGATGGAGGTCGTTGGGCTGGCAGACCGTCTGATCAACACCTACCCTCATGAGCTGGATGGCGGCCGCCGTCAGCGTATCGGCATCGCCCGCGCCCTGGCCATGGAACCCAAGCTGATCATCTGTGACGAGCCTGTGTCTGCCCTGGACGTTTCCATCCAGGCCCAGATCCTGAATCTGATGCAGGATCTTCAGGAGCAGATGGGACTGACCTATATCTTTATTACCCACGACCTTTCGGTCGTAAACCATTTTGCCAATGATATCGCCGTTATGTACCTGGGGCAGCTGATCGAGAAGGCTCCGTCTGTGACCTTATTCGATAATCCGGTCCATCCATATACCAAGGCCCTGCTGTCTGCGATCCCGGTGCCCAGTCTCAGGAAGAAGAGACAGAGAGTTATGTTAAAGGGTGAGATCTCCTCCCCCATCAACCCGAAGCCGGGCTGCCGGTTTGCTGTCCGCTGTCCGTATGCCACAGACCGCTGCCGGACAGAGGAGCCCAAGCTGGTGGAGATCGAGAAAGATCACTTTGTTGCATGCCATCTGACGGAAAAATAGTGAAAGGAAGCCCTCGGCATGGTATAATGCAGAGGGCTTGTTTCCTGTCCACACAGGCAGAAACGGCCAGATGGCTGTTTTTATGCCAGGCTGCTTTATTGCGTTGAACCGGAAACAGTAAAATCATTTAAAGAAGGAGACCAGAACATGAAAAAGATCGGAATCAATGACTTTACGTTCTACAATTACCCCACAGGGATCACCGCTTCTCCCGACGGAAAGCATGCTGCCATTGCGGTAGTAAATGCCAACGAAAAGGATAATACATACGATTCCTGCCTCTGGATCCATGACACAGAGAGCAAAAAAACGAGAAAGCTCACCAGTGGGAAAAAGGAACGCACTTTTATCTGGCTGGATAATGAAACGCTTCTTTTCACCTCTGACAGAGAGAAGGAGTATGCGAAAAAGGTAAAGGACGGAGAGGACTGGACCTGCTTTTATAAGATCAGCATTTACGGCGGAGAGGCCCAGTTTGCCTTTGCAGTTCCGTATAAGGTGACAAAAATGCAGCTGGCCGGGACGAAGCTGGTCCTGGGAGTAAAGTATGACTACAACAAACCGGATTTTGCCCATATGGAAGGGGAAGAGAAGGAAGAGGCCCTGAAGGCATGGAAGGATGAAAAGGATTATGAGGTCTTCGATGAGCTTCCGTTCTGGGCCAACGGACAGGGGATCGTAAATAAGAAGAGGACCCGTCTGGCTGTGTATGATATGGAGACCGGCGATGCGAAGATCGTAAGCCCGGATTACGACAATGTGCAGGGCTTCTGGACAGAGGAGGGCAATAAGGTCCTCTTTATCACAAGCCATTATACAGATAAGAAGGATGTATACGAGGGCCTTAAGATGTATACCATCTCCGAGGACAAGGTGGAGACTCTGGTGGAGCAGGGAGATATGAGCATCGACTATGCCTGCATCTTAAACGGCAAGGTGACCTTCTTCGCTTCTTATATGAAGGAGTACGGCTTCAATGAAAACGACAAGCTGTATACAGTGGAGAACGGCAAGGTGGAGCTGCTTTCCGATTACGATGACAGTATCCACAACAGCATCTGCTGCGACTGCAAATTTGCCGACGGCCCGGCCATCGTACACGATGACAAATACATTTATTTCCTGACTACATTAAGAAAGAACACGGCTCTCAGAAGATTTGATGCCAACGGCAATCTGGAGACACTTATTGACCGTCAGGGAAGCCTCCATACCTTAAGCCTGTGCGGGGATAAGGTATACTTCACCGGCATGAGAGAAATGGGACTGACCGAGTGCTACTGCTTTGACGGAAAAGAGGAGGAAAAGCTGACCTCCTTCAACGACGAGATCATGGCAGAGCGTTCCGTCCTTCCGGTGGAGGAGTTTACCTTTACATACAAGGGACTGGAGCTGGACGGCTATGTGATCAAGCCGCTGGATTATGATCCCAATAAGACGTATCCGGGCATCCTGACCATCCACGGCGGCCCCAGAGCCACCTTTGCTCCCACCTTCTTCCATGAGAACCAGGTATTTGCCAACGCCGGCTACTTCGTATTCTATACGAACCCCTTAGGCAGCGACGGACGCGGCAATGATTTCGCAGACCTGTCCGGAAGACACGGCAGCATCGACTTTGAGCACTGTATGGCTGTGACCGACGAGGTATTAAAGCGGTATCCGCAGATCGATGAGAAGCGCCTGGGAGTTATGGGCGGAAGCTACGGCGGATTTATGACCAACTGGGTGATCGGAAACACCACCAGATTCGCGGCAGCTGCTTCCCAGAGAAGTATCTCCAACTGGATTTCCAAGTGCATGACCACAGATATTGGATACTACTTCAACATGGATCAGATCAAGGCCGATCCGTGGGGAAATCCGGAGAAGATGTGGTCCCATTCTCCGCTGAAATATGCCAACATGGCAAAGACGCCCACCCTGTTCATCCAGTCGGACGAGGACTACCGCTGCTGGATGGGAGACGCCATCCAGATGTTCTCTGCCCTTAAGTATTTCGGGGTAGATGCAAGACTGTGCCTGTTCCATGGGGAAAACCATGAACTGTCCAGATCCGGAAAGCCCACCCACAGGATCCGCAGGATGCAGGAGATGATGGACTGGTTCGATAAATATCTGAATTAAAAGGGGAAAACTCCGGAGCTGTCGGGAAGCGTGATCCCAGGGGAATCTGGGCACGGCCATTTCCGGCAGCTCCGATGGGTATAACAAAAAAGGGAGGTTCTACAAAAATGAAGAAGAACAGATGGAAGGCAATGGCCGCACTGGCAGCAGCTGCCGTACTGGCGCTGAGTGCCTGCGGAAACTCCGGGGAAGACGGGAGCACCCAGGCAGCCGCATCCGCAGACGCAGGGGATGCAGCCGCCGCAGCGCCCACAGGAACAGGGGAAGGCTCCGGAGAGGTTGGAAAAAGTGATATCGTGATCGCTGGAAAGTCGGATATCAAGACCCTGGATCCCATGGGTACCAACGACACCACATCCTCCATTGCCCACCGCCACATTTACAGCCGTCTCATTGAGATCGACGAAAATTCTGAGATCGTAGGCGATCTGGCCGAGAGCTGGGAGCAGGTTTCCGATACGGAATGGAAATTTAAGATCCATGAGGGCGTCAAGTTCCACGACGGCACCGACTGTACGGCCAGCGATGTGAAATTCAGTCTGGAGCGGGCCAAGGAAATGCCCCGTGTCAAGCAGTATGTGGAGCAGATCGACAGTATCACTGTGGAGGATGATCACAATCTGACCCTTCATCTGGCAGAGCCTTACGCGCCGTTACTGGCTGCGCTGAGCCATACGGGTACCAGCATCGTGCCCGAGGCCGCTGTGACCGCCCAGGGCGACGCATTCTGGGAGAATCCCATCGGCACAGGCCCCATGCAGTTTGTGGAGTGGGTGCCCAATGACCATTACAGCTTAAAGCGGTTCGACGATTACTTCAAGGGACCTGGAAAGACCACCAGCCTGACCTTAAGGATCATGCCGGAGGGCGGAGCCAGGACCATCGCCCTGGAGACCGGCGAGATCGACATGTCCATTTCCGTGGACGCCACAGACGTGCAGAATGTAAAGGCCAATAAGGAGCTCATGGCTCTGGAAAAGACCTCTGTTTCTGTGGAGTATCTGGCCATGAACTGTGAGAAAGAGCCTTTCAACGATCCCAAGGTGCGCCAGGCCATCAACTACGCTTTAAACCAACAGGAGATCATCGACGTGGTCCTGGAGGGCAGAGGCCAGGTGGCCAACAGCGTCATGAACGTCAATATCCCGGGTTACAGCGAGGAGATCACCGGCTATTCCCAGGATCTGGAGAAGGCCAAGGCCCTGATGGCAGAGGCAGGTTATCCGGACGGCTTTAAGACCACCCTGTTTGCATCCGGCGATGTGAGAAACCGTGAGGCCCAGATCATCCAGGCCCAGCTTCTGGAGATCGGCATCAAGGTGGATATCCAGCTTTACGAGTGGGGCGCATTCTTAGACGCCATCAATAAGGGCGAGCACGATATGTTCATCAGCAGCTGGTCCAACGCCACCATGGATCCGGATGCCAGCATTTTCCCGCTGTTCCATACAAAGAACTTCGGAGCCACCGGAAACCGTGCGTTTTACAGCAATCCGGAGGTGGATACGCTGATCGAGCAGGCCCAGAAGGAGTCCGACAACGCCAAGCGTATGGAGCTTTATAAGGAGATCCAGCAGAAGATCAATGACGACGCTCCATGGGCGTGCCTGTTCTATGGAACCACCTGTACGGGCATCCGGGCAGACTTAAAGGGCTTTGTGCTCCATCCGTCGTCTGCGAACCATTACGAAAATCTGTACTACGAAAAATAAAAACTGCAAACCAGTAAAAAATGCAGGCTTTCCGGCGGAAACGCTGCGGAGGCCTGCTTTTTTACACCATATGTATGGGAGGAATCAGCATGAGAACAGAGATCCAGGATTTTATTGACCAGGAGGCGCCGTCCGGGCTCCAGCTGTCTCCAGATGGCCGCTTCGGGGCCTTTGTGGTGACGAAGCCGGATGGGGAGGAAAACTGCTACCATTCCTGGCTTCAGGTGGTGGATGTGGAAAACGGGACCGTCCGGAAGCTGACCAGTGGAAAAAAGGAGAAGAGCTTTGCCTGGGAGGACGGGGAGCATCTTTTCTTTGTGGGAAACAGGGAAAAAGACAGGAAGGGAGAAGCTCTGCTTTACAGGATTTCCGTTGCCGGAGGCGAGGCCGAGCTTTGCGGGACCCTTCCCAAGGGCACCAGAAAGATCCGGTGCCAGAACGGGATCCTGTACTGCCTGGTCCATGAACATTATTATGAAAAGGAAGAGGATTATGAGGTCTTCGACGAGATCCCCTTCTGGAGCAACGGCGTGGGGATCGTCAATAAGGTCCGGGACCGGCTGTACCGGTATGATCTTAAGACCGGAGAGGCCAGAGTCCTGTCGCCGGAATATGGCCAGGTGGAGGCCTTCTGGGCTGAGAATGGGACCGTATTTTTTACCTGCAATATCTACACCGGGAAAAAGCTTCCGCAGAACGGTCTTTATGAGTATGTGGAGGAGACGGACACTGTGATCCGCCATCTGGACCAGGGGATGTTTTCCATCAGCTACGCGTGCAGACGGAATGGCCGGGTGGAATTCTTAGGCTCTGATATGAAGCGGTTCGGCTACAATGAAAATCCGGATCTGTATGTGCTGGAGGACGGGGCTCCCAGACTGCTGGCCCGCTACGATTACAGCGTGAAGGAGGGCATGTGCCGGGATGGGAGGATCTATGTAAACAGCACCGTAGGGACTGACGTGATGCTGCAATGCTTTGACATGGATGGAAACGTAACGGCTGTGACGGACCGCGCTGGTACCGTGGAGTCCTTTGATATCTGCGGCGGCCGGATCCTGTTTACAGGCATGAGGGACCAGGGGCTTTCGGAGGTTTACAGCCTGGAGAACGGGAAGGAGACGTGCTTTACGGACTTTACGGCCCGCTGCTTAAAGGAAAAGGAAGTCAGCCCCATCCGCCATTTTACCTTTACCCATGAGGGACTGGAGCTGGATGGCTTCGTGATCCCGCCTGTGGGCTTCGACCCGTCTGATACGGAGAAAACGTATCCGGGCATCCTGACCATCCATGGCGGTCCCAAGGCCATCTACGGGGCCACATACAGCCATGAATTCCAGGTCTACGCGTCCCGGGGGTATTTTGTATTCTTTATGAATCCCACAGGCAGCGACGGCCGGGGCAATGCGTTCGCGGATATCGTGGCAAAGCAGGGCTCCATCGACTATGAGCAGCTCATGGCCTTCACAGACGAGGTCTTAAGGCAGTATCCGGCCCTGGACGGAGACCGTCTGGGCGTCATGGGGATCAGCTACGGCGGCTTTATGACCAACTGGATCATCGGCCATACGGACCGGTTCAAGGCGGCTGTGCCTCAGTGCTGCATTGCCAACTGGATCACCAAGACCAATACCACTGACATCGGATATGCGTTCAATACCACCCAGCTGGGCGGGGACGTATGGGAAAATTATGATAAGATGTGGGAGCTTTCGCCCTTAAAGTATGCAGACAGGGTAAAGACGCCGTCCCTGATCATCCAGTGCGATGAGGACTACCGCTGCTGGGTAGCAGAGGGAGTCCAGATGTTTTCCGCACTGAAATATCATGGGGTTCCGGCAAGACTGCTCATGATCCACGGCGAGCACCACAGCGTTTCCAGGCTTGGAAAGCCGAAAAAGAGGGTGCGCCGCTTAAATGAGATCGTGAGCTGGCTGGATACGTATTTAAAATAATCCCTGGATCAGGATCACCAGGATCAGTACCGGGAGGACAAAGCGGAAGTAATTTTTAACCAGCTTTCCTCCCGGCATTTTCATGCCCTCGCCTTTGTTGGCTTCAGACAGGTAATTGTCAAAATTCCAGCCCCATTTTGTGACGCAGAACAGCAGATATACCAGGGAGCCAAGAGGAAGCAGCAGATTGCTCACCAGGAAGTCCTCGGTATCCAGAACATCCCGTCCACCGATGAGGCGGAGATCGCTCCAGACATTATAGCCCAGTACGCATGGCAGGCTTAATACCAGAATGAGGACACAGTTGATGAGGACTGCTTTTTTCCGGTCCCAGCCGAAATTGTCGATGCAGCTGGCCAGCAGGTTCTCAAATACGGCAATGACCGTAGAGAAGCTGGCGAAGGTCATGAACAGGAAGAACAGGGCTCCCCATACCCGTCCGCCGGCCATATTGGCAAACACGTTGGGCAGGGTGACGAAGATCAGCTGCGGACCGGAATCCGGCTGTACGCCGAAGGAGAAGCAGGCCGGGAAGATGATGAGTCCTGCGGACAGGGCTACAAAGGTGTCCAGGATACAGATGCTGACAGATTCACCGGCCAGAGTTCGTTTTTCTTCCATGTAGCTTCCAAAGATCTCCATGGCCCCGATTCCCAGACTCAGGGTAAAGAAGGACTGGTTCATGGCTGCGGTGATGACGTTGGGGAGGCCCACCTGGGCAGCCCGTTCAAAATCTGGGAGCAGGTAGAAGGCCAGGCCCTCCTTTGCCCCGGGCAGCAGCATGCTGTGGACGGCCAGCACCAGGATCAGGACGAAGAGGCAGCCCATCATCCATTTGGTGATCCGCTCCAGGCCGTTTCTGAGACCCAGGCTGCAGATCAGAAAGCCCGCGATGACGGTAACGGCCATCCAGAGCCCCATCTCCATGGGATCGGCCAGAAGGGAGCCGAACACGCCGGAAACGGCTTCCGTGTCCAGTCCGTGAAAGGTTCCGGTGAGGAACTTAAAAAAGTAGCTGATCATCCAGCCGGAGACTGTGGTATAATACATCATCAACAGATAGCATCCCAGCATACATAACCAGCCGTGGATGTGCCATTTACTTCCGGGCTTTTCCAGGGCCTTATAGCCGTTTACGGCGCTCTTTCTGCTGGCGCGGCCCACGGCCAGCTCCATGGTCAGTACGGGAACTCCCATACACAACAGGAACAGGAGGTAGAACAGCACAAATACGCTGCCTCCGTTTTCTCCGGCCACATACGGGAAACGCCATACGTTTCCGATGCCGATGGCACAGCCGGCGCTGACCAGGATAAAGCCAAGCCGGGAGCCAAAACTTTCACGTTTCATTTTCTTATTCCCCCTTTATTACTGTTTCATGATAACGTGCCATACTATGATAGTAAAAAAAGGGAAAAAATGCAACGGTAGTTGATGCATTTGTCGGAAATGCTGGTTTTTTTGCGATATTTTTGCGTTTCTTTAGCGGGTTCGTGGTTGTAATTCACTGGGAATGTTGCTATAATGAGTGGCTGTTTGAGGAGAAAAAACGAAAGGGAAAGGTGGTTCAAAGTGAGTGAGATGATCCCGTTATGGCTCTGCATCCCGTTTGCAGGCCTGCTTTTATGTATTGCCGTACTGCCTCTTATAAAGCCCCACTGGTGGGAGGAGCACCAGCCCCATGCTGTGGCCTTCTGGTCCCTGCTTTTTGTGGTGCCCTTCGCGCTGATGTACGGTGTATCCCATGCATCGGAGACGGTGCTGGAGTGTATGATCAATGATTATCTGACGTTTATCGTCCTGCTGTTTGGCCTGTTCTGTGTGTCTGGAAATATCACCATGTCCGGTGATCTGGCAGGCTCACCCAGGATCAATGTGGGACTTTTAGCTCTGGGAACCATCCTTTCCAGCTGGATCGGCACCACAGGCGCCAGTATGCTGATGATCCGTCCGATCATTAAGATGAATGCATGGCGGAAGCACCGGAGGCATATCATTGTATTTTTTATTTTCCTGGTGTCCAATATGGGCGGCTGTCTGACTCCCATTGGGGATCCGCCGCTCCTGATGGGCTTCATGCGGGGTGTGCCGTTTTTCTGGAGCCTTCATTTAACGCCGGTCCTGCTGTTTAATATGGCATTGCTGCTGTTTATTTTTTACTGGATCGACCGGAGGGCCTACCGGACCGATATTGCAAAGGGCTTAAAGCCGGATATCAGCAAGCCCGGTACGGAGATCAAGATCCGCGGGGCCCATAACATGATCTTTATCGTGATGATCGTGGCCGCTGTGATCTTAAGCGGGACCCTTCCAAGCCTTCCGATGTTTCAGGATGCGGAGGGGAAGGTGCTGGGGATCCACATCCTGGGGGAGGTGGTCTTAAGCTATCCGGCAGTCATCGAGATCGCCATTATCCTGCTGGCGGCCTTTTTATCCTTTAAGACCACAGACGCGTCCATCCGCCGGGAGAACCATTTTACCTGGAGCGCCATTAAAGAGGTGGCGGTGCTGTTTGTGGGGATCTTCATCACCATGCAGCCGGCCCTGATGCTGTTAAAGGCCAGCGGGCCGAAGCTAGGGATCACGGATCCCTTCCAGATGTTCTGGGCCACAGGGCTTCTGTCCAGTTTCCTGGATAATACGCCCACCTATCTGGTGTTCTTAACGACAGCCGGATCTCTGGGCTTTACCGGCGGCATGATGACGGCTCTGGGCTCTGTTCCCATCAAAATGCTGGAGGCGATCTCTGCTGGAGCCGTGTTCATGGGAGCCAACACATATATTGGAAATGCGCCTAACTTTATGGTCAAATCCATTGCGGACGAAAATGGTATCCGGATGCCGTCCTTTTTCGGCTATCTGCTCTGGTCCTTCGTGATCCTGATGCCGGTGTTTATCCTGGATACGCTGTTATTCTTTTTATAGGAAGGGGGAGGAATCATGTCAATGAACCGAGAAGAGATCAAGGAACTGGCAGAGCATATTTATGACCTGGATGCGGAAGTCTATATCCATCTGGGCTCCTCCCTGGGCCGCGTGTTCAACCGGGACAGAGAGCGGTGCGTCAATGAGCTGACAGAGCTTCTGATGACCCGGCCCCAGGGCCACGTGGTGCGGAGCGAGCTTGCCCTGATCGCCAATATGGCCAGGACCCTGGAGGACAAGGAGGAGCGGAAGCTTTGCATGTCCGAATATGACAGGATCTTAAAAGAGGTCATGAGCCTTCCCACCAGCTTTGCCCATGGAGACGTGCTGGACCCGGATCTGGCGGAGCTGAACGCCTTTAACCTGAAGGAACGGTTCTCCGACCGGGACCACCTGATCGTCTGCATCAGCTGGACCTATGGCAGCGGCGGAAATGAGGTGGGCTTCCGGCTTTCCGATAAATTGAAGATCAGCTATTATGACGCCGAGATCTTTGAAGCGGTCTTAAAACGGCTGGACGCAGAAAAAGATTCCTTCCATGATACAGCGGGATATGCCAGCGAGGTGAAGGATGAGATCAGCCAGAGCCCGGCCAGTGCCTTTGCACCGGCGAAGAAGCTGACTCTGAGGCAGAGGTTCCGGGAGTTCAGCCGTTATCACGGCCTGTCCAAGCGGGATGCGGTATTCTTTAACCAGAGCGATCTGCTTTGCGATATGGCGAAGAAGGAGGACTTCATCATCATGGGCCGCTGCGGCGATGCCATCATGACCAATAATAAGATCCCCCATATCAGTATCTATATCACAGCCCCCTTTGAGCAGAGGGTCCGCCGGGCTGTGGAGGTCAACAGCGGACTGGATGAACGGAAGGCCAGAAGGCTCCTCCACCGCCTGGACCGGAGGCATTCCCGGTATTATAATTTCTATACGGGAAGAAAGTGGGGTCATGCCAATAACTATGACCTCTGCATCAACACCGCCAGCTACGGGATCGATGGTACCGTGGATTTCATTCTGAAAATGATCGATGGAGGAAGAAAATAGGAGCTGCCCGCCCCGTCCTTTGGACGGGGCTTTTTTGCGTTATGGGGCGAGCCGGGGGCCTTTGCGGATTTTAGCTGGACATCCTTTACCCTGGCTTATACGTTATCTGGCCTTCGATATTTTCCCTGGCCCCTCAAGCCTCGCTGTTGGGCATAGAATGGACTTTTTTTCTGCTATGCCCAAAATTCCAGTGATTTTTGGGTATACACGAAGTAAAACGCAGTATATGCCCAATCCACAGGGAAATCCAGTGAAATCCCAGGATTTTCCCTGTGATCCTTGGGCACTGTGGAAAAAAACACGCATTTTTGCCCAATATTTTTGATGATACGGGTAGGGGGAATGTAAAGGATGGGACAGGCCGAGAAGCCTGTGCTTTTGCACAGTTTTGATGATACGGATGGGGGAATGTGAAAACCAGCCAGTTTCCGGGTGCTCCAAAACGCGGCCATCCAGGAAAATCAGACAGAATGGCCAGATTTTTCCGTCCGCACTCTCTTTTATAGGAAATACTGCCGCACCAGAGCCTCGGCCGTTTCTGTGTTCAGGGGATGCTCCTGGGTTTCATAGGTGGTGATAAGCTGGATCGAGGGGATGATCTGAAAGGAAGTGTACAGCTGGAGCTTTGAAAAGGTGCGGGCAGCGTAGGACGGCTGATCCATCATGCCGAAATGCTCCCAGTAATACGTTTTTCCGCTGGAGGGGTCGCGGATGGTAAAATCCGGGTAGATCACAGTTTTTCCCAAAGTGAGGGCGCATTCATACCGGAAAGGAACCTGGTTAGTATACAGAACCATGTCGATGATCGCCTCAGATTTGGACCGGACCAGGTGGCCGGAGGCACATTTATGGATCCGCTGCTCCGGAAACAGGGGATTCTGGTCATAGGGGGCCGCTGCCCACTGGGCCAGCTCCGGGGACAAAGGGGTAAAATAGGGAGCGAGAAGCGGCTGGTAAGCGGGATTCTCCAGATAAGCCTGTACAGCCTGTTCAGCGGCCTGGCTTTTCCGGGCAAGATAAGAGTCAAGAAAGGCACGTCTGGCCTGGAGGGATCTTAACAGAAGGGAAAGATATTTTCTGACAGCCAGTTTTTCGGCCATAGGACGGGCGCTTTTGGGAAGATAGGAAAGCCCGTCTCCGCAGTTCCAGTACCATTTCCAGTAATTTCCATTACGGGAACAGGCAAGGCTGCCGTCCGGGAGAGTTTGGAGGCGACGTTTCACGTCTGCGATCTCAAGCTCCAGCTTTTTTAATTCATCGTTTATTTTATCCATAATTTAAAACCTCCGGATGAAAAGATAATAGAAGTGGTGTAAAGACTGGTCTGCGATCCCGGGAGATCCCGCCGCAGGGGCAGGGCTCCGGGAATCGCATATAGACAGAAGGACCGGACCCAAAGGCCGGATGAAGGGCCGCGGCTTCCGGGAAACCCGTCCCAAGAAGCCTGTCCCGAGGCGGCCGGCCGGAACGCGGGCCGCAGAGCCGGACATATTCCCTGGCCTATGGCCGGATGGACGCCTCCTGATAAATCTCATGGAACATCTTTGCCAGGGCCATGGTGGCCTTGGAGCGGTATTCGCCGGCGGGATAGGCCAGGGAAAGATCCAGAAAGAGCCCTTTCCGGCCCACGGACAGATATTCCACGCCTGGGGCCTTCACCATACAGGAATGATACGTAAAGGAAAGGGCGATCCCCTCCCGGGCCATGGCGGCAGCGAAGGGGGCGGTGATATTGGTGTTCTGGGCCAAGGGCTCCAGGTGCAGATCCTCGAAGGCCTTCCGGATCATGGAGCCCAGGATGGTCCTTGGCGGTCCCAGGATACACTCGAACCGGGCGATGTCCTTCAGATCGACCCAGCGTGTCCCGTCTTCCTCCCGGTGAACGAATTCCATGACAGGGTGCTCCGAAACAGTGACCAGATAGATCTCATCCCGGGTGAGAAAATCCAGCTGCTTATGGAGGCGGGGGCTGGGAAGGGCCAGGAGCGCCATGTCCAGAAAGCCCTCCAGGATCATTTCCTCCAGATACATACTGTCTTTTTCTGTGATCTCCACATGGATCCGGGGATACCGGTCACGGAACCGCTTGAGTACAGGCGGCAGCAGATAGGTACCCCGGAAGGTGCTGATCCCCAGCTCGATACGGCCGCCGGAAAGCTCTTCGATATCCCACAGCTCGCTTTGGGCCCGGTGGTACTGGAGGAGGATCTGGCGGGCATGGTTTAAAAATACCGAGCCGGAGGCCGTAGGACGGACGCCCCGTGAGGTCCGCATAAATAAAGGCGCTCCCAGCTCTGCCTCGTAGAGCTGGAGGAACTGGCTCAGGCTGGACTGGGCCATATAGAGCTTTTCCGCCGCCCGGGAAATGCTGCCCTCGTCGGCAATGGTCACGATATAATTCAGCTCTTTCAGATTCATAGGACTCCTTTCACGGCAGCTCTGCCATCGGTTTTTCCGATATAAACTATTTGATATTTTATATTTCTCTAATTATGGGAATAGTATAAGATAAATATTGACAGAAAGCAATTCCATATGAACGGATGGATGAACGAATTGCACAAATGAAAAGATTGGAAGGGGAAAAGAAAATGAGCAAAGTGTCAATGAAAGGCGTCATCGATATGCATGTGCACACGAATCCGGATCTGCGGCTCCGTGCGTATGACGATTTCGAGATGATGGAGGCCGGGATCCGCGTGGGTGCGCGGGCTATCGTTTTAAAGACCCACCAGGGAACCACCATGGACCGGGCCTACCTGTGCAACCGCCACAACGAGATCGTCCATGGAAAGACTAACAATTTTACCATGTTCGGCAGCATTACCTTAAATAAGGTGGTGGGCGGCATCAACCCCAAGGCTGTGGACGTGGCCTTAAAGCTGGGAGCGAAGGTCGTGTGGCTTCCGACCCAGTCTGCCAGGAACCATATGGTGAAAAACAACCTGGACCCGGCGGGCTGCGTGGACGTGGTGAGAGACGGAAAGGTGGTTCCGGAGCTGAACGACGTGTTCGGTCTTATCCGGGATCATAATGCAGTGCTGGGGACGGCCCATGTGTCTCCGGAGGAGGCCTTCATCGTAGTGGAGGCGGCCAGGAACGCAGGCGTTAAGAACATTGTGGTCACCCATCCCGAGTGGTGGATCGTGGACATGAGCGTGGAGGACCAGGTGCGGATCGTAAAGGACTATGACGTGATCCTGGAGCGCTGCTACGCCCAGAACATGGGCGGCGGAAAGTATAAGAGCAACCTTCCGTCCAACGTGGAGATCATCAAAGAGGTGGGCTACCAGAACGTGATGGTGGACACCGACGGCGGCCAGACGGAAAATCCCCACTGGGAGCTGGCCATGGAGGAATACATGCAGTATCTGGTGGATCACGGGATCCCGGAGGAGCACGTATACCATATGACAAGGACCATCCCATCCCGTCTGCTGGGACTGGAGGATTAAGATACCGCATTTAAGGAGGAAAATGATATGATCAGCGTTGTTCTTGTGGCATCCATAGCCCTGGCCGTCGTGCTGGGTTACAAGACAAAGATCAATACGGGATTTTTCTGCATCGCATTCGCATACCTCATCGGATGCTTTGCACTGGGCATGAAGACGAAGGAGCTGATCGCCTGCTGGCCCACCAGCACCATGTTCGTCATCCTGTCCGTATCCCTGTTTTACAATTTTGCAGCCATCAACGGAACCCTTGAAAAAATGTCCTCTGCCCTGCTTTATGCATGCAGGAGCTTTCCAGGACTCCTTCCCTTTGCCCTTTTCTTCGTGGCAGTGATCCTCTCTGTCATGGGAGCGGCATACTTTACCGTACTGGCTTTCCTGGCCCCCATCACCTTAGTGATCTGTGACGAGGCCAAAATGGATAAGCTCACCGGAGCCGTGGCCATCAACTGCGGCGCCCTGGCAGGCGGAAACTTCCCCACAGCGGCCCTGGGCGTTGTATTCCGCGGTCTGATGGAGACTGCTTATGAGGCGGAACCGGCCCTTACGGCTCCCGACTCCTTCAGCGAGGAATTTAAGATCTTCGGCTTTGCCATCGTGTTCTCCCTGATCCTCATCGCCATCTTCCGCTATGGCTTCAAGGCCAACCGGAACATAGGAAAGGGGATCACCTTTAAAAAGCCGGAGCCCTTTGATAAAAAACAGAAAATGACTCTGAACCTGATGCTTCTTATGATGGCAGTGGTGCTGGTATTCCCCTTATTAAAGCTGGTAATGCCGGGCAATGGCGTGATCGCAGCCATCAGCAGTAAGATCGACGTGGGCCTGGTGGCAATCTGCTTCACCGTGATCGCCCTTTTAATGAACCTGGCCCCCCAGAAGGAGGTCATCGCCCGCGTACCGTGGAACACCATCATCATGATCGCCGGAGCAGGCATGCTGATCGCAGTGGCCGTTAAGGCAGGCACCATCGACGCCCTGTCTGCATGGATCGGCTCCAACGTACCGGTGGCTCTGGTCCCCATTGCCTTCAGCCTGGTGGCAGCGTTCATGAGCTTCTTCAGCTCCACCACAGGTGTGGTGGCCCCGGCCCTGTTCCCGCTGATCCCGGCCCTGGCCGTGTCCACGGGACTGAACCCGGCTGTGCTCTTTGCCTGCACGGTCCTGGGCGCACAGTCCAGCGCCATCAGCCCGTTCTCTTCCGGCGGCAGCCTGATCCTGGGCTCCTGCGGAAACGAGGAGGAGAGAAACGCATTGTTCAACCGCCTGTTATTTGTGGCCGTACCCATCAGCGTTGTAAGCTGCGCAGTCTATAACGTGATCGTAGCCATGGTTCTTTAATTTAGGAGGAATATGGAAATGGAAAAGATTCAGATGAAGACTCCCCTGGTGGAGATGGATGGAGACGAGATGACCAGGATCCTCTGGCAGTACATCAAGGATGAGCTCCTTACGCCCTTTATCGACTTAAACACAGAATATTATGACCTGGGCCTGGAATACCGGGACAAGACCAATGACCAGGTGACCGTGGATGCGGCAGAGGCCACAAAGAAGTACGGCGTGGCAGTAAAATGTGCTACCATCACCGCCAACGCGGCCCGGGTAAAGGAATACGGCCTGAAGGAGATGTGGAAGAGCCCCAACGGCACCATCCGCGCCATCTTAGACGGCACTGTGTTCCGCAGCCCCATTGTGGTCAAAGGCATCGAGCCCTGTGTGAAGAACTGGAAAAAGCCCATCACCCTGGCAAGACACGCCTACGGCGACGTATATAAAAACGCGGAGCTCAGGATCCCCGGCGCAGGTGAGGTGAAGCTGGTGTATACGCCGGCGGACGGCTCTCCGGAGGAGACTCTTTCCGTCCATGCCTTTGAGGGTCCGGGCGTGGTCCAGGGCCAGTACAACCTGGATGATTCCATTGAAAACTTTGCAAAGAGCTGCTTTGAGTATGCACTGGAGACGAAGCAGGATCTGTGGTTTGCCACAAAGGATACGGTTTCCAAGAAATACGACCACCGGTTCAAGGATATTTTTGCAGAGATCTACGAAGCGTCCTATAAAGAGAGATTCCAGGCCGCAGGCATTGAATACTTCTATACCCTTATTGACGACGCCGTTGCCCGGGTCATGAAGGCAGAGGGCGGATTTATCTGGGCCTGCAAGAATTACGACGGCGATGTGATGAGCGACATGGTCTCCTCCGCCTTCGGCTCCCTGGCCATGATGACCTCGGTGCTGGTATCCCCCAACGGATATTATGAGTATGAGGCGGCCCATGGAACCGTACAGCGCCACTACTATAAGCACTTAAAGGGAGAGGAGACCTCCACCAATTCGGTGGCCACCATCTTCGCCTGGTCCGGAGCGCTGAGAAAGCGCGGCGAGCTGGATGGAAACCAGGAGCTGGCAGCCTTTGCGGACAAGCTGGAAAAGGCCACCATCGATACCATCGAAGGCGGAAAGATGACGAAGGACCTGGCCCTTATGACCACCCTTCCCAACCCCACCGTGTTAAACAGCAGGGATTTCATCCTGGCCATCCGGGAAAAGCTGGAGGCCATGCTGTAACAGACGACAATTACCCAATATTGGATACATACCTTATATACCCCCAAATACCCCAACAGGAAACTCTCCCAGACAGCCATGGGCTGCGGGAGAGTTTTCTGTATGTAAAAGATGAATATAAAAATATATTGACAATTTTGGAATAGATGGGTATACTGGTACAAAATTACAGCCGGACAGCGGAGAAGGAGGAAGCGCAATGGAAGGAAAAGGTAGTGTCAGCTTAAGGCCCTGGACCATGGAGGATAAGGAGGATCTGGCAAGGCTCTGCAATGGTGTAGACCGGTCTTATCTAAGGAACAGCCTGCCGTTCCCATATACAGAAAAGGACGCAGAATGGTGGATCGGAATGACCCTGGACCGTGACGGGAAGGATGGGGTATTCCGGGCTGTCTGTCTGGATGGAAAGGTCGTTGGAAATATCTCGGTGGAGCAGGGAACGGACGTTTACCGCTGCGGCGCGGAGATCGGCTATATGCTGGACCGGGGCGTCTGGTCCCGGGGGATCATGACAGAGGCAGCGGGGCTCATATGCAAAGAGGCATGGAGGCTCCTGGATATCCTCCGGATCACCGGACGGGTCTATGAGCCAAATAAGGCATCCAGGCGGGTCCTGGAAAAGAACGGCTTTGAGCTGGAGGGGCTTTTAAAGCAGGCAGTGGATAAAAATGGGAACATATACAACCTGTGCATTTACGGGAAGGTGAAGCCATAAAGAGGAATGAGCCGGGGCAGAGGACCTGACAGACAGCGTTTCTGGCTCCAGGACAGAAAAAGGAGGCGTATCCTACGCCTCCTCATCGCTCCGGCCGGACCTGGCCTCTTCCAGATAGTTATACAGAGTGTACTTGGAGATCTGAAGCGTCTCGCAGAGGAGAACGCTGGTCTTTGAGATCTTGAATACGCCCTTCTGGTCCAGGTAGTCCAGGGCTTTTATTTTTTCTTCTTTATTCATCAGGGACATGGGCTTGCCCACCAGGGCTTCGGCCTGGTTCATATAATACTGGAGGATATCGTCCACGTTTTTCGTCGCCAGGGCGTCCATATCGGTGGCCGGGGGCGTGTGGATATCCGTAGCCGGGTGCTGGATGAAGGCCTGTAAGGCGTTCTGTGCGATCAGAAGCTGGGACACATCCAGGTTGACGCAGACAGAGCCGATGATCTTCCCGTTTTCATCGGGGATCAGTGTCGTAAAGGATTTAAAAAAACGATCCTTGGGCCCGTTGGAAAAGGTCTGGATACTGTCCTTTAAGGGCTCAATGCTCTTTCCGAACTGGGTGATCATACCACCCTTGGGAGAACCGCCCACGTGACGGCCGCTTAAGTCTGCGTTCAGCGCGTACACGATGGTATGGTCGTAGCCCTTCCGGTAGTCATGGATGAGGATCTCGCTGTCCTCACCAAGAAATTTCTGGAGCCCCTCCAGAAAACGGATCAAAAAGTCAAAGTCCAGGTAGTTTCCTATCTCCACAATGTTCCCCTTTCGGTGCTGGTTCAGATTTGTCCGCCCGATGCGGACATCATATCTATTATAATTCCGCAGAGGCCATTTGTCAAATTCCGGAGGATGCCGGAGGCTGCTCCGATACAGGATACAGGGTGATGATGTCCATGACATCCCGGGTCCACGGTTCCTGGCCGGAGAAGCCGCACTGCACCGTTTCCCCGTCGGAATGAAGGGTCAGGTCTCCATAGAAATTATTCACATGGAGAAGATCTCCGGTTCCCGTATCTTTGGAGGGAAAAAGAACAGATTCAAACCGGAACAGGACGATCCACTGGAAATCACCTTCGCTGTATCGGTGGGTTTTTGTTCCGCGGGGGAGGAGATTCCCCAGTTTTGTCCGGAAGGCAGGGGAGCCAAACAGCCGGAGCGCTTCTTTAAAGTGCGGGTCCTCCGGTGTTATGAGGAATCGGGTGTCCTCTGCCTGTATTCCTTCACTGTAATATCCGTGGATCTGGGTACACTGGTCCAGGTCCAGGAACGGATACCGCTGGGCGATGGTCCGGGGGCGGGTATAGATGGCTGCGGCCAGAAGGCCTCCCGCCAGGATGGCTGCGGCAGCCAGACATTTTGTTTTTTTCTTCATAAGGTCCCATCCTTTCACATCCCCCTCCGAGAGAATTAAGCGCCTGGATTTTCGCGGTAAACGCAGAAACCAGATTCGCGATAGTATACGGTCTGTTTACACCGCCAGTATACCATATGGAAGAAAGCCTGGGAACCCAGGCTTGTACATAAATTCATACAGAAAACCCCTTGACAACCAGAAAGGGAGACAGTATAATGAAATCATCCAAACAATTTGGAATCCATACAAACTTTTTGTAATACCATACAGTTCTCCGTGTGAGAGATGCCCCATTCCGCAGAGTGGATGCCTGCGGATCAGCCATCCTGGATCTTTTCTCCAATCTTTTTGATCCGGATGCTGCCGTTTCCCATGAGGAGGGGAGACCGGGGCAGAAACAAATCAATGCTGCAACAGGAAAACAGGCCATGCGTAAAAAGCGCCGGGCCTGTTTTTCTGTCTGAAAAAATAAGAAGAGCATCTGTACTGTGTCTCGAAGATGAAGTATAATGGGAGCATATAACAGAACAGGAGGCGGAAGGCCATGACAATATCCCAGTATTTTCCCATTTATGACCAGCTGGACAAAGCAGACCAGGAAAGGCTCGATTATGCGGCGGTGAAGCGGAGTGTTCCAAAAGGCACGCTTCTCCATGGCGGAGACGGCGTATGCACCGGCCTGCTGGTGATCGCCTCCGGCCAGCTCCGGGCCCATATGATCTCCGAAGAGGGGAGGGAGATCACTCTGTACCGGCTGTTTGAGCGGGATATCTGCCTGTTTTCGGCTTCCTGCATTATGAGCAGTCTCCAGTTTGACGTGTTCATCTCTGCGGAGAAGGACACGGAGCTCTGGATCATCCCGCCGGATTTTTATAAGGGGCTGATGGAGCGGTCGGCCGTGGTGGCCAACTATACCAGCCAGATCATGGCATCCCGGTTTACGGATGTCATGTGGCTCATGGACCAGGTGATGTGGAAGAGCTTCGATAAACGGCTGGCGGGCTTCCTTCTGGAGGAAAGCGTCCTGGAGGAGACGGATACCCTTAAGATCACCCATGAAAAGATCGCCAGCCATATGGGCACCGCCAGGGAGGTGGTCACCCGGATGTTAAAGTATTTCCAGACCGAGGGCCTGGTACGGCTTTCCAGGGGGGCTGTGGAGATCCTGGACCGGAAGGGACTTTCCGTACTGGCGGATACATAAAAGACCGCTGCTGCTTATTTTCCAATGAATTTCAGGATCTGCTGTTTTGGCATGGCGCCCATGGTCTTACGGACGACTTTTCCGTTTTCCATGTAAAACAGGGAGGGAATGCTCATGACGCCGAACTGTCCGGCCAGCTCCGGCTGTTCATCCACGTTGATCTTTCCCACCCGGATCTCCGGATGGTCCTCTGCAATCTCATCCACAATGGGGGATACCATCCGGCAGGGGCCGCACCAGGACGCCCAGAAATCCAGAAGGACAGGACGGTCGCTTCCCATGATCTCCTGTTCAAAGTTTTCGCTTGTGATATTCATAACTGACATAGAAAAACCTCCTTGTGGCTGATCGTTTATTTTCGTTCTTTATATCTGTATCATACCAGAAGGAGGCGGAGGCTTCCGTGACAAGATCACAAAAGCCCATGCCGGGCCGCCCGGGGCGGTACGGACTGGAAAATCAAAAAAGGAGGAGCAGAAACATGAACTGCAGACCAGAGGACATGCTTGTATATGCGGTGACAGACCGGGCCTGGTTAAAGGGGGAAAGCCTGAAGGACCAGGTGGAAAAGGCATTAAAGGGAGGAGTGACCTTTGTGCAGCTCCGGGAAAAAAATCTGGACCGCCGCTTATTTTTAGAGGAGGCTGCGGCCATAAAGGAGCTGTGTGATTCCTTCCATGTTCCCTTTGTCATCAACGACGATGTGGAGATCGCCCTGGCCTCCGGGGCCGACGGGGTCCATGTGGGCCAGAAGGATATGGACGTAAAAGAGGCCAGAAGGCGTCTGGGGCCGGGAAAGATCATCGGCGTGTCCTGTAAGACCGTGGAGCAGGCAAAGGCGGCGGAGGCCGGAGGGGCCGATTATCTGGGCGTGGGAGCCATGTATCCCACAGATACCAAATCGGATACCTCCCAGGTAACGGTGGAGACCTTAAAGGCCATATGCCGGGCGGTGGATATCCCGGTGGTGGCCATCGGAGGGATCCGGGCGGACCGGATCCAGCCTTTAAAAGGGACCGGGGCCGACGGAGTGGCCGTGGTCAGCGCCATTTTCGGCCAGCCGGATATTGAAGCGGCCGCCAGGCGGCTTAAAGAGACGGCGGAGATGTATCTGGGAAGGCACAGACGCCGGAAGACGGTCCTGACCATTGCGGGCAGCGATTCCAGCGGCGGGGCCGGGATCCAGGCAGACTTAAAGACCATGCTGGCCAACGGTGTTTACGGCATGAGCGCCATTACGGCCCTGACGGCCCAGAATACCACAGGGGTCTCCGGGATCTTTCCTGTGACGCCGGAATTTTTAGCCATGCAGATTGACAGCGTCTTTTCGGATATCCGTCCCGATGCCGTAAAGATCGGGATGGTATCCTCAGGGGAGCTGATCCGGGTCATTGCAGAACGGCTTTCCTATTATAAAGCGGAGAACATCGTGGTGGATCCGGTGATGATCTCCACCAGCGGCTCCAGGCTCCTGGACGAGGATGCTGTGGGAGCCTTAAAGGAGCTCCTTCTGCCTATGGCTGCGGTGGCGACGCCCAATATCCCGGAGGCGGAGGTGCTTTCTGGGATCTGCATCCGGTCATCTGAGGACATGGTCCGGGCGGCGGAGATCATAAGCCGGGAGTACGGCTGTGCTGTTTTATGTAAGGGCGGTCACCGGTTAAACGATGCCAACGATCTTTTGTACCGTGACGGCGGCTTTTGCTGGTTCATGGGGCGGCGGATCGACAATCCCAACACCCATGGGACCGGCTGTACGCTGTCCAGCGCCATTGCCTCAGGGCTTGCCAGGGGATACAGCCTGGAGCAGGCGGTGGAGAGGGCCAAGGAGTATCTGTCCGGCGCGCTGGAGGCCATGCTGGATCTGGGCTCTGGTTCCGGCCCCATGGACCATGGGTTCCAGATCCCATAGGAACCGTCTTTACAAGGAGGACGGGTCTGTGATATAGTTGACTAAGTATTTAGAACTGCATACACTGGAGGAAAAATCATGAATTTTTTGGAAGAACGGATCCAGAAGGACGGGATCGTAAAAGAAGGAAATGTATTAAAGGTTGACAGCTTTTTAAACCATCAGATGGATATCCGTCTCCTGGAGCAGATGGGAGAGGAGTTCAAGCGCCGCTTTGCAGACGTACAGGTGGACAAGATCCTGACCATCGAGGCATCCGGGATCGGCATTGCCTGCATTGCCGCCAGATATTTCGATGTGCCGGTGGTATTTGCCAAAAAGACCCAGAGCATCAATCTGGACGGAGAAATGTATGTGGCAGAGGTGGAATCCTTTACCCATAAATGCAAAAACCAGGTCATCGTATCCAAAAAGTTTTTAAAGGAAGGGGAGCATGTGCTCCTGATCGACGACTTCCTGGCCAACGGCTGTGCGCTTCAGGGGCTTTTATCCATCGTAGCCCAGGCTGGAGCCATTACAGAGGGGATCGGGATTGCCATTGAAAAGGGCTTCCAGAGCGGCGGCCGGATCATAAGAAACCTGGGCTACCGTCTGGAATCCCTGGCTATCGTGGACGCCATGGACGCAGAGACGGGAACGGTAACCTTCCGTGAGCAGTAGGGGGCGGAATCCGTTCCTTCTGCTGATCCTGGCAGCTTTTCTGGTGATGAATGTGGTGGGGACAGGTCTGACGCTTCGGGCCTGCCCCCAGTTTTCTATTTCCAGGGAAGCGCTTCTGGGGGAAAATGGAAGGAACCTAAAAGAATTTGAACTGGGAGAACGGGGGGAGCTGACGTCTCTTTCCAGTGATCCGTGGATCTATTACGCCTTTGGAGAGCCGGTGAACGTCCGGTTTCTTACGGTGGAGGTATCTGGTGTAGGAGGAGCCGGCTCGGAGGCCCAGCTTTATCTGATCCCGTCGGCGGGCTACCGGACCATGGAGCTTTCCGATGGCAGGCTTTCCGCACGGTTTGGCCGTGCCCAGGGCTATCGGGGCGTCAGCGCTGTGCGCCTGGATCTGGCTACGGAGCCGGGGGCAGTGCTTACGGTGGAGGGCGCGGTGGTCAACGACCGCCTGGCAGTGATCCTGGATTTTCAGAAGCTGTATCTGTCCGCCTGGGCTCTGGGGCTTCTGGCGGTCCTGGAAGTACTGGGATGGAGGCGGCTTTTCATGCTCCGGCAGGAGGAACGGAGGGGATCCTCTGGGAGATCCGGACCGGCGGCCATGGGCTTTCCAAGAAAATGGCCCCCCATCCTGGCCGCTGCGGCGCTACAGGCAATTTTAAAGGCCGGGATTCTGTGGACCCTCAGAAAACCCCTCATGGACAATGACGGAGCGGGACGTCAACATCTTTTGTGCTGGATGTTTGTTCTGGGCCTGGAGGTCTTTACTATTATGTCCCTGCATCTGGGAGCGGGAAGAAAGAGGAAAAACATCTGGTACGGACTGGGACTTGCGGTCCCCTTTTCCTTTGTATGGTTTTCGGCGGCCGAGCTTCTGAATCTGGCTACCTTCGATTTCCAGACACCGCTTTATCTGGTCCTGAACCTGGCCCTGTGTGCCCTGGTGCCGGCGGTATTTCTGCTGGTCCTGGGAAACGCGGCTCTGGCCTTTTCGGGAGCGGCCCTGCTTTTTGGAGTGCTTTCGGTGGCTAACCATTATTACGGTGCGCTGAGAAACAATCCCCTGGAATACTTTGATATTGCCAATGCGGGGACGGCTGTCCATGTGCTGGGAAATTATTCCCTGGCTCTGGATGGAGTGTCGGCGGCTGCGGTCCTGGCCCTTCTGGTGACGGTCCTTACGCTGGTTTCTGCCCTGGGCACAGCCCGGTGCGAAAGAAGGCTCAGAGGGTTTCTGGGAAATGTGGCCCTGGCGGCTGCGGCGGCTGCGGTCTTTGCGGCGAAGCTTCCCACCTTTGACAATTTTTCCAATCTCCAGATTATCACCAGCGAAAAGGGATATCTGCTCTCCTTTGCCTCCTTTATAAAGATGGGGAGGGTGAAGACGCCGGAGGGCTATACGGCAAAGCGGGCGGAGGAGATCCTGGAGACGGCTTTGGACGGTGCTGGGAACGAAACGGGACTTCTTAGGGAAGCCGGAGACCGTTACCCCAATCTGATCGTCATTATGAATGAGACCCTGGCGGACCTTCCGGCTATTTACGGCTTTGAGACAGACACAGACGTGTTTCCCAATATCCATTCCATGGACAATGCGGTCAGAGGAAAGGTCCTTACATCGGTTTACGGAGGGGGAACGGCCAACACAGAGTATGAATTCCTCACGGGCAACAGCCTTTATTTCCTGCCTCCTGGCAGCAGTCCCTATGTCCAGTATATGGGGAGTGTCCAGCAGTCCCTGGCCTGGAAGCTGAAGGAGCTGGGCTACCAGACGGCGGCGTACCATCCGTACCTGCCCATCAGCTACCGCAGATCGTCGGTGTATCCGCTTCTGGGACTGGATGCGTTCTACTCAGAGGAGGACAGCCTGCCCCACGAGGAATATCTCCGCACCTATGTGAGCGACCGGGCAGATTTTAAAAATGTGATCCATCTTTATGAGGAAAGGGAGCCGGGCCGCCCATTTTTCATGTTCAATGTGACCATGCAGAACCACGGCGGATATTCGGAGGACGAACCGGCGGTGGATGTGACGGTGATGCCTGTGGATAAAGAGCTCCAGACACCGCAGATGTTAGAATATCTGTCTCTGATCCGCGAATCTGACGCGGCCTTTAAGGAGCTGACCGATTACTTCTCAGAGGCAGAGGAGGACACGGTGATCCTGATGTTCGGCGACCACCAGCCCAGCATGGACGAAGGCGTATCGGAGTTCATGGACCAGAAGCTGGAGGAACGGGACGGGGAGCTGGACTCCCAGAGGCGGTATTACGCCAGCTTTATCCTTTGGGCAAATTTTGACATTCAGGAGATGTCAGGTGTGGTCACCTCCCCGGGCTTTCTGCGTCCCCTGCTGCTGGAGGCGGCGGGAGTGCCCATGAATGCCTATGAGAGCTTCCTTTTTGAGACGGCGGCCGCCTACCCGGCCATGAACGCCTTCGGCTGCTTCGACGCCTCTGGCCAGTGGAATTCCAGGATGGAGCATGAGGAGGGGGTGCTGGAGGAATACCAGTATCTGGTGTACCAGAACGTGTTTGATAAGAAGAGCATGGGAGAGGGGTACAGATAGAGGGGAAGACGATCTTGATCTCTTTGCAGCCAGGATTTGTCAGTTTCTTAGATCTTTGCCACAGGACGGTTGAAATCATTCTGATATGCTCTGTCCTGCGGCAGGTATCCGGCAGTAATAATGGCATCCAGATTGTCATGGCTGGCTGCTCCTTTCTGCCCGTAGGCATAGAAAAAGGACAGTCGGTTTTCCCGGCTGTCCCTTGGGGTGGTTTATTTAATTTTACTGTGTACTGCTTGATAAGTGGGAATCTGCTGGCTCTAAAAGCGCTCCTGGTCTTTTATTTTTTTCACTGTATGATTAGCCAGTGCAACGCTTATAATAAATGCAATTACCCAACAGGCGATTGCCAACAGGTCACTGTATATGCTCAGGGTATTCCTGAAAACCAAATCAATAAAATAGCAGAAGATAAGAAAGTATACTACTGTAAAGAAAACCATAAGAATCTTTTCCTTCATAACATCCACCTCCTATCATCCACGACAAACGCATGAATGATTATCCATCTCCAATTCTGTTTCCGGTTGTTTTTTAAGCTTCCAGTAATTCTTCCAGACACTGTATTGGACGCAGACTGACCACAACCCTTTTCTTTCTCATCGACAGCTTATGTCTTGATATTTGTGCCGGTTTCAAAATACTCAGGCTCCATTTTTTTATGATATTCAAATTTTGTGCTGCCATCTCCAGTGTTTTTTGTAATTACCGCTTTCCCGTATCTCTTTTTGGAACGCTTCATCTGAAAAGTATTCCTCTGCATCCTCATACAGACTGGTTTGATTTCTCTTCAATGCCAGCGCATAATCGGACCGTTTCTTCTTTATTTTCTCTGCTATCGCAGTCTGGGTCCCCATTGCATCGATCGTTACAATCTGTCCCTTTATCTGTATTTTATCCAGCAATTCTGGTATTGCTGTGATTTCATTACTTTTTTTCTCAACTGCTTTCTGACCAAGGCAGAATCCGTCCTCTTTACTCCATGCCGATACAATGTGGGATGCTTTTTCGTCTCCTTTTTTATTGGAACGCATAGTTTTCCCATCAATACAGATGATCTTTTTCAGCAGTTCCCCATCATCCCGATTTAAACGCTCCTGCCATTTTCCATAGAGCTGCTGTAAAATTTCTGGTGATATCATCCCCATAACACGCCTGATTGTATCATGAGACGGTATTCCATTTTTCAACTCAATATATTTGCTGACGATTATCTTCGATCTATTCCAGCCAATCCAATAATTCCTGCATATACCAACGCCCCTTTTCTTTTAATTTTACCAGAAAAAGGGCTTGGTCGCAATTTATTTACTCATGCGTTTGTCGTGGCTCCATAGATGATTTCTCATCTATTTTCCAGGACGGCCCTTTTACATACTCAAACCATCCAACACGAAAAAGTTTTGATATATAGTAAGTTTTTATGTATCAAACATAAAAACTATTGATATTCCAGAACTTTTTCGGTATACTATGAATAGGGAATAAGGAGGCGAGTGATATGATCATCCGGTCAAACTATATGAATACGCTGAAAACCTATCGGGATGTTCCGCTTGTGAAGATATTAGCGGGAATCCGGCGCTGTGGCAAATCCACAATTTTAGATATGCTGCGGGATAATCTGCTGGAAAGTGGGATTGCCGCAGACCATATTATCAGTATGCGATATACGTCGGAGGATTTTGATGACGGTATGACCGACAAAGATATGTATAACGGTATAAAGAGGCAAATGACCAATGAAGGGCGCTACTACCTTTTGCTGGATGAAGTACAGGAAATCGAAGGTTGGGAAAAAGCGGTCAATAGTCTGTTGGAGAATGCCAACACTGATATTTATGTGACCGGCTCCAATTCCAAACTGATGTCCAGCGAAATATCCACCTACTTGACGGGGCGGTATATTTCCATTCCGGTTTATACGTTGTCTTTTTCTGAGTATTTAGAATTCAAAAAATCAGATTCCCGTCATCCAAAGGAATTGTTAAATGAATATCTGCGATTGGGCGGTTTCCCAATTGTGGCGCTGGGCAACTTTGATGAACGCTCCTCCTATCAGATCGTGGAGGGTATCTATAACTCTGTTATTACGAACGATATTACAAAACGGCATAACATCACGAACTTTGATTTATTTAATCGTGTTGTAAAGTATATCGTGGAAAACGTGGGCAAGACCTTTTCGGCCAATGCCATTGCGAAGTTTCTCAAAAGCGAGGGGCGCTCTCTGTCGGTGGAGGCGGTTTATAACTATCTGAACTGGCTGGAAAAGGCGTTTGTAATCTATCGCTGCCAGCGGTATGATCTGCAGGGAAAATCTGTACTGAAAACCCAGGAAAAATTCTATCTGGCAGATGCGTCCCTAAAATACTGCATCATGGGATTTAATCCAAAGTCCATAGCGGCTATGCTGGAGAACATCGTGTATTTTGAGCTGCGGCGTCGAGGCTATGAGGTCTATATCGGAAAAAACGAAACAAAAGAAATTGACTTTGTGGCAGTGCAGCGCGATGAGCGCATCTACGTTCAGGTATGCCGTAGGCTGCCGGAGGAATCTGATCGGGAAATCGCCAATCTCCTTGAAATCAGGGATCACTATCCTAAATATGTTGTGACGCTGGACGAATTGGCATCAGGAAATGTGAATGGTGTAAAAATCATACACCTGGCGGATTTTTTGCTTAGTGCTGAGTATTGAAATAAGAGAGAATATGACGAATATGGCAGAAAGCAAATATAAATTCGAGAGGCTGACGCCAACTGATGATGTGGATTTAGCTGTTTATGAGAAAGCAATAGATTATGTATTTCAAAATCCTGATATTAAAAATGTAGCTATTTCTGGTGCATATAGTGCCGGAAAAAGCAGCGTTTTGGCTTCAAATAAGAAAAATCATAGTGGCTTACGCTTTCTGCATATTTCACTTGCACATTTTCAATCACCAAGTGAAAAGGATGAGCCAGAGGCTAAAGAGTCCGTTTTAGAGGGAAAAAATTTAAATCAGCTAATACATCAAATTCCATCAGATAAAATTCCTCAAAAGGTTTTCAAAAATGGGAGAATCATTTAAAAATAATTAAGCGACTGCATTCCTTACGAAAAAAGTCTGAAAAAAGACTTTCGCAGAGTGTCTGCAAGGAAGCCTGTGCGGAAACGGGCAATCGTGCTGTGGCAGGGAGCTTTCTGCCTGGCAAGCTGTAATCTAATTCCTCCGGTTCGTGGCTGAGCAGCCGGACAGATTCATTGTTGGGAACCAAACCTTCCATATTTAATGGCAAAACCCGTTGATAAGCCTCGCTGAAATTAAGTATAATTTTTATGGTATTTGGAATTACTGGATATTAATTATACCATGGATTACGGGCTCTTCGGAGTCCGTTTTCTGTTTTTTGACATAAAAGAGGAGCCCTTGCTCCATAGATGATTTCTCATCTGTTTTGCAACGGCCCCTGGTTGATATAAGCCTCTATGATTGATTATTTCTTTTTCACATCTGCAAGCTTTAAAGTGGAGGAGAAGAAGCTGTAAAGGGCAGATCCGGCAATACATCCGGCACCCAGAATATACAGAAGATCCTGAGCCTGTTTCTTTTTCCATTTTAATGCAGCTACACGGATGGCCAGGGCTACAAATACTGTAAGGCCATTTAATGTATTTCCAATCAGAAGGCCAGTGGCAAATAAGATTCCCAGCTGCCGGTGGCCGCCTAATATCTGAATGATGGCTCCCGGGATGGCCCAGATGACCAGCCATTTGGCAATTTCAAAATTCGCTCCAGCTTCAATGGTGGCGATATACGTTCTCGCAGTAGGTACAAATAAATCCTGACTGAAGTATGTTTTTGCCATTAGTGCGACCATGACAAAGGCAACCAGATACCCGACCATTTCACTGATAAATTGCTGTTTGCGGCCTGCAAGTTCAAATTCACGATTGGCACCGCGTCCTCTTAAAATCCAGCCAGCTTTTAAGTCAGTGGCCATATCGGTAAAGGCAGGGCCGGTAGCGGCTGTATAGGCGACCAGAATACCTAAGGCCAGCGGAGGGAATCCCATCATGATGCCGACCATTAAGAAGATCAGGGCAGTGGCCATGGCCGGGAACCATCCGGAATGCATGGCAGAGAGACCGACTACCAGCTCTGAGGCAATGGCGGCAAAGGCAGCAAACAGGATCCAGATAATAAGCTGCACGATTCCCATTTCTGTATAGATGCCTGTAATAAGGGCCAGGAAAAGGGCAATGGCCAGATAGGCCAGGAAGCCTGTGGTCAGAGTTTTTCTCATGCTGTCCATGGTTACAGAGCAGTTCATCTCATCCTGGCTTTTCTTGGTTTTTTCGCTGCGTTTAAAGAGCATTAATGCAGCCTGAACCAGAGATACGAGCCCCGCGCCGATCATAATTCCATGAGGCAGATACGAGATCATAACTGGTGCAGTTCCATCAGCACTGATCGCTGCGGTCCAGGCAGGAATCACGCTGCCTTTTACAAGGCTTCCAATGGCAAAGGCTGTCATGGCGGCGACATTTCCAAACCAGGATACGCCGAAAAGATCCATGGGAATGCCGAACATCTTTCCGCCGGCGCCGGCTGCCATACCTACAAACAGCAACAGAGATCGTTTTCCCCGGTTGGCCAGAGCCAGGATCGTTTCTGAGGTGGCAATACCAGACGGAAATGGATTGGTAGCCACAAACATTGGGGAGTCAAAGACCTTATAGATCAGGAAACCATCCACAATAGTGGCCAGGGTCGCGCCGATGAGCATTGGGAACATAAGATCACTGCGCCCCATAAGAACGGGAACGCCAATGGGCATGATCATGGCGTTGGCAGCCGCATAGGTTGCACCGGAAATAGAGGTCTGGACAAGATTCTGCGCATGGATGTTGCGGAAACGCTTAAAGAGCGGAAGCGGGATCATACTGAGCACCACAGCCAGAAGGGCCCCTGTGATCGAGGTATTCTGGGTAACTCCCACACGGGTGATCAGTTCCAGTCCGATGATGGCTCCAAGGCATGCGGTGAGAGCAGTGATGACTAAAAGTACAGGATCCAACGCTTTTACATGATCAGACGCTTTTAATGTACGTGCATCCACGATCTTTCCAGGCTCCATGGTGACCATGACCGATTCCTGGGGGGACGGAGAGGCTTTTGTTTTGTCTTTATTCATACTCTGATCCTCCTTTTATTTTGAAATTTCTAACAGATCTGCAGCTTTGGAAAAGAGAACCTCCCTGGGCAGCAGGATTTTTTTGGTACACTGTTTTTCAAGTTCTTTTTTCATCTGCATGGAAAAGCCAAGGCAGTCCATGATTACTAATCCGGTATCGCTGGATCGGGATATAGTTTTTATGGCTTCAGAAAAATCTGGCGGTACGGCGTAGGGAGATACAGGCAGGGAGGTAAAAGTAAATTCCGGAAGCCAGGACCTCCATCGCCGCTCACTCTGGTCAGCTTGTGCCGGAGATGGAGTGAGGGTGATAATGTGTCGTGAGGAACAGGCTAAGGGAACGGTCTGTCTTAGAAGAACACCAGGTTCCAGAAGCGGAATCGAGGAACAAAAACTTCCCAATTCTCCAGTACAGAACATAAGGATCAGTTCTGCTCCAAGGTACTCCAGATGCGAAATGCATTTCTGGAGATTCAGAAGAATATGGCTTCTGGCCACATGGACTTCTGCGCCGTCCCGCATCCGGCTGGTCAGAAGATAGTCGCCCTCTGGCCGGGAAAGGGACTGGACCTCTTCTAAAGAATAGGAATCCAAAGCGCCGGATTCAAGAATTTCGACCTGCCCGTGAAAGAATGTATCTGCATCTGTTGTAATATCGGTGCGCGGAGACTGCCCCACAGTGACCGCACCGATTTTTCTCTTTTTCATCATTGTTCATGCCCCATGGTCTGAAGATGCCGGAGTGAACCGTACCGGTGAATGAGACGTTCATATTCTTCTTTGTCATAAAACTGTATTTTCCCGGCACCAAAGCCTTTGGCAGTTTCCAGCATGAACCGGGCGGCCGCTTCCACGTCCTCGAAATGGGTGGCTCCCGTAGCGCAGCCAGCTACCACAGACTGGGTCGTGATCGCGACTCCGATCATCGGTGCCGTTGTCATAGTACCGGGCTGCATGATTCCATTCAGATGATCGATCCCGTTTCCGTAAGGAGTAATGTCCTGGTTTGTTACAGCAAAAACCTTTGGAAGTTCCCCAGTGGTATTCTGGAAAACCTGAAGCAGATCCTTGCTGACTTTTAGGATCCAGCCTTCCTTGACTGTGGGAGAGATGGCAAAACCACGGCAGTTGATAATGGAATTTCCCTTTGTGGTATCACAGGAAATCAGGGCATCCAGATGCTCGGCGCGAGCAAAAGCCTCTTCCTTGACACGCTCACGGAATGGCTCGGAATCCATGAGAGGAACAGGATCGTGAGGCCTGGTGGGAGCTGCAGGACAGATATGGGTAGCCAGATAAACATCGCCTTCCAGGAAGTCGCCTTTATTCTGCATATCCAGAAGCTTTGCTGCCACGGAAAGAGCAGCCAGGGCACCATCGCCGTCGGATACATAGCCCACAGCATCTGGACGAGCTCCGATCCCTCCAAGCCAGCCCATAAGGCCAATGGTGGGGGCGGTGCCGTTCTGGCTGCGTCCATTCTTTCCTTTTACCAGAATTCGTATGATATCGGTGCTTCCTTTTGGAGTAACGATAGGGACTACTTCCACATTGGCATCTGAGCGGATCCTCAGAAGATGTGTTTTGATGGAATTTCCATCTGCATGTGCACTATCCAGTAAATTATAGATGTCTAAGATTTCTTTTAAAAGCAATGGTAACTCCTCCTTTGTGTGTTTTGCTGTACTTTAAACGATATTATAGAATATAAACGTGAAATTGCCCAATATAAAAAACATATTACTTTCCATATATATTTTTTCCTGTTTTAAGGGAATAAGCGCAGATATGGTGATTTTTCGTAAGGATTTCTTGATTTTGGCAGGATTTTATATATGGGAAGTCATATTTTTACGGTGAAAACAATCAGAAATATATGTCGAAAAAAATTATTATTATATACGAAATAGTTACTATTGAGGAAAAAATAGAATGTAAATATACATTATAAACAAAAAGTAGGAAATTGATTCTGTAAAAATTCCATCTAGGAAAAGTACAGTATCCCGTTGTAAGATAGAAGCATATAAAATTTCTACAGAAAGAGGGTTTCATCTATGCAAAAGCACCAATACCTCGTATCGTTAATGGAAGATCGAAAAGAAGAGCTGTTAAAGCTGTGCAGTGACCTGATAAAAATCCCCAGCGTCAATCCGCCGGGAGAGATGGAAGCGATCACTTCATTTATATGCAGATATTTAGAGGAACATCATATTTCATACGAGGTACTGTATCCGACTCCGACAACCCCCAACATAGTGGCAACATTGGGCAGGAAGGGAGGCCGTCGGCTAATCCTCAATGGTCATTCAGACGTGGTGCCGCCGGGAAACCTGGAAAAATGGGAGTTTGATCCATTTTCCGGGGAAATCCGCGATGGAAAAATTTTTGGACGCGGAGCTTCGGATATGAAATGTGGTTTAGCAGGGCTGCTGTTCTCTATGGGAGTCCTGTCAGATGAACAGGTGGAACTGGACGGAGAGGTAATGCTGGCGATTGTTCCAGATGAGGAAGTAAGTGGTTCCTGGGGAACGAAATGGCTGGTTGAAAGCGGCATGGTTACAGGGGATGCCTGTATAATTGCTGAGCCCTCTGGGTATTTTAACTGCGAAATTGGTCAGAAGGGGTGCTGCTGGCTGAAGCTTACTGCAAGTGGGGTTCCGGCACATGGAAGTCTGGCGCCCTTTGTAGGAGAGAATGCCATTGAAAAACTCATGCGGGTACTGGGGCGTATCACAGACCTTAGAAATATTCCTGCCCGTTATGACGATGATACAGCGGCAGTGATGGAGGATTCAAAACAAAATGCCAGACGGAGGCTTACAGCAAAGGGGGCAGCCCACGTTCTGAATCACTGCAGTGTAAATATTGGGAAGATAAATGGAGGTACAAAGATCAATATGGTACCAGACCACGCAGAGGCGGAGGTTGATATACGGGTTCCCATTGGAATTTCCACAAAAACTGTAGAGGAGGAAATCTGCAGGATCATTCAGGAATCTGGAGCGCAGGATGTGGAATACTCCTTTTCATGGCGTTCAGAGCCCAACAGCACACCGAGGACAGCGGATATTGTAGAATGCCTGGCAGAGAACGTCCAGGAGATTTGGAAAGAGCCTTTGACACGTACATACCAATGGGCCAGCAGCGATGCCAGATTTTTCCGGTATGCGGGTATCCCGACGCTGCAGTATGGACCTTCAACTCCTTCCGGGATCCATTCCTATAATGAAACGGCGGAAGTGACAGATGTGGTCAATATTGCAAAGGTATATTTATGTACCATCGTGGATTTTCTTAACAAAAAATAGACGGGAGGAGCTGTTTCATGCGCATTGAACAGATAGGGCAGATCCTGGAGATCGTAGAGTGTGGATCTATTGGAAAGGCAGCCCAGAAGCTTTATATGCAGCAGCCTAATCTGAGCATGGCAGTGAAAGCAGTGGAAGAGGAATTTCATCAGCCGATTTTTTACCGTACCCCAAACGGGGTCTGTCTGACTCCGTTTGGGAAAGATTTTCTTGCATTTGCAGAGCCATACTATAAGCAGTATCAGGTTTTAAAGGAACTGGGAGAAAACAGCGCCAGCGCTCCGATTGAAGAGTTTCATGTATGCAGCCATCATATGACGATCGCGCGCTGGGCATTTTCAGAATTATGCAGAAACTATTCGGGTCAGACGGTTCATCTTCATATGAATAATATTTCCTTTGAAAATATTCCAAGAAGTGTAGCCTCGCATGAGTATGATATTGGGATCTTAGGTCTGGTAAAGGATCAGAGCCGGATCTGGCATAAAACGTTTACGTCTCTGGGATTGGAATTTGTGCCCCTCGGAACCTCTCCGTTCAGCATTATTGTGGGAGCAAATCATCCGTTTGTTAAAGACCGGATCCGGTCAGTGACGCTTCATATGTGCAAAGCATATCCGTTTGTGCTGTATCGTCCGATGGAGGTTTATCTGCGTGCTCTGGAATCCTACCAGAGGCTGATCAGCTGCCATACCTTGATCGATGTACCAGATTATGTTCTGGCACAGGATATTTTACGTCAGGGAAAAGCATTTTCAGTGGGTCCCCTGAAATATCTTTATAATGCCCGGTACCAGCCGTCAGAAACGGGGCTGGTGGAGCTTCCGTTTGAGGACCGCAGTGCAGAGCTCTGTTTTGGGTATGTGAAACGAAAGGATAAAACTTTTTCTGAGATCGGAGAGGAATATGTGGCGCTCCTGACGGCGATGTTTGCGAATCCGTAAGGAGGGAGATTGGTGGTCGTTATAGAGAAATACGCAGAAATAAAGCTGCCCATCCTGTCTGCAGACAGAATGGGCAGTTTCCATTAAAACACTACAATCAGCATTATACATCCACTTTTTAAGCAGCTGTATTATTTCTGTGCCTGGTAAGCGGCCCGCTCGCCGCCGATGTATTTGAGCCGTGTCCTGGCGCAGACCACATGGGCGGAGCCGATGGAGCTTACTTCGGTGCGCACCGGAACGGCCACAGGGCGCAGGTGCATGCCGATGAGGGTGTCGCCGATGTCAATGCCTGCGTGGGCCTGGATCCGCTCCACGGCGCAGGGGGAGGCAAATCCATTCCAGGCGGCGGTGGAGAAGGAGCCGCCGGCCTTCAGCTGGGGCTTTACATTGACCATTTCCAGGCCGTATTTCAATGCGGCCTCTTCTTCGATGATAATGGCGCGGTTCAAGTGCTCGCAGCACTGGGCAGCCAGGTAGAGGCCGTGCTTTCTCGTTGCCTTATAGAGGGCGTTGAATACGGCTTCTCCAACCTCCTTGCTGGAATAGCAGCCAATGGCATGGGCTGCGATCTCGCTGGAGGAGCAGCCCACCACCAGGATCTGTCCCTCCTTCATTTTTGCAGCTGCGATCAGTTCTTCGGCCACGGAAGCGGCCTGTTCCTGGATCAGATCCAGATCTACATCCACAGATTTTGCAATATCAGTTGCACTCATAAAAACACCTCGGTTTCATTCAGTTTATCTTCTTACTCAAAGTGGTAGGCATCCAGGAGCCTGGTCTTCATATGCCACAGCTCGTTGGAAAGATCCACATGGACCTCATGGGGGTTTACCAGACGCTTTGTCTCATCCCACAGGGTATCCAGCTCCTTTTTGCAGTATTCCCGGATCTCCATGACCTTGGGAGAATGGTATACGCAGACCCCATCCTTGAATATGGGGACCATGATCTCCTTCATAGTGTAGGTTCCCGGAGCCAGCAGCGTCTTTTTCCAGGTTGCCACAGGATCGAACAGAAGCAGGGAGTTATTTTCGTCATAGGTCTCGCCCACCAGGCAGATCAGGTCGGCGATGATCTTATGGCTGTCCCGGCTGTAGATCCTGTAAATAGTCTTATTGCCGGGATTGGTGATCTTTTCCTCATTTTCAGAGAGCTTGATCTTGGGGATGAACTTGCCGGTGGCCTTATCCTTGATGGCTGCCAGCTTGTACACACCGCCAAAGGACGGGCAGTCCTTGGAGGTGATCAGGTTGGTGCCGACGCCCCAGGAATTGATGGCAGCTCCCTGGTTTTTAAGGCTGGAGATCAGCCCCTCGTCCAGGTCGTTGGAGGCGGAGATCACCGCATCGGTGAAGCCCTCGGCATCCAGCATTTTTTTTGCCTCCTTGGAGAGGTAGGCCAGGTCGCCGGAGTCCATGCGGATCCCGTAGAAGGTCAGGGGGATCCCGGCTTCCCGCATTTCCTTAAATACCTGGATGGCATGGGGGATCCCGGATTTTAAGGTATCATACGTATCCACTAAGAGGATACAGGCTGACGGATAAAGCTTCGCATAGGTACGGAAAGCAGTAAGCTCATCGGGAAAGCTCATGATCCAGCTGTGGGCGTGGGTCCCCTTCACTGGTACGTCGAACATCTGGCCGCAGAGCACGTTGGAGGTGCCGATACAGCCGCCGATCATGGCCGCCCTGGCTCCGTAGATGCCTGCGTCCGGTCCCTGGGCCCTGCGGAGACCAAATTCCATGACTCCGTCGCCTCCGGCCGCATGGACGATGCGGGAGGTCTTGGTGGCGATGAGGCTCTGGTGGTTGATGATGTTTAAAAGGGCTGTTTCCACCAGCTGGGCCTGCATAATGGGGGCGATGACCTTTACCAGAGGCTCCCTGGGGAAGACCACGGTTCCTTCGGGAACGGCGTAGATATCGCCGGTAAATTTAAAATCAGCCAGATATTCCAGGAAATCCTCTTTAAAGATCCCAGTGGAGCGCAGATAATCGATGTCCTCGGGATCGAAATGGAGATCCTCGATGTATTCGATGACCTGCTCCAGCCCGGCGGCGATGGCAAAGCCGTTGCCGTCGGGATTGTCGCGGTAAAAAGCGTCAAAGATCACAGTTTCATTGGCGTCCTTGGCATAAAAATAACCCTGCATCATGGTCAGCTCATAGAGATCCGTCAGCAGCGTCAGGTTGCGTTTACTCATAATACCTTCTCCTTGTGTACTATCCCATATCGTTGCCGACATTATAGCAATAAAGGAAGGAAAACGCAAATTTTTTGTTAAAAAAATAACAAAAGCCTTGCTTCCAATAAAGCAGTTTATTGGAAGAAAAACACATCCATTCCAGGCAGATTGCAGTCAAGAAACAGCAAATCTGCAGTTTCTATCCTTTAAATGGTTGAAAACGTCAGAATTAAATGGTAAAATTAAGCTGAATGGAAAGAATTTTCTGCGTCCTTGCTTCCTATAAACTGCTTTATTTGCAGAGGTTCCTTCCATTGGGAGCCCAGCTTCTGGAGAGAACTGGAAATTATTCAGAAAGAAGGTAGAGTGTGTGAGAAACAGGCAAACGATGAAACAGGCAGGAGCGCTTCTGCTCTCTCTGGCCATCATAGGCGGGACGGTGTTCCCGGCCGGTCAGATCCGGGCAGCAGCGGAGACGAAGCAGCCAGAAAACAGCATGAAAACAGCCACCGTTTCCGATGCGGAGAAAATTCCTGGAACAACAGTCCCGGGGCTTTTATCCAGACGGCCGGAAACGATGGGGAAAAAACGGAGCAGCGGCGGAGAGGTCTATGTTTCCGCTTCCTCCAGCAATGCCCGGTGGGATTCGGGAGCAGGGACTGAGGAGGATCCATATATTTCTCTGGCTTATGCAGTGGACCAGGCAGAGGATGGGGCCACCATCTGTCTGATGTCAGACCTTACTGAGACGAAAAGCGCCAGGTTCTGGGATAAGGATCTGACCATTGACGGACAGGGTCATACGGTTTTCCGGGGAGATGGCTTTGAAAAGGCGCAGGACCTGGCCAGAGGCGGTTATCATCCAGCTATGATCGAGGTGGGAGGAACAAGGCCGGGCGAGGCGCAGACCGCGTCCCTGACACTGACGGATATCGTTCTGGACGATGGTGGAAAGACCGAGGGTGTGAACTTTAAACAGGCCTCCACGGATGGAAAGGGAGGAAATGAAAGTCTGGTACAGGACGCCATTGTGGCGACCTATAACGGAACGGCAGAGATTATACTGGCTTCCGGGGCCACCCTTCGGAATTTTGGAGGAATGTCAGCGGTCCGGCTTTCCGGCGGTGACCTGGTGATGGAGGATGGGAGCCAGATCTGTGATGATACAGACGGTGTTGCTGACAGGACGAAGGAGAAGGGGGATTACGGAGCAGCGGGAGCTATATGGATCCAGGGCGGCAGCTTCCGGATGGAGGCCGGAGCGGAGATCAGCCATATGCGCGGCCGCGCCGTTTATCTGGACGGCGGCAGCGCGGAGATCGGCGGATCGATCTCTGATATACGGTCAGATAAGGACATGTGGCAGGGAGGAGCAGGCGCGGCTGTCCATGTACGGAATGAAGGAACAGCGGTCCTTTCCCAGAGCGGCAGCATTAAGGGGATCGCAGGAGAGAGTACAGAGCATACGGTCATTGATACAATCATCGGAGATTTTGAGGCCGTATCGGGATCAGAGATCTCCGGCTGCCGGGACATTATGGTGGCCAGCGCCAATGACCAGGGAAAGGATTATGTCCATAAAATGCTGCTCAACGGCCTTATCTCCGATTGTACCACAAAGGGCTCTCTGATGCGCAGCTGGTATGCGGAGATCACAGTGGGCCCCACCGGCCAGGTGACAGGCTGTACGGCAACGGGAGCCGGAGGACTCTTGTATACAAACAATGGCTCCAGATACGTATTTGGAGGAAAGATCACTGGGAATACGGCCTCCAATGGGATCGTCTATCTGGCCAACCAGAGCGGAGGAAGAGTATCGGCCCGGATGCTGGAGGGAGCAGAGATCAGCAATAACAAGGGCCTGGGCATTAAAGTGAACAACGGTTCCCTGCTGACCATGGAGGGAGGAAAAATCTCGGGCAATACGGGAGCCGGGGTTGAGGTGAAAGGAAAAAACGACCGTAAGGGAGCAACCTTTATTATGAACGGCGGAGAGATCTCCGGAAACGGCAGTTATGGGATCTCGTATGCCAATGCAGGAGAATCTGTTGTGGAGCTCAACGGCGGAACGGTTTTTGAAAATGGGAGCGGAGCGCAGATCTCAGTAACAGGAGGAAGCTCCAACAACAAAAACGAGTTCATCCATATTAAACCAGGAACACTGGCGGGGAATCGGGAAATAAGTCTTGGCTACATGTCTTGGATTGTACCTACGAATCTATGGACCGTAACATTGGATGAGGGGTATGATCAGGTATGGCTGGGAAAGGCAAAGACGGAGGCAGTCAATAAAATAAAAGAATGTTTGAAAGAGAGCAGACCCTCCTGGAAGCTGATCGGAGAACATGCTCTGTGGATCCGGCCATCCTCTAGGGATTATCATTTCATGATTTCCAGACAGGCTGATGCAGATACCTCCGGGCTGTATGCAGTCTATATTCCCTTGAACGCCGACGGGCTTCCCGCTGCAGATCTTACGGCAGAGGATATGAAGCTGATCCCGGTGGAGAACCAGAAGACCCTCGACGTCACCATGGAGGGCGCAGAGGGGAACCGGTCCTATGCGCTGATGTTTGTCAATAATGACCAGTATACATTGTATCCGGACCAATGTGGGATCTATTCTGGAAACGCCATGCCGGAACCGGAGGATTTCTCCATCGGAGGACTGAATAAGATCACATCCATCAGCGTGGATGGAAAAGAAACCGTCTATAAGACGTATGGAAACGAAAAGGAAAAGGCATGGAGCGATCTAAAGGCTCTGTTTACCGTTCATTATGTGAAAGCCGATGGGAGCCCGATGGATGGAGCGGAAACTCCGGGCGCTTACAGGGCCGTGTTCCAGTATGCGGATCCGGATCTGGATGGAAAGGTACGGATCAATAAAAATGAGGTGAAGCTGAAGGACGGCGTTCTTGTGATCCGCTATACCAGCAGTCCGGCGGAAGAGCTGTCCAGTCCGCTCCTTTCCGGAGAACCGGCGGAGCTGCCGGATCAGGCGGTGGCTGTGGAGCAGAAGAAGAATGGCACCCGTGATGCGGCCTATTATCTCAACGGCGACCAGGACCGGGAGCTTTCAGATACGTCCGGGATCGTGCTTCTTGAGGACCGCCCCTATGTGACAGGCGCCCCCGACGGGGAGGAGCAGCTGGAGGAACGGATCGAAGAGCATCTGGGGACTGTATCAGGAATGGAATATCATTTTGAATTCCGCTATCTGGATCTGGTGGATCAGAACAGCGCCAATGCGTGGGTGACCTCCAATACGAAAAAGCTGGTCTATCTGCCATACCCGGAGGGAACAGACAAAAATACAGAATTTACTCTGCTCCGGTTTCCGGAGCTGAACCGGGAATACGGAATGAATGGACACCCGGGACTAAGGACATCCATTGCCACCACTGGGATGGAAACGATCCCGGATCTGGAGAATACCGATCAGGGGATCCAGTTTCCTGCGTCGGAGTTTGGATTGTTTGCCGTAGTATGGGGGGTTCCGCAGAATACCGTGACCATCCGGTACCTGGATGAATCCACTGGAAGACCGATCGCCGGAGATTCGGTACGAAGCTTTGCTTCTGGTACAGAGTACGATGTGACCCAGGATGCGGGGATGGAGATCTCTGGATATACCTTGAGCAGGATCGACGGCAGTGTGACGGGAACGATCACAGAGGATCTGGTCATATGCGTTTATTACACAAAGGACCAGGAGCCGGCGGACCCCTCGGACCCTGCTGAGCCGACGGATCCCACCGAACCCACAGATCCTGCCGAACCCACTGACCCTTCCGGATCTGAGACTCCCGAGCATCCGGAAAAGGAAACTGCCCAGGTGGTCTTCCGTGTGGTGAATGGCACGTTTACTGAGAACGGGGGCACCGAGATACTGAAAATGTATGAGGTGGGCAGCATCATCGATTCTGTACCCGCAGTCAGAGCCGACAGAGGATACAGAAGCCGGCGGTGGGACAGAGATCCCATCGGAAGAACGGTGGAGCCGGGAGGCATGACCTTTGTGCTGACCTTTTACGCAGAGTCTGTGAGCGGGGATGACGACGATGAGGAGGATACGGGCCGCAGCCGGCAAAGGGCAGTCAGCGATACCGGAAAGACGGGACGCTGGATCCTGGAGGGCCGTGAATTTACAGAAAATAATGGAAGGCTGCCGTCCAATGAATATCTGAAGATCGGAGGAAGTATTTATGGTTTTTATACCCATGGGATCGCCATTGGCTTTGACCATACAGAGCGTTACACAGAGGAAGCCATTGCTGCCGGAGGCGGATACAGGGATGCGGAGGGAACCTGGCGTCTGAACGGCTGGTGGTTCTGCTATGACGATGGCACGTATCCTCATGGAGAGTGGGAATACCTGGCATACAATGGACGCGGAGACTGGTATTACTTTGACGAGGACGGCTGGATGGAGGATGGATGGCTGTTCTGGAATAACAGCTGGTATTACCTGCACACCGGCTACGATGGTTTCCGGGGCCACATGTATACGGGATGGCATGAGATCGGCGGCAGCTGGTATTACTTCCGCACAGGGACAGACGGAGGCCCGGCAGGGGCCATGCTGGAGTCGGCGGTGACTCCCGATGGCTTCCAGGTCGGAACTGACGGTGCGTGGATCCAGTAAAAAGCTGATTGATTTGCCTATCGAAGTCTTGACATTTTTTCGCGTGATCCGTATAATAAAAGGGCGTAACGCATAAGAAAAGGCGATGACGGAGACAGTAGATCTGCGGGAAGGCCAAAGCGAGCCGGGGATGATGGAAGCCTGGTGCCGGATGCAGATGGAATATCACTCCCAAGCTGGCGTCTGAACGTCCGGGAAGTCCCTGGGTCAGTAAGTCAGCCCGGTTTTCCACCGTTAAGGGGAACTCATATGTCAGTATGCAGTAATAGGTGGTGCAACGAGTATATTTCGTCCTGTTCGCAAGAACAGGACGATTTTTTATATCATAGGAACGGATAGCCTGTGACATAAAAATGCTTCGCGGGATCTTTTTATCAATCAGACCACATCCCGCGCGGGAGCCGCAGACACAAACTGCATAACCGAAACGCGCAGGGAAGAGAAAGCTGCGCATACAACAAGATTGGAGGAAATGTGTCATGTACCAGAAGGTGTCAACAGATCTGAACTTTGTGGACAGAGAAAAGCAGGTGGAGAAATTCTGGAAGGACCAGAAGATCTTTGAAAAGAGCATCGACAGCCGCCGTAAGGGACAGCCCTACGTGTTCTACGACGGACCGCCGACAGCCAACGGAAAGCCCCATATCGGCCACGTCCTGACCCGGGTGATCAAGGATATGATCCCCAGATACCGCACCATGAAGGGGTATATGGTTCCTCGTAAGGCCGGCTGGGATACCCACGGACTTCCGGTGGAGCTGGAAGTGGAGAAGATGTTAGGCTTAGACGGCAAGGAGCAGATCGAGGAGTATGGCCTGGAGCCGTTCATTGAGCATTGTAAAGAGAGTGTCTGGAAGTATAAGGGCATGTGGGAGGATTTCTCCAGCACCGTCGGCTTCTGGGCGGATATGGATAACCCCTATGTAACGTACCATGACGATTATATCGAATCCGAGTGGTGGGCATTAAAGGAGATCTGGAACAAGGGCCTTCTTTATAAGGGCTTTAAGATCGTTCCCTACTGCCCGCGTTGCGGTACCCCCCTTTCCAGCCATGAGGTGGCCCAGGGATATAAGGACGTAAAGGAGCGCTCGGCGGTGGTTCGGTTTAAGGCCAAGGGAGAGGACGCATACATCCTGGCATGGACCACGACTCCCTGGACTCTTCCCAGCAACGTGGCTCTCTGCGTAAATCCGAAGGAAACGTATGTGAAGGTCAAGGCTGCCGACGGCTTTACCTATTATATGGCAGAGGCTCTGCTGGACACGGTTCTTGGAAAGCTGGCGGACAAGGAGAATGGGACTCCGGCCTACGAGATCCTGGAGACCTATGTGGGAACGGATCTGGAGGGCAAGGAATACGAACCCTTATACCAGTGCGCCGCCGATGTGGCAGAAAAGCAGCATAAAAAGGGCCATTATGTGACCTGTGCAGATTATGTTACACTGACCGACGGTACCGGCGTGGTACACATCGCCCCAGCCTTCGGTGAGGACGACGCCCAGGTGGGAAGAAAATATGACCTGCCCTTCGTGCAGTTCGTGGATGCAAAGGGAGATATGACAGAGGAAACGCCCTTTGCAGGTCTTTTTGTGAAGAAGGCGGATCCGGAGGTATTAAAGGATCTGAGAGAGCGGGATCTTTTATTCGAGGCTCCCGTATTTGAGCACAGCTATCCCCATTGCTGGCGCTGCGATACTCCGCTGATCTACTATGCCCGTGAATCCTGGTTCATCAAGATGACCGCCGTGAAGGAGGATCTGATCCGCAATAACAACATGATCCACTGGATCCCGGAATCCATCGGAAAAGGCCGGTTCGGCGACTGGCTGGAGAATATCCAGGACTGGGGCATCTCCAGAAACCGTTACTGGGGAACTCCGCTTCCCGTATGGCAGTGTGAGTGCGGCCATATGCACTGCATCGGCAGCCGGGAAGAGCTTAAGAAAATGAGCCCCAACTATATGGATGTGGTAAAGAAATACAGTAAGGAAATGAACGGCGACCAGGGAGAGGTGGAGCTCCACCGTCCATTTATCGACGACGTGGTCATCACCTGCCCCCAGTGCGGAAAAGAGATGCACCGGGTGCCGGAGGTCATCGACTGCTGGTTCGACTCCGGAGCCATGCCCTTTGCCCAGCACCATTATCCCTTTGAGAATCAGGAGCTGTTCCATGAGCAGTTCCCGGCCCAGTTCATCTCTGAGGCCGTGGACCAGACCAGAGGATGGTTCTATTCCTTACACGCCGAGTCTACCCTGCTGTTCAATAAGCCCTGTTTTGAGAACGTGATCGTTCTGGGCCATGTACAGGATGAGAACGGCCAGAAGATGAGTAAGAGCAAGGGCAACGCCGTGGATCCCTTCGACGCCCTGGAAAAATACGGCGCCGACGCCATCCGCTGGTACTTCTATATCAACAGCGCTCCGTGGCTGCCCAACCGGTTCCATGGAAAGGCTGTAATGGAAGGCCAGAGAAAGTTCATGGGAACCCTGTGGAATACTTACGCATTTTTCGTGCTTTATGCGAATATTGATAATTTTGATGCAACAAAGTATGCTCTGGATTATGAGAAGCTGCCGGTGATGGATAAATGGCTCCTGTCCAAGTTAAACTCCACAGTGAAGGAGGTAGACGACGACCTGGCCAACTACCGGATCCCCGAGGCTGCAAGAGCCCTCCAGGATTTCGTGGACGACATGAGTAACTGGTACGTAAGAAGAAGCCGTGAGCGTTTCTGGGCAAAGGGAATGGAGCAGGATAAGATCAATGCCTACATGACCCTTTACACCGCGCTGGTGACCATTTCCAAGACAGCGGCTCCCATGGTTCCGTTCATGACCGAGGAGATCTACCAGAACCTGGTACGCTCCATCGACGAAACGGCTCCCGAGAGCATCCATCTCTGCGATTTCCCGCAGGTGGAGGAAGGCTTCATCGATAAGGAGCTGGAGGCCAAGATGGACGAGGTATTAAAGGTGGTCGTTATGGGCCGTGCAGCCAGGAATACGGCCAATATCAAGAACCGCCAGCCCATCGCAAAGATGTTCGTGAAGGCAGAGGCTCTTCCGGAATACTACCAGGAGATCATCGAGGACGAATTAAACGTGAAGGCAGTGGAATTTACCGACGACGTCCGTGCCTTTACCTCCTATACCTTCAAGCCCCAGTTAAAGACCGTTGGACCCAAATACGGAAAGCAGCTGGGAAATATCAGAAAGGCCTTAACGGAGCTGGACGGCAACGCCGCCATGGACACCTTAAATGAAAAGGGAGCCCTGGCCTTTAACTTTGACGGGGCTGAGGTGGTACTCACCAGAGAGGACCTTCTGATCGATATGGCACAGACGGAGGGCTATGTATCCGAGGGAGACAACACCGTGACCGTGGTCCTGGATACCAACCTGACTCCGGAGCTTGTGGAGGAAGGCTTCTACCGGGAGCTGGTGAGCAAGATCCAGACCATGAGAAAAGAAGCCGGCTTCGAGGTCATGGACCATATCTACGTGTACGCAGACAACAACGATACCATCACCGGCATCATCAAGAAATATGCAGACCAGTTAAAGAGCGAGGTGCTGGCAGACAGCATCACCCTGGGACAGATGGCCGGCCACGCCAAGGAGTGGAACATCAACGGAGAGACTGTCATGCTGGGCGTTGCAAAGGTAACAAGATAATCAGAAACAGGAGGACATGAACGTGGACCACACCATTCATAAGGCTGAATTTAAAAAGGCTGTGATTTACAATCTGAAAATGTCATACCGGAAGACCATTGAGGACGCTACTCCCGCACAGATGTACCAGGCTGTGTCTCTGGCGGTGAAGGATATGATCATCGACCGCTGGATCGCGACCCATAAGGAGTATGAGAAGCAGGACGCCAAGGTCGTATATTATATGTCCATGGAATTCCTGACCGGGCGCTTCCTGGGCAACAATATCATCAGCCTCTGCGAGCAGGAGGAGATCCGGGAGGCCCTGGCTGAAATGGGCTTTGACTTAAATACCATTGAAAACCAGGAGCGGGATCCGGCTCTGGGAAACGGCGGTCTGGGACGTCTGGCCGCCTGCTTCCTGGACTCCCTGGCGACCCTGGGCTATCCGGCCTATGGCTGCGGGATCCGTTACCGCTACGGTATGTTCAAGCAGAAGATCGAGGACGGCTACCAGATCGAGGTGCCGGACGAATGGTTAAAGGACGGCTATCCCTTTGAGATCCGCCGCCCCGAATACGCCACAGAGGTAAAATTCGGCGGCTATGTGGATACTGAGTGGGACGGCCACAGGAACCATTTTGTCCAGAAGGGCTACCAGTCGGTTCTGGCAGTCCCCTACGACATCCCCATCGTGGGCTACGGCAATAACGTGGTCAATTCCCTGCGGATCTGGGACGCCCAGCCAGTGAATACCTTTAATCTGAAGGAATTCGATAAGGGCGATTACCAGAAGGCAGTGGAGCAGGAAAACCTGGCAAAGACCATCGTGGAGGTGCTGTATCCCAACGATAACCATTACGCAGGCAAGGAGCTGCGCTTAAGGCAGCAGTATTTCTTCATTTCTGCCAGCGTCCAGAGAGCCGTTAAGAAATATCTGGAGAACCACGACGACATCCATAAGTTTTATGAAAAAGCCGTGTTCCAGATGAACGACACCCACCCCACGGTGGCGGTGGCAGAGCTCATGAGGATCCTTTTAGACGAGCAGAACCTGGAATGGGATGAGGCCTGGGAGATCACCACAAAGACCTGCGCCTACACCAACCATACCATCATGTCCGAGGCCCTGGAAAAATGGCCCATCGAGCTGTTCTCCCGTCTGCTTCCGCGTATCTACCAGATCGTGGAGGAGATCAACCGCCGGTTTGTGGAGCAGATCAAGCAGGCATACCCGGGCGACAATGAAAAGATCCGCAAAATGGCGATCATCTACGACGGACAGGTGCGTATGGCCCATCTTGCCATTGTGGGAAGCTTTTCTGTCAACGGCGTGGCAAGGCTCCATACAGAGATCTTAAAGAACGAGGAATTAAAGGACTTCTACCAGATGATGCCCACAAAGTTCAACAATAAGACCAACGGCATCACCCAGAGACGGTTCCTGCTCCACGGAAACCCGCTGTTAGCCAGCTGGGTGACCGATAAGATCGGAAACGAGTGGATCACAGATCTGTCCCATATTAAAAAGCTGGCCATTTACGCGGACGATGAGAAGTGCCAGAGAGAGTTCATGAACATCAAGTATCAGAACAAGATCCGTCTGGCAAAATACATCAAGGAGCACAACGGCATCGACGTGGATCCCAGGTCCATCTTCGATGTGCAGGTAAAGCGTCTCCATGAATATAAGAGACAGCTGATGAACATCCTGCATGTGATGTATCTGTATAACCAGTTAAAGGATAATCCAAATATGGATATCGTGCCCAGGACCTTTATTTTTGGAGCAAAGGCTGCGGCCGGTTATACCCGGGCGAAGCTGACCATCAAGCTGATCAACGCCGTGGCCGATGTGATCAACAACGACCGTTCCATCAACGGTAAGATCAAGGTGGTATTCATTGAGGATTACTGTGTATCCAACGCAGAAATGATCTTTGCGGCAGCTGATGTCAGCGAGCAGATCTCCACCGCCAGCAAGGAGGCCTCCGGTACCGGAAACATGAAGTTCATGTTAAACGGAGCCCTTACCATCGGCACCATGGACGGAGCCAATGTGGAGATGGCCGAGGAGGTGGGAGCTGAGAACATGTTCATCTTCGGCGCTTCTTCCGACGAGATCATTAACTGGGAGAACCAGGGCGGCTACAACCCCATGGAGATCTTCAACAGCGACCAGGAGATCCGCCGGGTGCTGATGCAGCTCATCAACGGCAGTTACAGCCCGCAGAATCCGGAGCTGTTCCGGGATATCTACAATTCCCTGTTAAATACCCAGTCCAGCGACCGGGCGGATACGTACTTTATCTTAAAGGACTTCCGTTCCTATGCGGAGGCAGAGGACCGGATCGACAAGGCGTACCGGGATGAGAAATGGTGGGCCCGGACGGCCATCTTAAACACCGCCTCCAGCGGCAAGTTCTCCTCAGACCGTACCATTGAGGAGTACGTAAGGGATATCTGGCATCTGGATAAGATCAAGGTAGAACTGTAATACAAATCAGGGGAACGCGGCCCGTCCGGGGACGGAGCTGCTCCCCAGGTTCTAAAAAGAAAGCCTGTCTCATAGACTTTACAAAAAAGGATATGAGGTGGGCTTTTTTATGAAGCGGTTTCTGACGGTTTTGATGATCATGGTGATGATCCCCTATGTGACGACCATGGCCTGGACAGGCCGGATCGGCGGCGGGGATTTTACGGGCTTTGAGGAGCTGGCGGGAGCCGGGGGAGAAGGAAGCCAGGGCGGCTCTCTAGGAACTGATGGGAACGGAGCGGCCGGAAGGCGGTATGTGGCTGTGGAGCGGGAAGGAAAGGTTTCGCGGGTCCCGGCGGAGGATTTCCTGGTCCATGTGCTGGCGGCCCAGATCCCGGCAGATTTCGGGCCGGAGACTCTGAAGGCCCAGGCAGTTATAGCCCGGACGTATATCTACCGGGAGATGGACGGGGCGGAGGAGATCCCGGAGGAGGCCCTGGACATGGACGCCTTGAGCGGAGCGCAGATGGAGGAGCTGTGGGGCGGGACTTACCAGGAGGATTACAGCAGGATCAGGGAGGCGGTGTCCGCCACCAGCGGGCTTTACCTGGCTTATGAGGGAGAACCGGCGGAGGTGTTTTTCTGCCGGGCGGCCTCGGGGGCCACAAGGCCCGGAGGACAGGAGCATCCATGTCTCAGGCAGGCGGAAAGCCCAGGGGATCTTCTGGCCGACGGATATCTGTCCATTGCGGTCTTCACGCCGGAGGACCTGGCCCGGAGGGTGAGCGCCATTCCGGGGGCGGTCTCTCCGGATGCAGACCGGCTCCTGGAGGAGATTCAGGTGGCGGAGCGGGATGGGGCCGGATATGTGGTCCAGATCCAGATCGGTCCGAAGACCTACTCCGGGGAAGAGGTCCAGTACGCCCTGGGCCTGTCCTCCCCGTGCTTTTATTTCGATGAGCTCCAGGGAAAGATCCGGGTCACCTGCAAAGGGATCGGTCATGGGTACGGTTTCTCCCAGGCCGGAGCCTCGGCGCTGGAAAAGGAGGGGCTCGGCTTTGAAGCGCTTCTGGACCATTATTTCCAGAATGTGGAAATTTTAAAAGAGGGAATCTGAATAAGACGTGTCACTTTGGTAAGAATAGTACCGAGGTGATAAAACGTGAAAGAGAGAGTAAATCAGCTTTTCAAGGATAAGTTAGTTCTTGTGATGCTAGTGCTGGGCCTGCTGACTATTGTTGCCGCAGCAGGCGCTGTGAGGATCCGGAAGGGCGCCCAGAACATGGAGGAGAGTCCCTATCTGGAGATCAAGGAGCCGGAGGGGATGATCGCCGGGGAGACAGAGCCGCCCAGGACCGTGGCGGGAAGCTCCAACGCCCAGGAGGCGGAGCCGGCCGGGGCCGGAGCCGGTTCCCATGTGACCGAAAATACCCTGGGAGCGGCAGAGACAGAAGCCGCGGCTCTGGAGGATCCGCCGGCAGACGAGGCCGGAGCAGCGGCCGGGGATTCCCTGGTCCTGGATTTTACGGAAAGCGACAGGCTTTTGTGGCCGGTACAGGGAAATGTGATCCTGGGATACAGCATGGACACTACCACCTGGTTCCCGACCCTGGAGCAGTATAAATGCAATCCGGCCAACGTGATCCAGAGCGAGGTGAGCACGCCTGTTTCTGCCCCGGCCGACGCCAGGATCCTGGAGGTGGGCGTCAATGAGGAGATCGGCAATTATGTGCGGCTGGATCTGGGCAACGGCTACCAGGCCGTCTGCGGCCAGTTAAAGGAGATCCCGGTGGTGGAGAACGAGTACGTCAGCCGGGGCGATGTGCTGGGCTATGTGGCCGAGCCCACCAAATATTATTCCCTGGAAGGGGCCAGCCTGTACTTTGAGCTGCTTTCCGGGGACGAGCCTGTGGATGCTCTGGATTATCTGGAGTAGGGGACAGGGAAGAAGCTATAAGGATCTGGAAAAATGGACCGTCTGGAAAATATCCGACGGTCTGTTTTTTGACGTTAATATGAATTTAATAAAAAGTTCACAGAGTTTTCGTGAAAATATGAGAGAAATATGGTAAACTGTACATAACTTTACAGAACGGAAAGAAACCAGATGAAGGAGGAGCATATGGATTACGGGAAACTGAAGAAAAGCTTTGAGGACCACCGGTTTCTCACCTCGTATTTTGAAACGAAGGAGGAGGCGGCTTCCTATCTGAAGGATAAGATCCGCGGGGAGCGGGTGGGCTTCGGCGGTTCCATGACCTGTCAGGAAATGGGGCTGTACGAGGTTCTGAAGGAAAACAACCAGGTGGTCTGGCACTGGAAGGACGAGATGACTGCGGCAGAGGCCAGAAGAGCGGCCATGGATTCCACCGTATATATTTTAAGCGCCAACGGCGTTTCGGAAACCGGGGAGCTGGTGAATATCGACGGCACGGGAAACCGGGCGGCGGCCAGCCTGTTTGGTCCGGAACGGGTCTTCTATGTGATAGGAAGGAATAAGATCGCCCCGGACCTTCACAGCGCCATTGCCCGGGCTAAAAATACGGCCTGTACGAAAAATGCCAGACGCCTTGGGGTCAAGACGCCCTGTACCGCGTCCGGGGAGCTGCGCTGTTACGACTGTAATAGTCCGGCCCGGATCTGCAGCGCCACAGTGATCCTGGAGCGTCCCTGTAACGGAATGACCGTGGAGCTGGTCTTCATCAACGAGGACCTGGGATATTAGGCCGCAGGGAACGGGCGCTTTCGGGCGGATATAGACTAAAGGAGAGAGATGAAATGAATATATTGTTTTTTCTGACACCGAAGAGTGAGGTGGCTTACATCCATGATGATGAAAGCCTCCGGCAGGTTCTGGAGAAGATGGAGTACCATAAATATTCGGCGGTGCCGATCATCAGCAGGCAGGGGACCTATGTGGGGACCATCACCGAGGGGGATCTTCTGTGGTACATAAAAAACCAGCTGGATCTGAACCTTCAGGAAGCAAGAAGGATCCTGATCACCAATGTTCCCCGCCGTTCTGACAATACGCCGGTGAGCATTGACAGCAATATGGAGGACCTTTTAGACAAGGCCATGAAGCAGAACTTCGTTCCGGTCCTGGACGATAAGAAATCTTTTATCGGGATCGTCACCAGAAAAGACATTATGAAGTATTTTGCGGATAAAATGAAAAAAACAGAATAAATGCAAAAATTTTCTTTTCAAAAAACGTCTGATGTGTTATACTGGGCGTCATGAGACGGGGAAATAGGATCCGGCCAGAAATCTGATTCTGACCGGATTTTTTATTTGATAGGAAATTCCTATCAAATAAAAAAGCACTTCGTGCAGAATCGCACTGCGGCGGTATGGAATTTCGTCGCAAATGCGACCCGCCGCAGGCGGAGAATCCTGCAAGAGCAGGATTCTTTCTTGTGCCATGGGGACCGAAGATCCCCTAAAAAATGGATACTCCGCAGGCAATAAATCTGATCCATAGGAGGAAAGTGTGAAAAGAACTGTGAAAAAGAGAACGGGAATGCGGTCGGCAGCGGCTCTTCTGGCGGTCCTTATGGCTGTGCAGAGCCCACTGGGACGGACGGGAGCCATGGGAATGCCGCAGAAAAACCAGAGGACCCGGATGACCGCCACCATGTCGGATGCGGCGGCCGGGGAAGAAGCCTTAGCCGGACTTCTGGAGGAGAGGAACGGGATCCTTAGGGTGGAGGTCCAGGGCGTCGTAAAGGCTCCGGAGACCACCTGGAATGTGGAGCTGTATCCGTCGGAGGAAGAGGATGCCTCCATAGCCGAACCGGCCTTTGGAAGCCTTACCCTGCCGGCCGGAGACGGGAATACATACACAGAGGGGAGCTGTGAGCTGACGGAGCTTCCCGATGGGACGTATGATCTCAGGATGGAGCCGGAAAACGATACGGTCTCCTATGTGGCCTATGAGCAGAAGGGGATCCGGATCCAGGGGGACATGGTCTCCATCCGTTTAATGAACGATGCGCCGGAAAACCACGGATACGGGGAGAGCGGAGCCGGAAGCCGCATCGGCGTTCTGGCCATGGGCGATATCGACGGCAGCGGAGCTGTGGATGAGGACGATAAGGAGGAGCTTCTGAAGCTGGCAGCCTCCGGCCAGGTCCATGACGATCTGTTTTATGACCGGGCCGATCTGAACGGCGACAGTCAGGTGGATCTGGCGGACGTAGCATGTTTTGCAAAGTATTATAAGGAAGATGTAAGGACTGCCCGGGAGACACGGACCATGCGGATCACAGAGGAAGAGATCCATACGGCGTCCGCCAGCAACGCGGAGATCTCCCAGGGAACGGTGGAGCAGCTGTTTTCCGGTGCGGCCAGCCTTACCCTGGAAAGTGAGGAGGCCATTTCTGGGGAGAATCCGGTGACCATTTCTGCGGAGTTTGGCTCCGGAAAGACCATGGCCGGGTTCGTCATCGACCCGGTGGACGGCTCCGGCAACACCATTGTGGACGGAACCGTTTCTGTGGAGACAGAAAAAGGAAAAGAAAAGGTCTTTGAGATCGAAAACGGAAAAGTAAAGGAACGGAGCCTGGGAAGGGCGCTTCTGGAATTTTTCACGGGAAAAGAGGAGACCGTAAGCCAGGGAGGCCCCATCGTCATCGATCTGAAGGGCCAGACAGCCGTGAAGAAGGTGACCATTAAGGTCAGCCGGACCCTGGGGAACACCGCTCTGGTGGATATTGCAAAGGTGGAGTTCCTGGGGGACATGAAGGAACGGATCCCGGAGCCGGAAATGACAGCACCGGAGCGGGTGCAGGTGGAGAACGGGGACGCGTCCTTTACCGTGACCTGGCGGAGACAGCCCAATGTGACGGGCTACGAGGTGACGGTCCATGGAGTCAACAGTAAGAAAAACGAGGTGACACAGATCTTCCAGACGGATAAGCCGGAATTCCGGGCAGAAGGCCTGGGAGACGGGGCGCTGGCCAATGGAAATTCCTATGAGATCCAGATCCGTTCGGTGAACGGGGCCTGGAAGAGCCCGGCGGCAGAGGCTGTGGGGCGTCCCAGGGCGGCCAGCCTTCCGCCTGCACCGGAAAATATCACGGTGACATCCCGGTATAAGGGGCTTTCCATCAGCTGGAAGGATATGATGGATACAGACAGCTATAACCTGTATTACAGGAAGTACGGCGACTCCCAGGGAGCGTACACGAAGATCCCGGATATCCGGGAGAACCGGTATGAGCTTAAGGGGCTGGAGGATAAGACAAAGTATGACGTTTATCTGACCGGCGTGAACCCGCTGGGAGAGGGACCGGAATCGGTCCACTATACGGGAGTGACGGCGGCCCTGGATCCGCCGGTGACGCCGGATTACAAGCGGATTAATGTGGAGGTGCCGGGAGAGCCGGTGACCGCCCATATCGAGTCGGTGCGCTATGGGAGTGGAGATTATAAAGGCGAATACGATATTGTAGATGGAAACTATGAGACCTCCTGGGCCCGTATCGACTGGGATTCGGGTGCGACCTATTATGATTTGAAAAAAGCTCCCATTGTGTCCTTTGACAGGTCCTATGAAATGGACACAATGGTGGTGATCCCAGACGGAGAACAGACGTTTTCCTATAATAAGGCAGTGCTTTATTACTGGACAGACCGGAACGACATCCAGGACAGCACAAAGAATTCCGTTGCCGGCGTCCTGGAGAAAAAGACCAGCAACAATAAGGCCTACTACGAATTCCGGGCGGACAGGCCCATTGAGGCCGAGGCTGTGCAGCTGGTTTTAAGCACCGCAGATGGAAACAGCCGCCGGATCTCCATGGCAGAGCTTAAGTTCTATTACTACGACTCGCTGGAGGACGAGATCATGGACCTTTACGGGGATCCCTACCATGTGAGCCTGCGGCCGGACGTGGACCGGGAGACCATGGGAAAACGGATCCAGAGCCTTAAGGACCGGCTGGACCAGCCGGATCCGGTCAGCGGGGAGCTGCACCCCAGGAAGGAGATCCTGGAAACGGAGCTGGCCAACGCAGAGCGGATCTTAAAGGACGGCGCGCTCCAGGCGGAGATCCTGGCGGTGGACAGCAAGGATACAGGAAACTCCGACAGCCACATCACCTTCAAGGGCGGTCTCAATACGTACCAGCCCCTGGGCGTGACCGCAAGGGCCGGGGAGACGGTCACCGTCTATGTGGGAAGCCCCGCCCATAAGACCGGGGACGGCACCAGGCTTCAGCTCGTTCAGACCCAGTACCATGGAAGCTCTGCTGCCTGGACCAGGACATTGGGGAATTTAAAAGCCGGAGCTAATGATTTTACGCTGGAGGCCCTGGACCATATGGACCTGGAGCGGGGCGGACAGCTTTATGTGGTCTACACCGGAGAGGCAGGCCGGGAGCAGTACGGTGTCCGTGTCAGCGGAGGAACGAAGATCCCGGTGCTGGACCTTTCGGATACAAAGGATCCGGCGGAGCGTCTGAAGCTGGCGGAGGCCTATGTGAACGGGCTGGAGGCCATGGTCCAGGATATGGAGGCTCTCCATAACAGGGATCATCAGGACTATTCTTATGATGAAAAGAACTGTATCTACGGAGCCACGGACATCGTGAGCCGGTATACCATGATCTCCGGCCCCTCGGACCAGATCCTGGAGGGACTGTCCGGGAATACGGCAGCGGAAAAGGCCGCAGCCCTGGAGCAGTCCATGACAGCCATGGATCAGATGGTGGAGCTGTTTTACGCCCATAAGGGCTTAAGCACGGCATCTGATGCCGAGCCCCACAACCGGGTACCGGCCGGCCGTCTGAATATCCGCTACCAGAGGATGTTTGCCGGTGCCTTCATGTACGCCGGAGGCCTCCACATCGGCATCGAGTGGCCCCAGTTTAAAGAAATGGTAAACGGAAAGCCCGTGATTGCGGACGCAGAGGGAAGGTATCAGTCCGGCAGCCTGTTCGGATGGGGGCTTTCCCATGAGATCGGCCATGAGATCAACGAAGGGGCCTACGCGGTGGCGGAGGTGACCAATAACTACTATCCGCTGCTGGCCCAGGCCAGGGATACCAATGATTCCCTGCGGTTCAAATACGAGGACGTATTTAAAAAGACCACCTCGGGAGCCAGGGGAAAGGCGTCTGACGGGGCGGTGCAGCTGGCCATGTACTGGCAGCTCCATCTGGCCTACGATATGGGCGGCTATAATTTCAAGACCTTTGATACCAGCAAAGAGCAGCTGGAAAATCTGATCTTTGCCAGAATGGATTCCTATGTGCGTAAGCCATCCTCGGCACCGGGAGCGGAAGGAAATAAGCTGAAGCTTTCCGGGACCGATAAGGACAATGTGCTGATGCGGCTGGCAGCGGCTGCGGCCCGGAAGGACCTTCTGGACTTCTTCCGCCACTGGGGCATGGAGCCGGATGCAGACACTGTGCGCTACGCCTCCCAGTTTGAGAAGGAGGAGCGGGGCATCTGGTTTGCCAACGATGAGAACCGGGTATGGCAGATGGAGAAGCGGAATACTTCCCAGGAGACGGAGACTTCCGCCAAAGGAAGCGTTCCCCAGGGAATCATCCAGTATGTGAACGGAGAAAACCAGGTGAACCTGGAGATCTCCGGGGACACAAACGTATGGATCTACGAGATCGTCCGCTGCGAAAGGGACGGCGGAACGGAGAAAAAGCAGTCTGTGGGCTACGCATACGCACATGATGGAGAGGCTGTATTTACGGATGTGGCCGCCACAGCCAACAACCGGGTCTATACGTATGAGATCACCGGATACGACAAATGGCTGGAAAAAACGGAGCCAGGAAGGACAAAGGAGGTCAAGGTGAGCCACAGGGGCGACATCGACCGGACCTTATGGACCGTCAGCACCAACCTGACCAACAGTGAGCTGGAGGAGCCGGGAGAGGATCATCCGGATACCTATGTGCAGCCAGGGCTGGAAAAGATGGTGGATCTGGAGACTGAGGGCGCTGTTACCACCTTTACAGGCTCTGTAAAGGCCGGCCAGACGCCGGAGATCGTCCTGGAATTAAACCAGCCGGAGCTGGTGACCGGGCTCGTTTACACGGCGGCCGAGGGAACTCCCATAGGAAAATTCAGCGTCAGTGTCAGCCAGGACGGAAGCTCCTGGGAGAGGGTCCCGGTGAGCGCAGATACATTTACCCTGGAAGACGGCAGCCAGACCGTGTACTTCCATGACGGCACCGTTCTTTATACGTACGACGCGGCCTTTGTGAAGCTGACGGCAGACGGCCAGGGAGGCCGGGAGCTTTCCATATCGGATCTTTCCCTGCTGGGCCAGACAGGAGACAATGTGGAAATGGATGCAGCCGGTATGGGCAGGCTCATGAAGGACTTTGCCATCAACGGCGGGGCAGACGGAGTGATCCCGGAGGGCAGCATCGTGTTTACAGGAACCTATAAAGCTGACGTTAGATAACGATACTTTTGAAAACACTGGAAAATCAAGGTTTTTCGAGCGACGGACAAGCAGGGTATTGTACTAAAAACTGAATACGACGCAGAAGCGGCGTTTCTTACTCTCTACATGGGAGAACAGGAACGCCGCTTTTTTCATGCCCTTTGTTACGCAGTAGGGGCAGAAAAAGCCTTGCTACAAGCGGTTTTGCGGGTGTGTATCTGGCGCGGCAAGGGATTTATACCTTATTCCCCGAAACCGCGCTTCTACTGCGTAACAAATCCAAAGCAAAGGAGCTATGAACTATGGCAGTTTTCAGAGTGGAACGGAACAAGGGCTACACCGTAATGAGCAACCACCACCTACGCAACAAGGAGCTTTCCCTAAAGGCAAAGGGGCTGTTGTCGCAAATGCTGTCACTCCCCGAAGATTGGGACTACACCTTGAAAGGCTTATCCCTTATCAACCGGGAGAAGATAGACGCTATCCGCGAAGCCATTAAGGAGCTTGAACGCGCCGGGTATATCGTCCGTTCAAGGGAGCGCGACGAGAAAGGACGCTTGCGGGGCGCGGACTATGTGATATTCGAGCAGCCGCAGCCGCCTACGCCGGATTTACCAACATTGGAAAATCCAACATTGGATAATCCAACACAGGAAAAACCAACATTGGAAAAACCTACGTTGGAAAATCCAACGCAATTAAATAAAGATATACAAAGAACTGACTTACCAAAAAAAGAAAAAATAATTACTGATGAACAAAGTACCCATTCCATTCCTATCCTTTCCCCTAACCCCTCTCCTTGCAGAGAAGCGGCTACGCCGCCGGAACGGAAAGGAACGGAAGCGACAGCACAGAGCGCAGTTGATATATACCGGGAAATCATCAAGGACAATATCGACTACGACATTCTCAAACAGGACATGAAGTTTGACAGTGACAGGCTTGACGAGATTGTAGACCTCATGCTTGAAACCGTATGCACCGCCAGAAAGCGGGTACGGATTGCGGGGGACGACTACCCGGCAGAGCTTGTGAAATCTAAGTTTATGAAACTGGACGGCGAGCATATCCGCTTTGTGCTTGACTGTATGCGGGAGAACACAACGAAAATCCGCAACATCAAGCAATATCTGAAAGCAGCCCTTTTCAACGCCCCGTCCACTATCGGCAATTATTACACTTCCCTTGTCGCCCATGACATGGCAAGCGGCGCACTGTCACCGAAAAAGCCGCAGTACGGCGACCCGGACTATTATTCATGCAACGAGGGCGAAAGCCTGTAACCACCCACAACCACAAAAGGAGGATTTTATTATGGCACAGAAAATGACAGGAGCATTGGTATTTGACGAGCGCACCGACCGTTACGACATCCGCTTTGACTTAAACAGCTACTACGGGGGCTTGCATTGCGGCGAGTGCTTTGACGTATTCGTGCGGGGCAAGTGGAAGCCGACCCGGATTGAGTACGGCGACAACTGGTATCTTGTGGGTATCAGAGCCGAGGACTTGAACGGGCTGCGGGTGCGTATCTGACCGCCGCCCCATAAAGAAACGCGAAAGGAGGACGCGACAAATTGCAGGACGAAGTAAACGAAAAGACCATAGCCCTTTACATCAAGACCGGGAAGCTGACCGCGCAGACGCTCCAAAAGGCAATGAAAGCCATACTGTCAAAGGGCAAAAAGCAGCTTGCAAAACCGCCACAGGGCAAGCAGAGCTTAAAGCAGCTTATGAAGCAGAACGCGGGCGTTTCCAACATTGAGATTACCGAGGGCAATATCAAAGCCTTTGAGAGTACGGCGAAAAAGTACGGTATCGACTTTGCGCTGAAAAAGGACGCGACGGAAAGCCCGCCCCGCTATCTGGTTTTCTTCAAGGGGCGGGACGCGGACGTGCTGACCGCCGCCTTTAAGGAATTTTCCGCAAAAAAGCTGACACAGGAGAAAAAGCCCTCAATCCGAAAGCTGCTCTCTACCCTCAAAGAAGCTGCACAGGGCAAGAACGCGGAACGGGCAAAGGTCAAGAACAAAGACAGGGAGGTATCGCTATGAAGCCGGAAATCAAGAAGCTGCTTATCTTAAATCTCCCGTATCTGCTCTTTGTCTGGCTCTTTGATAAAGTGGGCGCGGCTGTCCGGCTCTCCCCCGGCGCGGACGCGAGCGCAAAGCTGCTACATCTTGGGGACGGTTTTACCGCCGCCTTTTCCAGTATCGCGCCGAGCTTCCACCCGGCAGACTTAGCTTTAGGCATTGCGGGGGCGGTCATTGTCCGGCTGATTATCTACACCAAAGGCAAGAACGCGAAGAAATACCGCCGCGGGACAGAATACGGTTCGGCGCGTTGGGGCGGGGCTGACGACATAAAGCCGTACACCGACCCGGTATTTGAGAACAATATCCCCTTAACGCAGACGGAACGGCTCACCATGAACAGCCGCCCGAAGCAGCCGAAATACGCAAGAAACAAAAATATCCTTGTAATCGGCGGTTCCGGCAGCGGCAAGACCCGGTTCTTTGTGAAACCGTCGCTCATGCAATGTACGTCAAAGGATTTTCCAACGTCGTATATCGTCACTGACCCGAAAGGAACACTGATTTTGGAAACCGGGAAAATGTTACAGCGGTACAAATACCGTATCAAAGTGCTAAATACGATTAACTTCAAAAAATCCATGAAATACAATCCCTTTGCCTATCTGCGGAGCGAAAAGGACATTTTGAAGTTAGTCAATACCATTATCGCCAACACCAAAGGCGACGGGGAAAAATCCGGCGAGGATTTCTGGGTGAAAGCGGAAAAGCTCTACTACACCGCGCTAATCGGCTACATCTGGTATGAAGCCCCGGAGGACGAGAAGAACTTCACGACGCTGCTTGAGATGATAAATGCGTCGGAAGCCCGCGAGGACGACGAGGATTTCCAGAACCCGGTTGACCTCATGTTTGAACGTCTGGAAGAAAAAGACCCGGAACATTTTGCAGTCAAGCAGTACAAAAAATACAAACTTGCGGCGGGCAAGACCGCAAAAAGCATACTTATCTCATGCGGCGCGAGGTTAGCCCCATTCGACATTAAGGAGCTGCGGGAGCTTATGGAAACCGACGAAATGGAGCTTGACACCATAGGCGACAGAAAGACCGCCCTTTTCGTCATCATCAGCGACACCGACGACACTTTTAACTTTGTCGTTTCAATCCTTTACACACAGCTATTCAACTTGCTTTGTGACAAGGCAGATGATGAATACGGCGGGCGGCTTCCCGTCCATGTTAGGTGCTTACTTGATGAATTTGCGAATATCGGGCAGATACCAAAGTTTGAAAAGCTCATTGCAACGATACGGAGCCGGGAAATATCCGCGTCAATCATCTTGCAGAGCCAGTCACAGCTAAAAGCCATTTACAAAGACAACGCCGATACCATAGTCGGCAACTGCGACACCACGCTTTTCTTGGGCGGCAAGGAGAAAACCACCCTTAAAGAAATATCGGAAATTTTAGGAAAAGAAACGATAGACAGCTTTAACACGTCCGAAACAAGGGGGCGGGAGCTTTCGCATGGGCTGAACTATCAGAAATTGGGAAAGCAGCTTATGACGGAAGATGAAATTGCAGTCATGGACGGAGGGAAATGTATCTTGCAGCTACGCGGGGTGCGCCCGTTCTTTTCGGACAAATTCGACATAACGAAGCACCCGAAATACAAGTACCTGTCCGACGCAGACCCGAAGAACGCCTTTGACATGGAAAAGCACCTTAAACGCCGCCCCGCCATTGTCAAGCCCGACGAGGTTTTTGACTATTACGAGCTTGACGCGGCAGACTTACAGGAGGACGCAGACCATGAGGAAACGTAGCGCAGAGGAAAAACAAAAGCAGCTTGAACGGTTTTTAATGAATGTTGCGGAAGCCGCCGACGCTGCATTATGGGAGTATTGGCGGGAAAAGGAAGCGGAACACCGCCGTTTTGCAACGGAGTATGTCACGCGCCGGGGGCTTATCCCGCAACAGTGACAGCATGGCAGACCGCCGGGGGACAGGGGAAGCTACACTTCCCCTACGCTGCCTTGCGGCAGCTACCCCTTTGTGAACTTGCGGGAAGCGAACACCTTGCTACGCAAGCTATTCACTTCCCGCAAGTCTGAAAAAAACGTCCGGCAGCACAGCGGAACACAGAAAGGAGCGATTGAAGCAATCACATCTATCCATACCGGCTACATGATACGCGCCCCCACTTTCCGGCGCAGTACACAGCGGCAGGAGCCGCACCCCTTACAACTGAATACCGCCGCGCCGCAGAACTTACGCAGCGCGGGGACAGCCGCCTTTACCAGAGGGCGGTTTTTTTGTGCGGCGGCGACCATACGCTGACCGCCTTTTGTCCGCTTGCCGGACAGCCGCAGACGCGGCAGAAAGGATATATTTATGGCATTTTTCAATAGCGCAGTAGACGTTTTGCAGACCCTTGTTGTAGCACTTGGAGCCGGGCTTGGTATCTGGGGCGTGATTAACCTCATGGAGGGCTACGGCAACGACAATCCGGGCGCGAAGTTCGTGCCCGACCAGCCGTCGTCAATGAACACGCGGGTGTTCTTGAAGCCGTTCTCCTGCGCGTATTTTTCGAGGATGGCCTGCTGATTTTTGATAGACCCTGATAGACCGTCCTGCTCATCATCGCGAGACAGGCGGCAGTACAGGGCTGTGATTTTATCCGGTTGCTTTGTCATGATACTCCTTTCCCAGCCGGATATGATTGAACTTGTAGGTGTACATAGTTTATCATATCCGGCCGCAAACTTCAACGCTTTAATACGCTGACTTCACATTTCTGCACTGTCTTTACTCAAAACAATACGCTGCACTTTTTCGACGATGTTCTCCTGTGCTTCTTCATCAAAAAACGCTCTTACTGCATAGGTTGTACCGTTGATCTCTTTGAGAAAATGCAGCGGCTGGACGTAGGTGGTTCTGCGAAACCACGCAATGCGATCCTCTCGGGGCAGTGCCGCGAGGTCGTTTGTTATGAGGTTAAGCTGCGTGTGAATCTCGCGCATCAGATCTTCTGCCATTTACGTACACTCCTCTTTGGCTGGTTGATGATTTAAAAAGGGAGAAGCCTCTCAATAATCAACTACAACCCTTGACCTCAAAAACTGATAAAAAACTTTTTGGAATTTTTATGAATACCAAGCCGAACAGCAAAAACCGGAGCACACAGTCGAATTTCAGTCCGCGTGCTCCGGTTTGTTTTGTTGGTACCAATATTGAGTTTTTTGCGCGGGAGATGTCGTAACAAGCAACGGATTTGATTGTGCAAATCCAGCCCCGCAGGGAATTTCCCTGTGACCCATTTAAAAATCTTTAGGTTGATTTTTATCACCTGAATGTTGTAAACGCCGAGCAGAATGATACTTCATCCGTGCAAGGCACTGATATTGCTGATACTGATACAAGGATAATTTGCTCCCGTGTCGAGATGCAGTGTGTCCCACTGCACTAAATGCGCTTAGACTGTCGTCAAATCTGAAGCGGACAACCCATCATCGTACAGAGCCGGTTCAAGAAAGGGAGAAACTCTGTAAAGAAGTTTCTCTCTTCGGCTTTTATAATCAACCGAAATGAATGCAGGTAAATCAATCACATAGGAGACTTACACAATGGACAAGCATATCCATGATGAAAAGAATGGACTTTGGTACGAACGCCTCCTGCTGTTTTTCTCCGTCATATCACACAGAGCCGCAATCGTTATGTAATTTCAAAACCCTCGGCGCTCGCACTGTTCCTGTGAGCGGCACTGTCAGCAGCTTCTGCGTCGTCTGCTGTGTTTATACCATAGCAGTGTGCGGCGCAATTTCACGAAATATAGTTTTGAGGGAATAAAAGGCGGAAAGACTCTGCCGGGTGTGAGGAAATGGCAGAGTCGTTCCTTGGATTGAGGTTTTTCAAGAAGACTGTACGCCGGAGAGAGAAAGTACAGTCAGATGCGGGCTTACACAGTGGCTGCGGCCTTCCGTAGGTTTCACCAGCCGTAAAGTGAACGGTAACCAATATACCACCAACGGATGGGAAATCATGGCCAATGTACAGGCTATCAAAAATAAAGATTTTCAATGGGATTTCTCCTTGAACTGGAGTAAGAGTGTAAAAAAACTGACGGAAAT
>OLRK01000156.1_pt1 | contig 84335 bp, 70 predicted proteins | sample 1672911 | NCBI WGS metagenome assembly OLRK01 (sample SAMEA3136736, study PRJEB25190) | human gut metagenome | biome: human gut; feature: human-associated habitat; material: faeces | place: Austria | collected 2013
TATCGCCGCCTGTAATTTCAGTTCGTCGTGGTCGCCGTCGCACACGACAAATATTTGATGTTTTGCAATGTCTGTAACTGTTTTATCAATTTCGGTGATTTTTGTTGTATTGGCAGTAATTTTTGATGTATTCGCGTTAATATCATCACGTAATATCGCTACACATTCATCATCATAACAAACAGCCGACTGTATTAATGTTTTCTGTTTACACGCATTTCCCGTCGGGTCACCGTTTGTATAATAGTTATCCGATACAATTCGGAATGAAATTGATTTAATTTCTTTGTTTTTTACAGGGATTTCAATTTTAAATTTTGTTGTTTTATACGTTTCTGATGTGCCGTTTATCGTGATTGTTTTATCACCGGTATCAGTTGCTGTGTAATATGACTGTCCGAATGTTTCTGTTGTTGTATCAGTGTATGTAATCAATACGTCTGTTTCGCCTATATTCAAGCCGCCACTGTCGCAACCGTCCACAGCTATATGACGTGACGCCACATCAAATGTCAATTCTAATGTGGTTTCCGTTTTCGGTTTACGGCGGAAATTATCAACAACAAAATTGTGATACAAATACGCTCCGTTTTCAAACGAACCCGAATATGACAAATACTGTACACCGCTGTCGTCAGTGACTAATGTGTTGTCACTGTTGACGTATTTAGATAAATCATAAAACAGGTTATCCGTTGTCAGTTCGGTATTTATATCCGATATTTTTGCTTTCAATTCCTTTTGCATTGTTGCCATATCTTCGGCGATATTATCAGCTTTGTTGTCAACATCCACCACCTTGTCGTATGCGGTCTTGACTGCTCTCGGTGTTGCGGCGATACCGCTTGACGTACTGCTTGTACTTGTGGTACTGTCAGACAATTTCAAATGTCCGTAATTACTTGCATTACCCACACCGTATGTTGTGGCACCGCTTGCGTGGTTTGTCGGTGCTTTGTCGTTTAATAGTTTTCTTATACTATTATCGTCCAATACAAACAAATACCCGTTTTGTGGGTCTGCTCCGCTGACTTCTTTTTGTATTAAAACGCATATTCTCACTTCGCCCGGAGCAATATCACAACTTAATGTTGTGTAGTGGTCATCAGCTGTTTGAAATTTCGTTAATATGCTGTCCGTATCATTTTCCAATTTGAAAAACACATTGACAGGAATATCAGGAACTTCGTAGCCTCCTGATGTATTTTTATATTCTGAAAGACATATCGGCTCACCATCAGAATAAAGGAATGTATTGGCTTTCCCTAAATCCGCAACAATATCTAATGCTAATTTATTTACCGTTATACTTTTGTCAGCAATTTTATCAGTTGTGACCGCTCCATTGACTACCTTGTCTTTTGTGATTGCATAATTCGCAATATGTTCTGTATGTATAGCCTTATCAGCTATTTTTGTTGATGTGACACTCTTATCGGGGTGGTCTATCACTTCGGCTGTTTTATGTGTATTCACACTGTCGCTCAATTCGTTGTGGTCGGTTTGAATTGCCGTGAAATTATCACGAACAATCTTCCACCAATCCTTTAACAGCGTTTTACCGCTAAAATTAAAATTTAATTTCATTTTATCATTCCTTTCTAATCGTAATTAATTGGGATTTTGGTATTAAAAAAACACGCCGTAAGCGTGCTATGGTGGTATTCGTCTGTACATTGTGTCACCTCATTTTTTGTACGAAAAAAGCACCCCGAAAGGTGCTTTAACGCTATAATCTATATACGATTTTCAAAAACTATATTTACCTTAGCCTTTTTGTCTTTATCCAACATAAAGCTATAACCTCTTGAAACATCAAGACCGTTTTCATCTTGCAAAATCGGCATAGCACAATCAACACATTTAGTTATATATTTAATTATTTCTTCTCTACTTAACATCACAATTCCTCCTACGCCGTTTTAACGGTCTTGCCCAAAATTTTGCCTAAAGCTTGTACACCTTTTTCATTGTATAAAAACTGTTGTACTTCTTTAGAACTATGTTTTGACTTGCTCATAACAGTTTTACCATATGTATCATTTTTAAGTCCGCTTGCATTGGCAGTCTTGCCAATCTTCATAGCCGATACGCCGAACATTCCACCGACTTCCGTTGCTGAATAAAGCTTTTCACATTCGGGTAAATACTGGTTCATATTCTTACCCGTTATCTGCTCCACCGCTTTAATGCCCATAACATCAATCGCAATCTGTGATAAGTTTTTGTCCTTAGTGTTCGATAAAAGCGTTTTTATCATACGATTTTGAGCATTAAGCAACATTGCGGTGGCTCTGTCACGTTTTGCTTGTAATTCAATTTCTTTTAAGTGGTCTGTTGCAATATTAACCGTTTCGCCTTTTCTTAAAGATTTCAGTAGTTTTCTTACCCACGCTCTGAACTCTTTTGCCTTTTCAGTTTTTGCGAGAAAGGTAACTTCATATATGCCGTCTTCTGTGAAAATACGAGTATTATACTTCTTACCATCAGTAGCCGACAATTTGTCGGTAACTGAAAACTCTTTATCTTTTAAGTAAGGATTACGTTCGATTATCTTTTCGATACTCTTTCTGTCGGCATATCCTAAGCAATCAGATAACTGACTTATTGTCATAAACATATCTTGACTATCTGAGTACACATCACATTGTACCTCTCCGAATTGTGCTGATTTTACAATCTGTAAATTATTCATTAAACTTCTCCTCTCAAATTTTGCTTTGACAAGAGTTTCAATCTATGATATAATATCTTATAGACGGAAACGTCTTGTACTGATAACGATAACGATTGCTTTGGTTGGCGTGTTATCGTTATTTTTTTGTTTTCTTTTCCAACAAATCTCCAACACTGCAATCAAGATAATCACACAATTTGTGTAATACATTACCCGAAATAGCTTTGCTACGTTTATAATACAGGTTTGTCAACGTAGACCTTGAAATTCCAGTATCTTTTGAAACTTGCGAAATCTTAATAAGTTTTTCGCCTAAGATTTGCGATAAGTTGTTGTCCAATTTTACCACATCCTTTCGTTTTTTTTTGACTTTTGTTCAGACTTTTGTTCAAAATCTATTTCTATTATACATTCCTATTAATTAAATGTCAATACTTTTTTTAATATTTTTATTATTTTTTTCTAAAAACTTGACAAAATGAACAGTGTATTGTACAATTATTATGAAAGGAGGTTTTATTATGATTAGATGTAATCTATCAATTATTCTTGCTGAAAACAACATTAAAATAACAAAAGTAGCTCATGATACCGGTATTTCACGAACTACGCTTACAGCTTTATCCCAAAATAATTGCAAAGGCATTCAGTTCGATACATTGGATAAACTATGTAGATATTTGAATGTAACTCCTACGCAACTAATTGATTATACTCCTATAGAATTATATGGAATAGATTTTTCTACCTATGAGGAAACCATAAAGGCAGAAGAATACGGTTTTTTAACTTTTCATTTAAAAAAAGGCGTATCAGAAGAATATTATTGTACGTTTTCTGCATCTTTGAAACCTACTGGGCTTATATTTGCCAAAGAGAAAGTTGTTTCATATGAACTAACTATTCATCAAGCTAAAGATGAAGAAACATTAAAGGCTTTAAATGTACTTAATCAGCTATCTCGCCCTTTTTTTATCGATGTGTCAAATAAAATACTTCAGGATTCAATCGTAGGCAAATTTAACTTATCGGAGCATTTTGAACTTACAGTTAATTGGAAGGTTAATGAGATAGAACAAAAGCTACCCGATTAACTAACACAAAAGACACCCCATAATGAGGTGTCTTTGCTTTTTATTTTCTGTTGTTCTTTACTATTTCGTATTTTTCATTTGGTTTTCCGTCTACGGTTCCGATTTCCGATGTCATATTCTGAAAATCGTCATATTTTATATAATAACTTCCGTTTGAAGTATATAGCCTTCCTCCATTTAAAGCATAAACCAAATCATTGTCCCACATATAATCATTCGTAACATTGATAAATTCAATTCTCCAATAGGTTTTATCATCTGTCCACCCTACAATCCACATATCAAATTTATCTTGTTTTATGTCTAACATTTGAGAATTTATGTCCGTCAGCAAAAAGTAACTTTCAGCATTATCATCTTTATACAGTGATAATCCACCTTTAGTCTTTTCCCCCGAATCGGTAACACTAATTTCGATTGGACCAGTTTCGTTTTGTGTGGTATTTGCAGCCGGCATATCTCCTACATATATTGTATTATCTTGAAAACCTACATCAAACCCCATACGGTCGCCTATATCTCTTAATTTGAAATATGTACTACCGTCAATATTATACCCTTCCATTTGAACATCTTGACTGTTCACTTTTATAGGAAACTCATTAGGTGTAGCTGTATATGTGGCTGCTATTGCTCCTACGGTGCTTGCTAATACAATTCCACTTATAAAGCAAGCGATGTTACTTGTAATTTTTTTCATTTGAATACATCCCCTTTCTACCTAATATTACCACATATACAACAACTTTGTCAACATACTTTTAATGTAAAATATCTGTACTTATTTCAAACTGTTTTTTAGTTCGTTAATTTTTCCCTCCAAAAGTGCTATTCTTTTTCTTAGGTCTCCAATTTGATTTTCATTCGCTACATAGTAACCATTCAGCCATAAGCCACCCTCAATATTAATGCCTTTTAGTTCACCGCCCACATCAACATAAGGCAACATTTTTGCATAACATTCCGACTGACTTGAATATGTATCGCCGTAGAACTCAATACCTTTGGTATTGTTGCCCGCCATACCAACACGCAACATACCTTGAATAATACAGTCTTGCATAGTTTCAATCGTACCTGAGAAAACAGCCTCACCGTCCTCATTCAAATAAACAGCCTTGTTGCCCTTAACATCATAGATAATAAATACAAATTCCCCGTTATAGTTTCCTATTCTAATTCGTATGCGTTTACTATCTTTTATTGAAAGTAAATCACCGTCCAACAGTAGCTGTTTATTATCGGATCTTACGGGGTTTTGGGTACTGTTCACCGTACCGTGAAAATAGCTTGTTTTCAGCTTATTCGCTCTGCCCGAATTTTTCTGAATAGTTTTAATCAGCTTACCCATATACCACGCGTGGTAATACGCATTAGCCAATGTAGGCTGACCGATTGTTACTGACGGCTGTTTTGCGCTGTATGGGTAATACGTCATTGATACAATTCGCTGTTTATGTTCGATATTATCTTCAAAAACGTGTACTGTATCACCCAACGCAATTTTATAAAAATCACCGTACTCGGCAAGTTTACTCAAATCAACCACGTCACCCGTGATTGTCAGTTGAGGGCGGTCAAGTCTAAAATCGTTACCCTCGCCCTTTAAGTCCCACTCACCAAACGCCTTTAGCTTTTCGGGGTCATCGTAATCGCTGTAATCTCGGTACGCCTCACGAATACCGTACTTCTCGATACCCTCTTTACTGTCAATGTACGGCTTGCCGCCGTTTACAGATGAAATCGTCAAATCGTCCTTGCCGTACATATACAGTCTTGTCGTCAGCTCTTGTGTGTTTCTCTCGACTGAAAGACTTGTCATATTCTTTTTTATTGACATTCTCACGCCGTTATCCTTACCGATACGCTCCACAACCGCAAATCGGTAATTGTCGTAGTATATTTCACCTCTGCCGTAAGCCTCTATGACGTTTTGAATCACGTCATAAGTATTTATCTTATCAGTCGGGTAAAAGTCGATTTTAACGCCGTCTGCGCCTATTCTCGTCATACCCATTTTCTTAAGTTCACTGTCGGGTATAAGCTCAAACTTTGTATCGGCTATCGCAAGTTTTATAACGTCGTATGGGTCAACACCTATCGTTGACTTCGATACATCAGTGTCATTGCCTATCGTAGGAAAATGATGTCGCATTGCGTCCTCATAAAATATCCTGTTGGCTTTTACCGTCATAATTCTTGAACCGCTGTAATCTCGTTTCACAGTTGTAATTCGGTATGCTTGTCCTTCAACCGATACTATACGATTTTCTTTTATAAGCTCCGCTTTTTCGTCTTTCATAGGGTATTTAAAAGAAACTGTGTGTGTTTCCTGCAATCCCTCAAACACCGCCACTTCATACGCTTTGTTAAGATACGCAAGGCAACCACCTGTGAAGTCTGTTTCGTTCCATTCGTGTAATTTAAAAGCCATGTTATTCACTCCATTTCATATTATCAAAATCTACGTCGTACAAAAATTTAGGCGTGTAATTTATCTGTACAACTCCACCGCCTGTTACTGTTATTGTGTTATCCAACCCCGGGACAAGTTCAAAGAAATCGCCCGATATATCCGTCATAAGGCTTGTATTTCCGCTGTAAACTATTTCTTTTTCGCAGTCAATAACAATATCGCCAGTATGCTTAACAGTGATATTTTTGCCGTTATTTCCTATTGTGAAAGGGCTTGTTGCACCTGTTACGGTTATAATAGGTTTGACGTGTATATCGCCGACATTCGGTACATTCTTATATGTGCCACTGCCATTCAATGTTAAATATTCATCTTGACCTATCGGAATTTCGGTATCAAGCGTCGTATCTGTATCAAGGCAAGGTCCGTTCAGCGCGTCAAATATAAGCTCCGAAAAAGGCTCTGCCTTATACGTCACTGACAAAACGGCTTTTCTGCCGTCGTGTTCGGGTGTATATGACACGCTGTCCATTACCCTTACGTTCCACTTGACAAACGGCATATCGTTAAAAATAAGCGTGCCTTTGCCCTTAAACCAACGGCTTATAGCGGTCAGCTTTTTGTTTAATTCTTCGGTACTGTCCGCACCGATGTTAAAATCAATCTGAAATTTTCGTGTATTGAAATATTCGTGACCCGAAACGTCAGTAAAATCATATTCACCGTCTGTTTCGTCGGCACTTATGGTAAACTCCTTTACCTGTGGAAATACGGGACGGTCCTTTGTTCTGACCGTCACTCGCTTAAAATCCGTTGTATTTTTGCCGTTAAATTCAAAACCGTTACGCATATCTTTCCTCCTATAATCCTACGTATTTGTTCAATGCATCTTGTTTTTCTTCCGGTGTCATTTGCATGAAGTTATTTATGATCTTCCTGTTGTCGCTCATTGAATTATTTTCAATTTTGAAACTATCGAATTTGTCAAGCATTCGACTTAGCAAACTTTCTATATTACCGCCTGTCGCCGAAACCTTATCGGTTATTGTTGCCACGTATGCAGATATGTTGATGTCGGCATTTTGCAATCCTGTAAGAATGTTTTTCTTGCCGTCCTCCATTTGCTTGTATTCAGCCTCAAGACTTTCAATAGTGGCATTATTCTTTTTCTGTAGTTGGTACAATTCTTCATCACGTTGCAGTTGTTTCATTTGTTCCTGCAACTCTTTGTACTTCTGTTGCCCCTTATCAGTAACTGAATTTGCGTACACATCAAGTTGTGCCTGTACCTCTGACATATCTGTTTTACGATCCTGTACGTCCCAACTGTCACGAAGTTCTTGCTCTTGCTTTGAAAATTCGTCTTTGACATTTGAAATATAGTCTTGTTGCTTTTGGAGCAGTTCGTCAACCGCATTTGATTGCGACTTGTACAGTTCCATACTGTACTTGTTTGTGTCGTCAATAAATTCCTCAAAACTGATTTTACCCGCATTGTAAAACTCTTTTACTCGGTCAATTTTGCGTTTTAGAAACTCTTCCTCACTGTCACCGTACTTATCCCAATCATCATATGTACTTCTTAACTCCTGCCAAGCGTCTGCGTCCTTTTGCCATGCCGAATACTCGTCAGCGTTCTTTTGAGCCACTGCGTCATAACGTTTTTCTTCAAGTGTCTGTTTTTCCTCGACGTATTTTTGATAATTAATAACGTCATTCGCATAAAATTCTTCAAGACGTTCCGCCTCTCTGTCGATACCTGCAATGTAGTCGTCTATCGACATACTGTGATACTTCTGCTGATGTTCAAGCCAACTGTCAGAGTAACTTTTCATATCGTCATAAAGCGTTTCGCCTGCGTCCGACACGTTGTCCACATAATCGTCCCAAGTGATTTTTGCGTCTTGTAAATCTTGATAATTTCTGTCTTTTATACGTTTGAAAGCGTCAAGCGGTGTGTCGCCGTTGTCGCCCCAATCGTTAATTGCACTGTGTTTTTCAAGGTATGCCTTTGACTGTTCGTTGAACTCTTTCGTCTGTTTCTGCATAATAGAGAAAATTTGTTCCTCTATGTCGGCAATATCCTTGTCGTTCGACTTGAATTTCTCTTGAAATTCTAACCACTTTTCAAGTTCTTGTGCGGTCGTTACTGCGTGCGTTTTGGTGTAATGCGTCCAATCGTCCTTGGCTGATGTAAACGCGTCTGAATTGTCTTTTCCTGTTGCGTAATGCGGTATACCCATACCGTTCATTATCGCCTTGGTTTGTGACGCTGTGTACACCTTTGCACCCTTTGACAACGGCAATACTACGTCCTTGCCCTGCGGTATAAACACACGTCCTTTGTCAACGATTAATTCTCGTGGGTCAGATATACCCTTTTCATCATTAACCATTGCCAAACCGCCCTCAAAATTTTGTGTACCTTTTGCCTTTGGTACTCCGCTTGGTGTCGCAACGGTACCTAATGTGTAGTTTATTGTACCTGTTGCAACGGCGTTTTCGGGTTTTGCAACATCACCTAATTTATAATCAATCGTGCCGTCTGCCTTTTCATTTTCCGGCTTTTCAACATCACCTTTTTCCCAGTTGATTTTACCGTCTGCGGTTATTTCGCCTAATTTGTTGCCGCCTAAATCGTTAATATCAAAACCGCCTGTATCTACATTGAATGTTATGGTAACTTGGTTGTTGCTGATTAATTCCTGTAGCTTTGAATCAGCCGTATCTAATACAGATATATCACCCTCGGCACTGACTTGTAATTGTACATTGCCTGCGTTATTTATTTCCTCGACAGCATTTTTTGCGTTCTCGATTGCAGACACATCACCGCTTGCGTCAATTTCAATATGTTTATCCTCAGGCAACAATCCCAAACTGTGCGCCAATGCGTCAACTTGCTCTGTGCTTAGTCCCAAATCGTCACCTAAACTTGATAGGTCTTTCACTAAACCACTTACATCACCCGACGCTACAGCCTGTTGAATATCAGAAAAACCGTTTTTCATTAATGCGGCTTTCGTGACTATTTCCTCTGACGTTAGTCCGATTTCTTTACCTTGTTTGACAAAATCATTTACAACAGCGTCCAATGCGTTATTATTAATTGCACCTTGTAGGTCTTGAAAACCGTTTTTAAACAGCGCTATTTGTGCGGCAATGTCTTGATTTTCAAACCCCAAATCGGTCATAGTTGATTTGATTTGTTTACATACATTATCAACTGCAATACCGCCACTTTCAAAGACTTCTTGCATATTCTTGAAACCGTTTAAGTTCATAGATTCCGATGTAACCACTTCCGCTACAGCTTGTAGTGATTCACGACCGTTATTTGCACGTTCGTCCATCTTTTCAATGCTTGTACTGATTTCGTTATATGCAGCTTTTATCTTGTCAACCTGCTTTTGAACGTCTTTCATTTCTCCGAATGAAAACTTCTGACCTTGCATTTTTTCATATGCCTTTGAAAATTCACTGTCGGTCATTTCATTTACAAACGCATCTCTCGCTTGTATGGCTTTTTGGCGTCTTTCTTTGTCACCGCTTGCATACGCCGCAGTCATTTCTTCTTGCAGTTGTTGGTATTTTTCTTTAACATCAGTTGCTTGTTGCAACCATTGACTCATTTCTTCTTTTTGATTTTTGTAGTCCATACCGTAGGAACTACCTTTTTGAAGTGCGTCGTATCCCTCTGACACTGCTTTTTGTGCCTTTTTGCCTGATGTTAAATCCAATGCGTCTTTGATTTCATTCGCACTGTCTTGTGCGTTTGATACCGCCAATGCCAGTGCTGAATCAAATTCGCCTGTATCAATCATCAATTTTATAGTATCGTCATTTGTAGTCGCCTTGATTTCCTGCATAATGTCGTTTATGCGGTTTTTAGCGCTTTCGAGTTCTTCGGGATTTAATGTACCGCTGTTGATTGATTCGTTTAGTTTTTCGTATTCACTTCGCAGATTTTCCAAATGCGAAACTTGGTTGTCTGCGTCTTGCCACTGAGAATATAATTCCTTGTAGCTTTGACCCAATTTTGCGTTGTTTTCAATAGCCTCTGTAACGTGGTCGGCAACAACCTTATACCCTGCAACAACCGCCGCAGGCGCTAATACTGCACCGAATATCGGCGCTAATGCAGAAAATGAACTGCCTAACCCCGCAGTCGATACTTTTATCGCTGACGTTGCGTCTGCTATAATAGGCAATTTATCGCTGATTACTCCTAATCCCTCAACAAAATCGCCTGCACCCTTAATCACTCCGACACCGACTTTTGACAATGCACCTAAAGCAATGACCGTAGCACCAGTATTAACAACAGCACGTTTTTGCTCGTCGTCCATTTGCGACAATCCTTTTGCAAAATCAGCTACTGTGGTGCTTGCGTCTTTTATTGACGGCAACATTGTTTCGCCGATACTTCTTGCCGCCTCAACAATATTGTTTTTGGTAACTGACAACTGTGACGCAGTCGTTTCATTCTTTGCGTTAAACTCGTTCTGCAATGCAATGTTTTCGTTCCATGCTGTATTTGAACGTGTTACCGCCTCGGTGATACCTGCCTCACTGTTTGCCAAACGTAACAAAGAATCACGCAAACGCACTTCGGTAAATCCCATATCCTGCAACATACCGATTGCGTTTTCACCTGCACCGTCGGCATTTTGTAGACCTTTGATGAATGCGTCTATCGCCTCGGCAGGAGATGAATCAAACAAATTCTTAAATTCTTCTGTTGTCTTTCCTGTGATTTTAGCGAAATTCTCTAATTGTACGCCTGACGAAATCATTGAATTTAGTTCGGTGCTTGTGTAGCCTAAACCATCAGCCAATGACTTGAAGTCTTTGCTGTTGTTTGCGGATAGTAGTTGCAAATCTCTTAATGACATTCCTGTTTTGTTCATAACGTCATTAACCTGCGTATAACCGTTTGTAGTTGCCATTTGCATAGCAATCATAGCCTTACTGAACGCACTACCACCCATTTCAGCCTCTATACCAACGCTTGACAATGCGGTTGCTATACCTAATATGTCGGCTTGACTTAATCCGATTTGTGTACCTGCACCAGCTAAACGCATAGACATATTAGCTATATCCGATTCTGTTGTAGCGAAATTGTTACCCAAATCAACTATTGAACTTCCCAAACGGTCAAAATTTTCTTGGTCCATTTTTGTAACGTTTGCGAACTTTGCAAGTGTTGCCGCACCCTCTTCGCCGTACAGATTTGTAGCAGTGCCGAGCATTGCCATTGTTTCAGTAAATTTAGATATGTTTTCAGTTTTTATACCCAACTGACCGCCTGCCGCCGCAAGTTCGGTTAATTCTGCCGTTGTTTCAGGAATGGCAGAATGTCCGTTTATTCCGACAGTCGTCATATCTATAATTTCTTGCCTAATCTTTTCAATCTGTTCAGGTGTACCGTCAACAGTTTTCTTTACATTTGCGAAATTGTTTTCAAAATCTATCGCAAACTTGGCACTCGCAACACCGCCCGCGGCAAGTGCAGTCGCCGCATACTGTAACGGTTTAGTTACAGTATCTATACCCTCACCGACTTCTTTCCACCGCTTACCTGTATTCTGTAGGTTCTGCGCCTCATCTGCACGTTCAGCGGCTTTTAAGCCTTTCTCATATTCCTCGTATTGCTCTGTTGCTTTTTTGACGGTTGCTTGTGCGTCGGTATATGCCTTTTTACTTCCCGACAATGCCGCCTCTTGCGTACGAATAGAATCGGATATACTTTGACTTTGCTTTGTGTATGCCTCAATCTCGGTATTTACCCAATTCAATGCCTTTTGATTGTCTTTATACGAAACACTGTTTTTGTCAAGACTTTTGTTCGCCTCTGTCAGCAACCTTTTCTCATTTGAACGCAAAGAAATTTGTTTATCTAATTCCGTTTTCTGCGCTTTCAGTGCCGTAACATTTTTATTTACAGACTTGACGTTATCCTCATACGCTTTTTTTGTATTCGTCAATGCCGTACGGCTTGTTTGCAAGGTGGTTTGTGCGTCTTGCATTTGCTTTTTATATGCCGTAAGACCTTTTGTACTTGTATTATTATTTTTGCTTTGCGTCTGCTCCAATTTTGACAATTCACTTTCAACACTGCTTATTGTTGCCTCTAAATCCGACGCATCACCTCTTATTCTTACTACTAATTCTGCCGCATCAGCCATTACAAATCACCTCACTACATTCCATAAAACATTTTTAAATACGGGTCATTTCCCGTATATTCTTCTTCCTCGTCCTCGATTATAACTGCAAGTAATAATCTTGGGTCTTGTTTTGCCAAATCATTCGGCAATATACCGTGATATTTCAGCATTGTCCCATATAAATCGCTTAATCTTTCTTTTCGGTTGCCTGCTTCGGCAGGCTTTCCTCGTTTTTTCCCGTAAAATCGTCCATAAACCACTTCATAACTTCACGACACATTCTCATTTTTGCTGAAACAGCAGTGTCCAAAACATCTTGTGTCGCCTCTGTACCCTCAAACAGATAGTCTACGGCATCTGCACATACCGACGTAGCCGTTACTTTTTCACCCTCTGCAACGTCCATATATTCTTTTTCAACCAACGTTGCCGCACCGAAACACCACGGTTTTGATACATACTTCTTTTTATTGTGTACAAATGTTAATACTCTTTGCATTGTTACTCGCTCCTCTCTATACGAAAAAAGCACGCCTTTCGGCGTGCCTTGTCTTAAAGTGCTTTCTTCACCGGATAGTAGTTCATATCCTTAAACCAGTTTTCTTCAAGTTCTGTCTTTGTAACGCCCTCCGGCAAATCGCTTTCGTCAAAGTATGCGTAATAGTTGTTGTCAAAATCACGTTGTACGGCTGTGTATGTAGCCTTTGCGGTTTGCTTTTCAGGCGCACCGCTTGACGCTTTTGTTTTACCTCCGACATTTGACGCAAAGCTGTACGAACCCTTGTAATATCTCACATAACGGTATGAGCCGTCAGACTTCATAATTCTCCACGCAACACCGAAATAAACTGTTTTTGTATCATTGCCAACCTCTACTACACCGTCTTTTTGTGTCAGTCCACGCCACATTGAATCAACTTCCGGTGGAATATCGGCATTTGTGATGTCGTGACCTAATTTTTCAATGTAGTTTGATGTTTCATACGCACCGTTATCGGCGTCAAAAACATCACTGCCGCCTGCGTCTGTCGGTGCAATTTCGACAGTACCTCTCAAATTATACGGGTCACCATATGTTGCACCCTCTGATGTGTCAGTTAAAACTGCGAAAAATGTGTACTTGTCCACACCTATTGTAGGTAGTGGTTTTCTTTTCTCTGTATTTGCCATAAATCAATCATTCCTTTCTACTACTTTCGTAAATCTCATTGTTTTGTGTTTTATACTCTTGTCGTCGGGATTGGGTACGTCCATTGTCATTTCGTGATAATATTCATTATCAGTCAACAATTTATATACCCTCTCCGACAATTCAAAACACGTTTGCGGATAATCGGCGTAAATATCAATCTGAACAGTCGTATCATTCGTAACGACCGTATTGTCATATGACATTGAGCCTTTGTCCGTTAGCGTGTAATATGCTATTGCAGGCAATTTATTAAAATTATCGGGATATGCAAAACATACACTTACACCGTCTATTTGCTTTAAAATGTCCCGCAATTCCAAACCAATATCAAACACCGTATCACCCTCCCTACGCTAACACAAATACTTCGTATTTGCTCGCTATAACTCGTTTCACGAGTTATACACCTCCTTAAACTTAGCGATTATCTCGCTGATGTTATTTTTCAGTGCAGGTACGAGGAACGGCTGTGGTGCTTGCCCCGACGTTGTGTAAAATCGACCGCCACTGTAATACGTCCAGTGTCTTTTTGACGTATGCGAAACAGATTTGTCGCCCTTTGAGCCTGTGCCAAATTCGACATAAATACCGTAATCGGCAGTCGGACCGATTGCAACGCTGTCACCGTCCACTTGGCTTACGATACTGCCCTTTAAACGTCCTGTTGCAACAGGACAGTTTGCCACTGCGTGCGCTCTTACGACTTCGCCCGCCATTGCCAAACCTCGCTGTATTTTATCGCCCGACGCATACTGTGTCAGCTTATCAACAACGTTGTCTATCCCCTCGATTGAAAAATTCATTTCAGCCTACTCCTTTCGAGCATTGCTACCAAACCGCTGTCCCATTTCTGCACATATGTTATATCATATATGTCGCCGTCATATTCAACCCTGTTACCGACCTTTACGTCGTCTGACATATCGCAGAACATACGCATTTGACATTCTATATCCAAACCGTATTGCTCTCTTGCTCTGCCACCACTGTACGGTTGTACATCGGCTTTAATTTCGGACAATACAGTCTTTTCGGTTTTACCTGTATAGTCGTCAATTTCGTATTCTGCGATTATAACAGTTTTATCGTAAAAATCACTGAATACTGATGTCACTCGGAACACGCCCCTTTCGTTTACGGAACGGGTCAAGGCGTTTATAATAGTTGCTGAAAATCTTGTCATTGTCGGTTTCGGCATATGTGACGGAACGTTCGCCCTCACTTCTGCTCTTGACTACTTCGGGACTTTTACTGTCCCCGTAACCTTTCGCCCTGTACATATCCGCCGCAATCTTCGGAACAAGGCTTTCAAGCTGACGTGGCAGTACATCAATATGACAATACGCCATAATCATATTAACCGTGTCCTCAATCAAAAAGGACAACAAGCTGTCTTGCTCGTCGTCCTTAATTCCCAACAACATTTTTAGTGTCCCCAACTGTTCCATATTATTCACCGCTTACAACGTCGGTACTGCCCGACTTTCTCGCTTTGCCGTCTGCGGTAACTTCCGCAACTGTAATCTTGTGACCGTTTGTCGCAGTGATTTCGTCACCGTTGTTAAACTCTGTCCACTTTGACAAATCGTCGTCATACGCAACACTTGGAGCGGTGCTTGCGGCAGTCTTGTAAACCAACTTGTGACCGCCGATAGGCTTTGGCGATACCGTAATAACAGTGTTGCCTGTTGTGCCGGCAACCGATTCAACGTCCAATTCACCCATCGCCGGAACACCGTTCTTAAATGCGGCAAATGCGTCGTCCTTAACAACAAGGAAACCTAAACGCATAGTAGCCTTAATAGCTACCATATCTTGCTCGGCAAGTGATAGCGGTTTACCGTCGCTGTCAAGAGTGCCTTGTAGTGTTGCCTCTGTAAGTATTTCGTAGTTGATACCTGCACGCATACCGACAACGGCATACTTAAAGTTACCTGTGATAATATCGGCACGTTTGTTGTCCCACGCACCGTTACGTACAAATTCGATAGGCTGACCGTACAGCTCACCGCCTGTTGTACCGTTGACATATGCAGGTGCGCCGTTTGCGTCACGCAATTTTCTCAGCATATTCTTAACACCGATACGACCGATAAATCCCGACGGGTCATAGCCGTTTTCTTCAATCATTGACATTGCGTCAGATATAGCAATATCAATATTTGTGTTGTCTGTAACAACCATATGCTTGCTGTCTATAGCGTTCATAATGTTTGTCTTGAACGGCGAATTTGTACCGAAAATGCACGCCGCGTCAATCGCTCTGTAGAATGCCTCTGCAATTTCCGGCTTTAGTTCTTCAAATACGCTGATAGTCGTATCTTCCAACTTTTCCTTTGTTACCGGAATAATAACGGCTAACTTCTTAGCCTCGATTTCAGGGTGAATCCAAGTAGCACCGCTTGTCTTAATTCTTTCACCCTCACCGACCCAGTAAGCACCCGGACCGTCTGTAAGTACGTTAAACTTCTTTTTCTCGTGTTTCATTTCCTCGACTTTCGCCATTCTTAAAACACTTGAACCCCTTGTCACCATTTTGATGATGTCTGTTGCTTGTTCGACAGGTACAAAGCCTGTCAATTCATTTTTCAAATAACCCATTTATTTCACTCCTATCTTTGATTTTCTCTGATTATGTCCATAAAACTGCCTGTGTTGTGACCGCCACTGCCACCGTTTAAATCCGGTGTTTTGCCCTTTAAACGCTCGGTAACACCTGCTTGTACATCTTTGTCGTAGCTTTCTTTTATCTTGTCGATAACCACCTTTGTGCTATCCTTGTCCTCTGCTACAATGTACTTTGCAATCTCGGCAGACAGTCCGACTTTGGCAAGTTCTGTTTCCGCATATGCAACGATTTTTTCACGTTCAAACTCTGCCTTTGCTTTTTCAAATTCTGCTCGTTCCTTGTCGTCGTCCTCTTTTTTTCTTTGCTCGTTTGTCAACTTGGCTTTTCTCATGCCCTCTTCTTCGGCTTTTTTTATTTTTTCTTCAACTTCCTTTTCCCACTCCGCTTTTGCCGCCGCTAATGCTTCGTCAATCGCCTTTTGATTGTCACCGTTATTCGGTGCTGGAGGCTCCGGAGGTGTCGGAGGTGTTGGCTCCGTTGTTTTTGTTGGATTTGGTGTTGGCTCTGCCATTCAAATCATTCCTTTCTTGTAATTTTAGGTATAAAAATAAGACGTATAACCCCACGTCTAACAGGGAGATAATCGGACCACCATTCCTTTCTTCTATGTGTATGTTGTGCCTATTCTCACACTATCACCGCCTTTCAATGTATCAAAAAAGCACGTCTAACAACGTGCTTTTAATATTTATAATGATTTCCCTTGTTCTCCGGATGTTTGTTCTAAATAATGTTTGTAACTTTCTTGAGCCTCTTTAGGTGCAGTAGGCTTTATTACTTTTACATAGTTTTCTTTTCTCTCCCACCAATCGGGATTAGTTGTCCAATAAAGATCTAACCTTTTCATAAATACTCCTCCTTTAAAATCTTAAAAAATTCCATCGCAAATTTATTTGGATTTGTATAACCCTTAGCTAAAACTTCTGATATTATTTCCTTATAGTAACTTTGCTTAAACTTTTTATTTTTTTTATCATTTAAAATACTTATCGAATAGCTTGATATGTTTGTTTCCAAATAGTCTAATATTTCTACTGTTGATATATTTTCTGTCGAGTTTATATTACAGTATGCTTTTTTTGCTATTTCAATACCTTTATTGCCAATCTTATTTGCAATAATGTGTCCGCATTCATGAGCAGCTATTCCATTAATTTTAGTTGACGCCAATATATTATCAGAATTCAATATTTTTTCTGTAATTATCTTATCCCTTAATGCTTGATTACTTATTCGTATAGTATTATTAACCGTTTCCCCAAAATCACCATTATATAAATTAGCAATTTCAAGTGTCAACTTATCTTTAATTGAGAAATCGTCCATAATTTTTCTTACGGTACTTACTTGCTCTCTTAACAGTTTGGTATCTCCGTCGAATTTGTTCGATAATATCAAGTTTATGTTATTCGCTTTAGCATATTCTCTTTCTTTGTCCAAATCTACTTTTGTATTGAGTATCGGTTTAGTGTCTTTCCAATAGTCAACATCAGCCGACTTAGACATATGATGTCGTTCTTCTTTATCTACTTTTATTATACCACGTTTTTCGGCATTTGCAACATATTTTAGCGCATTTCTTTGCTCATCTGTCAAACCGCTTTTCCATTCGTTAAACGTCATATTGCCGTCAACCTTGTAATTCTCACCTGTCAGCGGGTCACGGGCGATACGACTTGACAAATTCACGTCTGCCATAACCGTAACACAACGACAGCGTGGGTGTATCGGTGGGAAGTTTTCGCCCTCAACGGCTTTGTCGGTATCAAACACGCTACCGTCAAGACTTCCGCACCTGTCACACGTCAATTCAGACAGTGCCGCAACAAAACGATACTGTTTTATGCCGATTTCCTCATATGCCATTCTCTGACCTTGGTTCATAAAATACGCCGTTTCACTTCGCACAAGTGTTTCGGCTGATGTTCGTATTCCACCCGGTGCAGTATCTTTGACGTAATCAATCAGCTTGTCGGTCATACGGCTTACACTGTGACCGCTGATAATACCGTCCTCAATCGTCTGTCCGACCGCCTGTATAAATCTGTCGTTATGTATCCACACTCTCTCGCTGTAGTTGTGACCGTGCCACGGCTCGCTTAATACCCTATCAACCGCCTTTTGCGGAACGAGTGAAAAATCAATTCCGCAGTTTAAACCTTTGGCGGTATTAAATATGTTCGTGTAATATGCCGTTTTAACTGCACTGTCATACAGTTTCTTTTGCTCCTTTATAGCCTCATTCGCAACGTGTCTGAAATTAGATGTATACATTCCGTTTCAGTCCCTCTAATCGGCTTATTCTCGCCCCGTATGCCTGCGCATTTATGCGATTTAGAATTTCTTTTTTGACCGTCTTGTCGTCTGTTTCGTCGTACAGTTCAAGCAGTTCTTCGTACTGTTTGTCGCTGTCGGCTATGCTCATCAGCCGACGTGCCTCTTTTTCGGGTATATCAGTTGAAATATAGGCTTTGAACGTTTTCTCAATGTCATTGTTTACATTTTTGATTGCTCGCTCATATGCCTTAATTACACCGTCCTTAACGTTGTCCGCTTGCGATTGTAAATATGTTTCAACTTCAACGGCACGTTTTACCCAATATGCCTTACTCTTCATTGTAGTTTACTTTCCTTGCCGAACTTTCAGCGATACGCATATCCTCGGCGGACTTTTCCGCTTGCTCCCTGCGTGCAATTTCAACTTCTTCCTTTGCGTCCGTAATAAACGGCAAACGCTCTAATAATGTTTCGTCAGACGCAAGACCTTTGAGGTAATTAATCATCTGTGCTATTTCAAGTTCGTTTGCAGGCAAGTTATATGTAAATCCTATATCAACTCTGTGCGACGGCACTTCTTTCATTGCGTTTAATGTCACTAAGAAATTGTTGTAAATCTCCAAACGTTTTCTCAACGTCTTAGCAAAATTACGTTCTTTGTTCTTGACGTGCTGTTCAAATCCCAACAGCTTATACTTTATCGCCACGCCCGACAAATTATTGCCGAAACTTTCGTCCGACAAATCAGGAACGTGTGACAAACGGTGTATATCGTCCTTGATGTCGTCACGCAACACCTTTGTATCAGCCTCGTTCAGCACCTTTGACAGATACTCCGCCTTTGCGTCACCGTCACCCATTAAGATACGTTCTACCAATAATTTTTTTGCCTGTTCGGTGTCAAGGTCGCAATTACACAAAAACAACAGCGAATTAACAAATTGCTCTTTGTCATTAATTCTATCTGACATCAACACATTGTATGCGTCAATCTGCGTTATCAACTGTTCAAAATCGCCCTGCATTTCCGTATTATTTCTGTATTCGATAATAGGTACATCAAAAAAGTAATGTGGTTCAACATTTTGCAATGACAATGCCGTATAGCTGTCAAGACCTGTGTATGTATATATAAACGATTCGTCATACACACGACAAATACTGCCTGTGCAGTAGCCGTCAAGGTCGTATTTCTTGTAGTAATACACCGCAAACAGCGGCTTTTCAAATGCCGACTGTGAGTAACATACAAATGTATGCTCCGGGTCCAATCGTACACTTCTCGGCTTGCTTTTTTCGTCCGCATAAATCAGTTCATATGCTTTGCCGTAAATGCTCATATTCTTTACGATTTCACTGTCAACACTCGGCATATCCTGTTCCAAATATTCGTTTTTGATTGCCTCAATATCGTATTCGTCCGACACCGCATACGTTACAGGATTGCCGACAAGATAACTCTGCGTCATATCCGTTATGTACTTTGCGTGATTACACATTATGCGGTTGTTTGCCACGTTTTTGCCCCTTTTTCTGCGGTTTAAAATGCGGTGGTCGCCCATATAGTAATCGTGCAATAATCGGTATCTCTGTCGCTCTCGCTCTTGTCGTTCAATCAATTTCGTTATGATAAACGGAGTCACACCGCCTGCGACTATATCTTCATCAATTATCATATTCCGTACTCCTCTCTTGAATAGATTTTAGCTTTTTTATCCTTGCGCCAACTCTCAACGCCGTATCTCAGTGCCGCCATTGCGTCATCAAATACATTGACAGGTTCGTCCGTATATTCGCCCGACTTTTCATCAACTCGCCAACGCCATTGCTGTATCTCTTTGATTACATTCACGCAAGACGGATGAATATGTATCTTTCTGCCTTTTAACCAGTCAATCTGCGATTGTATGCTGTTCGGATTTTTAACAACTGCCCTTGCGCGATAGCCTGCCTTTCGCCACATTTTTATACGGTCCGGCTCTGCACTGTCGCACCACATTGCAAGACTTTTGCTGAACTTCCCGTCAGCTTTTTGAATAATCTCTGTTGTGTCCATTTCGTGTACATACAGTTCGTTGCAGACATAAATATCGCCGTCCTTATAACCTAACGTCAATATAGCATTTGCGTGGTTAAATCCGAAGTCCTGTCCTATTGCCATAGCGTCAAAACGGCTCATATCTGTATCAAATTCTTCAATGCGATAATTTGCGAATATCAATCCGCCTGTTTCGCCCCATTCGCCCAAGCCGTAAATCCTGTAGCCCTCAGGGTCAACCTCTTTACGACGTAGCATACGTTGTCTGTATGCCTCGTCACAAAATCGGTTTGTTAAATATGTGCTTTGGTGCGTTAAGACGTTATCGTCCTGTATATCGAAAAACACTTTCTTTATCCAGTGACTTGACGATACAGGATTAAATGTCAATTTTATCTGATAAAAAAGACCGTCGGGGAGTTCACCTCTCAAACGGTCATCTATAATTTCAAAATCCTGTTGCACAAGCTCCGTAGCCTCTTCAATCCATACGTCGGTCAACTTACCGTTTGCAAATGTGATTGATTTCAGTTTTTCACGTTGCTTGTTATCGTTGACACCACGAAATATAATCTTGTTGCCATTTATACAGGTGAACGACAACGGGCTTTGCGTAACTCTCCACGCTCTGCCAACGCCCATACGGTTTATAGCTGATTCAAGCTCGGCAAATGTACTGTCACGGTTTGTTATGTCGGACTTTCTCACACATACCAAATTACGCCCTTTGTCACGCATTAAACGCAATATGTACAGTTGTGCAGTATCAACGCTCTTACCGCTTCCGGCACTGCCTTTCATTACAACATAACGCTTTTTACATTGATGTACAGGCTTGAATATCGGATTGAACGGTACTGTTATTTTGTTCATTCGTCACCGCCTCCGTAATCAATCTTAATGCTGTAGTCCATATCACCGTCAACATTCAGCTTTTCTGTAAACAATGCGTAGTATTTACCCAACATTTCCGCCGCTTTGTTTACGTCCGACACCTTTGTCGGTATTTCAACACATATCGGCTGTTCTGCTTCGTCAGTGACTTTCTTGCCCTTGTCGTCATAGTGTGATTTTCGTGCTTTACACGTCACTACAACCGTTTCGGGTTTCTCACGTCGCATAACAGCCGTAAGCGTTTTCAATACCTCATCTTGTTTGGCAATAAGAGCGTCCTCTTTCTCTTTCAGCCGTTTTTGTATGTATTCCTGAATTTCAGGTTTCTTCAAGTTTTCATTTCCAATCGAATACGCCGTCTTTTCCGAATATCCCGCTCTTAACGCCGCTTGTGTCGCGTTCAAATCAATCAAATATTCCTCACAAAACCGTTTCTGTTTCTCCGTCACTCTTATCACCTCCTGTTTTATCCCATAAGAAAAACACACCCGATTAGGTGTGTTTGAAATTTCTATTTATTTTTGAATATATTTTTGAATATATTTTTTAGTATATTCTTTAATACAGAAATCTAAAAAATCTATTTTTTCACTATTCTTTAAATCCTGTAATTTAGCTTCTTTCATAGTTCTTGAAAAACTATCTGTAAACATATACGCTGTCAAACAGCCCGATATAATCGCTATACTGGGTAAAATATTATCTATAATACCTTTAGAATCTGCTGTTATTAAATCAGAAATAAAATTTATTAAGCTTGTAGTAGCGGCACCAATAATTCCTGAGAATATCGGAATATTATGTGTTTCTCTATTTGTTTTATCAATCTCAATTTGTTTCTTTTCAATTTTCAAATTGTGTATAACTATGTCTATATTAGTTGTATCTTCATATATGTAATCCCTTGCTTTATTTATTAGCATTTCATAATCACCATTTTGTGTATAATCTTTAAAATAGCTATCTAACGTTTCCGGTATTTTTTGATTTTTCAAAAAAATATTTTCTTCTTTTTTTGACATATATCATCACCTCGTATGATATATACCCATAATATTACAACTTCAAACATTTTTTTGATAATTTTTTAATATCTCCACTCACACCAATTACACGAGATATTCACCCATCATCTCACGATGATACACCGCTTATGTTACTTGTTCTACTATACACTATATCACAGGTGCAATAGGACATTCTATGACATCTTTTATTAAATTCAATGCTTTTCCATGTAATCTGCACACTTGTTTATAACTGTAATTCATTTTACAAGCAATCATTTCCCACGTTTGAAAATTGAGATAACGCAAAATTAATATAGTCCGAAGTGTTGCGTCGTCGAGTTTATTCACGTTTTCCAAAATCTCTTTTTTAATCTCATACAGTCTGTCAATGCGTTTATCTATCAATTCGGAATACGCGGCATAGCTTATGAACTTATTCTCCGAAGTATTCACGTTTGACGTCTGCACCTTTTCACTGCCCGACTGAGCCACAGTGCTTGTTGCGTTTGTCAATGCTCGCTCCTGCTCCAAAATCAATGCGTTAATCTCCTCGTCCGTCTTTCTCGCTCTCGAAAGCCATTCTTTACATTCTTTAATCGTCAAATCGTTATCCTCCTCATTCATCATTTTTCAGTCTTACTTTTTCAATCGGCACAATAATTACTGCGTGTTTGGTTTTGTCCAACAGTTCAAGTGAATATTTCAAAAATCCTCTTGGGTCTTTTCTTGCGATACACGCATTAAGGATAAACGGTGTCGGTTCGGGGATATTATAAAAATTCGAATAATAAACCGTTTTATTAAGATTTTGTTTTACTTCAAGAATATCCATATCACAAATCCTCAATGCTTATAAATATGCCCGTCTGCTCCGCCCAAAACTTTTCTGTTATTTCACTTGCCACAAGTGCGTCATCTTTCCAAAATCCCACTTCCGTCATAACGTCTTTAAGCATTTTCTGCAAGTTATCCGTATCGGGTTTTGTTGCCTTATACTCACCGTCCGAATGCTTGCCTTTAGGGAAGCACCACTTTGTCACCATACGCACAGGCTTTTCAAACATCTTTTTAGGTGCGTAATGCGAAAGATGTGCCGCAAGTTTTTCTCTTACCGCTTTAACTTCCGGTGGCTCATAAAATACCGGCTTACCTTTTACGACTGCAACCTTTTTTTCTTGATACGTTTTTGTCGGCGGTATCATTGCCATAAAAAATTGTACTTTCATTTTCTCACTTCCATTTATTTACTTTGTGTCTGTTCTGAAATTTTTGCTTTGTCAGTCAGTAAGGGGAAGGAGTTGTTGTGCGTAAGCTGTCGCACAACTACTTCCCCCTGACCTTAGGGAAAGGGAAACCTTTATATATACGTAGTATATATACATTTTCCTTCCCTCGGGAAAAAGTCGATATTTTCCCGAGTTTTTCTTCCCTAAGGAAAATTAATTTTTTCTCGACTTTTTCTCTAAGGAAAGGAAAGAAAATATTTCGATATTTTCCCTCTTAGGGAAATTTTAAAGAGTAATTTTCCCTCCGATATTTTCCCTCTTATTTCTTACCGACTTGACCCTCATCAATCCAAAATCCGCCGTGTTCTTTCAATCTGTTTCTTACAGTTTTCTCTGTAACTCCCATATATTCTGCCATTGCTTTTACTGTCACTTTATCATCAATTCCGCACGCTTCAAATGCCGTTTCAAGGGAATTTTTACGTTCGTTTTTACGTTCTGCGTCTGTTTTCTTTTTAGCAAAATTCTTTTTCCACGTCGGCATTCCGTCATCAACCGCAATATCTTTCAGCACACCGATATTATCAATATTATGAACAGGATATTTAAACCATAGGTTTACAGGCGCAAACTTTGGGAACTCTCTAAGCGTACCATCTATACGCCACGCACTACGGCTTTCAACCGCTTTTCTTGCTTTGCCTACATCTTCTATAACACACTCGTAAGCGTCGTTTTCAAGGTATTCTCGGCACAATGCAAGCATTTGAGTTTCACTGCACAAATCGTCCTGTGACGCATGATACAGTTTATCGTATTTATACAACCAACCCTCGCATACTTTACATACTGCCTTATTCTTTTCCTGTTTTAATATATCGTCGTTCAATTCAAGTTCTACAAGGTCGATAAGTGCGTCGGGATCACGTGCAAACACCCCCGAACCCGAGGCTCTGTCCATACTTCTTTTACCGCCCTGCGCACCCTTACTGTGATGATGACAATATATCACCGCACAGCCGAGTTCCGTACACACCTTGTCGAACTGATTGCAAAAGTGTGCCATTTGGTCTGCACTGTTTTCGTCACCCGTTATAACCTTATATATCGGGTCAATTATAATCGCTATATAATTCTTTTTACTTGCCCTGCGTATAAGTTTCGGAGCGAGCTTGTCCATCGGTACACTGCGTCCTCTAAGATTCCAAATATCAATATTGGATAGATTGTCGGGTGCTATGCCAAGTGCGGTATAAACATCCTTAAAACGGTGCAGACAGCTTGCTCTGTCAAGTTCAAGATTAACGTACATTACTCTGCCTTGTGTACAGTTCCATTCAAGCCACTTCTTCCCCTCTGCAATGGCACAACACAATTCAATCAATGCGTATGATTTACCTGCCTTTGACGGACCCGCTATAAGCATTTTATGTCCCTGTCTTAATACACCGTCAATAAGCGGCGGTGCAAGTTCGGGCAAATTATCCCACACATCAGCCATACTTTCGGGATCGGGCAAGTCGTCATTAACGCTTTCTATCCATTCCCTCCACTCGTTCCAATTTTCTTTTCCTATATTGGTATCAAGCAAATATTGTTTTTTACCGTTACGCATTACGCCCGGCATACGCGATAATCTTGACGGATTTCTATTTTGAATATCAAGTTTCAATCCGTTTTTATTACACACGTTATACAGATAATCAACACGTTTTTTATATTCTTCATATGTTGACGCATCAATTTTTACTATTGCGTGCAGGCTCTTTTTGCCACTGTACACAAGTGCCGCAACAGGCAATTCCAATTCTGTTATAATGGCTTTTTGTGCCGAAATGTCCATTGTATCGGATTCGACAAGTGCATATCTGAACTCCGTTACGTTTTCATTTTTTACGCCCTTACCGTCAAGAGGGTTAAACCTTATCCACGCACCGACTTCGCTGTTATAATCGCCGAGTACACTGCCTATATCGCCGTTGCATTGGTACAGTTCCTTTATAAGCTGACCTGCCGTTCTGTCGTAACAGCCTTTTGACGGCAAGAATTTTCCGTCATGTTCCCAACTTTCCGTAACATAGCCTACGTTTTCATCCGGCTCAAAAAGTGTTTCGAGGTATGTGATAATCTGCTCTGTCGGATTCCATTGTTCGGGAATATGTATCTCACTGCGTTCAAGCCAGTTCCTGTCTACTACAACAAGTTCGTCTTTGGAACCTATTTCACTGTCCCAATCAAGCTCGGCTGATACATTTTCATAATGGTATCCGTTTTCTTTAGCCATTTGAATGATAGTTCCGGCAGTAACGGGAGCAGATGAGCCTTGAAATGTCGCCCACTTTTTTGCACATTCACCGCTATGGTAACGGTTTACGTCTTTCATACTCCACATATCCCAATCAGATACCGTATATCCCTCGTGTTTTAGTGCCATACCTACGTTTATCCACTCTTGATAACTGCAAGTTGACGGATCAATATATTCAAGAATTTCTGTCAAATTATAATCGTTCATATCTTAATTCCTTTAATATTCACTCGGATTTATCCCCGACGGTATTCGCCAACCGTTTGCGGCAATTCTGTCAATAAGATTTTTTGCTTTTTCAAACTCCCAAACACCGACGTGCTGAAAACCTCGACTTTCAAGAAAGCGTATTTGCTTTGGAGTTGTAAGTCCTGCCACACGTCTTTTCTCCAATCGTTCAAGCAGTTTGGTTGCCTTACCTGCGTTATCTATTTCATCAGGGAATATTCCGTATTTTTCAAGTACCTTTATTTGTTTTTCTGACGGAGGTGACATTTCCCAACCGAATGTCGGTATATATCCCGATAAATCTTCGGCTTGTATGCTCATTTCAAATTGCAGAGGATCAACCAATTTACGCTTACGTTTCTTCATTTCCGCAAGAAGATTTGCAAGTGCCTCTTCTCTTTGTGCAACTACATCTTCGCTTGCCTTTTCCTCTGCCTCTTCTATGTCAACAGGATAACCCGCATTTTCGATATTCTCCGTCATTTTTACGGCAACTTCTTCATTTTCGCAAATCAAATGTGCGGGGTGACACAGTTCGTGTCGTTCCGTATGCCATAAAAAATCGAGTAAAAGTAAGTGGTCCTTATTCGGTGCAAGTCTTGTTCCGCGTCCTACCATTTGACTGTACAAACTGCGTACTTTTGTAGGTCTTAATATGACAACGCAATCCACATCGGGACAATCCCAACCCTCTGTCAAAAGCATTGAATTGCACAACACATTATACTTATTGTTTTCAAAATCATTTAATATTTCTGCTCTTTCTTTGCTTTCGCCGTTTACTTCCGCCGCTTTAAAACCTTTTTCGTTCAGAATATCTCTAAACTTTTTACTCGTCTTTACAAGTGGCAGAAATACAACCGTTTTTCTGTTTTTGCAGTGTTTTGTCATCTCATCGGCTATCTGATACAAATACGGATCAAGTGCCGTACTTAAATCGCTTGATTTAAAGTCGCCCGCCTGTGTTCCCACTCCTGTTAGGTCAAGCTTTAACGGAATTGTCAGAGCCTTTATTGGACTTAAATATCCCTCTTTAATAGCTTTAGGAAGTGTATACTCATATGCAAGGCTTTCAAAAACCTGTCCGAGATTTTTCATATCGCCCCTGTCGGGTGTTGCCGTAACACCTAATACCTTTGCATCACAAAAATGGTCTAATACACGTCTGTAACTGTCGGATATGCAATGATGTGCCTCGTCTATTATAATGGTATCAAAGTAATTACTTTTGAATTGATTTAATCTTTTTTCACGCATTAGTGTTTGTACCGAACCTACAACTACTCTGTACCAACTTCCTATACAGCTTTCCTCTGCCTTTTCCGTTGCACAACCTAAGCCGGTTGTTTTCATAATCTTGTCAGACGCTTGTTCCAACAGTTCCCCACGATGTGCAAGTATTAAAACACGCTGACCTTTTCGCACACATTCTTCAGTTATTTTTGCAAAAACTATTGTTTTACCGCACCCTGTCGGAAGAACGAGCAATGTTTTATTACAGCCGTTCTCCCACTCGCGGAAAACGGCTGATTTAGCTTCATTTTGATATGGTCTTAATTCCATTTATTACACCGCCTTAAAAACTTCCCGGAGTAAATGACGACGCAGGTGATTGCGTTGGTTCGGCTTGTGTTCCTGTCGGCTCATAGAATTTTTTGATTTCATTGGATTTTAAGACTTCACCTGTCTTAGTGCTTGTATATTCATGTATACCGATTTTACATCTGCCTGTTGCTCCGACAACCGCACTCCAATTCATACGGCACTTTTCGCCATGCTTTCTCTGTCCTATTGCGGTAAAAAATGCACAAAGCATTCCCTCTGTTTTGGTATGTAAAAACAGGTTGTGTTTAATCGTACCTTGATTACCTTTGCCGTCCGCAACGTTTAATGTTATAATCGCTTTATTGCACGGCGGAAGTTTAGCACTTCCTTGATGTCTGCCACGCTCAAAGCCTGTTACCGTAAAATTATAATCACCGTCGGGCAATATTTGAAACTCATTGTCGTTTTCTATTTCATCATCCCAACCAAATTCTCTTTCTTCTGCCATTATTCGTTACCTCCTTGAAATACATTCTCATTTCTCATTTTCTTTATAATCTCAAATACTTGATTCCATGCTCCTACCAATACACCGTTGATAAAATCAGCGTCGTAATTTTCTATCGGTGTATCTTCGGGATAATATCCTTTATACGCAACTGCCTGTCTGATTTCTGCGTCTGTTACCTTATTAATCTGCATTAAATCCGACAATGCTTTCGGTATATTTCCGTTCGGCATATCAAACGATTGTGCCGGTGTATCAAATTCTTTTCTTTCGTCTGATACGTTATTGTCAATCGGCGGTGCAGGCGGTGCAACTGTCGTTTTTTGTGGTGGTGTGACTACCTGTGAAACAGTCGGCTCTATATGTGGTGCGACTGTCGGTGTAACCGCTTGTGTCGGTGCATTATCTTTAAAACAATGTGCAATTCGTTCATATTCAAACGGCATTTCGTCCGGAAGATTATGACGGTTCTTTGCGTCCCAACAAGGGTGATGCGTGGTGTACATTGTTCTTGTACCGCCCTGTGCCTTATGTTTTGTTCCTTTATCATCTGTCGCAACCGAAAATGTTTTATAGTTGACAAATAAAATCATATCCGCCCACTCTTTCAAAATAGGTGAAATCTGCGAACTTGTTTTTTTGCCGAGTTTCAACTCCCAACGGTCATATGCTCCCATTTCGTCCGGCTGTTCAAATTTGCGCAACTGTGCATGAGCCGTCAAAACTACATTGATACCCAATTCAATCAATTCATCAAGTGAATTTAAAAATCTGCCTATTTCCTCTAATTCGTACACATATCCCGAACCGTATCCGAAATCCTCAATACTTTTTTTGTTATTATCTGCGCATATCTTTGCAATACAAAGTCTTTCCGCCCAATCAAATGTATCTATAATGTATGTTTTGCATACAGTCGGATTTGCTTTGACATATGCTACTTCCTCTTTTAGCAATGTCCAAGAGGTAGGCTTAGGCAAACGTCTTACGTCCATATGTTTTGTACTGCCCTCTGTATCCGAAAACAGAGGACTTGGGAACTTCGACGCAAACGTTGATTTGCCTATTCCCTCAGGGCCGTATATGATTACTTTTTGTGCCGATTCGATTTTTCCGCTTGTAATATCCATTAAAATTCTCCCTCTTTCCAAGTTTTTGTCGCATTAGGTGTTGCTGTGCTTGATTCGCTTGAATATCCGTCCTCAATGATGATACTGCATTCTTCACCTGTACTTACTCTTGTGGCTATTGCCTGCAATCCCTCTTTTTCAAGCCATTCACCGAACTCTTTTAATGTGTCGGTATCCATTTGCTCCAACTTATCAAGAAGTACAAAACCACAATTGGGATTGAGCTTTCTGACAATAGCCGTTGATACTTTCATCTGCTCCGCACCGCTCATGTTATCCCACTTAAAGCCTTTGTATGTAAGCTCGCCGTCCTCAACCGACAGTCCATCAAGTGGCAGATTTGCATTCTTCAATAAATTCGTTTTTTCTGTACGAACGTTACTAATAGCTGTGGTAAGCTCGTCATACTTGTCCTTGTATTCTTTCGCTTCTTCTTCGGCTTTGTCTTTATCCATATTGGCACGAACTTTAATGTTTATCTGCTCAATGTTCTTGATGTTCTGTTCAAGTTCTTCGGTTGATTCGTCGTGCAAATCAAGTGCCGATTTTTGTGCAATTTCAAGATCCGAAAGTACAACATCAAGTTGTGATTGAAGATTTGTAATCTGTGCTTTTAGTTCTTCGGAACGTTTTAAAAGTGATTGTGCCTTTTCACGTTTACGTTGGTTTTCGCCGTTTTTTGCAAGTATTTCCTGTTGCTTTAGGATAAGTTCCGAGATTGAAATAAGTTCTTTCGGTGCTTCGGGATAATCGACTATTTCTTCCGCAAACTTCTTCTTTTGGTCTGCTATTCTTCCGATTGCGGTACGTTCGTTGTAAAGTTGTTTTTCTCTGTTTTCAATTTCATATAACTGCGCTCCGACACCGATTACTTGAAGCAGTATCTCGGCTTTTTCCTTTGATGTGCCTTGCATAAATTTCGGCAAGTCCAGTGCAAATTGTTCAATAAACTCATTCAAAAGCTGTTGACCGCCTTTGTTACCGTTCGGATCTATTACTTTCAATGCACTGTTCTTGCCCTTGCGCTCCACAATTAAACCGTTTGACAATTCAATATGAAGAATAGGCGGAATGACCGAACCGTCACGCTGTGGTTGTGACGGACGATATTTGTCACCGCCCAACGCCCACGCTATACTGTCTATGACAGAAGTTTTACCCTGTCCGTTCTTTCCTCCGATAACCGTTAAACCATTCTGTGCCGGCTCAAGTTTTACCGCCTTTATTCGCTTGACATTTTCAAGCTGTAATTCATTTATCTTTATCATTGATTTTCGTTCCTTTCTGTGGTATAATGTTGACATAGATTATTAATCTATGTGTTTTTGTTATTTGACCGTTATAGAGTTCCAGCTCTGACGGTCATTTTTTTCTACAATATTAATTAGTGGCTCGCCACCGTTACGATTATAACGTACTTCAAAATCAGCACTGCCATTAATCAATATTTTGGTTCTGTCGGGAAATGCGTTTAATATTGAAACAAGCTCGTCATTTCTGTAGCTTTCTACTTCATCATTCATCTTTTTTCACCTTCAACTTCTTCTTGATGTCATTTAACTTCTTGAAATTCATTCTGTATTCTTTATCGACTGGTTCATCGATAAATACCACGAAACTCATAATTTTTCTTGACGTCCCGCTCTCGCGTACACTTACACCTACCTGCGGATACATACTATTACCTATCAACGTATACAGAACAATCGGTGCGTTATCCTTGTTTACTGCCAATAAATTAATCTGCAAACACAAATCGTGCAGTTCTGTTATTTGCTTTGCCGTCATTGTTTCTTTCCTCCGATAATCTTCGCAACACTCATTTCAAGCGGGTGTTTTGACTTGATACGATTTGTTATCCCGTATCCTTTTGCTATGTATGCCTTAACCGACTTGTTGTCATCGGCGTTTAAAACCACTACATCATCTCTGCCCGTCATTACTACATATTTGTTCATTTGAAAATATTCCTTTCACCGTTATTTTCTGCTTTGAGTGTCCCTTGCACTCTTTTGCAAATGCGTTAATCATCGGAAATACTTCTCTGTGAAAATATTCTTCCGTTTTCTCATTCTCTGTTTTTGGTTTTCTTTTTAGCATTTTTTATGTCCCTTTCTGCCAATTTCCAACTTATGATTAGTCCGATACCGAAACTTATCAACGCAATTCCTATTGTGTTCATTTGTTTACCTCATTTCTCTTACCTCACAGGCACACAGGAGCCGTCCGCAAAAGGATTAAAACTCTTAGGGAAAGTCTGGCTATTTTACGGATAACATGCGGACAGCCCTTGTCTGCCTGCGAGTATTAAGTTGTTATGCTGATAAACCTAATTTCTTTAGTTTATCTCTGCGTTTTTCAAGTTCTGCAACATCAATGCCCCACACTTCATATGCCATTTCGGTATTGATTGTATATAGCTGTGATGTCTTGACATTTTGCTTTATCTGTTCTTCCTGTACGGCTTTCTTGTACTTTGTCAGCGTCGCAGAACCCAAACCATCGAACAACTCCTTGATTTCCTTGTTGCCGATTTCGGGGTATCTGTAATATATGTACAATGCCGTATCAATGTCAGCTATCTTCTTTACTTTCATTGTCTTTCACCTACTTTCTTTTTATGCTGATTTTTTTTCATCTGTTGCGAATTTTGTAAATTAATGTTATAATCAATCCAAAGGAGTTGATTACCAATGTTGTTAAAAAAATCAAAAATAATTTTAGATACTTTAATTAGCCAACCATCTGCGTCCTCTATTCATAGTTATTTAGGAATAAAAGACTTTCTCATACCATTACTTGAAGAAAAAAATGATTGCCAATGGAATTATGATAATGTATCACTTTTATTACAACAATTAATAGGTGAAGAATATATAACCGCCGAAGCTTTTACTCACGGTGAGTATCCTTTACCCGATTTCAGATATATAGTTCTTACCTACAAAGGATTGCATTATCACGAAATTCACAGAAACACAATAAAAGATTTTCTTTTCAAATCTGTTATTGTTCCTATTGTAATATCTTTGATTACTACTGCTATTGCAACGCTTATCGGCTATATTTGGGGAAAGACAGCACTTAACAACCAGTTAAATAATACACAAAATACTGCACTTGAAATAATGGAAACTACGATTGTTACCGCCAACGGGTGACTCATCAAAATATCCCATATATCCACATTTCCTCACCTACTTTCTTATATTACCTACGTCGCTTTGCAAAACCAAAGTCTCTTGGCAAAAAAAATAAGTTCCTATATCACACATTTCTATATCAATCACTCTACATATTTTTTTAATTTCATCTTGATGAAATTCGCTTTTATTGTTGAGTTTCTTGCTTAGAGTAGATACATTAAGACCTATTTTCTTTGCTAATGCTTCTAAAGTAAAACCTTTTTCTTTAATTCTACCTAAAAGCTTGCTATAATTGTACACTTTAACACCTCCTATACTTTGTGTTTGCAAAGCCATTATAACACTTTGGTTTTGCAAAGTTAATAGGTTTTGCAAAGTTTTTTTATTTTTTTCAAAATAAATATTGCGTTTTTGCAAAGTTTATTGTATAATACTTGTAAGAGAGGTGAAATGAAATGAAATCTACATTTGCTGAACGTTTAAAAGAAGCTTTAAAATATAATGGTATGAGCGCCGCCGAACTATGCAGGCTTACAGACACTCCCGAAAGTGTAATGAGCCAATATAAGTCGGGTAAATATGTAGCAAAACAGAAACGATTAGATGCTTATGCAAATATTCTAAATGTTTCTATACCTTGGTTAATGGGAGAAGATGTACCAATGAAAGAACTTCCGCCATTACCCGACGGAGCAGTACCATACAATCCTGTAATGCACAGAATACCTATCTTAGGAGATATTGCGGCGGGTCTACCGATATTTTCAGAGGAAAATTACGAGGGATACACTTATACAGAATTAAATCACGGTGGTAAATATTTTGCTTTAAAAGTAAAGGGCGATAGTATGACTGCTGCAAACATTCCCGACGGAAGTCTTGTAACTGTTCGCGTACAACCAACAGTTGAAAACGGCGAAATTGCCGCTGTTCGCATTAATCATGACACTTTTACGATAAAGCGCTTTAAGCAAGAGAAAAATATTGTTATGCTTATGCCTCAATCTTATAACCCCGAACATCAAACACAAATTTATGACTTAAAGCAAGACGATGTTGAGATAGTAGGAAAAGTAGTTGAATGTAAAGTAGGGTTTTAAAGAAAATAAACAAGGGGATTGATATTATGGAAATAATAAAATATTACGGCAGTGATGAAACTAAAACAGAGTTTATCAATCACGACAGTGAGCCGTTAATGGCAGTAATTGCACACGACCGCTCACACGCTGTTGTTTCGTTGCTTGACGAGGGTTGTGAACATCATTTGTTGTTGGCAAAGGCTCTTGACAAATACAATATAGATGAATATTTCAGAATTATTTTCGATAACGAGGGGGCTGATTGGACATTTGTATGCCCGCCTAATTACAAAAATATAGCTAATAAAGAAAAACGTATAACGGAATTTTTTAATGACGGTGTTGACGCTATAACCGAATTTCTAAAACAAATAGGTTATGATGTGCCTATTAACGTCCCAAGACGTTATCGCAGACATATGGACTATTTGAAAAATTCAGATTATTAAAAAAATCCCCTCAACCGCTACCAACAGTTGAGGGAAAAAGAATAAAGTGCATTTATACACAATATCCAAACCAATAATATTGTATCATAAATGCACTCTGTTTTCAATACAAAAAAATGAAAAGGAGTGTTATTTTTATGCCTATTTATAAAATGGACGGTAAAAAAGACGGTTTGCAGAAGTATCGTGTAAGAATTAATTTCACCGACAGTTCCGGCAAATCAAAACAAATTGACCGTGTTGCCTACGGCAAAGAAGTGGCAAAGGAGCTTGAATGGCAATTAGCACACAATCTCAGTGACGAAACAATAAAGAGAATAACATTGCAACAACTATATGATGAATACATTGCCGTAAAAAAGTTTGAAGTCAGAGAAAATTCTATGCGTACTATCATAGGACGATTAGAGTTATATGTATTGCCTAAATTTAAAGATTACAAATTAAACAAGATTACATCATCAGAGTTACAAAAGTGGAAACAATATATTGAAACCTGTACAAATGCCAAAAAGCCAACAGAAAAACTTTCATCAAGTATGAAACAAAATATCTTCGGTGAATTTCGTGCATTGCTGAACTATGCGGTAAAAATGGAATACATACCGAGAAATCCTCTTACTGTTGTCGGCAACTTTAGAAATCCATACGAAAATAAAAGGGAAATGGATTTTTACACACCCGAAGAATTTAAAAAGTACATACAAGTCGCCAAAGAGCAAGCAGAACTATCCGAACAATCAACAGGAGGTATATATGAATGGAATTTCTATGTATTTTTTAATATCGCATTCTATACGGGTATGCGTAAGGGCGAAATAAATGCGTTGAAGTGGTCGGATATAGATGATAATATAATTCATGTACGACGCAGTATTGCCCAAAAGCTAAAAGGTGACGACAGAGAAACACCGCCCAAAAATAAATCTTCTGTGCGTGATTTGCAAATGCCATTGCCACTTATTAATATATTGGACGAACACCAAAAGCGTTATAAGGCTATTGACGGTTATTCTGATGACCTGCGTATATGTGGTGGTGTTAAGTGTTTGCGTGATACAACCATAGAAAAGCGAAATGAAAAGTTTGCGGATATTGCAAAAGTCAAAAAAATACGTATTCACGATTTTAGACATAGCCACGCTTCATTATTAGCGAATAATGGTATTAATATTCAAGAAATTGCAAGACGTTTGGGACATACCAATATCGAAATCACATGGAATATATATTCTCACCTGTACCCTCATCAAGAGGAAAAAGCCGTTGAGATTTTAAACAAAATCGTATAAATTTAAAAAATTCGTGTAAAAAACGTGTACATATAAAAACAAACCGCATAGCTATGCGGTTTGTTTGCATTTTGGTGCGGATAACAGGACTTGAACCTGCATGGGTTGCCCCACATGAACCTGAATCATGCGCGTCTGCCAATTCCGCCATATCCGCTCGACTTAACTATTATATCAAATGTACATTCAAAATTCAATAGTCAAATCCAAAATCTACTTATATTCTTTCAAAAATTTTATATCTTCCTTAGTAAGTTCGGCTTTTTCAAGCATATCGGGACGCTTTTTGAGTGTATTAATGAGTGACTGTTCCCTTTTCCACTGTTCGATTTTCGCGTGATGACCTGAAATAAGCACATCGGGAATCGGTTTATCGTGCCAAACTGCCGGACGGGTATACTGCGGATACTCCAAAAGTCCGTTAAAATGCGACTCATTTTCATACGAAGTTTCAGCAGCCAAAACTCCCGGAACAAGTCTTGAAACAGTATCAATAACTGTCATCGCCGGAATTTCGCCGCCTGTCATAACAAAATCACCGACGGACAGTTCCATATCCACAATTTCATCTATAACTCTTTGGTCGATACCCTCATAATGACCGCAAAGCAAAACGATATGCTCATAATTTGCAAGGTCGATCGCGATACCTTGATTAAACACCTTTCCCTGCGGCGACATATATATCGTAAACGGTTTATAATCAAGTCCCTCCGCAACAGACATATACGCGTCATACACAGGCTGTGCATTCATAAGCATACCACCGCCGCCGCTATACGGATAATCGTCAACCTTTCTATGTTTATTGGTTGAAAAATCACGAATATCAATAAAATTCATTTCAAGAATATTATTTTCTCTCGCACGACCGATTATACTGTCACCCAAAACCGCCTCAAACATTTGCGGAAACAATGTAAGCACATCAAATCTCATATGATTTTTCACGCCAAGTCCTCCAAGCCGTCCATCATTCTGACGGTTATTTTACCGCCGTCAACGTCGATATTAAGAACAACGTCATCTATAACAGGCAATAAAAGATTTTTCTTTCCCTCACGCTTTACTTCGTAAATATCGTTACTGCCCGTGTTGAAAACATCGCTTACAGTACCGATTTTTTCGCCGTCCTCCGTAACAATATCAAGACCGATAAGGTCGGCAATATAATACACGCCCTCAGGAAGTTCGCCCAAAATCTCGCGTTCGGCATAAATCACTTGATTTTTATACTTTTCAGCCATATTTATATCAGTAATCTGAGAAAATCTCACGATAAGATTATTCTTCTGATACTTTATACCCTTTACGTCAAGTCTTTCATATTCAGACTTTTTCTTTACATAAACAAAATCTATATCTTCAAACACTTCGGGATAATCGGTCCAAGGAACAACCTTAACTTCACCTCTTAAACCGTGTGTATTAACTATTTTTCCTACCTCAAGCAAGTCCATAACTAAATCCTTTCTTCAACATCGGAAATTAAAATACAAAAAGGGCTCACAAATGCAAGCCCCTACTATCCTATTGTAAGATTTCAACCGCAACTTTTTTATTTTCACGACTTGCGGCAGCTTTGACAACAGTTCTGATTGCCTTAGCAATTCTACCCTGTTTACCAATCACCTTACCCATATCGCTTTCAGCAACTCTAAGTTCCAAAGTTACTGTCTGGTCCTCGTTGTTAATTTCCTTAACATCAACCTGTTCGGGATAGTCAACAAGTGATTTGGCTATTATCTCCAATACTTCTTTCATTAGCCTATCCTCCATAATTAGATAATGTTAGACTTCTTTAGAAGAGCCTTAACAGTATCAGTTGGCTGAGCACCGTTTGAGATCCACTTCTTAACTGCCTCTGCGTCAATATTAACTGTTGCAGGGTCTGTTAGAGGATTGTATGTGCCAACTTCTTCAATAAATCTACCGTTTCTTGGGTATCTTGAATCTGCAACTACTACTCTATAAAAAGGAGCCTTCTTTGCACCCATTCTTCTCAATCTGATTTTTACTGCCATTGTTCTTTCACCTCCCATAAATTATAAGCATAAATATATCATAAAGTATTTATCATACCTTATTTACGTTTTCTGAGACGTTTAAGCATTTTTGCCTGACGTCCGCCTGACAGCTGTTTCATCATCTTTTGCATTTGTTCAAACTGTTTCAAAAGCTGATTTACGTCCTGTACTCTTGTTCCGCTACCTTTCGATATACGGACTTTTCTGCTTGCGCCGATTATACTTGGCTTTCTGCGTTCTTCCTGTGTCATTGACTGAATTATCGCCTCAATATGAAGCATTTTCTTTTCATTTTCTTCAGTGTCAACGCTTTCAAGCATTTTCTTATCTATCCCCGGCAACATACCGAGTATTTGTGAGAATGAACCCATTTTTCTGATTTGCTTGAACTGTTCAAGGAAATCATCAAGGTCAAACTGTTGTTTACGGATTTTTTCTTCAAGCTCCTGTGCTTTCTTTTCGTCTATGGTTTCCTGTGCCTTATCAATAAGAGTAAGCACATCACCCATACCCAAAATTCTTGACGCCATTCTGTCCGGATGGAACTGTTCAAGGTCGCTCAATTTTTCACCGACCGACGCATATTTTATCGGCTTACCCGTAACTTGTTTTACGGAAAGTGCCGCACCGCCTCTTGTATCACCGTCAAGCTTTGAAAGTATAACACCTGTTATATCAAGCTGATCGTTAAATGATTTTGCGACGTTTACTGCGTCCTGACCTGTCATTGCGTCTACAACAAGAAGTATTTCCGTCGGATTTACTTCCGCTTTGATGTTCGCAAGCTCGTCCATAAGCTGCTCATCTATATGAAGTCGACCTGCCGTATCAAGGATAACAGGGTCGTTTCCATGCTTTATTGCGTGTGCTACCGCTTCTTTTGCGATAGTAACGGGATTTACGTCTGCACCCATTGAAAATACCGGTACTTGAATTTGTTTACCCAAAACTTCAAGCTGTTTTATAGCCGCCGGACGGTACACGTCACAAGCAACCATAAGCGGACGCTTATTCATTTTCTTTGTAAGGTTTAATGCAAGCTTACCTGTTGCAGTTGTCTTACCTGCACCCTGCAGACCGCACATCATAATGACTGTCGGCGGTTTTTGCGAAAATTCAAGTCTTGAAACTTCACCGCCTATCATTTGGGTAAGTTCTTCGTTAACTATTTTAACAAGCTGTTGTGCCGGAGTAAGCGACTCCATAATCTCCTGACCAAGTGCCTTTTCGGAAACTATGTTCACAAATTCCTTAACAACCTTGAAGTTTACATCTGCCTCCAAAAGAGCCAGCTTAATCTCACGCATTGCGTCTTTTATATCTTTTTCGTTAAGCTTTCCTTTACCGCGAAGTTTTTTGAAAACTCCCTGCAGCTTATCACCAAGGCTTTCAAATGCCATAAGCTATGACTCCTTTCCGCAAATAATCTATATCTATATTTCTTTTGATATTTCGTCAATCAATCCGTAAAACTCATCTTTACCGTCAAAATCGGTATTTTCAAGCAACGCATTTAATTTTTCAAGCTTTGAACTTATATTATGAAATCGTTCGACTATTCCGAGTTTTTCTTCATAATTCGTCAAATGTTTTTCGCCTTGCTTAATCGACTCTCTGACGCCCTGTCTGCTTATGTCGATTACATCAGCAATCTCCGACAGCGACAAGTCCTCGTTATAATACATATCTATGGCATTACGTTGCTTTTCTGTAAGCAACTGACCGTATACGTCAAGCAAAATGGTAACATTCAAGTCCTTTGCCATTTGCATCACCTGTAAAGTTATTTTTATTTACAGGTGATATTTTACACGATTTCGGACAGTTTGTCAATATATTTTTTATCAAATTTCTTCTTTCAAATCGTCAATGTTTTGTACAATTTCACAAAACTCATCATAATTAAGCAGTCTGTTGAGCAAATCAAGGAGCATATTCGCGGAAATCTTCATAGGTATTCCGAGAGAATGTGCAAGCGCGTTACGCTTTTCACCGCTGCCATCTCCCCCCGAAAGACCTGCTTTATACAAATCGGCTTTTGTGATTTCGCGTCCCTCTTTTACCGCCGTCGCACTTCCGTCAATCGTGCAACCCGCTTTTTTGAGGGAATCAAGGATTATATCGTCCTTAATCCCCTCAACACCCAAAAGTCCCTCTTTTCCCGGTTCTCTCTTGCGTTTTTCCTTGCCGTGAACATCGGGTACATAAGCGTGTTTTACCTTTTCTTTCGGCAAAGACTGTTTTATGTAGTTTCTTATTTTAAAGCCGGCACTGTCGGAATCGGTCAAAATAACAATTCCCGTTTCGTCCGCCATCTTTTTTATGCTTTCCAATATTCTGTCATCGGAAAATACGCAAAATCCGTTTGTCACTATTATCACCGCATCTATAAAACGTGACAGCTTTATTTTGTCGTATATCCCCTCGACAACAATCGTTTCTTTTATTTTGTACATAATAAATAATATTCCTTTGTAAATTATATTTCGATATTTATTTTATGCACTTTGTCTTGCTCTGTCAATACTTTCTATTATATAATTTTCCACAATGTCACGAAGTCCCTGCGGTTCGATACGTTTCTTTATAATAGTATCAGAAAATTCCGTTGCGTCTTTGTATCGGTAAAAAATATTATTTATCTGCTTGCTTTCCACTATTTTACCTCCGCCTGCATATACGGTTGTCTTTTCTATCTTAATTCCGTAGCACTTTAAATCACAATAATCTGCCGATATGCTCTCGGGTATAATATAATAATCCAAACAAATGTAAACCTCGCTTTCCTTTTTTAAACTTTTGTACAAAATCTCATTATCCATATTAATTCCTCCGTCTTTTTGATATTTATGCCTCCTAACCGAGCCACCTAACCATTATATGCATAAAAATTTTTGAATATTCTAAAAAAAATTTAAAATAGGTATTGCAGTTTTTTAAAAAATGTATTATAATATTATAGCTAACTGAAGATTTGATTGGCGATGACGGCCGAGCCCGTGCGATTGAAACCCGTGAACCTTGTCAGATGGGGAACCAAGCAGCAATAAGCGGTGCTTTCAATGTGTTACGGTAAACTCGGTCGGAGCCTATTTTGATTATTACAACGCCTATATGGCGTTTTTTCGTATAAAGAAAGGTATTGGAGATTATATGGCACATCAAGCTATTTACAGAAAATGGCGTCCTATGGTGTTTGAGGACATTGTCGGTCAAGGCCATATTACACAAACTTTAAAAAATCAGATTTTAAATGACAAAATCGGTCATGCTTACCTATTCTGCGGAACGCGCGGAACAGGTAAAACAACTTGTGCAAAGGTTTTGTCGCGTGCTGTAAACTGCCTTAATCCGCATGACGGAAGTCCTTGCAACGAATGTGAAGTATGCAAAGGTATTTTGGACGGCAGTATTTTGGACGTTAAAGAAATTGACGCGGCGTCAAACAACGGTGTCGACAATATCCGTGAAATTCGTGACGATGTGCGTTATGTTTCCACAAACGCAAAATACACGGTTTACATCATAGACGAGGTGCATATGCTTTCAACCGGTGCGTTTAATGCCCTTTTGAAAACACTTGAAGAACCTCCTGAGCACGTTATATTTATTCTTGCAACGACTGAGGCTCACAAAGTACCTCAAACGATTTTATCAAGATGTCAAAGATTTGATTTTAAACGCATAAAGCCGTCAGATATTATACTTCGTATGAAAGAAATCGCACACGGTGACAAGCTTAACATATCGGAGGACGCATATGAGCTTTTGGGACGTCTTGCGGACGGTTCAATGCGTGACGGACTGAGCATACTTGAAAGAGTCGTTTCTGCCTGCGGTAATTCGATTACCGCCGAAAATATAACGGCTACTCTCGGCATTTCAACTGCCGAATCAATATTTCAGATTACAGACGCCATTGAAAAAGGCGATGTAAATAAAATAATTTCCGTAATTGACAATATTATGTCAGACGGTAAAGATTTAAGAGTGTTTATCGACTCACTTATAAAGAATTTTCGCGATATGCTTATTTGTAAAATTACAGAAGATTCTTCCGCAATGCTTGACTACAATGCAGAAGATATGGTAAAATTAAAAGCGTTATCAGACAAAATGTCTTTTGAGAAGATTTCTCACGCAACATCGGTACTGTCCGACGCACAAGCCGATACTAAATGGATGAAGTCACCTCGTATAGTATATGAGTTGGCACTTATCAAACTTGCCAGACCCGAATATGACGATTCACCGTCAGCGGTTATGGACAGGCTTGCGTCATTGGAAAGCAAAGTTAAAAACGGTGCCGTTACCGATACTTCTTCCCTATCCGAAAGAATTTCAAATCTTGAGGAAAAGGTAAAAAACGGTGTAACGGTGCAGCCGACCGAAACGGTTAAAAAAAAAGAAGTAACCGAGAAGAAGAAAACTTCGGTCAGATTATATAACCCAATTCCGAAAGAAGAACTCACCTCCGACAATCCTATTGTCAAGGTTGCAAAGAATTGGGACAACATATCGCGAACGATGTGCAACTCGGCAGGTTACTTAAAAGCCGCTTTGATGAACAGAAATATAACCATTGATTCAGACGGTATTATACTTCTGTTCAACCCCAAAGAGAAAGGTGCTTACAATATCGCGGCAGCGTACAAGGATAAAATGCAGGTTATTTTTAAACGTGCGTCCGGTACAGACTTTGCGGTAAAGGTTGCATACGAAAACGACATACAAGAAGAACTCGTTGATTTTTGGAACTTGCCCGGCGGCAACGGTGAAGTAAATGAACCGATAGAAGTATCCGACGATCCCCTTGACAATCTTGTAGCGAATTTCGGTGAAATCGTCGAAAATGTAGACGAAAGCGAATTTACGGAATATGATTCCTCTAAGGATAACTTCTCACAGTCATCTCTCGACGATAACAATGGCGAAGATGATGACAATGCTCCCGAAGAATTTTTGGAAGGCAAAGAATTATCCCCTGAGGATGATAATAATTAATTTTAAAAACTAAGAAAGAGGTAAATTACAATGGGAAAATACAAAGGTTTTGCAGGTTCAGGAATGAACGCTAATAAGAATATGAGCAACGTTATCAAGCAAGCTCAAAAAATGCAGGCTGAAATGGAAAAGGTTCAGGAAGAACTTGAAGATAAGGTTGTTGAAGGTACAGCTGGCGGCGGTGCAGTTACAGCTACCGCTAACGGCAAGAAAGAAATTCTTTCACTTAAAATCAGCCCTGACGCTGTTGACCCTGAAGATATTGAAACACTTGAGGACCTTGTTATGGTCGCAGTCAACGATGCAGTCAAAAAGGCTGACGATATGATGGCTGAAGGTATGAGTGCCGTTACAGGCGGAATTAATATTCCGGGCTTATTCTAATATGCACGCAACAGTCATTGAAAATTTAATCGAAAAATTTGAACAACTTCCCGGTATCGGCAGAAAAAGTGCAGAAAGAATTGCTTTTCACATTCTTGAACATATGTCAAAAGAGGACGCAGTTTCAATGTCTAACATAATCACAGAGGCGAAAGAAAAAATTACGCTTTGCCCTGTATGTCAAAATCTGACCGATACATCACCGTGTAAAATATGTTCATCACCGAAACGCGATAATTCCGTTATATGTGTTGTCGAAAGTCCCGAAGATGTTTCGGCAATCGAGGCGACAAACGAATTTAACGGTCTTTACCATGTACTTCACGGGTCATTGTCCCCTATGGACGGTATAACCCCCGATGACATAAAGATTAACGAGCTTTTACTCCGTCTCAGCGACAGTACGGTTAAGGAAGTCATTATGGCTACCAACCCAACCGTAAACGGCACAGCAACAGCAGTCTATATCTCTAAACTTCTTGCTCCGTTTGACGTAAAAGTTACCCGTATCGCACACGGTATTCCGATAGGAAGCGACCTCGAATATGCCGATAAGATTACTCTTATAAAGGCACTTGAGGGCAGACAAACTATGTAAATAAAAATCCGATGAATTAAATTCATCGGATTTTTTTGTATATTACGAAAGTTTCAAACTATTCAATGCCTTATCCAAAGCATTTTCGTAAACTGTATTCTTTTCACTTTCATTGCACGCTTTTATTACCGTAATCAGATTTTCACTGTCATATGGGACAAAATACATTGTATAATATACATTATTAACACCATTAATCGTTAAAACAAGATCAGCTTTATATCCCTTTTTGCCCATCAATGTTACTTCTTCAATTTCATTCGGCATTGAAATATTCAAATATGAACTTGAACTGTTAAGCATTCCTGCAATATTTTTATACATATATTCTTCCAAAGTATATGTGCTTTTATTTAATTTATCGTCGTAATATGACAACGACGTCTTTTCTGCACGCAATGAACTGCCGTCAGCCGCACTTAACATAAGAGAAAAGTTAGGGAAAATCGCCGACAGTAATCCCGTTGTATCCATTCCATTCTTAGAACGATCCTTTGCCAACAGTAATCCCGTATCTGTTTCGCTTACATTCCACAAACAAGGATAATTGATACTGAAAATATCGCCTTTAAATTCATTTAGTACGTTCAACGCGTCAATATCACTATCGCTTTCAAGTGCGTCGCCCAATTCATTTATATTTATTTCTCTAGGCACAAACGACTTTATAACCGCGTCAGCACTTTCCTTAAATCCCTCCGCCTCTTCTTCTCTCTTATCATATCCGAAATTAATTTTATATCTAAAATCACCGTAATTCATATAATACGTTTTTTCGACATACTCATTTTCGTCCTCCGAATAATTCTCCTCAAAATAATATGCTTTAATCTGTCCGATTTGAGTTTCTTTTATTTCGGATATTTTATATTTTTCAGAATTAACGGTCTTTTCGTAATCATCACGGTTCTTTTTTGCCCAATCTGCGGCAGACTGCCTATTCGGATTAGAATATGTAGAAATCATAATCAGAGGATCTCTTACACTTGAATACGAACTGTAATAATACATATCGTCATAATCGTAACCATAGCTGTAATTAAAATTATCGTCCGTTTCAATGCTTGTCGGTTTTATGACTGTCACTTTATTGTAAAAACCGTAGTATTCGTTTACAGACCAATCCTCATTTAATTTGATACTCCATCTGTAATTTCCGTCTACATATTCCGATTTTTCCTCTCCCGCAAGCTGTTTTTCAAGACCTATTTCGGCTACATCAACTGTATTTTCTTCGTCGCCGCCTTTATAATCAAATTCAAGCGAATTCAAAAACGCAGTAACATCAGTATTTTCTTTGGCAGTTTCAAAGTTTTCAAAACTTCGCTGTATTGTTATAAAACAAAAATACTCGTCTGTTTTATAAGCATATGCCTCTGTCACAGTATCAAGTCTTCTGTACTTTGTATACACATACTCAACGCCGTTATGCTCGCCCTTTCCTTTATCATACATTACATTTCGGTTGTAACTTGATAAATATGATTTTTGCATTGAAAGATAATATTGTTCTAAAGAACTGGTTCCGTCGTTTTTCTGACTTCTTAATGTGAATGATATATCATTCATTGAAAATCTGTAACTACTGCCGTAACTGCTCTCGGACATATCAAAATTATCTGTCTTTGTAAAGCGCCAATGTTCCTTTGAATTACCTATTTTTTCTTTCTCGGTATACTTAAACAACAGCTTGTAATTCACTCCCGAATCCAGACCGCCTGCCGAAACAATTACAATTTCTCCGCTTTCGCTGTTGTATGTTACGTCTGCGCCAAGCGACTCCGAAACAAATCTCAACGGTGCCATTACAGTTCCGTTATCACTGATTGTAACAGCTGAACTTATAGTCAACGTCTGTCCTGCAACGTCAACTTCCGTTGAATTTAATGTGTACTTAATTTCAACATCATCATAAGTCACCGAATAAACTCCGTCTTTTTCGGTTATTTCGCCGCCGAGTGCATTTACCAGCGCATACATATCAACCATTGTATCACCGTTTTGATTGACATACGGTGCGGCTGAAACAGACATTCCCTCATCGTTTAGCGTAACACTGCCACTACTTACGTTCACCTTAACAGTATTCACTATAAGGCTGTCACTATCCGCCATAGCGCCGACTGACGACAATATCATCGCCACACATATCATCAAAGAAATAAACTTTTTCATATCATTCTCACCCCTATTCCGTTTTAGCTTTTTCGTCAAGAACTATATCCGCATACTTGATTTCACCGTTGGTTTTCACACCTACTTTGACAGTATCGCCCGGAAGATAATTCTTCATCAATTCGTTAAGTTCAACTATACTGTTTATCGCAACATCATCGACCGAAACCAACACGTCACCGGTCTTAAACGACGCCTTTGCAAGAGGTGATGATTTTTCAAGCCCTTTTATTGTAAGTCCTGCCTCTGACGGAACTCCCAGCTCTGCAAGCCAGTCCTCTTGGAACTCTGCACCAAATGATATATGTCTGACTTTTCCGTACAATTCAAACTGATTAAGTACATACTTAACTGTATCAACAGGAACTGCAAAATTAGTATTTGTACCCGAATATCCGCTTGATGTAATACCAACAAGCTCACCGTTCATATTAATAAGTGCACCGCCCGAATTTCCGTGAGTGATAGCCGTATCTGTCTGAACAAGTCTGTACGGCTCGCCGACACTTCTGTTTAGTCCGCTTATATGCCCTACCGTTGCGGAATTACGCAATGAAAACGTTATCGGTGTTCCTATTGCTATAACCTGTTTACCAACAACAATATCTTCACTGTTTGCGAATTTCACAACTGGCAAACCAATCTTTTTTATTTTAACAATCGCAAGGTCTGTATCTTCATCTATATATTTCAGTTGCGCCTCATAGCCTTTTCCGTCATTCATCACAACTAAAATCGTGTTCATATTTTTTACAACGTGTGCATTGGTAAGAATTTCACCGCCGGTCTTTATTATAACACCCGAACCGCTCATAATACCCTCTTGCGAGCCGTAATAGCTTTCCGTCTTACCGCGCCCGATAATTCCGACCACTGACGGACTTACCGATTCAATCACCGAAGGAATTAATTCATCATCACTAAGCGAATTTGATATATTAATGCCTGCTGTCTGCGTTTCCTCGTTCCATGAAACCTCTGCTCCGGCGGCCTCAAAAACACCTCTAAGCGGCACATACGTTTTGTCGTCGATTATTACCGCGTCAGTATCTATCTGCGTTCCGTTCACTTCAACATTCGGTGCCGCCATTGCAGTTTGCGACAAAAGCAATGCAGAAATCATGCACGCAAAAACTATTTTTCTTTTCATTTGTCATCCCCTCCGATTTTATTTATTTTGTACAAATATAATATCATTTTCCAATTTATTTGTCAATATTTTCAACAAATTTTAATTATACGATTTTATGTAAAATCGTTATGAACATAATCAAACTTTACTTGACTAATTTCTTATTAGAATGTATAATAGAATAGAATAATTTTATACTCTACAATATGTGAGGGGGTTACATTGATGAGTAGACTACATATGGGTATTGATGTAGGCTCAACAACAGTTAAAATTGTTGTGCTTGATGAAAACAATAATACTTTATTTGCAGAATACAGACGTCATTTTTCAGATATAAAAAGCACCGTTAAAGGCCTTTTTGCAGAAGTCAAGGAGGTTGTCAAAAACGAACAGTTCACTGTTGTTATAACAGGTTCGGGCGGTCTTTTGCTTTCAAAAATGCTTGATTTGCCTTTCGTACAGGAGGTTATAGCAAACAAAACAGCTATAAAAACATTTATGCCTGAAACAGATGTTGTTATCGAACTTGGCGGTGAGGATGCGAAAATCCTTTATCTTTCGGGCGGACTTGAGCAAAGAATGAACGGCACTTGTGCCGGCGGTACAGGTTCTTTTATTGACCAAATGTCTATACTTTTAAAAACAGATGCAGACGGTCTTAATGCACTTGCCGAAAAGCACACTATTATTTACCCTATCGCCGCCCGTTGCGGTGTTTTCGCAAAATCGGACGTTCAGCCGCTTTTAAACGAGGGTGCGGCACGTGAAGATATTGCCGCATCTATTCTTCAAGCCGTTGTAACTCAGACAATCAGCGGTCTTGCACAAGGCAGACCTATAAAGGGCAATATCGTATTTCTTGGAGGTCCTTTGCACTTCTTACCTCAGCTAAGACGTCAGTTTGAGGAAACTTTAAAGGACAATGCGAAGTCTTTCAAAACTCCTGAAAACGCACAGCTGTTCGTGGCAATCGGTGCGGCACTTATGTACGAAGACAAGACTTCCGACATAGACACACTTATTTCACAGCTTGCAAACGCAAAATCGGTTGACGCAGAAATCACGCGTATGCGCAAGCTGTTTGAAACAGAGGAAGAACGCAAGGAATTTTTCGACAGACACGGCAAAGACGTTGCAAGACGTAAGGATATTTCAACCGCAAACGGTCCTGTATTTCTTGGTCTTGACGTCGGTTCAACGACTATCAAAGCCGCACTTATTAACGAGGACGGCGATATTCTTTATGATTATTACGGCAAAAACGAAGGCAGTCCTATTACCTGCGGTATAAAAATACTTCGTGAATTGTATTCAAAATTGCCGAAATCGGCTTATATCGCAAATGCCTGTACAACAGGTTACGGCGAACTTTTGTTAAAGACTGCTTTCAGAATTGAAGAAGGCGAAATCGAAACTATCGCCCACTACAAAGCCGCAAATTATTTTTCACCGGGTGTTGATTTTATCATCGACATCGGCGGTCAGGATATGAAATGTATGAAAATCAGAAACGGCGTAATCGACAGTATTATGCTTAACGAGGCCTGTTCATCAGGCTGTGGTTCATTCATTCAGACATTTGCGGAAAGTTTGGGACTTGATACAATATCATTCTCACAAGAAGCGCTTGTGGCAGACAATCCCGTTGACCTTGGTACGCGTTGTACGGTTTTTATGAATTCGCGTGTTAAACAAGCCCAAAAAGAGGGTGCGACTGTCGGTGACATCAGTGCAGGTCTTTCCTATTCCGTTGTCAGAAACGCACTTTACAAGGTTATAAAACTTCGTGACCCCGAACAAATGGGTACTAATATCGTTGTTCAAGGCGGTACTTTCAACAACAACGCTATACTTCGTTGTTTTGAACTTTTGACAGGCAAAAATGTTGTCCGTCCGGATATTGCAGGCATTATGGGTGCGTTCGGTTCGGCACTTATCGCAAAAGAACGTTGGAACGGCGGTGAATGTGATATTCTTCGTGTTGATGAACTTGATTCATTCACATTCGATACTTCACTTACACGTTGTCAAAAGTGTAACAACCACTGTCAGCTTACAATAACAAAATTTTCTGACGGAAGTCAGTTTGTATCGGGTAACCGTTGTGAACGCGGTGCCGGACTTGAAAAAGCCAAAAAGCAAATGCCTAATCTTTATGATTATAAATACAAACGTGCATTTGCATACAAGCCGTTAAAGGCAGAGAATGCGCCGAACGGTGTTATCGGTATACCGCGTGTGCTTAATATATATGAAAACTATCCGCTATGGTTTACATTCTTTACTGAGCTTGGTTTCTCCGTAAGAATTTCCGGCAGAAGTACGCATGACCTTTACGAAAAAGGTATCGACTCGATACCGAGTGAAAGTGCTTGCTACCCTGCAAAACTTGTACACGGTCACATTCAAGACCTTATCGACAAGGGCATAAAAACGATTTTTTACCCTTGTATTCCGTATGAGCAGATAGAATATTCGGACGCAGGCAATCACTTCAACTGTCCTATGGTAACATCTTATCCGGAAGTTATCTACAACAATATGGACGTTGTACGTCAAAGCGATATTAACTTCTTGTATCCGTTCATCAATCTTGCCGACAAGCCGTCGTTTAAACGTCAAATGATGAAAGCGTTGCACGATTACGGCTTTACAAAAACAGAAATTGACAACGCTTCTGAAAAGGCTTTTGCCGAACTTCAGCATTACAAGCAAGACATCAGAAATAAGGGTGAAGAAGTTTTGAAGTGGCTTGACGAACACGATGAACGTGCTATCGTACTTGCCGGCAGACCGTATCATATCGACCCTGAAATCAATCACGGTATTCCGGATATGATTACATCACTCGGCTTTGCCGTTCTTACAGAGGACAGCGTTGCACATCTCGGTCATCTTGAACGTGATATCAGAGTTGTTGACCAATGGGCATACCATACAAGACTTTACGAATCAGCGGCACAGGTTATCAAAAATCCGCGTCTTGAGCTAATTCAGCTTAATTCGTTCGGCTGCGGTCTTGACGCAGTTACGACCGACCAAGTACAGGAAATTTTGCAGTCACATGAAAAGATTTATACGACATTGAAAATAGATGAGGTTTCAAATCTCGGTACTGCAAGAATAAGAGTTCGTTCGCTTAAAGCGGCAGTCAAGGAACGTGACGATAACGACTTTATTCCGCATAAAATTGATGATTACACAATTAACAGAGTTAAGTTTACAGAGGAAGAACGCAAAAAGCATACTATAATCTTCCCTCAAATGAGTCCTACCCACTTCGGACTTTTCGAGGCGGTTATGCGTGCAAACGGTTACAATGCACTTGTGCTTGAACACGCAACGGCAGAGGACGTTGAGGCCGGTTTAAAGAGCGTTAATAACGACGCTTGTTATCCGTCAATTATGGTAACAGGTCAGCTTGTCAATGCGTTTACAAGCGGCAAATGCGACCCGAACAACACTTCCGTTATGATTACACAAACAGGCGGCGGCTGTCGTGCGACTAACTATATCGCCTTTCTTCGTAAGGCGCTTAAAGAGGCAGGCTATCCGAATGTTCCCGTAATTTCGCTTAACGTGTCAGGACTTGAGGGCAATCCCGGATTTAAGATTACTCCGAAGCTTGTTGACGGTCTTTTAAAAGCTTGTACTTGGGGTGACTTATTGCTTGCCGTTACACTTCGTATCCGTCCTTACGAGGTAAACGAGGGCGAAACAAATGCGGTACACGAAAAGTGGCAAAAGCGTTTGTACAGCGATATTATTAATAATAACCGTAAACAGCTTAAACTTAAAAAGGTTATTGATGAAATAATCGCAGACTTTGACGCAATCGAAATTGATGAAACAGTCAAAAAGCCAAAAGTCGGCGTAGTAGGTGAAATTCTTGTTAAGTTCCACCCTGACGCAAATAACAATATTATTGATGTTATTGAGTCGGAGGGCGGTGAGGCAGTTATGCCGGGACTTGCGGACTTTATGCTTTATTGCTTGTATAACAATAACTTCAAGCGTGATAATCTTGGTTCTAAGCGTTCAACCGCCGCACTTTGCAATCTTGCAATTTGGGGTATTGAAAGTTTCAGAAAGCATATGGCAAAGGTTATGAATAACAATCCTAAGTTCCGTATGCGTTCACCGAAACATATCGCAGATATTGCCGAGGGCGCAAAACACGTTTTACAGCTTGGTCACTGTACGGGTGAGGGTTGGTTCCTGACAGGTGAAATGATTGAGCTTATAAATTCGGGTGTTCCGAATATTGCTTGTGTTCAGCCGTTCGCTTGCTTGCCTAACCACGTTACAGGTAAGGGTATGATTAAGGAACTTCGCAGACAGTACCCGCAAGCCAATATCGTTGCGGTTGACTATGACCCGGGTGCAAGTGAAGTTAATCAGCTTAACCGTATTAAACTTATGCTTGCAGTCGCTTTTGAAAATATGAAAAAAGACGAAATGTACGACTCCGTTATGCCAAAGAAAACAGAAGTCAGAGAAACTGTTAAAATAGAAAAATAACATAAAAAAAGCACCGAATGGTGCTTTTTTTGTTATTCTGCTTTTACATATCGTCCCGCAAAATATACATTTCCGCTATCGTCCAATATGTAATATGCAAACGGTTTATCGGCTCTAAATTCTATAACTTCTTCATCTACGGACAGTGCTGACTTAGTTACTAACGCAACAGTTGCGGCGGCAGCTTCTGTTCCCCTTTCATCAACATCTATCATAGCTTTTTGCAGAACAAAATCAATTTTTATACGTTCCGGATAATTTTCAAGCATTAAGCTGAAATCAGCATTTTGATTATCAAAAGCTTTTTCTATTCCCATATTTTTAAGTATGTTTACGTAGTCTATCGAGTATTCAGCTTTAAATTTCGGCAATGCCACCTCAACCAACTTGCTTGTCATTTTATTGTTATGAATATCGTTAAGAATATTTTTAGTGTCCCCTAAAGCAACAACCATACTTAGTCCGTTTTCATACGGCAATTTCACGGCTTTAGTGTCACCGTTCTCATAATATTGAAAAGCTGCCGCTTGGTGCATAAAATCAATTTCCGATTCATCACCGTTTATATCGGTGAAATTTTCTTTATATGTACTCTCTTTTTCAAATTTATTTACCCAATCCGCTTTCATATAAATCGCATTCGCAAGTGCACATACATAATATCTGTTATCTTCCGAAAGCATATCTGTTATTTTGCCGTTCGTCTGTTTTTCTACCCATTCATTTACCTTTTCAATACTGTCATCGTTCGTAACCGATTGAGCAGTTCCTTGGTAGTCGGTTTGTATTTTCTTTTGATAGTCGTCGGCGAAATAAGCATTTTCCCCGCTGTCCTTGTTAAACCATATTGAATTTGCTATATCAATGCCCTTATTTTTGTTATCGGTTATTATTTGGCTGTATAGGCTTGTATTCGGTGAATCAAATGCTTGCGTTATTTCTTGTTTTGTGTCCCCTACTGCCCCCTCTGACGCCATCATCATTGCCATTTCAAGCGAAAACGGAGATATAACATAGTTTTCGTCCTTAGGCAGATTTTCCATAAGTTTTTGCGTGTAGTATTCATTGTACTTGTGAGGTGCTATTGCAACGGTTTTAGTGTCCCCATCCCAATCCACATTACAATCAAGCGCCTCCGACACCGCACGAAGCGGCACAAGTGTGCGGTCGTCTATAATTATTGGTGCTGTGTCAAGGCTCACTTTTTCGTCATTAACCGTCATTTCATTACTGCCGATTTCCAAACTGATTGTGTTGCCGTCATTTTTCGCAGTTATAATCTGCCTGCCGTCAATATCGGTATAATCAACACTGCAATTTAGTCCTTCAAATATCGCACGCATCGGTACAAGAACGCGGTCGTTCTGTATTATCGGTGCAACGTCAAAATCCATTGCTTGACCGTCTAACGTAACTTTTATTTTTTCCTCTGCTAACGTCGTACACCCTGACATTACAGCCGTCAGTGACAATATTATCGGTATAATCTTTTTCATTTTATGTCCCTCCTATTTTTCCTTTCGCTATTAATACTTTTCAATACCTCAAAAAGTTGCAAAAAGTTTATTAAATGTTAAATATTTCTTTTATAATATCATAAAAAGACAAAATTTTCAAGATTATATGTTAATTGTACTGTTTTCTAAACAAAAAAGACCTTAACATATTGCTAAGGTCTTATATCATTAGTCAAACAACGACACTTGGTCGGTATCGGGCAAATCATCGAAACAGCCGTTTTCTTCAAGAATATTAAGCGGATTTTTACCTATACCTGTACGAATTCTTAAATCTTCGACGTTTCTAAATTCGCCGTTCTTTCTTTCTTCCGTAATGCTTATCGCGTCGTTTTCGCTAAGTCCCGGAAGTGCGGAAAGCGGAGGAAGAATACCGCCCTCAACCTGTCTGAAATCGGTTGCGTGTGATTCGTACAAATCAACAGGCACAAAATTAATTCCTCTTGCGTACATTTCAATACAAATTTCAAGTATCGGTATAAGGTTTTCTTCTTTCGGAGTAACCGTTCCGTCCTTTTTCTTTGCGTTGATTGAACGCATTTCTTCACGAACGCGTTCTTCTCCCCTCGCCATTACCGACGCATCAAAATCGTCCGCACGCACCGTATAATATGCGATATAAAATGCTTCTGGATAATGTACTTTAAAATACGCAATTCGAAATGCCGACATAACGTAAGCGGCAGCGTGTGCCTTAGGGAACATATACTTGATTTTTTTACACGATTCAATATACCAATCAGGCACATTATTATCACGCATTTCCTGTTCATATTCAGGCGTCAGGCCTTTACCTTTACGCACCATTTCCATTATCTTGAACGAATGTTCTTCTTCAACACCGCACGAAATAAGATAAATCATAATATCGTCACGGGCACATATTGAGTGTGACAGGTCACACTTGCCCTCTCTGATTAATTCCTGTGCATTACCGAGCCACACGTCAGTACCGTGCGAAAGTCCCGAAATTCTTACAAGTTCAGAGAATGTTGTCGGCTTTGTATCTTCAAGCATTTGACGTACAAACTTTGTACCGAACTCAGGTATTCCGTATGTACCCAAATTTGTACCAATATCCTTACCCGGAAGTAATTTCAACGCTTTATTTGACGTAAACAAACTCATTGTTTCGGGGTCGCCTATCGGAATATCCCGTGCGTGCAGTCCCGTTATATCCTCAAGCATTCTTATAACCGTCGGATCATCGTGTCCAAGCTCATCAAGTTTTAAAAGGTTTTGGTCGATTTTATGGTAATCGAAGTGAGTCGTAATAATATCCGAATTAGGATCGTCCGCAGGGTGCTGAACAGGGCAAAATTCATGTATATCATTTTCAAACGGTACAACGATAATTCCGCCGGGGTGCTGTCCCGACGTACGTTTTACACCCTCACAGCCTTTTGCAAGTCGTTTCATCTCCGCATTACGCATTACAAGATTTCTCTCCTCGCAATACTTCTTTACATAACCGAATGCGGTTTTTTCCGCGACAGTACCGATTGTTCCGGCTTTAAAAACCTTACCCTTGCCGAAGAATGTTTCGGTGTATTTATGGATTACCGGCTGATACACGCCCGAAAAGTTAAGGTCTATATCAGGCTCTTTATCGCCCTTAAATCCAAGGAATGTTTCAAACGGAATATCGTGGCCGTCTTTTCTGTACTTCGTTCCGCATTTCGGACACACCTTATCGGGCAAGTCACACCCCGACAAACCGATTTCAGACTCAATAAACTCTACGTTTTTACAATTCGGGCAAATATAGTGACCTTGAAGTGAATTAACCTCCGTTATATCCGACAAATACGCAACAAGCGACGAGCCGACAGAACCACGTGAGCCAACCAAATATCCGTCTGCAAGTGAATGACGTACAAGCTCCTGTGCAATTCTGTACATAACCGAAAAACCGTAAGTCGTAATCGAATGAAGTTCCTTATCAAGACGTTTCTGCACAATTTCAGGAAGCGGATCGCCGTATATTTCCTTTGCTCTCGTTGTCGAGTCGTTTATGATACCCTCTTTCGCACCCTCAATTACAGGAGGACACTTTTTCGCAGGAATCGGTCTGACGTCCTCTATCATATCGGCTACAAGATTTGTGTTTTTAACAACAACCTCATACGCCTTTTCCTTGCCCAAATACTCAAATTCTTTAAGCATTTCTTCCGTTGTTCTGAAATACAGCGGTGCTTGATTGTCAGCGTCCGAAAATCCTTTGTAATTCATAAGGATTTTTCTGTAATCCGCACCCTCCATATCCATAAAATGCACGTCACACGTTGCGACAACGGGTTTATTATACTTTTCGCCAAGTGCAACAATACGTCTGTTTAAATTTTGCAAATCTTCGTCCGTATTTACCATAGGGTGTTTCGGATCGGTTTTCATATACGCATTATTGCCTATCGGCTGAATTTCAAGATAGTCGTAAAAATCAACTATTTCCTTTAATTCCTCGTCACTGTCACCGTCTATCATCGCTCTGAAAAGTTCGCCAGCCTCACAAGCCGAACCGAGTATAAGTCCCTCGCGTTTTTCTTCAAGCAAACTTCGCGGTATTCTCGGTGTTCTGAAGAAATATTTCAAATGCGATTCCGAAATCATTTCATAAATATGTCTTAAACCGATTTGATTTTTTGCAAGTATGATAATGTGATACGCTTTATTTTTCTTTGACGCACTTCTTAAATCAAAAATATCATTGAAAGTTTTAAGCTCCGTCTTATCTTCTTCGCGAAGTTTTTCTATCATCTTAACGAAAACATCAGCCGTAGCCTTTGCATCATCTACCGCACGGTGATGATTTTCAAGAATAACGTGAAGATGTTTTGTAAGTGTATCAAGTTTAAAATTCGGAAGTTCGGGATACATACATCTTGCAAGCATAAGCGTATCAAGGTAGCAGAAATTAAATTCAAAATTATGACGTTCTGCCGCCTTTTTTATAAATCCTATATCGAACGCCGCGTTATGTGCAACAAGTATGCAATCCTTACAAAACTCGAAAAACTCACCGAGTATTTCTTCAATTTTCGGTGCGTCAGCCACCATACTGTCCGTAATACCCGTAAGTTCCACAATATTTTCGGGTATCGGCTGACACGGATTAACGAACGTAGACCACTTATCGACAATCTGACCGTTTACAACCTTTACCGCACCGATTTCGGTGATATTGTTTTTGTCGTTGTGAAGTCCTGTTGTTTCTATATCGAACACAACAAACGGTGAGTCAATATTCTGATTTTCCGCATTATAGACAATCTTCTTGCTGTCGTCAATCAAATATCCCTCAACACCGTAAAGAATTTTAATTTTTTCATTAAAGTTAGACGCTTTCATTGCGTCCGGGAACGACTGCACAACTCCATGGTCGGTAACGGCAATCGCTTTATGTCCCCAATAAATTGCTCTGTTGATAAGGTCGTTTACGGAGGAAACCGCATCCATCGCCGACATCTGTGTATGCAAGTGAAGTTCCACACGTTTTTCCGATGCCTCGTCCATACGAACAGGCGGTTTTTCAATTTCCGCAATGTCGTTAATCATCACAATCGTTTCACCTGCATATTGGTCGAACTGTGCCTTACCGCGTGCAACTATATATATACCGCCGCCCTTGACTCCCTTTTTCAATTTTGAAAAAAGCTTGTTAAACGGCTCGTCATCTTCTGTTTTTGTAACGAACATTTTCGCCGATATTGAGTCCTCGTTATCGGTAATATCCATTGTTATAAGGTGAAATTCCTTGCCAGTTTTTTTAGATTTAATATCTCTGTCATCAACAAAAAATACCTTACCCGAAAACACAACTCTGCCCGAATTATCGTTAATCGAATGAATTGATATAATATCGTCATTAATCGGTCTGCCGTAAAGCATATCCGAAACATTTGCCTTACCTTTGATTTTTGGGCCTGATGATGAAGACTGCATAGTGCCCTCTTGACCGGGTTCAACTTCGTAAATCATTACATTTTTGTCTTGCTGTTTAATTCTGTTATCAACCCTAACGATTACTTCTGTAAGATTACAAGCCTTTTTTACTTCACTTTCGACCTTCGCCTGCTGATAAGCGGACGTGTCAGAGCCAAGCAAAATACCTATTTTTCTTCTGTTTTTTGAAACTCTTATTTTTTCTATTTCCAAATCGGCTATATCTTTATCCGTTATCTTTGGAAACACAACACCAATTTTCGGTTTCATATAACATCTTTCTCCTCGTGATAAAACAGGCTGCCGACATTTGCCGACAGCCCTTTTGTATTATTTAAAATATTTAACGCCTGCCTCAAACAGCTTTTGGTCTTTGTTACCCGGAACGTTAAACGATACGTTCTTACCGATACGTTCACTGTGTCCCATTTTACCAAGCACTCTGCCGTCAGGACTTGTTATACCTTCGATAGCATATACCGAACCGTTTGGATTCCAGTCAATATCATATGTTGCCTTATCTTCAAGGTTTACATATTGAGTTGCAATCTGTCCGTTTGCCGCAAGTTCCTTAACCTGTTCTTCCGACGCGATAAATCTACCTTCGCCGTGTGAAAGTGCGATTGTATGAACATCGCCTGTATTTACATTTGCAAGCCATGGTGACTTGTTTGACGCAATTCTTGTTCTTGCCATACAAGAAACGTGTCTGCCGATTGTGTTAAATGTAAGTGTCGGTGAATTACTGTCAAGGTCACGAATTTCTCCGTAAGGTACAAGACCAAGCTTTATAAGCGCCTGGAAACCGTTACAGATACCAAGCATTAGACCGTCACGGTTTTTAAGCATATTCATAACCGCGTCTTTTACAAGCGGATTTCTGAATGCGGTTGCGATAAATTTACCGCTGCCCTCAGGTTCGTCACCGCCTGAGAAACCGCCCGGAATCATTACGATTTGAGAATTGTTTATTCTCTTTTGCATTTCTTTCATTGAGTAAACAACGTCGTCACCCGTAAGGTTTCTTACAACAAATACATCTGCCACAGCACCTGCGTTTTCAAATGCTCTTGCAGTATCGTATTCGCAGTTTGTACCCGGGAATACAGGAATAAATACTCTCGGTTTTGCAAATTTTTCTGTTGCAACAGTTATATTTCTCTTATCATAGCTGAATGTTTCAGGCTCACTTGTAAAGTGACCTGCTTTTGTAGGGAATACCTTTTCAAGCGGTTTTTTCCATACTTCAGCCGCCTCGCTAAGCGAAATATTTACTCCGCCTACTGTAAATGCGTCAGAGCCTGTTGTACCGACTGTTACGGCACCGTCAATTTCTTCTTCAACTTCAAGTACGATTGAGCCAAGCGGTGCATAGAATAGCATATCATTTGTAAGATTCTTGTCAAATTCAACACCGATCATATTACCGAATGACATTTTTGAAACAGTTTCAACAAGACCGAATCCCTTAACAACGCTTGCCGACAATACTTTGCCGTCAAGAATAAGCTGATGAACTGTGTCATACATTTTCTTCAATTCGTCAAACTTAGGTAAATCGTTTTCGTCACGTTTAACTGTGAACATAACAAGCTTTGAGCCTGCTTTCTTGATTTCCTGTGAAATAACCTTATCAGCCTTTACAGGTGCAACGGCGAATGATGTAAGTGTCGGAGGTACGTCAAGGTCGTTGAACGAACCGCTCATTGAGTCCTTACCGCCGATTGCCGCAATACCTAATGCAAGCTGTGTTTTATATGCGCCAAGCAATGAAGCAAAAGGCTTGCCCCAACGCTTAGGATCGGTTCCAAGTCTTTCAAAGTACTCTTGGAATGTAAGATAAATCTTCTTATAATCAGCACCCAACGCAACCGCTTTTGAAACAGATTCAACGATTGCATATGTTGAACCGTGATATTGGCTCCAGCTTGAAAGTTTCGGATTATAGCCGAATGTCATAACGGTTGCCGTATTTGTTTCACCGTCAAGTACAGGAACTTTTGCAGCCATACCGTCTGACGGAGTAAGCTGATACTTACCGCCGAACGGCATAAGTACACTGTTTGCACCGATTGTTGAGTCAAACTTTTCGCATAGTCCCTTTTGTGAGCATACGTTTAAGTCTGAAAGTGTTTCAAGCCACTTTGCCTTTACGTCAGTAACAACTTCTTGCTTAAAGAAACTGTTTTCAGTATCAGGAAGTACAACTTCAATATCCGTATTCTTTGTTGCACCGTTTGTGTTAAGAAAATCTCTTGAAATATCGCAGATTGTCTTACCTCTCCAGTTCATAACAAGTCTGTTCTCGTCTGTGACATATGCAACCTTTGTTGCCTCAAGATTTTCGTTATTTGAATATTCTATAAACTTATCTGAGTCCTCCGCTCTTACAACAACAGCCATTCTTTCCTGTGATTCGCTGATTGCAAGTTCGGTTCCGTCAAGTCCCTCATACTTTTTAGGAACTTTGTCAAGGTCAATAACAAGTCCGTCCGCAAGCTCACCGATAGCAACCGATACACCGCCTGCACCGAAGTCGTTACATCTCTTTATAAGTGTAGTAACCTTTTCATCTCTGAAAAGTCTTTGAATTTTTCTTTCAACAGGCGGATTACCCTTTTGTACTTCACTTCCGCAAGTAACAACGCTTTCTTCGTTATGCGCCTTTGAAGAACCTGTTGCACCGCCGATACCGTCACGACCTGTTCTTCCGCCAAGAAGAATGATAACGTCGCCCTTTGACGGCACTTCACGAATAACGTTCTTCTTAGGTGCCGCACCTATAACCGCACCGATTTCCATTCTCTTTGCAACGTAGCCTTCATCATATATTTCCTGTACCTGTCCTGTTGCAAGACCGATTTGGTTACCGTATGAGCTGTAACCTGCTGACGCACCTGTTGTAATCTTTCTCTGCATAAGCTTTCCGGCGTGTGTATCCTTTAGTGATACTCTCGGGTCACCGCTGCCGGTTACACGCATAGCCTGATATACATAACTTCTTCCTGAAAGCGGGTCACGAATAGCACCGCCAAGACAAGTTGCCGCACCGCCGAAAGGCTCGATTTCTGTCGGGTGGTTATGAGTTTCGTTTTTAAACATAATTAGCCATGGCTCGTCCTTGCCGTTTACGTCAACATCAACAACGATTGAACAAGCATTGATTTCTTCCGATTCATCAATTTCTTTTAAAAGACCTTGCTTTTTAAGTTGCTTAACTATGATTGTTGCCATATTCATAAGGCAAGTATCTCTGTCAGGTGCGTATAAATCAGCTTTTGCAGCTTTATATTCATCATATGCAGCCTTAATGACATCGGCATATTTGCCGTTATTTATCTTAACATCATTTATCTTAGTGGAAAACGTAGTATGACGGCAGTGGTCAGACCAATATGTATCAATCATACGAAGTTCTGTAATTGTAGGATTACGCTTTTCCGTATCCTTAAAATACTTCTGACAGAATGCAAGGTCGTCCATATCCATTGCAAAGCCCATCTTTGAAAGAAATTCTTCCATTTTGCTCTCGTCCATTTCGGTAAAGCCGTCAACTGTCGCAACGTCATCGGGAACAACTGTTTCCATAACAAGCGAAGTCGGCTTTTCAAGGCTCGCCTCTCTTGCCTCAACAGGGTTTATAACGTAATTTTTAACAGCCTCTGTTTCTTCATCTGAAATATCGCCGATAAGAACATATACCTTTGCACTTCTTACAGTCGGACGTTCCTTTTCCGTAAGAATTGAAATACATTCTTCAGCCGACGCGGCTCTCTGGTCAAACTGTCCCGGCAAAAATTCAACCGCAAACACTTTGCCCTCACTGATTTCAATTTCTTCATCATAAGCATTATCAACAGGAGGTTCTGAGAAAATAAGATTTCTCGCCTTTTGATATTCCTCATCGCTTACGCCCGAAACATCATATCTGTTAATAATTCTGACGTCTTTAAGACCTTTTAAAGAAAGGTTTTCTTTAAGATCGGCAAGTACACCCTTTGCCTCAACGTCAAATCCGTTTTTCTTTTCAACATAAATTCTTCTTACGTTTTCCATGATTTAACTCCTTTATATTAAAACTAAACTCAATATATATTCATTCTATCACAAAATAAAAGATTTATCAACATTAATTGCACAAGATTTTGTGATTGCGCGTACAATTTTTATTGCAAATGCTTCCGTTATTTTGTATAATAAATTTACATTACTGATTTTGGAGTGATTTTACTTGAAGAAAAATATTTTTTCCGCATACGATATAATATTTATAATATCGGTCATTGCTGTGTTTGTATACGCGGTATTTGTACCGCCTGTCCATTCGGTTGCCGACCAGGGCGATTTTGAAAGAGTTATGCGTCCGTGCGGACTTGATTTTCCGTCCGACTACTCTTTTTACGATTATGCCGTAAGATTTTTTAATATGAAATTTACGTCGGTCGACTTGTTGTTATATGTGCCAAGACTTCTGTTTTTAGTGCCGACTACGACGTTTATATTCCCTACCGCAACAGCAAGGCTTATATGTCTGCCGTTCGGTGCTTTTGATATGCGGATTTTGGCGGGTATTATGTTTTTGTGGTATGCAACAGTATGCTTTTTTATACAACGCAAATTTAAAATTGAAAATAAGTTTTTGCATTGTATTTTTCTGTTGTTTTTTATCGTTGTATTTTTTAACGGAGTTAATTTGACGATTTTAAACAGTCTGTACGGTCAAAGCGTTATGCTTGTATCGTTTGCAACTGTCGTGCTTTTCGGATTGTATATGTTTGAAAATGTACACGATGCTAAAAACAGCGTAATAATATTTTTCACTGTTTCGTCTTGCCTGTTACTCGGTTCAAAATTGCAGTGTGCCGTATTTACACCGTTCCTTATTATCGCTGTATTGTATGTCGGTTTTAAAAGCAACAAGCGAAATTTGTGCATTGTGTGTTCAATCGTTTTACTTTGGCACGGAGTCGGCGGATACGTTATAAACGGCGGTCAGCTTAATTTGGATACGCAGTATAACAGTGTGTTTTACGGTATTTTAAAAGACAGTCCCAATCCGAAACAGGATTTAATCGATATGGGGCTTGACGGAGATATGGCGGCCGACAGCGGTAAGCACGCATACCTTGATAAATCAGAATACAAATATCCGCCGCGAAGTGATATTATGAATGAAAAGTTTCATTCAAAAATGAGTAACGGAAAACTTATAAAATTCTACATCACTCACCCCCTGCGTCTTGTATCTGTTATGGAAACAACCGCACAAAATGCTTTTACAAACAAAATAAACCTCGGTACATTTGAGAAAAAATACGGTTATGCACCGAATACGTCCTCATATCGTTTTGATTTATGGGAAAATATCCGTGAGCATTTGCCGAAAACATTGTTCTTTATAATACCAAGTTATGTGGTATTTTTACTGATTGGTATTGTGATGTTGAAAAAGAAAAATAAATATGCCGTTCCTTTTATTTTTGTGATACTTATGGGACTTATTCAGTTCCCTATGCCGTATATCGGCAACGGTGCGGCTGATATTTCAAAACAGCTTTTTCTGTTTAACATATCGTTCGATTTCGGCTTAACCGTGCTGATTTATATGCTGTTTAAAACAGTTTCAAAAAAAATATCGAAAAAAGTTTCAAAAAACAGTTGACAAACCGTATTTCCCGTGCTATAATAACAAAGCAGTCAAGAAATGCGGGAGTGGCTCAGTGGTAGAGCGTCACCTTGCCAAGGTGAACGTCGCGAGTTCGAATCTCGTCTTCCGCTCCATTTACTACAAGACAAAAGACGCAAAAATATGCGTCTTTTGTTATTTGTATCCGGCGCCATAGCCAAGTGGTAAGGCAGAGGTCTGCAAAACCTTTATTCCCCAGTTCAAATCTGGGTGGCGCCTCCAATAAGGAAGATGCTGCGGCTTAAGAATATACTTAGGTCGCAGCATTTTTTATATAAAATTTGATTTTGGTATGGTGGTATGATATGAAAAAGATAAAGAAATTTTTTGCCATACTTTTGATATTAGCAATAGGAATAGCCGTGATTAATTCGCAGACAGACTTTTTCTTGAATTTCGGAAGTTATGTTCCGTATCTTAAAGAAAATTGTCCGGAGGTTACGGAGTCGGTTTCGGCATTGTCAGAACGGCTTTCAAGGGTGACGGATTATATTCCTACACCGTCCGAGCTTATGGCAATGATAAAACAGGAGGATTTACCTATTGATCCGTCAGATGTGGCGGTCAATGCGTATATACAGAACAGTCCTATGCTTTCGTTTTATCCGAACGAAAATATTTCTATGATTGCGGATTATGACAGAATACAGATATTCGGAATTGTCGGTTCAAGAAGTAAATCAAATTTGATTGCGGCATTTATCGATGAAAACGGTGAAACGCTTGAACAGGTTTCGATTACGGCAAATTCCGAAAATAGTTTCAATAAAACAATATCAATTCCGAAAACGAACGGCTCATCTGTCGGTGTTGACGTGTATACCGGTGATAAGCCTTACGGACAGTTTGAAAGCTGGGTGTATAATTATGTAAAACTTGTGCGTGACGGCAACGGTGGTTGGGTTATCGAACAGTCACCTGTGTTTGAACATAATAAGGCGATGTATGAAAAGGATAAGTCAATTAAAGAGGCACTTAAATACACCGCATCTATACAATCAAACAGTGACAGTATAATCTCTATCGCCGAACAGCTTACGTCGGATAAAACGACCGACTATGAAAAAGTGCTTGCATTGCACGATTGGATATGTTCTTATATGTATTATGACGTTGACAGCCTGGCAAGTGACGAGGCACCGCCGTATTACGCAACGGATATAGTAAAGAGCCGTAAGGCAGTGTGTCTTGGTTTTGCAACGCTTATGGCGTCGCTGTGCAGAAGTATTGATATACCGTGTAATGTCGTGTCGGGATACGCACTTGGTGTCGGTAATGACACCGCGTGGACAGATACAAGTATTGCAACCGACGAACAAAATCATGCATGGAATGAAGTATACGTTGACGGCAGATGGATGATTGTCGATACAACATGGGATTGTGCAAATAAAATCGAAAACGGTGAAATGAATAAGGGCGAAGTTTCACATTTGTATTTTGACGCAAATTTGCAGTTCTTCTCAAATAATCATAAAATATTGGAATACTCAAAAAGAAGATAATTTAACGTTCGTAGGGGCGATCATCGGTCGCCCGAGTAGCAGATAATAGATAAGAGAGAAAAGCCACCCCACAGACGGCTACGCCGCCAGCTCCCCTCAATGGGAGCCATACGAAAGCCTCTCCTTGAGAAGAGGTGTCACGAAGTGACGGAGTGGTGGCAAATCGAAAGGCAAGGTAAAGCCACCCCACAGACGGCTACGCCGCCGGCTCCCCTCAATGGGAGCCGTACGAAAAGCCTCTCCTTGAGGAGAGGTGTCACGAAGTGACGGAGTGGTGGCAACACAACAGCAGGCAAGCCAAAAACACAACACAGGCTTGTCTGTTTTGGATATAATCAAAAACAAAGGGAAAAATAAAAGGCGAAACAATGAAAATAGGAAATTTTGAAACAGAAAACAACGTATTTCTTGCACCGATGGCGGGAGTAACTGATTTACCTTTCAGAAAAATATGCCGAAGATACGGTGCAGGACTTGTGTATTCGGAAATGGTGAGTGCGAAAGGACTGTACTACAACGATAAAAAAACCGCCGATTTAATGCGGATAGATGACGAAGAACGTCCTTGTGCGATACAAATATTCGGCTCTGACGCTGATATAATGGCGGAAGTGATACCGAAAGTTATGGCGGTAAAACCTGATATAATAGATATAAATATGGGCTGTCCCACACCGAAAATCGTAAATAACGGTGACGGCAGCGCATTGCTTAAGACACCCGAAAAAATAGGCGAGATAGTGCATAAAGTTTCTTCCGCGTCGCCTGTGCCTGTGACGGTAAAAATTCGTAAAGGTTGGGACGATGACAGTATAAATGCAGTTGAAGTTGCAAATATTATAGAACAAGGCGGAGCGGCGGCGATTGCGATACACGGCAGAACGCGGGCAGAGTTTTACAGCGGAACGGCGGATTGGGATATAATAAAGAAAGTAAAAGAATCGGTTTCAATTCCGGTAATCGGCAACGGCGATATAAAATGTGCCGAGGATGCGAAAAGAATGATTGATATGACGGGTTGTGACGCGGTTATGATAGGCAGAGGCTGCGAGGGAAATCCGTTTATATTCAGACAGGTAAACGAATATCTGAAAAACGGCAAAGTGAACTTTGAACCGACTCCTCAGGATAGACTTGCACAAGCGTTGGAACATATTGAAATGCTTGTTGAAGAAAAGGGCGAAAGCCGCGGAATAAAAGAGGCGAGAAAGCATATTGCGTGGTATATCAAGGGACTTGCGGGTTCGTCGAGATTAAAGGGCGAAGTTTTCAAAATTAGTGATATTGCCACAATGCGAATATGCCTTACAGACTATATTAATCAATTATAATAAACTTTAAAATGACGTAAAAAAGGTCTTGAAAAAAACCGCAAAATTTGTTATAATTAATAAAATTAATACTAATGAGAGGAGTTATAAGAATGGAAGAAAAATTTTCTAAGGAAGGTCTTACATTTGATGATGTATTACTTGTACCGCAAGCATCTGATTTTACACCTAACGAAGTTGACTTAACAACAAAACTAACTAAAAACATAACGCTTAACATACCGCTGATGAGTTCGGCAATGGATACTGTTACAGAGTCGTCAATGGCTATTGCAATCGCACGAGAGGGCGGAATCGGAATAATTCATAAGAATATGACGATTGAACAGCAGGCTGCGGAAGTTGATAAAGTAAAGAGAAGTGAGAACGGCGTTATAGCCAATCCGTTCAGTCTTTCTGAAAACCATACGCTAAAAGACGCAGATGAGCTTATGGGTAAATATAAAATTTCAGGTGTTCCGATTTGTGATGACAATAACGTGCTTATCGGTATAATTACAAACCGTGACTTGAGATTTGAAACAGATTTTGCAAAGAAAATTAAAGACGCTATGACAAGCGAAAATCTTATAACTGCTCCTGTCGGAACAACTCTTTCAGAGGCACAGAAAATTCTTTCAAAGCACAAGATTGAGAAGTTGCCGATAGTTGATGAGAAAAATCACTTAAAAGGACTTATTACAATAAAGGATATTGAAAAAGCTATCCGTTATCCGAATTCTGCAAGAGATAAGAACGGCAGACTTTTGGTCGGTGCGGCAATCGGTGTTACAACCGACGCATTGGAAAGAGTTCAGGCTGTATATGATGCTGGTGTTGACGTTGTTGTACTTGACAGCGCACACGGTCACAGTAAGAATATTATAAATAAGGTTAAGGAAATCAAGGAGGCATTCCCTGATTTGGACTTAATCGCAGGAAATATCGCAACAGGTGAGGCGGCAGAGGCACTTATTAACGCAGGCGCAGACTGTGTTAAGGTCGGTATCGGACCTGGTTCAATCTGTACAACCCGTGTCGTTGCAGGTATCGGTGTACCGCAGATTACTGCTGTATATGACGTAAGCCAAGTTGCAAAGAAGTACAATATCCCTGTTATCGCCGACGGCGGTGTTAAGTATTCGGGTGATGTTGTTAAGGCTGTTGCGGCAGGTGCTGACGTAATTATGCTTGGCAGCTTGCTTGCAGGCTGTGACGAAAGCCCAGGCGAATTTGAAATATTCCAAGGCAGACGTTTTAAGGTTTACAGAGGTATGGGTTCTATTGCGGCTATGGAATGCGGAAGTAAGGACAGATACTTCCAAACAGGTTCAAAGAAACTTGTTCCGGAGGGTGTTGAAGGTCGTGTACCTTACAAAGGTCCTGTTTCTGATACTATATTCCAAATACTCGGCGGTCTGCGTTCGGGTATGGGTTACTGCGGAACTAAGACAATTCAGTTGTTAAAGGAAAACGGTAAGTTCGTAAGAATTACAGGTGCAGGTCTAAAGGAAAGCCATCCTCATGATATTTATATCACTAAAGAGGCTCCAAATTACAGCTACAATACACAAGGCTAATAAGAAATTTAAGGCAAGTCACTTATGTGGCTTGCCTTTTTGTATGCCTAAAACAGCCCCATACCGCCGTATGTGGCGATAAGTGCGGCGAAAACGATTGAAACCATAGACAGAAGTTTAATCAATATATTAACGGACGGACCAGAAGTATCTTTAAACGGATCACCGACCGTATCGCCGACAACGGCGGCTTTATGATTTTCGCTGCCTTTACCGCCGAAATTACCTGCCTCGATATATTTCTTCGCATTATCCCAAGCACCGCCCGAATTAGCCATCATTACAGCAAGTGCAAAACCGGATATTAAAGCACCTGCAAGCATACCGACAACACCGTTGCACCCAAGCACCAATCCGACAATTATCGGTGCAAGTATTCCGAGTGCGGCGGGGAAAATCATCTCTTTTAGCGAAGATTTTGTGCATATGTCAACGCACGTTTCATAATCAGCCTCTGCTTTTCCGTCAATCAATCCTTTTATCTCCTTAAACTGACGTCTTACTTCAACAACAATTTTTTGTGCCGCACGTCCGACAGCTCTCATAGTCATTGCACTGAACAAAAACGGCAGTATTGCCCCTGAAAACAAGCCTATAAGCACTGCGGGATTAGTGACGGAAAGATTAAGTTCAATTCCCATTTCGGTTATTTTATCGGTGTATGAAACTATCAGTGCAAGCGCAGTCAGTGCCGCCGAGCCTATTGCAAAACCTTTGCCTGTTGCGGCGGTCGTGTTGCCGAGTGAATCGAGTGCGTCCGTTCTTTCACGCACTATATCGGGAAGCCCCGACATCTCTGCAATACCTCCTGCGTTGTCGGCAACAGGTCCGTATGCATCTGTCGCAAGCGTTATGCCGAGAGTTGAAAGCATACCGACTGCCGACAGACCAACTCCGTAAAGTCCGTCCTCAAAGCTTGCCATACCTCCTGCGGTAAAGTAGCTTATAATTACCGAAATTCCGATTATAATAACAGGTATCGCCGTTGACGACATTCCCAGTGCGATACCGTCTATTATGATTGTCGCCGAGCCTGTATTCGAAGATTTTGCGAGTTTTTTTGTAGGCTTGTAAGAGCCTGACGTGTAATACTCTGTGAAATATCCTATCATCACGCCTGCGATAAGTCCCGAAATAACCGCCCAAAATACATTTGAATTGTCGGGAAGTAATGTGAAAATAAGAAATGCCGAGCCGACTGCCGACAGGATTGACGCAATGTATGTACCGCGTCTTAATGAGCCTAAAAGCGATTTTTGCGTTGCACCTTCCTTTGTCGAAACGAAAAACGTGCCGATAATAGACGCAATTATGCCGATTGCGGCGATAAGCATCGGCACAAGTACACCGTTAAAGCCAAGTCCTGCCGCCGACGCAAGCGCTCCGCACGAAATAATCGAGCCGACATACGATTCATACAAATCAGCACCCATTCCTGCAACGTCACCGACATTGTCGCCGACATTATCGGCAATGCAGGCAGGATTACGCGGATCGTCCTCAGGTATACCGACTTCGACTTTGCCGACTAAATCCGCTCCAACATCAGCCGCTTTTGTGAATATTCCGCCACCCACACGTGCAAACAGTGCCATTGAACTTGCACCCATACCGAATGTGAGCATAGCGGTCATAACGTCGTTTATGCTTAGTTTAAACACGAATTTCAAAAGAATAAACCACACGCTTATATCGAAAAGTCCCAAACCGACAACGGTAAGCCCCATAACAGAGCCTGACGCAAACGCGATTTTTAAACCCTTGTTGAGTCCGTCACGAACACCGTTCGCGGTGCGTGTGTTGGCATATGTGGCGATATTCATTCCGACATATCCCGATAATCCCGAAAAAAATCCGCCTGTCAAAAATGCAAACGGCACAAACGGACTTAAAAATCTTTTCGCCGCAAGTACGGTCAAAATGAAAAACATAATCGCAAAAAATATTCCGACAGTTTTGTATTGACGTTTAAGATATGCCATTGCACCTTTGCGTATTTTGACGCTGATGCTTTTCATCATATCCGTACCTTCGCTTTTTCGCTTTACGGAGTAAAATTTGATGAATGAAAATAACAGTGCGGTAAGTGAACAGACAAGAACTATTATCGGTGCAGCAGTTTCAAAGCTTTCCATACGGATACCCCCTTTTGTTTATATTTATTCCGCTTTGTAATATTTAATTACAAAAAAATCGGACGATTGTAATCGTCCGATTTAGAAAGTAAACAAAACCGTTATGGTTTTGTTTACTTTGTTATTGGGAGTTTAAGGTGCTAACCTCATTAAAAATCATTTCTGGCGACATGTGCGACAGAAATGGCATAAAATCTAAAGTTTCGACGTTTGAGGAACTTTATGATTTTTTTATTTCTGTACAGTGAATATTGTAACGCTCTGTGGCGGGAATGTGTATTCAAATGTATTTGATACGGCTGTTAAAGCCGATGTTTTCGGCGATACCTTTTTCGGATTATCGAAATCGTTTATATCATCAAGCGAATTGCCAGAAAGCTCCGTTACGTTTGCGTTAATGCCGTTTACGCCTTCAACGCATATTTCAGATGTTATTTCGGTGTCACGCACATTGACCGCTTTAATATAAATGTTGTTATCGTCACTGCTTGCGGTGTAGTATAATTCCTCCATAACAGGCTGTTTGTCGATTGCAGTGTTTGCGGTTTTGCCATTTATATATGTAGTAATATTTCTGCCGTTGACTTCAAGGCAAAGCTTGTATTCCTGTCCTGTCATTACGGAGAAAATGTTGTGGTCAAGGCACGAACCGCGTCCGTTTACTTGTGCGTTGACTTCTGTGTCTTGATTTTGCCAACCGCCGATAAACCATTGAATTAAGTTTTTATCGTCCGACTTGCCGAAGAACAGGCGGAAACCTTTGTCGCCTGCTGTGCGTTTAGCGGTAAATTCGACTTTGTAATGATTTGAGTCTATGCTGTCTATAACGGCTTTACCGCCGTTGTTAAATGATAGATTGTCATATGTTTTTGCATTGCCTGTTGTGATGTCGGTGATTTTAATATCGTAAAATTCCGCACTGCATCTGTCAGCTTCAATCTCAATATTACCGCTGATTTTGTCATTGCCAAGAGTGATTGGCTTGTCAAAACCGTCGTGCTTTACGTCAAGCAGGTCGTTGCCTGTGCAGTTCATAAACATTTTTTGTACATAGTAATTTGCACTGCCGTATACTCTGTGATTGTCAAACCAAATCATATCGGGCTGCCAGTTTATGTAGTCAACATTGCATAAAAGCGGTGCATAGCATACAAGACCGATTGCGTGTGCGTTGTTTTCAAGTCCTGTCATATATGCCGCCTCGATAAGTGCGTTGTAATATGTGTTGCCCCATGACGCGTATTCGCCTAAGAATACTTTTGGACCGTCTGACGGCATATTGTCGTAACGGTGGCAGTTGGCAAGCATCCATTCGGGTGATGTGTAGTAATGCTCGTCAACAAGGTCAGAGCCGTTCTTTTTTGCGTTGTTCCAACCGCGTTCAAATTCACCGCCCTGCGGGAAAGGCCCGGCGGAATTGATTATTTTTATTTGCGGATATTTCTCTTTTATGGCTTTGTGGAAAAGGTCATATCTGTCCCAAAAGCCCTGACCGACTTCTTCGTTACCGACTGCAAGATATTCAAGATTGAACGGCTCGGCGTGTCCCATATCACATCTTATTTTGCCCCACTTCGTGTCGGCAGTGCCGTTGGCAAATTCGATAAGGTCAAGTGCGTCATCAATCCATTCCTGCATTTCGTCAAGCGGAACGGCTTGCTCCATATGCGGATTATATCCGGCAGGAAGTACAGGCAGAGGCTTTGCACCGATGTCCTCACAGAATTGGAAGTATTCAAAATATCCGAGTCCCAACGATTGATTGTATCGCCAGTTGTTACGTCGTGACGGTCTGTCGGTTACAGCACCGATTGTGTTTTTCCAACGGTACATTGAGTTTCTGTCGTCGGAATTAAGTGTGCCGTCGTGGATAAGACAACCGCCCGGAAAACGCATAAATTTAGGCTTTAAGTCCGCAAGCATTTCGGCTATGTCGTTTCTCATACCGTTTTTACGGTTTTTGTAGGTTTTTACGGGGAATAATGATACAAAATCAAGACAGAATTTACATTCTTGCTTTGATGTGACTGCAAGCACTGCCGAAAAATCGTCAACAGGTGATGTTAATGTAAATGAATACTCCGTCCATTCGTTTGACGTGATGTTAAGCGACTTTTCTGTAATGACTTCACCGTATGCGTTGTCTATTGAAACTGTTATTTCACAAGGCTTGTCACTTTTTGCGTAGCATGAAAAATTGTAGCTTTCATCTTCCTTTACCGCAATACCGCTGTTGTAGCCGAGATTTTTTATGCCGGCTCTTGTGCCTGCTTTGTTAATTTCAAGAATAAGATAATTCGGATTTCGCTTTGAAAACGGTGATTTGTTTGATACAAATGACGATACCGACGCACCGCCCTCTTCAATACGTTTCCAAGCCGTCAACGCCTGATATGACGGATTGTCCATAGGTGAAAATTCAAACGCCCTGTTGCGTATCATTTCACCGTAGAGTCCGCCGTCGGCGGCATGGTTTATGTCTTCAAAAAATATACCGTAAAAATCGGACATAGACGCTTTTTTATTTGTGGTTACTGTGATTTTATTCATGTTTTAATTCCTTTCGTGATACTTCTAAACTTTTCATATTATATCATAATCAAAATAGAAATGTTTGCAATTTTCAGACTTTAATTTAAAATAATCGGTAAAAGTAACACTTTTCGGTGAGTTTCATATTCTATACCAAGGGAAAACCCCAAAAACATAGAAAGGAATGATAATAAATGGCTGATTGTAACAGAAATTGCTGTAATGACTGCGGAAGAGAAAGAAAATATCCTTGTGATACAAATTTCCGTGAAGCAGTGTGTGTACATACTGATAAGATATATGACAGTTGCAGGGATAAAGACTGCTTGGAAAATGTACGCGTGTACTTGACTTCATGCGGTCAGGATATTGTGGACAGAGCAATAAACGTTAAATGCACAAAAGCCGAAGTGATTTGGGTGTTTACGGACATTGAGGCTGTGCCGTTTAACAGAGGTTTTTATTCGGTTGATTTGAAGTATTTCTTTAAAGTAACTTTAGCAGTATTTACAGGAGTGGGCCGTCCGACAGAAGTTGAGGGTCTTGCGACTTTTGATAAAAAAGTTATACTTTTCGGTTCGGAAGGTAATGCAAAAGTGTTTGAGTCGAAGTATAAGGAGGACGCTTTTGACCCGCAGCTTTGGAGAAAAACAAATATGCCGCATGCAGTGGTAGAGGTGGCAGACTGCAAAATGGCAGGTAAAAATACAAAGGATATAACGGCGAAACAATGCGTATATACTGTTGGGAAAAGGTACAATGGAACTAGTGGTATAAATTTGAAGAACGGTTTAAACGAAAAATTTAAACCGTTTTTTTTATTTTGTGGAATATATTGACAACTGTTGTCGAAAATGATATAATATTTTTAATTATTACTATATAATTTTGTGTATCTGTAATAAAAACTTAAATCTGTTAAGCGAAAGGATGAGGGGAATGAATTCAAGGAACAAATTAATCGCTGTTTGCGTTATATGTGCGGCAGTTGCATTGCTGTCTGTCGGCGGAGTTGTTTTTGCATATCAAAAGTATGCGTCAACATTCAATAATGCAAGCAACGGAAATGTAAGTTTAAACAGCATTAATGAAGGTATGTCATATACAATTTTAGATGACGGTACGAATGTTTATGAAAATCCCGATAAAGGCTCGGCAGTGCTTATGCAGACAAAAGCAAATGAAACGGTAAGCTTTTTGGCACTTGCGCATGGCGGTTTTTATAAGATAAGAGTAAACGGCGTGGATGGATATGTGTTGTGTGACAAGGTTGTCGATACAACTCTTGCAACACCGGCACCGACAGAAAATCCGACAACGGTTATGTACATTGTAAATGTGAATGAAAGCGTAACATTGAGGAAAACTCCGGACCAAAACGGTGAACAGATTACCACAATTCCGCTTGGCACGCAGGTTGAATTTGTAAAAAAGGAAAATGATGATTTTTCAAAAATTAAGTATGGCGGACAAGAAGGCTTTGTAATGACAAAGTATCTTACGGAAGACGCGAATATTGCAATTCAACAGGCAGGTAATAAAAATGCCAAACCTGCTGAACCGGTGCAACATGCGACAGGCTCGTCCGATGTATCGGTTAAATTCACAATGTATGTTTTTAATGTACAGAACTCAATATATTTAAGAAAGTATGCGGAAGAAAATTCGGAAAATATCTGTACAATCCCTTGGGGTGAACCTGTCGGATATATTGAGGATGTTACAAACGGTTTCTACAAAATAAAATACAAGGGACAAATCGGTTATGCCAAAGCGGAATATTTGACATCATCAGATCCTCATGTCTACACAGGCGGAAATCCGATTTATCATATTTCAGGAGTGCAAAATTCGGTGTATTTAAGAAAAACACCGTCAGAGCCGGCGGAATACATTTGTGAAATTCCTGTCGGAGCGGCAGTTGAATATCTCGGCTCGTACAACGGATATGATAAGGTTAATTATAACGGTATGGTCGGATATGTGACAAGTGCATACGTCAGATAGGGGGATAATGATATGAACAGAGAAGATTATAATTTTGATCCAATGACCGGTGAAAAAGTTATTAAAGATGACTATAATTTTGATCCAATGACCGGCGAAAAAATTATTAAAGATGACTATAACTTTGATCCAATGACCGGCGAAAAAATTGTAAAAACCAATGAACAATCTCAACAATTTAATTCTGAGAGGTATCAACCAAACAATAAAATTGCTATTATTGTAATTGTGGTTGTAACGGTTATATTTTTGGCGGTTGCGTCAGGCTTTGCGGGATACTTTTTGGTAAGCGGACACAATCAAGGACAAAAACCTGCCAATCCGATTTTGACGTCGGAGGCGATAAAGTGGTCGGCGGTAAAGCTGAATGACGGTGAAATACCCAATACATATGAAAATAATATGCCGTCGGCTGAGATAAAAGGCGTTGGAACGAAATCAAGCATAATCAATAAATTGAGAGAAAATACAGATAAAAGTCTTGGTTCACTTCAGGTTTCAGAGATTGACGGAGGTGTAAAGTATTATACTCTCGAAGATCAAGTTCTGAGAATAGATATTCCGTCAGGTGTAAACGGTTTTAAGTATAATCGAATTTATTATTTTAATAATGATGTATTGTATTTTGGACTTGTCTATTCGGCGGCAAATCAAAATAATTTGTATTTTTATCAAGGCGAAATGTACAGATATATAAATGAAAAGGGCGAAATGAAACAAAATGAGTTTAAAGATGATGTCTTTAAAACTTTAGGAAATTTTGCTCTTAACGAGGCATATTCTTTTTATGATTATAAGACAGGTGTAAAGAACGACAGAAGATAAAATGTGAAACAGGTAAGTCTATTTTAAATAAGGCTTACCTGTATATTTTTTTATTAAAGCAGTAGAAAATATTATAGCGTTCTGATATAATTATTATAAAAGAACGTGATATTATTGCGTTTAAGGGAGGGATAAATATGAAAAACTATGGGAAATTAATATCAGTAATTGCGGTGCTGATAGGTTTGTTTGTTATGTCGGTGAGTGTTTCGGCGGCAGACTTGGCAATTATTGTAGTGGATGGCAAAGCAGTTGTCGGAAACGGTACATCGGGTGTTGCGATTGTTGCATCGTATGACGAGGACGGAAAACTTACAAAGGTTGTGAAAGAGTATGTGACGGAAAGCAGCAGTACGGTGCTTAATGTAAAAAACGGCGACAAGGTTATGTATTGGGACGGATTAGAAACAATGAACCCGCTTTCAGATGCCGTTACGGTAACAGATGTCATTTCGGACGAAGATAAAGAAACCATATATGAGGCGGCGGTCGATAAAGCACTTCGTGAGGCTCTCGGCAAAAATAAGGGCAAGGATATGACGGAACTTCAAAAAGCATTGGCACTTCACGACTGGCTTGTGATGAATTGTCAGTATGATGTGACGACATCAAGACCGAATGCACACACTGCGTACGGTGCGATTGTAGAGGGTTATGCCGTTTGTGACGGTTATGCTAATGCATATAACGACCTACTTGGCAGAGTCGGAGTGACGGCAACGTATGTGTTGGGAAGAAAACCGCTACATTTGGGTGAGGATCCGCAACTTCATGCTTGGAGCTGCGTTACAATCGGCGGAAAAAAATATCATGTTGATGTTACGGCAGATGACCCTGTTCCCGATTTGCTGGGCACAGTGAGTCGTGGGTACTTTTTAGTAAGTGATACTGTATTGAACAGAGCAGGATATGTAGATTATGCTACGCATTGTACGGATACGACTTATGAAAAATATGATATGTTTACCGGTTTTTATATGCAATTTATATGGAATGATGATATTCAGAAATTCTACTATATTGATATGGACAAAGTGAAAACTACTTCTGATTTTACAGAAACACTTATACCTTCATCAGAAGAAAACGGAGCGAAACCGACAAGCTATATTATAACTGAGGACAGCAAATATATTTGTTTCTTTAGACCGAGCTTTGTAACGAGTCAATCCACAGTGTATCTTTATAGCTTTGAAACCGATAAATATTATACATATGCAATCAAGAATATTAAAGATGTTGTTTTCTGTCGACTAAGGCAAAACGGAAATAACATTGAGGTTGTAAGAGATTATTATGAAAACGACATGCCGGTGGGTGTGATTGTGGTAAAGACTATTCCGCTTCCAACTGATATAAAGGAACGCAATGTTACATTTGACTCGAATTATAGCGGCGGAAATACAACAAGTAGCAAATATATCAGTAATTATTGGACAGACGGCGATGGCTCGTTTGATGAACCTACAAGAGATGATTGGGTGTTTGGCGGTTGGTACACCGAAAAAGTCGGCGGAACAAAAGTTGAAAACTTTGAAGAAATTTCGGGCGATGATGTGACGCTTTATGCTCATTGGTGGGGTGCTTGGAGCATATCTGAAGACCCGACATTGACCGAAAGCGGAAAAATTATTCGTTCGCTTGAGGGTTATCCGAATGTAACGGAAGAAAAAACAATCCCAAATTTATCGGACGAATCGGTGTGGACAAAAAAGTATACAAAACCGTCGACAATGACAGAAGAAGGCTATGAGCTATATACCTCTGAATATGGTATTGTGAAGATTACATTGCCTAAGAAAGATTTGGGGTATAGTATTACTTATAAAGACGGCAGTGTCTATATTACCGTTAAAGAAGAGGCCTCTTATATAGTCAGATTTACGTGCGGAGATACTGTTAAAGACAGAAAGGTAACCACAAATGGAGCAGGCGAGTTTTTGGTGATGTATCCGGGCAGTTTTACACCGAGCGGAACTGTTACTGCAACTCTGTATGACATCGAAATGAATGAACTTGCCACGGTCGAATATGAAGTGGAATAAGATTTAGAATGTGAAACGGTTTAAACGAAATGTTTAAACCGTTTTTGGTTGTAAGATATATTCTGTGGAATATATGTTTTTCAATGATGTACACAATCGTTCAAAAAATTTCGTCATCTTGTCTAAACTTCATAGTTTGTGTTATAGTATCCATAGCAAGTGGCTCCTTTGTTTTGTTTTTTGGTGAATTAACTATAACACAAAGAAGGTTCACTTGCTATTCTTTTTTTGCCGAAATATTTTGTTATGAGTTTATCTCGTAACAAAATATTTCAGAATGTAACAAACTTATTGTAAACCTACATACTAAAATGATTCAAATATTTTGACAAATGAGATTAAAACTGTTAAAATATATTAAAAAAGATTGTTGTATAAGAGGGTGTGATTTTGGAAAATAAGAAAACTCCTAATGAGAAATTCAAGGGAATTGCATCTGCGAGAACTTAAAAAATTCTTTTTACGCTTGAACTTTTGGAAATTTGCAGCAATAATTATGTATATGAATATTCCCAAGAAGAATTAAATAAAATTTTCAATGCTATAGAAACAGAACTTAAGATAACAAAAGATAAATGTAAAGGCAATGGAAAAACGAAGGAAAAGTTTATATTGTAAGGGGTGGGTGAAGGTATGATACAGAATGATCTTAAATTTTTTACCAATGAATCGGAAAGGGATTTATATACTCGTTTTGCAACTATTTTAAAGAGCAATACTCAGTTCTTTGATGTGCTGGTTGGATATTTTCGTTCAAGCGGTTTCTTTAAACTTTATGAAGCACTGGAAGCGGTTGAAAAGATTAGGATACTCGTTGGATTAAGTGTTGATAAATTCACGGTTAAAATAATAGACCACGCTAAACAAGAAGAAATAACGACAGGACTTTCTTCAAATGAAGGTAAAGCCGTCCTTATAGAAGAAGTTAAAACGGAGTTTGAACAAACAGATACTTCATCCGAAATTGAAAAAGGCGTCCGTATTTTCATTGATTGGCTTAAATCAGGAAAGCTTGAAATGAGAATGTACACCGAAGCTCCCATTCATGCTAAAGTTTATATTATGCGTAAAGATCCGGTTAAGGTTCCGGATATGTTTGGCAGTGTTATAACCGGTTCAAGTAACTTCTCTGAGGCAGGTCTTGTAAACAATCTTGAATTTAATGTAGAATTGAAAGATGCTCCTGATGTTCAGTTTGCACTTAACAGATTTGAAATTCTTTGGGAAAAAGGCGTTGACATTAGGGAGACCTATATCGAAGCAGTTGAAGAAAATACTTGGATGAAAGATGATATTACTCCGTATCAGCTTTATCTTAAAACCATATATGAATTCTTCAAGGAAGAAATCAATGCAGATAAGGAAAGCTTTGAAACACTTCTTCCTGATGGATATATGCGACTTCAATATCAAATTGATGCCGTTACTCAGGCACGCAAAAAGTTAGACGCTTACAATGGTGTGTTTATCTCTGACGTTGTCGGTTTAGGCAAAACATACATTTGTGCTATGCTTGCAAACTCTTTCAAGAGAGATACATATAAACTATTTATCTGTCCTCCGGTACTTGTTGATTATTGGAGAGGTGTTCTTCAGGAATTTGATGTATCAAGATGTGATGTTGAGTCTTTAGGTAAACTTGACAGAATCATTGAAAAAGGCACAGATAAATATAGCTACATTTTCATTGATGAAGCGCACAGATTTAGGAATAGCGCTACTGAAAGCTTCACGCAATTACATCAAATTTGTCGTGGTAAAAAGGTTGTGCTTATTTCTGCTACCCCTATTAACAACTACACAAGCGATATTGAAAATCAGATTTATCTTTTCCAATCAAAGCAAAGCGGAACTATTAACGGTATTAAAAATATCGAAGGCTTCTTTAGAGGTCTTAATTCTAAACTTGCCCAAAAAGAAAAAGGTACTGCCGAATATAGAACACAGATGAGAGAAAACTCTAAAATTATTAGAGATAGACTTATCCGTGAAGTTATGATTCGCAGAACTCGTGGCGAAGTTCAGGAATATTATTCAGATGACCTTGAAAAGCAAGGATTACATTTCCCGTCTGCTGGAAGTCCTGAAAAGATTATCTATGAATTTGACGAAAAAACAGATGAAGCGTTTAGGGAAACAATCTCTACTATTAAAAACTTTAAATATTCTCGTTATACCCCTTTGCTTTATCTTAAAGACCAAGTGAAATATGCTAAACAATTAACAGCTCAGCGCAATATGGGTGGGTTTATGAAAGGTATCCTAATCAAACGTTTGGAAAGCAGCTTTTTCGCTTTTTCTAAAACACTTGGTAGGTTCATCGAATCGTATGAAAAGTTTATTGAAATGGTTAAGACGGGTAAAGTTTACATCAGTAAGAAAGTAAATGTCTATGATTTGCTTGATGACGGAAACATCAACAAACTACTCTACTATATCGAACAAGAAGATGTAATGGCATTTGAAACATCTGACTTTCAACCCAAACTTTTAAAGGATTTGGAAAGCGACCTTGCAGAACTCAAATATCTTCGTGACCTTTGGAGTATGATTAAAGTTGATCCCAAACTTGCAATGTTCAAGCACGAGCTCCAGAACAATAATCACATATATGGTCATAAAATTATCGTCTTTACAGAATCAACTGAAACCGCTGAATATTTATATAATAATCTTACAGATATTTATGGCAAGAAAGTTGTGTGCTTCAGTGGACAAAGCTCTCGGACACTAAAGGTTGAAATTGAAGATAGCTTCAACCCAAAGAACAAGGCAAAAGAAAATGATAAGTATGATTTACTAATCACAACGGATGTTCTTGCAGAAGGCGTAAACTTACATAGAGCAAATGTCCTTGTGAACTATGACTTGCCGTGGAACCCAACAAGAATTATGCAGCGTGTAGGTCGTATCAATCGCGTTGGCACAGAGTTTGACAGAATTTATGTGTTTAACTTCTTCCCAACCGCCCAGAGTGCTAAACATATGCCTTTGGAAGATAGAATTCTTGAAAAACTTCAAGCATTCCATGATACTCTCGGTGAAGATATCAAATACTTGTCTGATGACGAAGAAGTTTCACCACAGAAGCTATTCAGTGATTTGAATAAGGACATAGATTGCGAAGATGAAGAAAGCACAAATCCTGAACTTGCATATCTTGCCCTAATTAGAAAAATCAGAGATAACGATGCTAAACTGTTTTCGCAGATTAAGAGATTGCCGCAAAAAGCTAAATCGGCAAAATCAGATAAAACAAGCGAAGATGACTCGACAGTTACATTCATTCGTAAGGGTTCATTAAAATCGTTCTTTAAGACAGATGATAAGGGAACAGAGCAAATGACTTTTATGGAAGCAATTAAGCTTATTGAAGCCGAACCTGATACACCCAAAGTAAGTGTCGGAGGCAAGTATTATGACCACTTGAAAGACAATAGCTTTGCTTTTGACAATATGCTTATTGAAGATGAGGAAATCACCATAGAAAAACCAATGGTTGCAGGTAATGATGCAAAGATTATAAAGACATTGAAAGCCATCATTGCAACAGACCAATTAACAGATGACCAAGAAAATGTTCTTGGAACCCTTATACGCAGATGGGAAAACGGTGATATTCCGGCGAAGGTTTCTAAAGATGTTGTTAAAGCTACAAATCTTGCTTCTGATATTCTTGCATTATATTACGATATAGTTCGTATTGTTCCTGAAGCATATCTTGAGGAAAAGAAAGAGAAGAAGTCTATCGTTGAGGGCAAAAAAGAAATCATCTTGTCCTGCTATCTTAAAGGAGGTAAATAATGAGTACGATTGTAAATAAAATAGAATCAATACTTACTTCTGAATATTCAACTGCTAACTTTGTTGAGCTGATGCGAGAAATATTTGACTCAATGAAGATTGTTGCACCCAACAACTTCCGTCAGGAGTTTTCAAACTTCTCTACGCATATTGTAGGATGTGCTCATGTTGGCAATTATACAACACCTGAAGACAAAAAGATTGCTATATTTGCAGTTCAACTAAAGAAAGAAAACTATGTTGAGGGTTCAAGAAGCACGCAGCGTAGCTATGCAAAGAAGCTTATTGAGGGTGGTAATTGTGATGCTGCCATTGTTGCCTTTTATACCGAATGTGAACCTAAATGGCGTTTGTCTTTTGTTCGTCTTGATTATGAAATGAAAATTGAGCAGGGCAAACTCAAAACAACTGAGAACATAACACCTGCAAAGCGTTATTCATTCTTGGTTGGTAAGGACGAGCCTTCTCATACTGCAATAGACCGTTTCAGACAGTTTATAATAGACCAAAATTCCAATCCATCATTAGATGAAATCGAGGAAGCATTTAGTGTTGAAAAAGTTACAAAAGAGTTTTTTGACCTTTACTGTGAAAAATTCTATCAGCTTCAGAAATATTTGGATGCAAACGAAGATTTTGTTGAAGAATCAAAAAGATGTGGGTTTACTTCCGAACAGTATGCAAAGAAGCTTATGGGACAGATTGTATTCCTCTATTTCTTGCAGAAAAAAGGTTGGCTTGGTGTAAGTGTATGGACTCCCACACTTACCGAAAAAGAATATAAGAATATTTACTTTGTAAGTGGTGCTCAGGGCAGAATTATCAAGGAGCATTTACCTAAAATTTATATTGGACAACCGGACGGTACATACCGCCTTAATTCAAAGGCTCTTGATATGATTTCTGATGACAATGAAGAAGTTATTGCAAATCATATGGTTAGAAAGAAAACGTGGGGCGATGGATCTAAGAAGTTCCTGAGAACCATATTTGAGTACTCTAAAACTCATAAAGGACACTTCTTTGAAAATTATCTTGAACCGCTTTTCTATGATACTTTGAATAAGAATCGTGGAGCTATGGGTTATTGCCCGGCACTTCACGCAAGAGTTCCGTTCCTATCTGGTGGACTTTTTGAACCGCTGGATGGATATGATTGGAAGTCAAATTGTTTTGATATTCCTGATGAGATATTCTCCAATAAACAAGATGCAAACGACAGAAATGCAGATGGTATTTTAGACATATTTGACCGATACAACTTCACAATGAGTGAAGATGAGCCAATGGAACGTGAGGTTGCTATTGATCCTGAAATGCTTGGTAAGATTTTTGAAAATCTCCTTGAAATTAAAGACAGAAAATCTAATGGTGCTTTCTATACACCTCGTGAAATTGTTCACTATATGTGTCAGGAAAGTCTTATAAACTACCTTATAAGAAAAACAAACATTTCAGAAGATGCTCTCCGTGACTTTATTCTTTACGGTGACTTTATGAAGGACGAAGATACAGTTAAGTCAAAGCGTGAAGGTAACGGCGGAATGTATATCTCTGATGAGATATTTAAAATCAATGAAGAAGGGAATATTGTAGTTAATAGATTGAAGGACATTGATGATGCCCTTGCTTCAGTGCGTGTTGCCGATCCCGCAGTTGGTTCGGGTGCGTTCCCTCTTGGTATGGTAAATGAAATAGTCCGTGCAAGAGCTAACATAACCTCATATTTAACTATTGGTATGAACGCCAATGACAAAAGATTGCTTTTCAAAAATGAACGTTCACCTTATGCCCTCAAATTCAATGCAGTTAGAAATTCTATTTTTGCAGTTGATATCGAACCTTCGGCAGTAGATATTACTCAGCTTCGTCTTTGGTTATCACTTGTAATTGATGATGAAATTACACCCGATGCTGCTAATGAACTTGAAGGACATAAAAATCCTTTGCCGCTTCCTAACTTGGAATGCAATATACTTTGTGGAAACAGTTTAAATGATAAGTTTGAGGGAATTGAATTAATTAATGAAAGCAAGTTGATTTGCAACACTTCCGCCTTTACACAAATTAATATGGGGCGTAATGCTTTTGAAACTATATTAAAAGAGTTGCTTTCAGTTCAAGATAAGTTATTTGTGTGTGATGAACCAAATCGAAAGATGGAGTTAAAGGCTCAAATTCAATCTTTAAAAGATATGATTATCGAAGAACAAATGCAATGCTGTTCTGAAGAATTAAAAGAATCTTATATGGAAGCTATACAAAAGAGTTCTAAACCATTTACTTTATGGCATTTAGATTTTGCAAGAGTTTTCAGAGATAATGGTGGTTTTGATATTGTTATAGGAAATCCACCTTATGTTCAGTTGCAGAAATCCATATCAGATGATATGAAACTTGGAGATCTTTATGAAGATTTGGGATTTGAAACTTTTGCAAAAACGGGTGATATTTATTGTCTGTTTTATGAAAAAGGCTATAATCTTCTGTGCAAAGATGGAATTTTATCATTCATCACAAGCAACAAATGGATGAGAGCAGGATATGGAAAACGGCTTAGAGCATTTTTGGCAAATAAGTCAAATCCAATTAAACTCATTGATTTTGGCGGAACGAAAGTTTTTGAGTCAGCAACTGTAGATGTTAATATTCTCATGCTTGCAAAACAGAAAAATATGTGTAACACATTAGCTTGTACTATTAAAGATGATTGCCAAAATAATTTGAGCGTTTATGTTGAGCGCAATAGCTCTACATCCTCTTTTGATAATGATGATGGTTGGACTATTATGAATCCAATCGAAACAAGCATAAAAAAGAAGATTCAATCCAATGGCGTTCAATTAAAGGATTGGAATATTCAAATTAACTATGGCATCAAAACTGGATTTAATGATGCCTTTATCATAAGCAAAGAAAAGAAAGATGAGCTCATTGCTGCCGATCCAAAATCTGCCGAAATTATTCGACCATATAAACACAGTTGCGAAGGTTATAAGGAGTATCACCTTTATCTGCTCTTTTTTCAAGTTTAGAATAAAAATTGTCTAAATGATCTTTGATAGCAGGATAATCTTCTATATTTATTGGTGGAATGTTTTTTGATTTTATTCCATTATGAGTGTTTATAAGCCACAAATCAGCAAAAGTGTGCTCATATCTTTTTATGTCTCTGCCTCTCAAAATCGGTCGAATAATCTCGGCAGATTTTGGATCAGAATTTATAAGAGCATCCTTTATTTCTCCAGATACAATAAATGCTTCGTTGAAACCTGTAAGTATGCCTCTATAAATTGATAAATTCCATTTTGAAAGTGGGGTTCCAACATTACAAATTTTTTGTTTGATGCTTTGTTCTATAGAAGATAGTATTACCCAACAGTCATCTGTATCAAATACAGTTTGAGAACTTTTTTGCTCAACATAAACGCTCTATTAAATTGAACAAAGGAGCAATAAAAATGAACTATGGGTATATACGAGTGAGTAGTGATAAACAAACTGTTGAAAATCAGAGATTTGAAATTACTAGATTTTCTAAAGAAAAAAATATTGAAATTCATGGTTGGATAGAAGAAACGATTAGTGGAACAAAAAATTACAACAAAAGAGAACTTGGAAAACTTTTAAAAAAGGTTAAGAAAGACGATTTGATAATTTGTGCGGAACTCTCGAGGCTTGGCAGAAATTTATTTATGATAATGGAAATATTAAATATTTGTATGAATAAAGAATGTAGAGTTTGGACGATAAAAGACAATTATAGGCTTGGAGATGATATTCAAAGTAAAGTGCTTGCATTTGCCTTTGGTTTATCAGCTGAAATAGAGAGAAATCTAATTAGTCAACGAACTAAAGAAGCTTTGGCAAGAAAAAAATCAGAAGGTGTAACTTTAGGAAGACCATTAGGTCGAAAATCTCGAAGAGTCAAATTATCAGGCAAAGAAGAAAAAATAAGAATAATGCTTCAAGAAGGTGTGCCACAAATAAAAATCGCAAAAAAGTTTAATGTTAATAGAAACACATTAGCTAAATTTATAAAAGAAAATTCACTAAAAACTGACCCCAAAAATCATTGAATGGTTAATTGGTGATAAAAATCTAAAAGTTTCGACTACGCACGAAGTCCGAAAGACAGTTATAAGTGTATCAGACAATAAATGAAATACAAAAACACAAAAACTGCGATATATTTACTGATAAAAGTAATATATCGCAGTTTTTTTATTTTGGATTTTCCGAAGTTATAAATATATAGTATATATGTGAATAGTCACAGACTAAATAAA
>OLRK01000159.1_pt1 | contig 83886 bp, 65 predicted proteins | sample 1672911 | NCBI WGS metagenome assembly OLRK01 (sample SAMEA3136736, study PRJEB25190) | human gut metagenome | biome: human gut; feature: human-associated habitat; material: faeces | place: Austria | collected 2013
CGATCTCATCTTCACGGGACTGCATGGTCCATACATCTGTCATACGCCATGGAGCGATGATCTTAATGTCCGGAGCAAGAGCCTTGATTCCAAGCTCGAAACGGATCTGGTCGTTTCCTTTACCGGTAGCGCCGTGGCAGATTGCAACTGCGTTCTCTTTTCTTGCAATCTCAACCAGCTTCTTAGCGATAGCCGGACGAGCCATGGATGTTCCAAGAAGATATTTGTGCTCGTATACAGCGCCTGCCTCTACGCATGGCATAATATAGTTGTCGCAGAAATCATCTACGATGTCTTCAATATATAATTTGGAAGCGCCGGAAAGTTTGGCTCTCTCTTCAAGACCGTCCAGCTCATTTCCCTGTCCGCAGTTTACGCAGCAGCAAACTACATCATAATCAAATGTTTCTTTCAGCCACGGAATCAGTGCTGTGGTATCAAGTCCGCCTGAATATGCAAGTACAACTTTTTCTTTCATAATATTTACCTCTTTTCTCTTATCCCTCTGAAACAGATAGGGTTATAATTCGTATTAAATTTTGAATAAATATTCATTGTGATAACGGCTCTTACTTGCCGATTGCTATCAACAAAGAATAATATACAACAATACTCATAAATATGCAATAGGAAATTTAAGAAAATTTTAAAAAATCTTTGCATAAAAATACATCATTTAATAGGTAAACACGCAATAAACTGCACAAAAAAGTTGACAGAAGCGTAAAAATAAAGAAAAAATCACTATTGCATAATATGCAGAGAAGATGTATAATTTATTCAACGTTGCAAATACGGAGGATAATGAAATGATTAAAGCTGGAATTATTGGAGCAACCGGATACGCCGGAAACGAAATTGCGCGCCTTCTTCTTGGACATAAAGAGGTAGAAGTAGCATGGTATGGCTCCAGAAGTTATATTGATAAAAAATATGCAGGAATCTATCAGAACTTTTTTAAACTGGTAGATGCCAAATGTATGGATGATAATATGGAAGCTCTTGCGGATGAGGTAGATGTGATTTTTACTGCAACACCGCAGGGATTGTGTGCATCTCTTGTAAATGAGGGAATCCTTTCCAGAGCAAAAGTGATCGACTTAAGTGCGGATTTCCGTATTAAGGATGTAAAGAAATATGAGAAATGGTACGGAATCGAGCACAAATCCCCACAGTTTATTGATGAGGCTGTTTACGGACTTTGCGAGATCAACCGTGAGGACATCAAAAAAGCCCGCCTGATCGCTAACCCGGGATGCTATCCAACCTGCTCTACACTGTCTATTTACCCGCTTTTAAAAGCAGGAATGATCGATCCGAACACCATCATTATTGATGCGAAATCCGGAACAACAGGTGCGGGAAGAGGTGCCAAGGTAGATAATCTTTACTGCGAAGTAAATGAGAATATCAAGGCCTACGGCGTTGCCACACACAGACATACACCGGAGATCGAGGACCAGTTAGGCTATGCATGCGGACAGGAAGTAACCATCAATTTTACCCCTCATCTTGTTCCAATGAACAGAGGAATTCTGGTAACTGCATACGCTTCTTTGACCAAGGATATTACCTATGAAGAAGTAAAAGCAGCTTATGATGCATGCTATGAGAACGAGACATTTGTACGTGTTCTTGATAAAGATGTATGCCCGCAGACCAAATGGGTGGAAGGCAGCAACTACGTGGATGTGAACTTCAAGATCGACCCGAGAACACACAGGATCATCATGATGGGTGCTATTGACAACCTGGTAAAAGGTGCTGCAGGCCAGGCTGTCCAGAATATGAACCTGATGTTTGGATTTAATGAGGCAGAGGGCTTATTACAGGTTCCGATGTATCCGTAATAGAGAAATCAGAGACGAGTATATTGAATCTTATAGAGCTGTTTTTGCAGAAATAAAGATGATAAATTTGCCCAAAAAGGGCAAAGGAGGAGCAGTATTATGGAAATAATTACAGGCGGTGTTACCGCTGCCAAAGGCTTCAAGGCAGCAGCAACAGCAGCAGAAATCAAATACAAAGGCCGTACAGATATGGCTATGGTTTACAGCGAAGTTCCATGTGTGGCAGCTGGTACTTTTACTACAAATGTGGTGAAGGCAGCTCCGGTAAAATGGGATCAGGATGTGGTTTATAATCACCCGGCAGCACAGGCTGTGATCTGCAACAGCGGTATTGCAAATGCATGTACAGGTGCGGAAGGATATGGCTACTGCAAGGCAACTGCAGATGCAGCTGCTGAGATTCTTGGAATCCCGGCAGACAGTGTTCTGGTTGCATCCACAGGTGTTATCGGAATGCAGATTCCCATTGACCGAATTGTAAATGGCGTTAAGGCAATGGCACCGAAGCTGGACGGTTCCCTGGAGGCAGGAACAGAGGCTGCCAAGGCGATCATGACCACTGATACAGTAAAAAAGGAAGTAGCCGTGCAGATTGAAATCGGCGGAAAAACCGTTACCGTAGGCGGTATGTGCAAGGGTTCCGGAATGATCCATCCGAACATGTGCACTATGCTTGGATTTGTCACAACCGACGCTGCAATCTCCAAAGAAATGCTTCAGAAAGCATTAAGTGCCAACATCAAAGACACCTTTAACATGGTTTCCGTTGATGGAGATACTTCCACAAATGATACCGTTCTGTTTCTTGCAAACGGCATGGCAGGCAACCTGGAAATCACAGAAGAGGGCGCTGATTTTGATAAATTTATGGAAGCTCTGAACTATATCAACACTTGTCTTTCCAAGAAAATCGCAGGTGACGGAGAGGGAGCAACCGCACTTTTTGAGGTGAAGATTCTTGGCGCAAAGACCAAAGAAGACGCAGTTACCCTGAGCAAATCTGTAGTAACTTCTTCCCTGACAAAGGCTGCGATTTATGGCCATGATGCAAACTGGGGACGTATTTTGTGTGCAATGGGATACTCCGGAGTACAGTTTGATCCGGAGAAGGTTGACCTATATTTTGAGAGCCGGGCAGGCAAATTAAAGATCATTGAGAACGGTGTTTCCACAGGATATGATGAGGCTGAAGCGACCAAAATCCTTTCTGAGGATGAGGTAACCGCAATCGCAGATATGAAAATGGGAGATGCCACAGCCACTGCATGGGGCTGCGATCTTACCTATGATTATGTAAAGATCAACGCAGATTATCGTTCATAAAAGAGAGGGAAAGAAAGATGGTAAATCAGAAATATCTGGAAAAGGCAGAGGTGCTGATCGAGGCACTTCCTTATATACAGCGTTTTAACCGTAAAATCGTAGTAGTAAAATATGGCGGAAGCGCTATGCTGGATGAAGAACTGAAGGCAAACGTGATCAAGGACGTCGTTCTTCTGAAGCTGGTTGGCTTCAAGCCGATCATTGTACACGGCGGCGGCAAGGAAATTAGCAAATGGGTTGGAAAGGTTGGCATGGAAGCCAAGTTCATCAACGGACTTCGCGTAACCGATGCCCAGACCATGGAGATTGCAGAAATGGTTCTTGCAAAGGTCAACAAAGAGCTGGTTACTCATGTGGAATCCCTTGGCGTACAGGCTGTTGGTATCAGCGGAAAAGACGGCGGACTGCTGAAATGCAAGAAGAAATATTCAGGTGGAGAGGACATTGGATTTGTTGGAGATATCACAAGTGTAAACCCGAAAATCCTGTACGATTTGCTGGAAAAAGACTTCCTTCCGATCGTTTTCCCAATTGGATTTGACGATAATTATGACAGTTACAATATCAATGCAGATGATGCTGCATGTGCCATTGCAGAGGCTGTTCACGCAGAAAAACTCGCATTTCTTTCCGATATCGAAGGCGTTTACAAGGACAAAGATGATTCGTCATCCCTGATTTCTGAGCTTCATATTCAGGAAGCAAGGAAGCTGATTGAGGACGGTTTTGTAGGCGGCGGAATGATTCCGAAACTGAACAACTGTATCGAGGCAATCGAGCATGGAGTTAACCGGGTTCATATTCTTGACGGAAGAATTCCTCACAGTTTACTGCTGGAAATCTTCACAAACAAAGGTATTGGAACCGCTATTTTAAGAGAGGACGGAGAGAAATATTACCATGAACATGAATAATCAGATGGAAGAATCAGAAGCTAGTATTCTTCACACATATAATCGTTTTCCAGTTGTATTTGACCATGGAGAAGGAGTACATTTGTACGATTCCGAGGGCAAAAAATACCTGGATTTTGCAGCTGGAATTGCTGTAAATTCCCTTGGATATCACTATCCTGGATATGACGAAGCACTGAAAGAACAGATCGATAAGCTGACTCATATTTCCAATTTATATTACAATGAGCCTATGACTGAGGCTGGTGCCAAGCTTGTAAATGCAAGCCGTATGGATAAGGCTTTTTTCACAAACAGCGGTACAGAGGCCATTGAGGGAGCTTTAAAAGCTGCAAAGAAGTACGCATATATTCGTGACGGCCATGCAGATCATGAGATCATTGCCATGAATCATTCTTTCCATGGAAGATCCATCGGCGCGCTTTCTGTTACTGGAAATGCCCATTACCGTGAGCCGTTTGAGCCTTTAATGGGCGGCGTTAAGTTCGCTGATTTTAATGACTTGGACAGCGTAAAAGCACAGATCACAGACAAAACCTGTGCCATTATTATGGAAACGGTACAGGGAGAAGGCGGCATTTATCCGGCAGAAAGAGAGTTCTTGGAGGGAGTTCGTGCCCTGTGTGATGAGAAGGATATTATCCTTATTCTGGATGAAATTCAGTGCGGAATGGGACGTACCGGATACTATTTTGCATGGCAGGCATACGGTGTTCAGCCGGATATTATGACCTGTGCAAAAGCACTTGGATGCGGTGTTCCGGTGGGTGCTTTTGTGCTGAATAAGAAGGTGGCACAGGCTTCCCTGAAGCCGGGAGACCACGGTACAACTTACGGTGGAAATCCATTTGCATGCGCTGCAGTAAGCAAGGTTTTCGACATTTATGAGAGGGATATGATCCTGACTCATGTACAGGAACTGACCCCATACCTGGAGAAAAAACTGGATGAGCTTGTGGCAAAGCATGAGTGCGCAGCTGCAAGAAGAGGCATGGGATTCATGCAGGGAATTGTGATCCAGGGACGTCCGGTTGGGGAGGTTGTAAAGAAGGCTCTGGAGAAGAAGCTTCTGGTTATTTCTGCTGGAAGCGATGTGCTTCGTATTGTGCCTCCTCTTGTGATCACAAAGGCAGATATTGATGAGATGGCAGAGATTCTGGATGAGTGTCTGGCATAAATTACAGTAAAAATTTGGCACAGAAGTTCTTCTTGGCCAATGAAAAAAGATACTCTGAAAGTATGTTTTTGATGTGCTTTCGGGGTATCTTTTTTGTCTGAAAAGACCCGGGTTCGATAGTCTTATTCTTCTGCGAAGTCGAATTCGTCTTTGAATTTCTCTTTGAAAATATCAAAAACGGAGGAGAGGATATCGTCATCATCAACAAAAACGTAGCTCTCTGCTTCGTCATTTCCACCTTCCTCGACCTGAAGGATCAGAACTTCCTCATCCTCGTTTTCCTCTTCGCCTTCCACGTCCTCGATTGGCGGGAGAAGAACTGCGTAGCGCTTTCCTTCATAATCAATCTGATCCAGAAATTCAAAGTCCATGTCTTCTCCGTTCTCGTCAGTGAGAGTGATGATCTCAATTTCCTCTTCAACTGGTGTGCTTTTGTTCATTTCGTCAGCCATATCTTTTCTCCTTTCGTGATGAATGTCCGTACGTTCGACAGTCATCTGATGTTGGACTTATTATAGCAACTGATGGGCGGATTGGATAGGTGGAAAATATAGAAATTTCTATGAAATTTTGTGCAGGAGGTATAAATTTTCAGACAAGGAATTATTTTGGAAAAATACAGTTGACAAGTAAAGTTGTCAATGCTACAATAGCAACAATATGAAATGACAAATATACTTGTCAAAATGACAAAGAAACAAGTCATTCTTATGCGCAGCTTACACGAAAGAGAAATCTGCCATCCACGGCAGAAGAAAGGAAAAGAAATGGCACTGGAGAACCGTTTGAAGGAATACCGGGCGCGGCTGGGAATCAATCAGGCTGATATGGGGAAGCTTGCAGGAGTATCCAGACAGACCATCAGTCTTATTGAGCGCGGGGATTACTCGCCGTCAGTAACCCTGGCTCTGAAGCTGGCAAAGATCTGCCGGGTGACAGTGGAAGATATTTTTATTTATGCGGAGGATGAAGAAGATGAATAAGGGAAAATCTAAGAAGAAAATGAATTCATATTTAAAGATGATACTGCTCATGGCAGCAGGCGGTGTTGTCGGAGGAATTGTTGGTTTTGTTACAGCGTTTAGCGGAGAGGATTATATAGCAGTTATCGGGCATGGAATGGATGCTTTTCTTTTTGCGGTACGTGATCATGCATTAATGCTGGAATGTATTTGCGGTGCAATCTGTCTTGTGATCTGCGAGACCAATTATGGGAAGATGAAGAGAATGGGAAAACAGATGCAGGATGCTGGGGACGATGAATATCATGAACTGCAGTATCGCATTGAGGTGTCCTCCAGCTGGGGTATGATCGCAAGTACAGTGGGAACCGTTCTTATGATGCTGATCATTTCACCAGGATATTCTATGAAATATATTGAAAGCCAGAGCACAGGTGAGACATGGATGTTTTTAGCAGAAATCGTCGTGTTTTTGGGACTGGTCGGATATTTTAGTTTGTGGCAGGTTCGCTATGTAAAGCTGGTCCAGAGACTTTATCCGGAGAAGAAAGGCGACCCTACTTCTATGAAATTTCAGGAGCAGTGGCTCGCAAGCTGTGACGAAGCGGAGAAGGAAGAAATCTACGAAGCAAGCTATAAGACTTACCTGCTGACTGGAAAAGTACTTCCTGTCTGCACATTGGTGGCTATGCTGCTTCATATGGTATGGAATACAGGAGTTCTCGCTATTATCATCCCAGCTTTTCTCTGGATCTTATCGTCATCTAATTATTGTCACTGCTGTGTTACGAAAAAAAGTGAAAAACTTGCGAAGTGAATGAATCTTTGAAAAATACATATAATACTATTGTGGAGGTGCCGGAAGAGCACCTCCTTTTCTTCCAAAGAAAGGGAGCATCTTTGGGGAAAACGGCAGAATGTTAATTGAATCAAAGAAAGAATCTGGAAGTATAGGACGCTTATGGAGGTATTATATGTGGGGAATTCTTGTGGCATTGATATCTGGTGCATTGATGAGCATTCAGGGAGTATTTAATACGGAAGTGACCAAGCAGACCAGCTTGTGGGTGTCTACCGGATGGGTGCAGCTGTCTGCATTTGCGGTCTGTGTGCTGGCATGGATCTTTACAGGAAGGGACAGCATTGCAGCCCTGTGGCAGGTGGAGAATAAATATACCCTGCTTGGAGGTGTGATCGGTGCCTTTATCACCATTACAGTGATCCAGAGTATGGGAAGCTTAGGCCCTGCCAGAGCAGCCATGCTGATCGTCATTTCCCAGCTGGCAGTGGCTTATGTAATAGAATTATTTGGCTTATTCGGAGTAGAAAAAGTGGATTTTGAGTGGCGCAGACTGCTTGGCATGGCCATTGCAATTGTAGGAATTGTCATATTTAAATGGGAGAAATAATGATAAAAAGGATATGAGTGTCAAAAAAATAAAAGGTTGATAAAATTTAGAAATGGTATTGTAAAAAATGTAAAGTTTCGTTAAAATAGATGAGGTAAAGCATGAGTGGCGGGGAACCTTGACAAAAAGCGGAAAGGGGAACCGACATGGAAAGAAAAAAGAAGCTTATATGTGGAATCCGGATAGCTTTATTTGCAGTCTTGGCGGCAGTATGTATGACAGGATGTACGAGCCGCGAGGATGTTTTTCTGGAAGAAATTGCAGGTGATACAGATCGTATCGAAGGTACAGAGAATGCCAAAGCCACAGGCAGCACTGGGGAAAAACAGACGGACCCCGGAGAACTTGATAATCCGGTTTCAGGAGATGACGTTCCTCTGATGACACAGATTCCACAGACCATATTTGTAGATGTATGCGGAGCGGTTGCAAATCCAGGAGTATATGAGCTGGATGAAGGAAGCCGTATTTTTCAGGCGGTAGATGCAGCCGGAGGGTATTTGCCTGAGGCAGCACAGAACTATCTGAACAGAGCCAGAAGCCTTACGGATGGGCAGCAGATTTATGTTCCCACAGAGGAAGAAATTGCAGAGAATCTGGAAGCACTTGCCTCAAAAGTACCGGAAGCACTGCAAAGCGGTGCGTCAGAGGACACTGGCAGAGAAGGAAATTCAGAAGACAGCTTGGCAGAAGGGGTTGGAAGTAATTCCGGCATTAATCTGAATACTGCAGATGCTGCGCAGCTTTGTACCCTGAGCGGAATTGGTCAGTCCAAGGCAGAAGCTATTATTGCATACAGAGAAGAACATGGAGGATTCGCCTCCATAGAAGAAATTATGAATGTAGAAGGTATCAAAGAAGGTACCTTTTCTAAAATAAAAGATAAGATATCAGTTGGATAAGGGAGAGTCTGAATGAGCAGGAAAGTTTTGGTAGTAGATGATGAGAAACTGATCGTAAAGGGAATCCGATTCAGCCTGGAGCAGGATGGAATGGAAGTTGACTGTGCCTATGACGGTGAGGAAGCCCTTGAGATGGCGAAGGAGAAGAAATACGATATTATTCTCCTTGACCTTATGCTTCCCAAGATGGATGGCTTTGAGGTTTGCCAGCAGATCAGGGAATTTTCAAATGTTCCCATTGTAATGCTTACAGCCAAGGGAGAAGACATGGACAAGATCCTTGGTCTTGAATATGGTGCGGATGATTATATCACCAAACCGTTTAATATCCTTGAGGTAAAAGCAAGAATCAAAGCGATTATGCGCCGTGCAGGCAGCAATCAGGAAGAGAAAGAGAAGGCCAAGACCATCGAGGCAGGAGACCTGAAGATGGACTGCGAGAGCCGCCGGGTATTTATTGCAGGCAAGGAGATTAATCTGACTGCCAAGGAATTCGATGTGCTGGAGCTTCTGGTGTTTAACCCAAACAAGGTATACAGCCGTGAGAACCTGCTTAACATCGTATGGGGATATGAGTATCCTGGTGATGTCCGTACTGTGGATGTACATATCCGTCGCTTAAGAGAAAAGATTGAGGCGAATCCCAGTGAGCCGAAATATGTACACACCAAATGGGGTGTGGGATATTATTTCCAGGCGTAAGAGATGCCAGAGAAAAAGAAACCAAGCTTCTTAAAAAGTCTGCGTTTCCGTATTCTGATCATTCTGGTCATTCTGGGAATCGTACCAAGTGTCATAGTTGCCAATGTAATGGTAGCTGCTTACGAGAATAAGGCAGTAGCTGTGCGCAAGCAGGCCGTTGAGAAGCAGTGTGACATTCTGTGCAACCTGTTAATTAAAGAAAATTATATGAATGACTCCAGCTCGCAGGATGTGAACAGCAAGCTGGAGTTGTTGTCTAATGTATATGATGGCAGAATTCTGCTGGTTGACAGGGACTACAGGATTATCAAGGATACTTATGGCGTAGATGAAGGCAAGACACTGATCTCCAGTATGGTGATCAAGTGCTTCAAAGGCGAGGAAGCCAGCCGCTATAACAACAAAACACAGAAAATTGAGATGGCGATTCCGGTGAAGAGTCCGGAGGTGAAGCAGCTTCAGGGAGCTATGCTGATCAGCTTTTCTTCCAATGAGATTGCTGAGAATATTCAGGAACTGGAGCAGAAGAGCATTCTGATCACAGGAATTATCATTGTGCTTGCTGCGCTTCTTGGATATGTGCTTTCCACTGTACTTGTGAAGCCATTTGCAAGAGTTACCAAATCCATCGAGGATCTGACAGACGGTTATCAGAATGAGGAGATTTCCGTTCCGGATTATACAGAGACGGCGTTGATTACTGACGCATTTAATAAGATGCTTTCCCGTATGAAGACACTGGATGAATCCAGAAATGAATTTGTATCCAATGTGTCCCATGAGCTGAAGACGCCGCTTACTTCCATGAAGGTGCTTGCGGATTCCCTTGTAGGCCAGGAGGGAGTACCGGAAGAGCTTTATCAGGAGTTCATGAGCGACATTACAGCTGAGATCGACCGTGAGAATAAGATCATTACCGATCTTCTTTCCCTGGTGAAGCTGGATAAGAAGGCTGCTGACCTAAATGTAGAGCATCTGAATATCAATCAGCTTCTTGAGGACATTCTGAAAAGACTTCGTCCAATTGCAGATAAGCGGCACATTGATCTGATCCTGGACAGCTTCCGTCCTGTGGAGGCAGATGTGGATGAGGTGAAGTTTACCCTTGCAATCAGCAATTTAGTAGAAAACGGTATCAAATACAATGTAGATGACGGATGGGTGCGCGTGACTCTGGATGCAGACCACAAGTATTTTTATGTGAAGGTTGCAGATTCCGGCATGGGAATTCCAGAGGAATCCATTGGAAGGATCTTTGAGAGATTCTACCGTGTGGACAAATCTCATTCCAAGGAAATCGGCGGTACAGGGCTTGGACTTGCCATTACCAGAAGTGCGGTGACCAAGCATCACGGCAACATTCAGGTTGAGAGTAAGGAAGGAGAGGGAACTACCTTCACCGTCCGCATTCCATTATCTTATATTCCGTAGGAGGTGCCGATGAAGAAGCTTTTTAGTGCGGTGCTTGCCCTGGTCCTTGCCTGTAGTCTGCTCACAGGCTGTACGGTGGAAACCCAGGAGGAGAAAGTGGACAGCGGCAGCAACCAGTATTATTTATATTATGTAAACAAAGACGAGACCAAGGTGGTAAAAGAACGGTATCAGCTGGAGCAGGAGAGCGCAGAGTTTATGCTGCAGGATTTTACCGGTATTCTGAATGCCCAGGAAGGAAGCGGAGATAATCTGGCGCTTCTGCCTTCTGGAGTACAGCTTGTCACATACCGTTTGAATGAGTCTCTTCTGGAACTGGAATTTAACAGTGATTACAGTAAAATGTCAAGAGCCAGGGAGATTCTGGTGCGCGCCGGAGTAGCGCGGACATTTCTGCAGATTCCGGGCGTTACCGGAATCAAGATCTTTATTGAAAGTGAAGAACTGAAGGATTCCAAAGGACAGGCTGTGGGCGTGATCGACGGCAATACTTTTGTGGAGATGTGGGGGTCAGATAAGGATGCTTACCGCTATGACACCTTTACCCTGTATTTTACAGATAAGACAGGGGAGCATCTGGTGGCAGAGCAGCGAAATGTGTACTACAAGCGCATTCTTCCCCGTGAGCGCGTCATCCTGGAGCAGCTTGCCAAGGGACCGATGGTGAAGGGACACTATCCGACCATTCCACAGGAAACAGAGATTCTGGGCGTAGAAGTATCTGACGATGTTTGCTACGTGGATTTCAGTTCTGCCTTTTCTGATTCAGGGATTGATATTCCTGTAAATACTATGATCTATTCTGTGGTAAATTCTCTTCTGGATACTGCATCTGCAGATAAGGTGCAGATTTCTGTTGAAGGAGATACGGAAGCCACACTTAGTGACGGAACATCTTTATATAGTCTTTTTAGCAAAAACACAGATTTGGTCCTTAAAGAGGATCAAAGTGAGTGAAAGCCAGGAAAGGAGCGTGTTTGATGACGCGAAGACCGCTATGTATGCTGTGTCTGATCCTGATGCTTTCCATGTGTGCTACAGACTGGGCGGGGATTCCTCTTATACGGGGGAATCCTCTTCCGGAAAATGCGGCTTCCTGGATCGAGGAGCATCCCCAGGCAACCCTATGTGGAGAAGTGATACAGACCACAGAAAATGAATTTTCACAATCTGTTTATCTAAGCAATGCCTATCTGATTTATCAATCACAAAAATTATCCATTGAAAATGTAAAAGTGTTTTTAAAACAAAGAGAAGAAGTTCCAGCCGGGACTGTTATTTTGGTATCCGGAAAGCTGAAAAGAGTGGAAGAAAAGCGAAATCCAGGGGAATTCGACAGCCAGCAGTATTATGCCAGCCAGCATATTTATTATTTGCTAAACAATGCCGAAATAATAGAAAAATCAGAAAATTATTCGGCATACAGGCAGGGAATAAGTCAGCTTCGGGAGTACCTGGCAGGAGTCCTTGGGAAAATTGCTGGAAAAGAAGCCGGTATTTTTCAGGCAATCGTGCTTGGGGATAAAACCAGTCTGGACAAAGAAGTGAAGCTTCGCTATCAGATGGCTGGCATTGTGCATATTCTTGCCATTTCCGGACTGCACATCAGTGTGATCGGAACCGGGCTGTATCAGCTTCTTATGAAAACCGGGCTGGGAATCTGGGGGTCTGGTTTCCTGGCACTGCTTTTTATGCTGCAGTATGGCGTGATGACTGGGGGAAGTGTATCTACTATGCGTGCGGTCTGTATGTTTCTCATCTCAACAGGGGCAAAAATAACAGGCCGTATTTATGATCTTCCTACAGCACTAGCTGTTTCCGCAATGATGATTCTGGGAGAATCTGGGGCTTATTTGTACAACAGCGGATTTCTTTTATCCTTTAGTGCAGTGGCAGGAGCTGGAATTGTGGTTCCTGCGTTTACCAGGACTCTGGAAAAAGGAAAGGAGGGCAGAACCGGGAAGTTATGTACGGCGCTGGCTGCATCTGCCGCCATACAGCTGACTATGCTGCCTGTTTCCCTGTACTTCTTTGGAGAAATTTCTCTTATTGGAATTTTTCTTAATCTGATCGTACTTCCCACTGTTGGAGTGGTACTGGGAAGCGGTGTGCTGGGAATGACTCTTGGCTGTGTAAATTTGAAGATTGGAAGCCTGATGATTTTTCCGGGAAAGATTCTGGCAGTGTTTTACGAGAAATTGTGTATGCTGGCTGGAAATCTGCCCTTTGGAACATGGATCGCCGGACAGCCGGAAATCTGGCAGATCGTTGCTTACTATGCGGTTCTTGCCAGTGCGGTATTGCTGCTTACGTATAGAAAGAAAAAAAGCAGTACATCAGATAAGGAAAAGGACAAGGTGCAGGAGAAAAATATAGCTGGAAATTTGAGAGTGCGTAAATATCTGTCACTGTTTCTGATCTGTACCGCATTGTTTCTGATCTCCTGGAGAAAAACGGAGTCGTTTTCCATCACCTGTCTGGATGTGGGGCAGGGAGATGGAATTGTGGTGAGAACGCCAGAGGGCAACTGTTTCCTTGTAGATGGCGGAAGCACAAACAAATCCGGAACCGGGCAGTATCAGATTCTCCCTTATCTGAAAAATCAGGGGATTTCCAGAGTAGACGGAATTCTGGTATCACACACAGATAAGGATCACATCAGCGGAGTAGAAGAAATTCTGGAACTGACAGCGCAAAAACTGAATTCTGTTGAAATTGGCTGCCTTTATCTGCCCAATTGGAAAACGCCGCCAGAAGAATGGGAAAAGCTGTCACAGCTTGCGAAGGAAGCGGGAATTTCAGTAAAACAAGTCAAAGAAGGTGACTGTCTGAAAGCCGGAAAACTGGAAATGCAGATAGTCGCCCCTTTGGAAAATGCATCTGGAATAAATGTAAATGAGGATGGAATGGTACTGCAGGTAAAGTATGGAGAGTTTACCGGATTACTGACTGGTGATATGGGAGAAGAGACGGAACAGAAACTTCTGGAAATGGGGGACCTTGAGGATGTGGATTTTCTGAAGGTAGGACATCATGGCTCCCATTATTCTACCAGCCAGCAATTTCTTGACAAAATTAAGCCAGAGTATGCCATTATTTCCTGTTCTTCTACCAATACCTACGGTCATCCTGCCCCGGAAATTGTGGAAAGGCTGGAAAAAGCCGGCTGCAAGGTGGGATTTACCATGAAAAGCGGTGCAGTGACGGTTTCCTGGCAGAAGGGGAAAATTCGGCTGAAAGGATATCTGGGAAATTATATTTAATTATGCTTTAATAAAAAGAAATTTTGTGGTATGGTTTAATGGAACGTCAGGCATAGCCAGGGACTGTGCTGACAGAAAAATCCCGGAATGACAGGAGCGTATATTTTGAAGAATATCCAGGAAGACATTAAATCAGGAAATTTTAAAAGTGCATATTTGCTGTGCGGCGAGGAAGCATATCTGAAGGTGCAGTATAAAAATAAACTGCTGAAAGCGTTGAATCCAGATGACGATACCATGAATTTCAACCATTACGAAGGCCGGAACATCGATGTGAAGGAGCTGATCGACCTTTGTGAGACCATGCCTTTTTTTGCTGACCGCAGAGTGGTTCTGCTGGAAGATACCGGATTTTTCAAAAACAAATGTGATGAACTGGCAGATTATATGAAAGAGCTTCCAGACTATCTCTGCCTTGTTTTTGTGGAAGATGAAGTAGATAAGCGAAGCAAAATGTACAAGGCTGTAAAATCCTGCGGCAGGATCGGGGAATTTGCCCGTCAGGATGAGAAAACACTGATGCAGTGGGCAGCTGGCATTTTGAAAAGAGAGGGGAAAAATATTACCCAGCGCGACATGGAACTTCTTCTGACTATGACAGGAATTGATATGGGAAACCTGAGAATGGAGCTGGAGAAGCTGATCACTTACACCGGAGACCGGAATGTAGTCACAAGGGCAGACATCCAAGAGGTCTGCACCACTCAGACCCAGAATAAGATTTTTGACATGGTACGTGCTGTTACGGAGAAAAACCAGAAGCGTGCCTTAGATCTGTATTATGATCTTCTGACATTGAAAGAGCCGCCTATGCGAATCCTGTTTCTTCTGGCAAAGCAGTTTCGGCAGCTTTTGCTGGTGAAAGAATATACAGAGGAAGGCGTGGCACAGCCGGAGATGGCGTCCAGGCTTGGAGTGCCTTCTTTTGTAGTGCGAAATATTGCTTCCTGCGCAAGATCCTACCGGATCAGTGAACTGCGCCAGGCAGTGACAGATTTTGTGGACGCGGAAGAAGCGGTGAAAACAGGAAGGCTCCAGGATGTACTTAGCGTGGAACTGCTGATTGTAAAATACAGTTCTGCGAGAAGGTAAAGTGAGATAGAAAATTTGGAAAAGCATAGAAAAAAGGCAGTCGATGACGGTTCGACTGCCTTAATTTTCACTTATAAGCTTATAACTAAAAATTCAGATATCTATTAGCCAATGCTGTTAACGGCTTTGGATAAACGGGAAACTTTTCTAGCGCAGTTGTTTTTGTGATAAACACCTTTGGAAGTTGCTTTGCTGATTGTAGAGATAGCCTCTTTTAATGCAACCTCTGCTGCTGCCTTATCGTTGTTAGCTACTGCCTCGTCAACCTTTCTCATGGAAGTCTTAACAGCAGAACGGATGGATTTGTTTCTCGCAGCTTTTGTTCTGTTAACTAAAATTCTCTTTTTTGCAGATTTGATGTTAGCCAATTCGTACACCTCCAATTCATGTGTAAATGTAAAATGTGCGTTGCACAGGAACAGACACGGGCGTTCCTATGAACATGCTTATATAGTTTATAATAATTGCGGAAGATTGTCAATACATATTTTAACAAAAAGTGGAGAGATTATATAGAAACGAAAGAAATAAATTGCTGGATGAAAAACGAAAACAGAACTACCGGAGGAAAGGAATATGCTGGGGAGCTACAAAATCAGGACAGATCTTGCAGTAGAGGCAAGAGAGCGCTTTACAGAAGAAAATGTGGAGGTGCGTGGTGTTGAGGTGCGGGAAGAATATAATGAAGAAAAGGAAATCAGAACAACGGTTGTAAAGATTACCACAGAAAATGGCGCCCGTTCCATGGGAAGGCCTCAGGGCACTTACATCACGATCGAGTCAGAAGGACTTTCTGCGCCGGATGAAGATTATCACAGAGAGGTATCGGAGGAGCTGTCCAGGCATCTGCGCCAGCTGATCGGACTGGAGAAAGAGAAATCTGTGCTGGTTGTAGGGCTTGGAAACCAGGCGATTACAGCGGACTCTCTGGGGCCTGAGGTTGTGGGAAATTTGCGCATGACCCGCCATCTTATACGGGAATATGGCCTGAAGAGTACCAGCGAGGAAGCACTTCACGCAATCAGTGGTATCGTTCCCGGTGTGATGGCCCAGACGGGAATGGAAACTTCTGAAATTATAGAAGGCGTAGTAGAAATCACAAAGCCGGATGTGGTGATCGCGGTGGATGCTCTGGCGGCGAGAAGTACCAGAAGGCTGAACCGGACTATTCAGATCACAGATACAGGAATTACGCCAGGGTCTGGTGTGGGAAATCACAGAAATGGCCTTACAGAAGAAAATTTGAAAGTAAAGGTGATTGGAATCGGAGTGCCCACTGTGGTGGATGCAGCAACCATTGTCCACGATTCCATGTCCCATCTTCTAGATGCATTGGAGGAGTCGGAGCAGAAGGAATTTCTGGAGGAAATGATTTCCCCTCACCTGCATGGCATGTTTGTGACGCCAAAGGACGTGGACGAGACCATTAAATATTTAAGCTATACCATTTCAGAAGGGCTGAATATGACTTTTGAGCCGGGAGATTGATCGGTGCATAAAAATAAGAAATGTGGAAAAGGAAAAGGAAAAGAAAAAAAGAAACATACGGGGGAAAACACCGTCATAGGATAACCTTAAAGAGGTGATTCCGTGACAAGAGTCCAGAAGGTATTCTGCGTTTTTCTTTGCCTGTGTTTTCTGGTGGTTCTGGCAGTAATGCCAGAGCCTTTTTCCCTGTGGAAAATCATAGAAAACGTGTACAGGCAGTTCCCCCTTTATTATTTTATTGAGGAAAAAACACAGGAAACCTGGCTGGAGACGGACAAGCAGACCCTGGCGCAGATTGCCAGGGAGAATGGAAAATACCTGGGGCAGCAGATGCAGAGCAAGAATAAAACAGAAGAGGATAATATAGAAGAAAAAAAGGAGGAAGAGTTAAAAACAAATCTAAAGACGGACACAAATTCCAAAGCCCTCACCGAAACCGAGACAACCGCAGCTGCGCAGCAGGCGGCCGTCCTGCCCCACCCGCTTCTGGATCTTTCCCCGGACAGGCTTGCAGACTATGATTTTCTCCTGAATAATTTCTATATTGTAGACGAAAATACAGACGCATCCGCCGCCAACCTAAACGCTGCTCAGTTTCTGGCGGAAGATTTTTCCCTGAGTCACGGCCCTCTTGAGCCCCAGATTCTGATTTATCACAGCCATTCCCAAGAGACCTTTGCAGATTCCAGGGAAGGGGAGGAAAGCGACACCATTGTTGGCGTGGGCGATTATCTTACCAGCCTTCTCACAGAAAAATACGGCTACCAGGTCATGCACATAAAAGAAGCTTTTGACATGATGAGCGGGGAACTGGACAGAAACAAGGCCTACGATTACGCCTGTGATTATGTGGAAAAAGTGCTTGAGGAAAATCCTTCCGTGGAGGTAGTGATTGATCTTCACAGGGACGGCGTAGACGAGGACCGAAGGCTTGTCACGGAAATCAACGGGAAAACCACAGCCCAGATTCTATTTTACAATGGCCTGAGCTACACCAATACCCAGGGCCAGGTGGATTATCTGCCCAATCCTTACATACCCGACAATCTTGCTTTTTCTTTTCAGCTGGAATACCAGGCGGCTCTGTACTACCCTGATTTTTACCGGGGAATTTACCTGGCTGGACTGCGCTATAACCTTCATCTTCGGAAGCGGTCCCTCCTTCTGGAAGCTGGTGCTCAGACCAATACGGTGCAGGAGGTGAAAAATGCCATGGAGCCTTTTGCAGATATCCTGAACAGAGTATTAAAAGGAAGTGACAAACAGAATTAATCTGTGCTATAATCTCTTGATAGGATAAAAGAGTATAGCATAACCAGAGGAGGAATGTCTGGAATGACAGACCAGAGTAAAATTCGAAATTTTTGTATTATTGCACATATTGATCATGGTAAATCCACACTGGCAGACAGAATTATAGAGATGACAGGTCTTCTTACAGAGAGAGAAATGCAGTCCCAGGTTCTGGATAATATGGAGCTGGAGCGTGAGCGCGGAATCACCATCAAATCCCAGGCGGTCCGCACGGTTTATCATGGAAAAGACGGACAGGAGTATATTTTCAACCTGATCGATACCCCAGGCCATGTAGACTTTAACTATGAGGTTTCCCGAAGCCTGGCGGCATGTGACGGTGCGATTCTTGTTGTAGATGCTGCCCAGGGTATTGAGGCCCAGACACTGGCCAACGTATACATGGCATTGGATCATGACCTTGAGGTCATTCCGGTAATCAATAAGGTAGACCTTCCAAGTGCAGAGCCGGAGCGTGTGATTAACGAGATCGAGGATGTGATCGGCCTGGAGGCACAGGACGCCCCTCAGATCTCTGCGAAAACAGGACTGAATGTAGATCAGGTGCTGGAGCAGGTTGTTGCCAAGATTCCTGCACCAGTGGGAGATGTGAATGCACCGCTGAAGGCGCTGATTTTTGATTCCATTTATGATTCTTATAAGGGAGCCATTGTTTTCTGCCGTATGGTAGATGGAAAGGTTCGCAAAGGCACTACCATCCGCATGATGGCTACCGGATTTGTGGCAGAGGTTGTGGAAGTTGGATATTTCGGAGCCGGACAGTTTATTCCATGTGAGGAACTGACCGCTGGAATGGTTGGATATATTACGGCCAGCATTAAGAATGTAAGAGATACCCGTGTAGGTGATACCATTACCGATAACAATCGCCCATGCGAGGAAGCTTTGCCAGGATACAAGAAGGTAAATCCTATGGTTTACTGCGGCCTTTACCCGGCAGATGGTTCCAAGTACGGGGATCTTCGGGATGCACTGGAGAAGCTGCAGCTCAACGATGCTTCCCTTTTCTATGAGCCGGAGACATCTGTAGCCCTTGGATTTGGTTTCCGCTGCGGATTCCTTGGACTTCTCCATCTGGAGATCATCCAGGAGCGTCTGGAGCGAGAGTATGACCTGGATCTTGTCACCACAGCGCCCAGCGTTATTTACAAGGTTCACAAAACAAACGGAGAAGTCATTGACCTGACCAATCCTACCAATCTTCCGGATCCTTCTGAAATCGAGTATATGGAAGAGCCAATTGTCAATGCAGAGATCATGGTTACCACAGAGTTTATCGGTGCGATCATGGATCTTTGCCAGGAACGCCGCGGACAGTACCTTGGCATGGAATATATGGAAGAAACCCGTGCCCTTCTGAAATACAAGCTTCCGCTTAATGAGATCATTTACGATTTCTTTGATGCCCTGAAGTCCCGCTCCAGAGGATATGCGTCCCTGGATTATGAGCTTTGCGGCTATGAGAGAAGTGAGCTTGTGAAGCTGGATATTCTTGTAAATAAGGAAGAAGTGGATGCCCTTTCCTTTATTGTCCATGCAGATACTTCCTATGAAAGAGGCCGTAAGATGTGCGAGAAGCTGAAGGATGAGATTCCCCGCCAGCTGTTCGAGATTCCGATCCAGGCAGCTGTTGGAAGCAAGATCATTGCCAGAGAGACCGTTAAGGCCATGCGCAAGGATGTTCTTGCAAAATGCTATGGCGGTGATATTTCCCGTAAGAAGAAGCTTCTGGAGAAACAGAAGGAAGGCAAGAAGAGAATGCGTCAGGTGGGAAATGTAGAGATTCCACAGAAAGCATTTATGAGTGTACTGAAGCTGGATGAGAATTAAGGCGGAGGAAGCAGATGAAAGTAAAATTACATGTTCTGATCAGAAGAATCAAAAGAAGTTTCAGAAATGACCGGGAACAGTGGATCAAAGGAGGAATCCTTGCAGCTATCCTTCTGGTGATCGTGATTTTTGCAGGAAGCTGTGCATGCGGCAAAAAGAAGGTGAAGGAGCCGGATGCAGCGTCCCAGGGAGTAATGAAGATCACCCCGATTCCAAGCCCTACTCCTACTGTGGCACCTCGTCAGGTAAATAAGGACGCAGTTGCACAGAGCGGCAGTGTGACTATGGTGAATGAATATCTGGTGCAGAAGGAAGAGCAGAGCGCTTCCGGAACCAGCACCTCAGATCAGCAGAAGGCTTCTTCTGAGAGTGTAGCTGATGGCGGGGAGGACACATCTTCCCAGGATACCAGTGCGGATACAGTGGAAGATTCTTCAGAGAACGAATAAGAAAATGACGCGTTTTTTCTATAAAAATGCAGACTCATTTTCAGGAGGAAAATCAGGATGGGAAAAAAGAAGGACAGTCTGGAACTGTATTTTCATATCCCGTTTTGCATAAAGAAATGTGATTATTGTGACTTCCTGTCAGGTCCTGCTACCAGGGCCGGGCAGGAAGCTTATATTTATGCACTTTTACGGGAAATGAAGGCTGTTTCAGCCATAGAAAAGCGTACGGTGGATACCGTTTTTATCGGCGGAGGGACACCTTCTGTGCCGGAGTGTGGCATTATGGAAAAACTTTTGCAGGGAATTGGGAAAAATTTTCAGCTGGCAGCAGATGCGGAGGTTACTATTGAGGCGAATCCGGGAACTCTGACGCCGGAGAAGCTTGCGCTTTACCGCAGATATGGGATTAATCGGATCAGCATTGGCCTGCAGTCTCCCGAAAACCAGGAACTGCGCGCACTTGGCAGGATCCATAATTATCAACAGTTTCTGGAAAGCTATCACATGGCACGGGAGGCGGGTTTTTCTAATATTAATATAGATCTGATGTTTGCAATCCCGGGACAGAGCTATGAAGGCTGGATCCAGAATCTTCGCACAGTGGCCAAGCTTGGCCCGGAGCATATTTCCGCGTACAGCCTGATCATTGAGGAGGGAACACCTTTTTCCGCAAGAAAGCTGGATCTGCCGGATGAAGATACAGAATACCGGATGTACGAGGATGTGGCAGCGGTTCTTGGCAAATATGGGTACTATCAGTATGAGATTTCCAATTATGCAAAAAAAGACAGAAACTGCAGGCATAACGAAGGGTACTGGCAGCGAAAGGACTATCTGGGCTTGGGACTTGGAGCCGCATCTTTGGTTGGCAGGGAGCGGTTTACCAATACATCTGATATGTCAGAATACCTGGAAAACAGCGGAAATCTGGAAAAAATACGAACAGACAGAGAGACTCTTACCAGGGAAGATGAGATGGGCGAGTTCATGTTTCTTGGACTTCGCATGACAAAAGGCGTATCAAAAAAAGATTTTCAGGAATATTTCGGAACTTCCATAGAGAAGATATATGGAGAAGTGTTGGAGAAATATAAAAAACAGGGACTGCTTCTGGAGGAGGACGGAAGAATCTGTTTATCCAGAGCTGGGATTCATGTAAGCAATGCAGTTATGGCGGATTTTCTCCTTTGAAAAAGAGATAAGAACCACTTGACGAACACATGTTCACATGATATCCTTGAGGAAATGATGCAAACTCAATAAGAAGCCGGAAGAAGTTTCGGAATTATGTGAAATACAAGGTGATGATAGCCGCAGCTGGCGGTTTGGAAATGGAGGAACAGATGGCAGCAGAGAATAAGAAACAGTTTATCAGAATCAGAGGAGCTAATGAGAACAATCTGAAGAATCTCAGCGTGGATATTCCAAGGGATAAGTTTGTGGTTCTTACCGGCCTGAGCGGTTCCGGCAAGTCTTCCCTTGCCTTTGATACTATATATGCAGAGGGGCAGAGACGTTATATGGAATCTTTGTCCTCCTATGCCAGACAGTTCCTGGGTCAGATGGAGAAGCCAGATGTGGAGAGCATTGAGGGGCTTCCTCCTGCGATTTCCATTGATCAGAAGTCCACGAACCGCAACCCAAGGTCTACAGTGGGAACTGTGACAGAGATTTATGACTATTTCCGTCTTTTATATGCCCGCGTGGGAATTCCACACTGCCCGAAGTGCGGGAAGGTAATTGCCAAGCAGACGGTAGACCAGATGGTGGATCAGATTATGGAGCTGCCGGAGCGCACCAAGATCCAGCTTCTTGCCCCGGTAGTCCGCGGACGCAAGGGAACCCATGCCAAGCTTCTGGATCAGGCTAGACGCAGCGGCTATGTAAGGGCAGAGATTGATGGGAATGTGTATGAGCTTTCCGAGGAGATCACTCTGGATAAGAATATTAAGCACAACATTGCCATTATTGTAGACCGTCTGATTGTGAAGCCGGGAATCGAGAAGCGACTTACCGATTCTCTTGAGACCGTGCTGAATCTGGCAGATGGACTGGCAGTTGTGGATACCATGGATGGGAATTATATGAATTTCAGCCAGAGCTTTTCCTGCCCGGACTGCGGAATCAGCATTGATGAAATTGAGCCGAGAAGTTTTTCCTTTAACAATCCTTTTGGTGCATGCCCACAGTGTCTGGGACTTGGATATAAGATGGAATTTGATCCGGATCTGATGATTCCAGATAAGTCCCTGAGTATTGCACAGGGAGCTATCACCGTAATGGGATGGCAGTCCTGTACGGATAAGAGCAGCTTTACCAACGCAATTCTGAATGCACTGTGCCGGGAGTATGGATTTGATCTGGATACGCCATTTCAGGACTATCCTAAAAAGATACAGGATATTCTTCTGTACGGTACAGGCGGACATTCTGTGAAGGTTTATTATAAGGGCCAGCGTGGAGAGGGCGTTTATGATGTGGCCTTTCCAGGCCTGATCCGCAATGTGGAGCAGCGCTACAAGGAGACTGGTTCTGAATCCATGAAGCAGGAGTATGAGAGCTTTATGCAGATCACTCCATGTACTGCCTGCAAGGGACAGCGACTGAAGAAGGAATCCCTGGCGGTTACTGTTGCGGATAAGAACATTTATGAAGTGACCAATATGTCCATTGATAAGCTGAAGGTGTTTTTGCAGAAGATGGAGCTGTCACCTCAGCAGCTGCTGATCGGCAAACAGATTTTGAAGGAAATCCGGGCGAGAGTGGGATTCCTGGCAGATGTAGGACTGGAATATCTTTCCCTGGCACGGGCGACAGGAACCTTGTCAGGCGGTGAGGCTCAGAGAATCCGTCTGGCAACCCAGATTGGTTCCGGACTGGTGGGCGTTGCTTATATTCTGGACGAGCCAAGCATCGGACTGCATCAGAGAGACAATGACAAGCTTCTGGGAGCGCTGATGCATCTGCGTGATCTGGGCAACAGCCTGATCGTGGTGGAGCATGATGAAGATACCATGCGTGCAGCAGACTGTATTGTGGATATTGGACCGGGAGCTGGTGAGCACGGCGGACAGCTGGTAGGAATGGGAACTGCCGAGGAGCTGATGAAGAATCCGGACTCCATTACAGGTGCTTATCTCAGCGGCAGGCTGAAAATCCCGGTACCGGAAGTGCGTAAGGAACCCACTGGATTTCTTACCATCAAGGGTGCAGCAGAGAATAACCTGAAGCATATTGATGTAGATATTCCGTTGGGAATCATGACCTGCATTACAGGTGTTTCCGGTTCCGGCAAGAGTTCTTTGATTAATGAAATCCTCTATAAGCATCTGGCAAAAGAACTGAATAGAGCCAGAGTAATACCGGGCAAGCATGATGCTATTCTGGGAATTGATCAGCTGGACAAGGTAATTGCCATTGACCAGTCTCCTATCGGACGTACGCCCAGATCCAATCCTGCCACCTACACAGGAGTCTTTGATCAGATCCGTGACCTGTTTGCTGCCACTGCTGATGCCAAGGCCAAGGGCTATAAGAAAGGCCGCTTCAGCTTTAATGTGAAGGGCGGCAGATGTGAGGCCTGCAGCGGTGATGGAATCATCAAGATTGAGATGCACTTCCTGCCGGACGTATACGTACCCTGCGAGGTGTGCAAGGGCAAGCGGTACAACCGTGAGACGCTGGAGGTGAAATATAAGGACAAGAGCATTTATGATGTGCTGAACATGACAGTGGAGGAGGCCATGACCTTCTTTGAGAATGTTCCGTCCATCAGAAGAAAGATTGAGACACTGTATGATGTGGGACTTTCTTATATCCGTCTGGGACAGCCATCTACTACTCTGTCAGGAGGGGAGGCACAGCGTATTAAGCTGGCGACTGAGTTGAGCAGGCGCAGTACAGGTAAAACCATTTATATTCTGGATGAGCCGACTACCGGACTTCACTTTGCAGATGTGCAGAAGCTGGTGGAGATTCTCCGCAGACTGTCAGATGGCGGTAATACTGTAGTTGTGATTGAGCATAACCTGGATGTCATTAAGACGGCAGATTACATTATTGATATCGGTCCGGAAGGCGGTGACGGCGGCGGAACCGTTGTTGCCAAGGGTACTCCTGAGGAGGTTGCGAAGAACCCGGCATCCCATACTGGACGCTATGTAGCAAAATATCTCAAATAATCCTCTTTCCAATTGGGACATTTTTGTTTATAATGGTACGAAGAAAGATATCAGAATGAATTGTTGTCAATGGAGTAAAGAAAGGGGAATTCAATGCCTGCCAGTGATATTGGAATTGACCTGGGAACCAGGAACAGTCAGGTATATTCCACTGGACGGGGACTGGTACTCAGCGAGCCGTCCGTAGTGGTTTATGATAAAAATACAGAGAAAATAAAAGCAATCGGCGAAGAAGCCAGACAGATGAGCGGCCATTTATCTTCCAACTTGGAAGTGATTCGTCCCATCCGCCAGGGTGTGATCGTGGATTACACCGTTATGGAGAAAATGCTGAAATACTTTATTTCCAGGGCTATGGGAAGACATGCTTTCCGCAAGCCCAGAATCAGCATCTGCATCCCCAGCGGAACTACAGAAATCGAGAAGAAGGCGGTGGAGGAAGCAACCTATCAGGCTGGAGCAAGGGAGGTATTCCTTGTGGAAGAGCCCATTGCAGCTGCCATCGGTGCCGGAGTGGATGTGACCAAGCCATTTGGAAATCTCATTGTGGATATTGGAGGCGGAACTACGGATGTGGCGGTAATCTCCATGGCAGGACTGGTTGTATCTGCATCTGTGAAGGTTGCCGGGGATAATTTTGACCAGGCAATCATGAGCTATGTGAGAAAGAATCACAGCCTTTATATCGGCGAGGATGCTGCCGAGAACATCAAGATAAAAATCGGAACCGCAAGCCAGGAGGCTTCACCGCGGACACTGGAAGTAAAGGGAAGAAACGTGATCACAGGACTTCCCAAGGTGGTCACTTTAACTTCCGAGGAAATCCGCATTGCCTTGAAGGACGCTACCAATCAGATCGTAGAGACGGTACATGGAGTTCTGGAGAAAACGCCTCCGGAGCTGGCTGCAGATATTGTAGACCGGGGAATTGTGCTGACCGGAGGCGGAGCGATGCTTCACGGAATGGATACTCTGATTGAGCAGAAGACTGGAGTAAGCACACTTACCGTGCAGGATGCCATGTCCGCTGTTGTGGTGGGAACCGGCAAATATGCCGAAGTACTTACCAGAATGGAAGAGTAATGGCAGGGACTGTATTTGCGGAGATTATAATGGATTATTCAGGAGAAGGGTACTGCTTATGCAGTACCCTTTGTGAACAGGAGGGATTCTGTCTGATGGGAATACCAGAAGGGATGACTTTTGGATATGTACTGGCAGCAGGAGAATAAGGGATGAGTGAGAAAATTACAGGATATATTGATCATGTGGTATTCCGAAATGAAGAAAACGGCTACACAGTTATGGTACTTAAAACCTCAGATTCCGAGGAAGAAGTCACCTGCGTGGGAACCTTTCCGGATATTACCCAGGGGGTAACCATTGAAGCAGAGGGACAGTTTTCCCAGCATCATGTGTACGGCAGGCAGTTTGTGATCCATTCCTATGCGGAGAAAGCACCGGAGGATACCCAGGCAATGGAGCGTTATCTTGGTTCCGGAGCGATTAAGGGAGTGGGAGTTGCACTGGCTGCGAGAATCGTCCGGTATTTCGGCGAGGACACCCTGCGAATCGTGGAAGAAGAGCCGGAAAGACTGGCAGAGGTGAAGGGGATCAGTGAAAAGAAGGCCAGGGAAATCGCTGCTCAGGTTACCGAGAAGGCGGATATGCGAAAAGCGATGATGTTCCTGCAGAAATATGGGATTTCCCTGAATCTTGGAGCCAAGATCTATCAGAAATATGGCCAGTCCGTGTATGGAGTCCTTCAGGAAAATCCATATCGTCTTGCTGATGATATTTCCGGTGTAGGCTTCAAAATAGCAGATGCCATTGCATCCCGTATTGGGATTCACGCAGATTCAGATTACAGGATCCGCAGCGGCATGATGTATACTCTTATCCAGGCTTCCGGGGAAGGCCATGTCTATCTTCCCAAGGAAGAGCTGTTCGCAAGGGCATCCCAGCTGCTGCGTGTAGATGTTTCTTATATGGAGAAGCATCTCATGGATATGGCTCTTGACAGGAAGCTGGTACTGAAGGAGAAAGACGGCATCGTGCTTGTTTATCCAAGTCAGTATTATCATTTGGAGCTGAATACTGCCAGAATGCTGACGGAGCTGAATATCCGTTATCCTCAGGATGAACAGATGATGGAGAGACGGATCGCTCAGATTGAGAAAGAAACAGGTACCGTGCTTGAAGAAATGCAGAAGAAAGCTGTGATAGAAGCTGCGGGAAACGGACTGTTTGTGCTCACAGGAGGACCTGGTACCGGTAAAACAACCACCATCAATGCCATTATCCGTTTTTTTGAAGGAGAAGGGGCGACGCTTCGGCTGGCAGCGCCAACGGGACGTGCGGCGAAGCGCATGACAGAGGCTACTGGATATGAGGCGCAGACCATACACCGCCTGCTTGAGCTGAATGGAGTTCCTGATGATGACAACCGGGAGTCCCAGGGCATTCATTTTGACAGAAATGCGGAGAATCCGTTAGATACGGATGTGATCATCATTGATGAGATGTCTATGGTGGATATTTTTCTCATGCATTCCCTGCTTCTTGCTGTGACAGCCGGAACCAGGATCATACTGGTAGGCGATGAGAACCAGCTGCCAAGCGTGGGACCTGGAAATGTGCTGCGCGATATCATACAAAGCGGAGTTTTTCCAGTGGTAGAGCTGAAGAAGATTTTCCGACAGGCTTCTCACAGTGATATTGTGGTGAACGCCCACAAAATCCACAATGGACAGCAGATTTCTCTGGATAATAAAAGCCGGGATTTTTTCTTTTTAAAGAGATACGATGCGGACATTATTATCCGGGTGGTTATCGCACTGATTCAGGAGAAGCTTCCGCGATATGTGGATGCAAAGCCTTTTGAAATCCAGGTTCTGACGCCTATGAGAAAGGGACTTCTTGGAGTGGAAAGGCTGAACCAGATTTTGCAGATGTATCTGAATCCGGCTGGCCCTGACAAAAAAGAAAAAGAGATCGGCGAACGGCTTTTCCGGGAAGGGGATAAGGTCATGCAGATCCGGAACAACTATCAGATGGAATGGGAAGTCCGTGGAAAATACGGAATTCCGGTAGAGGAAGGCGTAGGCGTGTTCAATGGAGATACAGGAATTCTGAAGGAAATTAATGAATTTGCAGAGACTGCCACTGTGGAGTTCGAGGATGGCCGTTTCGCAGATTATTCCTTTAAACAGCTGGAAGAACTGGAGCTTGCATATGCCATAACCATACATAAATCCCAGGGGTCGGAGTACCCGGCAGTAATCCTGCCCCTTCTTTCCGGCCCGAAGATGCTGATGAACCGCAACCTTCTGTATACAGGAGTGACGCGGGCAAGGAAATGCGTAACTGTAGTTGGAAGTGAGGAAACCTTTGGGGAGATGATCCGCAATGAGAAGCAGCAAAAACGTTACAGCTCTCTTGGAACAAGGATACGGGAGCTTTCTGAACCTGCTGTATCCCAGACGGTGTCCCCTGTGTCACAGGATTCTTAAGGACAGCCATGCACTGATCTGTCCGGAGTGTGCAGGAGACCTGAGACCCATCCAGGGAGCAAGATGCTACAAATGCGGAAAACCGGTGAGTGAAGAGGAAGAATACTGCAGGGACTGCAAGGCCGCCCCGGGTGCTTTTGACCAGGGAAGAGGTATTTTTCTGTATGATGACCGGATGAAATACTCGATTATGAAATATAAATACTTTGGCTGCCGGGAATACAGCCGCTTTTACGGAAGAGCACTGTATCTTTATGGGAGGGATCAGCTGGCTTTGTGGAAGCCGGATGTGATCGTTCCAGTTCCGCTTCACTGGAGGAAGCTGCGCAAAAGAGGGTTTAACCAGGCAGAACTGCTTGCAGAGGAGCTGGCCAAAAGTGCGGGAATTCCGGTGGATGTTTCGCTTCTGAAGAAGAGCAGGGCGACCAGGTCCCAGAAGAAGCTGGATGCGGCAGGACGCAAGAAGAATCTGAAGAAAGCTTTCCAGGTTGTGGGAAATCCATCGGGAATGCGTATTTTGCTGATTGATGATGTGTATACTACTGGAAGTACCATGGATGTGCTTGCACATGCTCTTCTGGAAAAGGGTGCATCCCATGTATTTTTCCTGACGGTATGTATTGGAAGCAACAGGTAAAAAAACACTTTTCATGCCATGGGATATATGATACAATCATCCTGTATGAGTATAGCTTTTCAGCTTTAAAAGAAATGCATAAGGAGCCATTTATGATAAATGAAGAAAAAGTAAAGATAATGGACCGGCTTGCTTTATATGAGAAACAGGAAGGCAGGAAATATCTTCCGGTGAGCAAGTATTACAGGAGTGATTATATCGGTCTGGCACTGATTAAGAATTTTTTCCTTGTTACAATTGGATATGGACTGATACTTGCACTGATCGCAGCATATAATCTGGAATATCTTCTGGATAATGTTCACAAGATGGATCTGGTTTCTCTTGGTGTGGTGGTCCTGGCTGGATATGTGGGGACACTGGTTGTGTATACACTGCTTACCTATATTCAGTATACCGTGAAATATCACAGAGCCAAGAAAAGCGTGAAGGAGTATTATTCTCAGCTGACTAGGCTGGAGAAGATTTACAACCGTGAAGAAAAGAAATTCGCAGGACGTGAAATGTCAGGAGGATATAGAAAATGACAGCATTACTTGAATTAAAGCAGAAAATAAAAGGAATATACGGGCAGTATGAAATGTATATCCTGCCTGTACTGAAATTTGTGCTTGCGCTGGTATATTTTTTATGGGTCAATTCCAATATGGGGTATATGTCCCAGCTGAATAACGTATTTGTCATTCTGATCCTGGCACTGATCTGTTCTATCCTGCCGTCTTCCGCTATGATGTATATTGGTTTTATACTGATCCTTGCTCACAGCTATGCGCTTGGAATTGAAGTGGCAGGCTTTATGCTGGTGATTATTCTGCTGATGCTCATTTTCTTTATGAGATTCAGCGGAGAGCAGAATATAACATTTGTGTTTACCCCGCTTTCCTTTGCATTCAGTATTCCGGCACTGCTTCCGATTGGAAGCGGACTGATGGAGAGCAGCCTGTCTGCAATTCCGGCCGGATGCGGTGTGGTAATGTATTATTTTATCCGCTTCTTAAGAGTACAGTCCGCGATTCTGTCGAATCCGGATCTTGATATGACAGACAAACTGCAGATCATGGCAGACGGTCTGGTGCAGAACTGGGGAATGTGGATCGCTGTTGTAGCTTTTGTAGCAGTGACACTGCTGGTGAACCTGATCCGTACCCGTTCTTTTGATCATGCATGGAGGATATCCATTATTACAGGCGGTGTGGCATATGTGTTTATAATGCTGGTTGGAAGTTTTGGAATGAACCTGAATGCAACCGTTGCAATGGTACCGCTGCTTGTGTGTACGGTTTTAGCAGTGCTTCTTGCACTGGTGCTGGAATTCTTCGCATTTGGCGGGGATTACAGCAGAGCTGAGAGGCTGGAATACGAGGATGATGAGTATTTCTACTATGTGAAGGCAGTGCCCAAGGCATCTGTTGCTACCTCAGAAAGAAGCATCAAGAAGATCAATGCAGAGCCGGTAAGAGAAGAGCGCAGGTCAGAAGAGTCCTCTGGCACCTATGCGAATCCGATTTTCCGTCAGGATGAAAGACCGAAGAGAAAGAAAACTGCTGTTCCAGCTGCTGAGAAAAGACCGAGACAGGCCGAGAAACCAGCTGCAAAGGATGTGGATTTTGAGAAAAAGCTTGAGGAATCCCTGAAGGATCTCTAAAAGCAGGATATTAATGAAACAATGAAGACGGCTTCCCCACTGAGCGTGGGGAAGACCTGTACCGGAAAGGAGTACGCTATGCAGGATTTGGCAGTCACATTATCAGGATATTTGTCAAAATTATCCCTGCCCAGTCTGGGAGTTACAGACATACTGGAGATTGCCCTGATTTCCTTTTTTATATATCAGTTTATGGTATGGATAAAATTTACCCGTGCCTATACGCTGCTTAAGGGAATCCTGATCGTGCTCCTTTTTATTTTGTTTGCTTATATCCTGAAGATGAATACGATCCTTTGGATCATTAAGAATCTATCTACCATACTTCTTACCAGCGTAGTTGTTATTTTTCAGCCTGAACTGCGTAAAATGCTGGAGCAATTGGGGCAGAAGAAGATTGTGGCATCTATTTTTCCACTGGATTCCGGGAAGGAAGTACAGGAGCGATTTACGGATAAGACCATCAATGAGCTGGTAAAGGCATGCTTTGATATGGGAGAGGTGCGGACCGGAGCTCTGATCGTAATTGAACAGAATATCCGTCTCAGTGAATATGAGCGTACCGGAATCAATGTGGATGCGGTTCTTACCAGCCAGCTTCTGATAAATATTTTTGAGCATAATACACCGCTTCATGACGGTGCTGTTCTTGTGCGTGGCAATCGTATTGTGGCAGCAACCTGTTATCTGCCTCTGTCCGATAATATGGAACTGAGCAAGCAGCTTGGTACCAGACATAGAGCGGGAGTGGGAATCAGTGAGGTAAGCGATTCCCTTACCATTATCGTCTCTGAGGAGACTGGCCAGGTTTCTGTGGCACAGAATGGGGAACTCAGCAGAGGGCTTACCAGCGCTGAGTTAAGATCTGCTCTGATCAAGGCCCAGAACAAGAAGGTTGTCAATAACAGTAAACTCCGTCATCTGCTGAAAGGGAGAATGAAACATGAAGAACACAAAGCTGACTAGGAATTTCCCTTTGAAAATCATGTCTGTTCTCATCGGATTTCTGATCTGGTTTATTGTGGTAAATGTAGACAATCCGGTGTCCACCAAAAGTATCACCATTGCTGGCGACAAGGTGGAGTTACAGAATACGGCTTATGTGGACAGTGCGAATATGATGTGCATGCAGGATGATGATCCGGACCCCATCCGTGTTACCATTACAGGAGAGAGACGGCTTCTCACCAAGATCACCCAGGCGAATATTACGCTGACGGCAGACCTGCAGCAGGCAGGCAGCCTGGATACAGATCCGGTTATGGTTCCCATTACGGCTTCCTGTCCGGGAATCAGTCCTGACAACATTAAGGTAACACCCCAGTATCTCAGTGTCAGACTGGAGGAGAAGGTAACCCAGGAGTTCCTGGTTAATGTAAATTATGGCTCCAGTCAGCCAGGAAAAGGCTATGAGGTTGGCTCACAGACCGCCAGCCCGGAGAAAGTGAAGATTACAGGACCGAAGTCCTTAATTAATAAAATAGATAAAGTAAATGCAACGGTTGATGTAGATGGCAAGACGAAGGATTTTTCCGAGGAAACAGAGCTGAATATTATTGATAAGAATCAGGACAGCTTTGCAGGAAGAATGTCGTACATCACCATAGATAACACCAAGGTTGTTGTTACCACCAAATTCTGGAAGATACGTACCGGAGTGAATATCGGTGCGAATTTTGTAGGTGTACCGGCAGAAGGATATCAGGTGGAGAGTGTAACTACCGTTCCAGATACGGTAAGTATCGCTGGAACAGATGAAGCATTGGACACTCTGAAGCAGAATGATAATATCCTTTGGATCGGCGGTGCTGACATTGATATCACAGGAGAGACTGCTGATATTGAGAAAAAGGTAAGCCTTAAGGATGCGCTTCCTGATGATGTGAAGCTTACAAGCGGCACCAGCGAGGATGTTTGGGTTAAAGTGAGCATTCTGCCCCTGGACAGCCATTCCTATGGACTGCCGTCCAACCAGGTCAAGGTAAATAATCTGGACGATAACCTTCTGGTAACTTTTGGAACCGACAAGATTGAAATCCGTGTAAAGGCTACTGACAGTAACCTTGACGAATTTGATATTGAGAAAGTAGAAGCATCTGTAGATTTATCAGACATGAGTGTTGGAAGCTATCAGATTCCGGTGACTGTGAAGCTGCCGGAAGGATTTGAACTTCTGGATAATGTAGTGGCGGATGTAACCATATCAGAAATTACAAATGCGGATTCGAATAATGGCTAAGGGAGTGATGTTATTATGGTAAGTGAAAAGGTACAGATCAATAATCCATCCGGACTTCATCTGCGGCCGGCCGGGATTCTCTGTAAAGAGGCAATGAAATATAAATCTCTGATAACATTTGAATATGCAGGAGGAACTGCGAACGCCAAGAGCGTTCTGAGCGTCCTGGGTGCATGTGTGAAATGCGGTGATGAGATTACAATATTTTGTGAAGGAGCTGATGAAACAGAGGCATTGCGCAACCTGGTAATGGTTATAAATAAGGGACTTGGTGAATAAGTTTTACATTTGGGAGGAAGAAAAATGAAAAAGAGAGCAGCCGCAGCAATTTTAGGAATTTTGCTCAGTGTTTCTATGGGACTGGAGGTTCCAGCCGCCGCTTTGGATGGCGGCTTTACATCCGGTTTTACTTCAGAGCAGACTGGGGAAGCACAGCAGCCAGATGCAGTGGAGGCAGAACAGCCAGCAGTATCTGAGCCGGAAACTCCATCAGTTGATGGATCACAGCAGGAGACATCTGACACCGTGCAGACCCCGCAGGAGAATGTCAGTGCAGGTGAAAGCGTTACCGATGGCTTTACATCTGGAAGCACGGAGAACGGAGACAGAACCAGTGCAGAGAATCCTGTACAGGATGTGCAGGGATTTGAGAACACGGATGAGACAGATTCTTTTGAAGTGCAGGAGACACCGGAAGAGGCTGCTGATATGCGGGCCAGTGAATCCAGCACCATTTTTGAATGGAAGGAATGGGAGCAGACATCAGACGGCAGATTCAGGCTCCATAAAAAGAAAGCTGTGAAAGCAGCTGTACAGATTGCTGATGTGCAGTCTTCTGACGTTCCAGCGGAGGCTGGCTCTGCTGATGAACAGACTGCTGACGAGTTTTCTGATAACAGCGAAGCGCAGGACGCAGCAGCTGTGCAGAATAGTGGTGAAGCACAGAATGCTGAACCTGCAGATGCAGCAACAGGCACTGAGGGTACTGACGCAGCAGGCACTGCAGAAGTGACCAGCCTGAAGGACGATTATTACACAATTGCCGATGGCATTGTTGCAATCACTACCAGAAATGAGACCGGAACGAATCATACCGGTTATTATCTGTTTGATGAGAACGGATATCTTGTACTTGGCAAGAAAACTCTGAATGGAACAGAGTGTGCCAGCAAGATCAGCGGTGATTATTATTTCACACCTGCAGACAGCAGCGTTGCCGCCGCATATAAAGAATACGAAGGCAAAGGCGCAGCACTGGTACCTTGGAAGACTACAGTAGGCCAGATGAAGAAGAACTACTGGCTGTGGAATAAAGACACCAAGAATTTCCAGTACTATGGCAACAGCGGCAAGGCTTTGACTGTTGCAGAGCTGGATGAGAATGCCAAGGCACAGAATACATATACCGGATATTTCAAGATCAATGGCGAATATTATTGCCTGGATGAGAATGGAACTCCTCGTACAGGGGATGTGACATTAACTGTCAATGGCGTTTCTGCACAGTATTATTTTGAGCCGGCAGCAAATGACCAGGAAATCCCAGGCAAGATGTTTCATGATTGCTGGAAAATGTTTAAGACTTCAGCAGGAGAGCAGTGGAGATATTATGAGCCAGCCAGAAAGGGCAGTTCCAAAATTGGTCAGCTTCGGCAGCACGGAATTGTACCGACTGGTTTAAGCGGACGCAAAAATCCGAAATATACGTATCTGATTGATAAAGACGGATATTTGATTAAGAGCCAGATGGTGAAAGCGTCCAATCGTAAATATTATATAACGACGAAATCCGGAATCATCTATAAACGAAGAATCATTACATACAATAATACACAATATTATGTAACAGATGACGGTTCTGTTGCCAATTGGAAGAATTGCTGGCATCGTTGTCCGGGAGCTGGAAACCGCTTATATTATTTCGGTTCTACAGCAGGAAATATTGTGAAGAAGACTGGCTGGCAGTCAGTAACCTTATCAAATGGAAGATTTTATGGCTGGTTTTGGTTTAACGCAAACGGAAATCACTGGTCAGATATTTGGGGGAAAGGCGGTTATTTCAGAATAAACGGAACTTTTGCGACTGGTTTCGTTAATGTAAAAGGAAAGAAATACTTCTTCCAGCCTTCAACTCCAACTACCAGAAATGGCCAGCTGGTTAAGAATAAGATGTTTAGCTACCAGAATAAGACCTATTATGCAGATGCCGATGGAGCATTGCTTCGAAACGGCTGGCGCCAGGTGAATGGAAACTGGTATTGCTTCAGAAGCTACAATCTGGTTACCAATGAGTTTGTAAAGCGGGGAAGCAGATACGGTTATGTGGATTCCACCGGTAAATATACAACTGGATGGGTAATCGTAAATGACTCACAGAACCTGGTTCGCTATATTAATCCGGACAAAAAGGGCTATGTGACAAACGAATCCAAATGGATCAACGGCAAGAAATATTACTTTGATAAGAATGGATACAGAATCAACGATCTTACCAATATTTACAAAGGACCTTATACCTTTGAGGTTGACCGTGTAAATGGCGTTATGACTGTATATGCGGATTCTGCACGTACCATTCCAGTCAAGACGATCCGTGTTTCCGTAGGTAATCCATGGACACCTACCCCGAAGGGCAAATATACGCTGACTCCTTACAGCAGATGGCAGGCACTTATGGGACCATCCTGGGGACAGTATGGAACTCATGTAAACGGAGCAGGACAGGGTGGTATTTTCGTTCATTCGGTTGCATGCAGCTATGCGAACAGCTATAATCTTCCGGTAAGTGCTTACAATAAACTTGGAAGCCCGGCTTCTCACGGATGTATCCGTACCTGTGTAGGCGATGCCAAGTGGGTATACTATAACAGCAGCGGTTCTACTATTTATATCTTTGACGGTACCTATAATTCCAACGAATCATTCAAGGGACCTCTTGGACGCAAGGCAATTGTACCTGCCAGATGGAAGAACGGCGGATATTACGATCCCACAGATCCGGCTGCATAAGACAAAGACAGTCAGAGACGAGGAATTTTGTCCTTGATAACTCACATAAAACAAGCACAGAAAGGTGTCTTAATTTTATCAGTTTTGATGAATTTAAGGCACCTTTTCATTGTTTTGGAGAATAACGTTGAAATTTGAAAAAGGAGACTGTATAATAACGAAGTAATACATTTTTAACATATTATATCGACGGCTGTGACAGCGCTGCAGGCGCAAGGCATCTGACTTTTATATTTAGAAATAAAGAACTAGGAGAAAGTATGAAGAATTGGAAAAAGTGGCTGTCAGCTGGTTTATTGGCAGCTGTATTGGGAGCAGCAGGAATTTCTGCTCCTGCAACAGTCAGTGCAAATGCAGGGTATTTGCCTTACGACAGGATTGACAATCTTGCACCAGAGGAAACAATGGCAAGGGTGAGGGTTTTTTCAGGTTCTACAGAAGGAGAAGCAGCCAGAGCCTGGAAGAAAATTGATGGTGTTTGCTACAACGGAAGCGGAAAAAAAATAGATGGTGCGATCACGCGTGGAATTGATGTGTCTCAGTGGCAGGAAACGATTGACTGGAAACTTGTGAAGAAAGATGTGGATTTCGCATTTATCCGGCTTTCTTATGGTCTGAATCGTGTGGATTCAAAATTTGATTATAATATGACACAGGCGGAGGCAGCTGGCGTTCCAGTTGGAACTTATGTATACAGCCTGGCGAAATCCAATAAGGAAGCACTGGCAGAGGCGCAGCTGGCAATTCAGAAAATGAAAGGGCATAAGGTTTCTTACCCGGTAGTGTTTGACATGGAGGATGAGAGAACGCTGGGAACCAAAAGCAAAAGGGAAATTTCACAGATTGCCCTTACTTTCTGCGATGAGATCCGTAAGGCTGGGTACACGCCTATGCTTTATATGAATCTGGACTGGTATAATAATTTTGTGGATTGGAGTGTACTGGAAGGGGCTGGAATTGATGTCTGGATTGCTTATTATGGAGATCATGTCCTGGCGCCAAGTACCAGCACATACAAGTATACCATCTGGCAGGGGACGGCTGGCGACGAAGTTTCGGGAATGGCTTCCACCAAGAATCTTATAAGCGGTATTTCAAAATGGGACAATGTGGATGTGAATTTTGGGTTTGTGGATTATACTGCCAAAATTGTACCAAGATGGCAGCCTCAGCAAGGTTATACACCTGCCGCAGAGCCGTCATATCAGGACAAGGTCCCGATGAAAAATGGCTGGGTTACAGAGGACAGCAGGAAATATTATTATGAAAACAACGTAAAAGTCACCGGCTGGAAAAGAATTGACGGTAAATGTTATTATTTTAGCAGAGCTAACGGTGCTATGTACAGGAACAAATTGCGGAAATCAGCTACTTCACTCTTTTTCCTGGATAAAAATGGTGTTCGTGTAAGCAATCAGTTTGTGACCCAAAGCGGAAAGAAATACTATTTTGGTTATAATGGCATGGCGTACACTGGAATGAAAAAGATTGGAAGCAGGTATTATTATTTTAATCCGAAGACATTTGAACTGCGGACCAATTATAAATGTATAGACTCCTCAGGCAATATTTATTACTTTGATAAAAATGGTATTCGCGTACAGAATAAATTTTATTCTATAACTGTGGGCAAACAGAAGCTTACCTATTATTTTGACAGAAATGGAAAAGCCTATAAAGGTTGGCATACCATTAAGGGAAAGAAGTATTATTTTTATAATGGAACCGGGGCGAAAGCAGGTGTTCGTGCCCAGAGTATAAAGCTCACCAGCAAAAACAGAATCGTTTCTGTGTTTAATAAAGACGGTGTATGTACGAAGCAGTACAAAGCCTGATCAGACAAAGGCAGCAGGTCAGGGGGGATATTTTATCTCTGACTTCACAAAAATAGAAATAAGGAGAAAAGAAAATGGGAAAAATTAAAGTAACAAACTGTGACGATATCGAAGGATTAAAGGTAATTGAACCAACTGTATTTGGTGATTCCAGAGGTTATTTTATGGAAACATACAATTACAATGATTTTAAGGAAGCTGGAATTGATGTGGAGTTTGTACAGGACAATCAGTCCAGCTCAAGATACGGTGTGCTCCGCGGACTTCATTTCCAGCTGAACTATCCGCAGGACAAGCTTGTACGTGTTGTAAACGGCGAAGTATTCGACGTTGCTGTTGACTTAAGAAAAGATTCCAAAACATACGGCAAGTGGTATGGCGTTCTTCTTTCAGCAGAGAATAAGAAGCAGTTCTTTATTCCGAAGGGATTTGCCCATGGCTTCCTGGTTCTTTCCGAAAATGCAGAGTTCACATACAAATGCTCTGACTTCTATCATCCCAATGATGAGGGCGGTCTGATCTGGAATGACCCGGATATCAACGTACAGTGGCCGATTCCGGAAGGAATGGAACTGATCTTCTCTGACAAGGATCAGAAATGGGGAAGTTTAAAGGAACTTCAGAGATAGGAGATCATAAATGCTTAAAACAATTTTTTCTCTGCCGGCGGATCTGTACAGAAACCGCCGGCTGGTTATGAAACTGGCGAAAAATGATTTTAAGACCAGATATGCAGGATCTTATTTTGGAACCATCTGGGCATTTGTTCAGCCGGTTGTAACCATTCTGGTATATTGGTTTGTATTTTCAGTGGGCTTCCGCTCCAACACAGATGAGCTTGGAATCCCATTTGTGCTTTATCTGGTAGCGGGAATTGTCCCCTGGTTTTTCTTTTCAGATGCTCTTTCCGGGGGAACCAATGCGCTGATTGAATATAATTACCTGGTAAAAAAGGTAGTTTTTAATATTAGCGTGCTGCCGGTCGTAAAAATTATTTCAGCATTGTTTGTGCATGGCTTTTTTGTTATATTAGCCATTATTCTTTATATGAGCAACGGCAGATTCCCAGATATGTACTATTTACAGATTTTCTATTACAGTGCATGTGCCTTCTTTCTGGTAACGGGGCTGTGCTATGCAACCAGCGCGATTGTAGTGCTGTTTCGTGACCTGGGACAGATTATCGGAATTATACTTCAGATTGGTGTATGGATCACACCTATTATGTGGGTTGCGGAGAGCATGATCGGTGTACAGAGCCGACTGTACAAAATACTTCAGTTGAATCCAATGTTTTATATTGTGTCAGGATACAGAGATGCCTTTATTATAAAAAGATGGTTCTGGGAAAGACCGAACTGGACCATTTACTTCTGGGTAGTATCCATCATCTGTTTCCTGTTCGGAAACTGGATTTTTAAACGTCTTCGCATTCATTTTGCAGATGTTTTATAATGCATGGAAATAGAAAGGAACTAATGTGGAAAGTAAAAATGCCATTGAAATAAAGAACCTGTCTAAGATGTACAGGCTTTATAATAAACCTTCAGACCGTCTGAAGGATTCCCTCGGCTTTGGGAAAAAGAAACGCTACCGGGAGCATTACGCATTAAGAGATGTAAGCTTTGATGTGCGCGAGGGAGAATGTGTTGGTATTATCGGAACCAATGGCTCCGGTAAGTCTACCATCCTGAAGATTATTACAGGTGTACTTGCGCCCACTGCAGGGGAAGTGTCTGTGCATGGAAGGATTTCAGCTCTGCTGGAATTAGGTGCAGGCTTTAACCCGGAATATTCAGGTCTGGAAAATGTGTATCTGAATGGTACAATGCTTGGATTTTCCCAGAATGAGATTAATGAGCGCCTGGATGAGATCCTTAGTTTTGCAGATATTGGTGACTTTATCCACCAGCCTGTAAAAACCTATTCAAGCGGTATGTTCGTACGTCTTGCATTTGCAGTGGCCATCAATATTGACCCGGAAATCCTGGTAGTAGACGAAGCTTTGTCTGTAGGAGATGTATTTTTCCAGGCGAAGTGCTATCATAAATTCGAGGAATTTAAGAAACAGGGAAAAACAATTTTATTTGTAAGCCATGATCTGGGAAGCGTTTCCAAGTACTGTGACCGCGTTATCCTGCTGAATCAGGGGGAGAAGCTGGATGAAGGCTCCCCGAAGGCAATGGTAGATATGTACAAGCAGCTTCTGGTACACCAGGATCCAGTGAAGCAGGCAGAAGATGAGCATACAGCACCTGTAAATTCTGAGACAAACTGGAGAAGTGGTTTTCAGGTGAATCCCAATACTTTGGAGTATGGAGACAAGCAGGCTGAGATCTGTGATTTTGTAGTTCTGGATTCCAAGGGCCGCCAGAGCAATACCATTGAAAAAGGTTCCCGGTTTAAAATTAAAATGAAGGTTCATTTTAACGAAAGCATTCAGCAGCCAATCATGGCCTTTACCTTCAAAAATATCCAGGGAACAGAAATTACCGGAACGAATACCATGTACGAAGGCGTAAATGTAGAGAAATCCGCTTCAGGCTGTGAGTGCGTGGTTACTTTTGAACAGGAAATGAATCTGCAGGGGGGAGAATACCTTCTTTCCTTTGGATGTACCGGATATCAGAATGGAGATTTTACCGTATTTCACCGTTTATATGACGCTTGCAACATTACTGTGGTTTCTACCAAGAACACCGTTGGTTTTTATGATATGAATTCCACAGTATCAGTGGAGGAAGAATAGTAGATGCAGGAAAAAATTGGAAAAGTAACGCTGGACTATGAGTTTTATCCGGGAGAGGACCTGTACAGTGATGGTCCTGTAGAAGAGGAACTCCTGGAAATTGCCCGCAGTTATGGGGAAGAAGAATTAAATCGTGTAATTGCAGAGAAAAACAGCTGGCCGGTACTTTACCATTTTTCCCATATCCGTCAGAATATACTGGAGTGGCTTCCAATCCGGAAAACAGACAAGGTTCTGGAAATTGGCTCTGGATGCGGTCCTATTACAGGAGCTTTGGCAAAGAAAGCCGGAAGCGTAACCTGTATTGATCTGTCCAAAATGCGCAGCACCATTAATGCTTACCGAAATCGAGAATGTGACAATGTAAAGATCATGGTGGGAAATTTTCAGGATATTGAGGTGAGCCTTACTGAAAAATATGATTATATCACGCTGATTGGCGTGTTCGAATATTCAGAAGGATATATTGGAACTCATCAGCCTTATGTGGAAATGCTTCGCCGCATATCCAGACATCTGGAAAAAGACGGAAAGCTGGTCATTGCCATAGAAAATCGTCTGGGACTGAAATACTGGGCTGGCTGTACCGAAGACCATGTAGGGAAATATTTTGAAGGCATTGAAAATTATCCGGATACGAAAGGGGTAAGAACCTTTTCAAGAAAAGAACTGCAGGAACTGATCGATGCTGCAGGCAGCTTTCAGACCACCTTCTATTATCCTTATCCGGATTATAAGTTTCCGCTGACCATCTATTCCGACAAACGCCTTCCAAAAAAGGGAGAACTGAAAGATAATTTCTGTAATTTTGACAGACCCAGGATTCAGCTGTTTAATGAAGAAAGGGTGTATGATTCTTTAGTGGATGCCGGACTTTTTCCGGAGTTTTCCAATTCGTTTCTGGTGATTGCGAAAAGAGAGGAAGAATAATGGCAGAGATTATTTACAGCAAATATTCCAATGAGAGAAGCAGACGTTTTGCCATCCGTACAGATATTCTGGAAGAAAACAAAAAGCGCTGGCTGCAGAAAAAAGCTCTTTACCCGGAAGGAAAAGAGCATATGGACAATCTGGCTTCCTGGAACAGCAGATTAAATGCTGTGTACGAGAAAGTCCCCTTTGTATGCAATAAATGTGAAATCGTGGAAGATGGCGTGAAATTTGAGTATCTGGATGCAGAAAGTCTTTCGGAGCATCTGGACAGCATGCTGCAGAGAGGGGAAATCCAGGCTGCATTTGATCGGCTTGTGGAGTTTTTGAAGCAGGTGCGGCTTGTATACAGCCAGAAACCATTTGAAGTGACAGCAGAATTTCAGCAGGTATTTGGAAATGTGACATTGCCGTCTCAGCTTATGTGTGCGGAGATTACAAATATTGATATAGTTTGTGATAATGTAATGCTTACAGAACCTATCACGCTGCTGGATTATGAATGGACCTTTGAATTTCCGGTACCCTGTGAATATGTTCTGTATCGGATCATTCACTATTATATTCAGACAAACAGTATCCGGACACCTTTAAATGAAGAGAAGCTTTATCAGGAGCTGGGAATCAGTGAAGCTCTGCAGAGCTCATTTGCTCAGATGGAGAAAGCTTTTCAGGGATATATCACAGGCAGTCATGTTCCCATGCGTGAAATGTATGGAGTGATGACGCCTGGAATGAGTTCATTTTCTGTGGAGACTACAGGACTGCTGCAGGTGTATTTCGGCGATGAAGAGGGCAGGTACTATGAACCGTTTTCCGCGAAGCGTCCAATTATGACACGCCATGCGGACTACACAATTGATCTGCCTCCAGAGTGCCGCAAAATACGAATTGATCCAGGTGACCAGCCCTGTATGGTTCACATAAAGAAACTGGCATTTGACGGACAGACTGCATCTATGGATGAAGCAGAAGTTCCGGACGGTTTTATCCATGGCAGCTGGGCCTTGATATCCAGGCCGGATCCCCACATAAAAGACATTGCCGTACCCCAGGGTGCGAAGCAATTGACCATGCAGCTGGAAATCTATCTGGAAAATCAGGATATGCTGGCGTGCCTGCAGGATCTGCAAAAGGAGAACGCAAGGTTAAATGATCTTGTAGAACAGCGGACCAGGGAACTGGAAGAGAAAAACAAACCCATGCTTCAGATGGTATATGAGAAGGTTATGGAAAAGAAAGGGAAATAACATGAGTCAAAAAGTATTGCTGGTAGAGAAAGAACGCTTTCTTCTGGATGACAGTAAAAAATATATGATTACCGGCATTATTTCGAAGGAAGATCAGATTGAAAGCTTTCTTGATGGAAAACTTCTTCCATCAGAGGTACAGGAACGAATCGTTTTATCTCCCAGGGAACGAACCCTGGATGAGCAGTTTCCAGGGGGCAAATGGGCAGATGTATTTCTAACCTTGCCGGAAGATCTGAAGAAGCATAAGGTTATTAAGGTTTATGCTGTAAATGGAAAGCAGAGACGTCTGTGGTATAAGTCCAATGTTCTGGAAATTGCCAGGAAGCAGGGCAGGCCGCAGTTCTTTCTGGATGCCGAGATTTTTGCACCCCAGGAAAATGCAGTAGGTCTTGGAGGCTGGGCAGTAGCCAGAACACCTTTGCAGTACAGAGCCTACGATGAAAATAAAAAACCACTGAAAATCAAGGTGAAACGCTGCATCAGAATGGATGTAGCAGAGATGTACCGGGAATGGCCTATTGAGAAGGAATGCGGCTTTTCCATTCGCATCGAGAATGTGACAGGAAAAAAAGTTTACTTTGTGATAAAGGACCAGGAAGGAAACAAGACGGTTTACCAGATCGGAACCACTCCTATCAGTAAATTTGTGGGAAAACTTGGCACCTACAGCAAAAAAGCTGCTGTATATTACCGTGCCCACGGTGCTGTTCCAATGGCAAAAAAATGCATCGAACGCTTAAGGACGCCGAAGCAGAAGGATGGAATGTATGAGACCTGGCTGAAAGAAAATAAAGTTACCCGTCAGGAGTTAAACAGACAGAGAAAGCGGGTTTTTAAAGAGAACATCAAATTCAGCATTGTTGTTCCGCTGTATAAGACGGATGAATATTTGCTGAAGTCTCTGGTGGATTCCGTTCTTGCCCAGACCTACAGCAACTGGGAACTGTGTCTTTCCGATGGCAGCGGCCCGGATTCTCCGATCAAAAATCTTCTGAAAGAATATGAGAAAAAGGATTCCCGAATCCGTGTGGTATATAATGAAAAACAGCTGAGAATTTCAGACAATACCAATGCGGCAATTGGAATCGCAACAGGCAATTATATTACTTTTTCTGATCATGACGACACTTTGGCAGAAGAGGCGCTCTATCAGATGGCAGCTGAGATTGAGAGCCATCCAGAAGCAGAGTTATTATATTCCGATGAAGACATTATTGATATCAAGGGAAAACGTCTGTATCCTCATTTTAAGCCGGACTTTAATCCGGACTACCTGCATTGTGTTAATTACATCTGTCATCTTGTGGTTGTGAAGAGAACCCTTCTTGATAAGGTTGGCCTTCTGCAGGGAGAATATGATGGTTCCCAGGACTATGATTTCCTGCTGCGCTGTACCGAACATACACAGAATATCCGACATATTCCCAAGCTCCTTTATCACTGGAGAAGCCATGAGGGCTCTACCGCAGGGAATCCGGATGACAAGCCATATGCAGTGATTGCCGGTGAGAAGGCTTTGACAGAGCATTATAAGCGTATGGGAATTGATGCAGTCGTAGAATATACAGGAAATCCTGTTGTTTTCCGAAGCTATTTTGCCATAAAGGGAAATCCAAAGGTCTCTATTCTGATTCCCAATAAGGATCACACTGCAGATCTGGAGAAATGCGTGACCTCCATTATGGAAAAAAGCACATGGAAAAATTTTGAGATTATTGTAATTGAAAATAACAGCGAGGAAGAGAAAACCTTCTGTTATTATGAAGAACTTGAGAAGCGGTATTCAGAAGTAAAGGTGGTTAAATGGGATGGCCCCTTTAATTATTCCGCGATCAATAATTTTGGTGCACAGTATGCAGAGGGAGAATTCCTGCTGCTTCTGAACAATGATACGGAAGTCATCACTCCGCAGTGGCTGGAGAATCTTATGGGATACTGCCAGCGGGAGGATGTGGCTATCGTTGGAGCCAAGCTTCTGTATCCGGACAATACGGTACAGCATGCAGGCGTGGTTGTGGGAATTGCAGGTTTTGCAGGACATATTCTTACAGGTTACGACAGAAATGCAATGGGATATTTATGGCGTCTTGGAGTTGCCCAGGATGAAAGTGCGGTAACCGGAGCCTGCCTCATGGTGAAACGGTCTGTTTTTGACCAGCTTCATGGACTGGATGAAAGCTTTACTGTGGCATTAAATGACATTGATTTCTGTCTGAGAGCCAGAGCACTTGGTAAATTAGTTGTGTTCACTCCCGAGGCATGCCTTTATCATTATGAGTCCAAATCACGCGGTATGGAAAATACCGAGGAAAAACAGCAGCGCTTTAAAAAGGAAATCAGCCATTTCCGCGAACGCCATGCAGAGTTCCTGAAAAAAGGAGATCCCTACTACAATCCGAATCTTAGCCTTGTACGTGGGGACTGCACCTTTCGTATGGAATCCGAGAAGAAAATCGAAGCGGATTTTGGAAAATAATGAAATAATCATTGAAACCGAAATCCCTGGCAGCAATAAAAAATCAGCCTGAGCAGATGCACAATAGCATCCTGCTCGGGCTGATTTTTTGATAGGTTAAGATTTCACGACCTTAACAATTCTCCAGATAAAGAAAATAAGAAGAATAAGGAAAGCTCCGGCAATCACATAATAAGGAATGTAAGTGTGTGCCTCCGAATATTCTCTGGCGGCCTGCATATTCTGTTCACCTTCCTGAACAGATGCAGTGTCCTGTGCCTGTGTCACCTCAAGGACAGCTGATCCCACAGCCGCTCCGTTAAACAGATAAGTACGGTCGATCTCATCGCCGTTCTGTGTATCTTCTGTAGTCAGGCTGTCTTCTGCAGTGCCGTTGGGGACGACCACATCTCCGCCGGAGATAATACTGAAATCACTGTCTCCAAGAGAAAGCAGCTGGAACTGATCGAATCCGTAATTCAAAATGGAGGCCGCATCCGGTGCGGTCTGTCCGGAAGCACCCTTCAAAACAACGCTGATCAGTGTCATGCCGTCTCGCTGGGCTGCGCACACCAGTGTGCTGCCGGAGGCCTCTGTATAGCCCTCTTTTCCTCCTATGCAGCCCTCATAGAAACCAGTGCTTGCGGTATCGGTCATGGTAAACTTACTGGTCAGATTACGGTCAGCGGCTTTATTAGTAGCCGGGATGGTATAGCTGGTGGCTGCTGCAATAGTGCGGAAGGATTCGCTCTGGATGGCAGCCTGCATGATCAGTGCCATATCGTGGGCTGTGGTATGCTGATTGTCATCGGGAAGTCCGGTGGGATTGGTAAAAACGGTATTGGTGCAGCCAAGCTCCTGGGCACGGCTGTTCATCATCTGTACAAAATTATCTACAGAACCTCCCACATGCTCTGCAATCTGCAAAGCGATATCATTGGCAGAGGCTACCATGATGGCGTACAGACACTGCTCCACAGTGAAAACCTCATCCACCTGGGAGGAGATGCTGGCACCTCCATCGGTAACTCCGGAAACTCCGGTAGCGGTCATTGTAACCTGATCGGTCAGCTGTGCATTTTCAAGAGCAAGAAGGCAGGTCATGATCTTCACCGTGCTTCCCGGGAAAAGCACTTCATCTGCATTCTTGGAATAGAGCACCGTATTGGTGGAATTCTCCATCACTACAGCTGCCTCTGAGGAAATATCGGAGGCCTGAGGCCATCCGGAAATAGAATTGGTGGTGATTCCACCGGCTGCATCAGTGGTCTGGGTCTGATCTGCCTCTTCCGCCATAACCGGTACCTGGCCAAGAAGGGAAGCGGAAAGTCCAAGAACCATAAGTGCTGACAGTATCTTTGGCTTTTTCATCATATAATAAACTCCTGTGCGAAAATAAACTTAATAAAATTATAACATATCCTATAGTTTCCCTGTAAAATAAGAAAATATAAGTACTGGTTATGGATACAATCATATCCTAAAAGCCAGGTTAATTCAACCTTTCTTTTACGCCTTCCTTGCAAATTTGTTTCTTCAATGTTAAAATAGGGGCAATTATAATAGAAAAGGATTTTGGTATGAGTGAAAAAAGCGGATCAGAAGGACGGATCCAGTGGTCCCGTTTCTTCAAAAAATTATCTCCATATATGATCCAGAAGGGACTTTTATATCTGCGGCATTATGGCCTGAAGGAATTCTGGATCCGGCTCCATGAGCGGTTTGAGCCGGAGGAGATTCCATATGGTCCCTGGTATGAGGCGTATGCGCCTGACCAGACGGTCCTTGACAAACAGAGAAAGAAAAAGTTTGTTTATGCGCCCCTTATCAGCGTGGTAGTTCCTGCGTATCGGACTCCGCAGCTGTTTTTGAAGCAGATGATAGATTCTCTTATAGCCCAGACCTATGAGAACTGGGAGCTGTGCATTGCCAACGGAAGCCCGGAAGAGGAATCCATGAGAAAGACTCTGGAAGAGTACAGCAGTAAAGACAGCCGCATCCGTTGGATGGATCTGAATGAGAATAAGGGAATTGCAGAGAATACAAATGCGGCATTTTCCATGGCGAAGGGAGAGTTTGTGGGGCTTCTGGACCATGATGACCTTCTTTCTCCCAATACCCTGTATGAGATCGTGAATGCACTGAATGAGCATGAACAGGCAGATGCAGTGTATACAGATGAGGATAAGGTGACGGCTGAACTGGACGAGCATTTTCAGCCTCACTTAAAGCCTGATTTTAACATCGATCTTCTTCGCTCCAACAATTATATCTGTCACTTTTTTGTTGTGAGACGGCAGCTTGTGGAAGAAGTGGGAGGCTTTCGCCGTGAGTTCGACGGTGCGCAGGATTACGATTTTATTTTCCGCTGTGTGGAAAAAGCCCGTGAGGTTGTGCATGTGCCGGAGATTTTGTATCACTGGCGTACCCATAAGGCATCTACCGCAGATAATCCTGCAAGCAAGATGTATGCTTTTGAAGCCGGCAGGCGTGCGATTGAGGCCCATCTTGAGCGTACCGGGGTGAAAGGAACAGTCAGCCATACTGCAGACCTTGGTTTTTATCGTGTGAAATATCCGGTACAGGGACATCCTCTTGTTTCCATTATCATTCCCAATAAGGATGAGAAGGAGACTCTGGAGAACTGTCTGGAATCCATTCGGAAAAACACTCTTTACGACAACTACGAAATCATTATTGTGGAGAACAACAGTACCACAGATGAGATTTTTGAATATTATAAGAAGATTTCTGCAGATCCAAGAATCCACCTGATCTGCTGGAAAAAGGAATTCAACTATTCTGCCATCAATAATTTCGGCGTGAAAAATGCCAGAGGCGAGTATCTGTTATTCCTGAACAACGATGTGACCGTGATCACAGAGGATTGGCTGGGTGAGATGCTTGGCGTATGCCAGCGAAGAGAAGTAGGAGCTGTAGGCGTGAAGCTTCTTTACCCGGATAATACCATTCAGCATGCTGGCTGTGTGGTTGGAATTGGCGGGATTGCAGGCCATATGTTCGTGGACATGCCTGCAGAGCGCACTGGATACCTTCATAAGGCTTCTATTTTGCAGGACATGAGTGCTGTAACTGCCGCCTGCATGATGATGAAGCGCAGTGCTTTTGACAAGGCCGGCGGATTTACCGAGCAGCTGGCTGTGGCATTCAACGATGTGGATCTTTGCCTGAAAACGGGAAAAGCAGGCTATCTGGTGGTATATGACCCTTATGTGAAGCTTTACCATATGGAGTCCAAGACCAGGGGGGCTGAGGATGATGATGCCAAGATTCGCCGTTTTCAGAGAGAAATTGAGTATATGAGAAGCAATTGGATAGGGATTCTGAAGAATGGAGACCCTAATTATAACAAGAATCTTTCTCTGACCAAGTGGAATTATTCCCTGAGACCGATTCCGGGTATGTCCGGCAAAAATGACGAGAAAGACTAAGGAGAAATTATGCAGGAAGTATCAGTCATTATACCAAATTACAATGGCATGGCATATCTGGAGGGAGTGCTCTCCAGCCTGGAGCAGCAGGAATTTCAGAATTTCGAGACGATTCTGGTAGACAATGGATCATCTGATGGCAGCGTGGCCTTTACAATGGGGAATTATCCCTGGGTACACATTATTGAACTGCCTGATAATTTTGGGTTTTCCAGAGCTGTGAATGAGGGAATTTACGCAGCCAGGGCTCCTTATGTGCTTCTTTTAAATAATGATACAGAAGTGGACCGCTATTTTGTGGGAGAAATGCTGGCTGCCATCAAGCGGCACAGAAGAGCTTTTTCCTGCAGTGCCCGCATGATCTGCTATCATGACAGGGACAAGCTGGATGATGCCGGAAATTATTACAGCGCCCTTGGCTGGGCTTTTGCCAGGGGAAAAGGCAAGGATATTCACAGTTGCGAGAGTGAGGACAAAATTTTCACCTCCTGTGCAGGGGCTGCTATATATAGGAAGAAAATATTCGAGAAGATTGGTTATTTTGATGAGGAGCACTTTGCATATCTGGAGGATATCGATGTGGGCTACAGGGCGAGAATCAATGGCTATGAGAACTGGTATGCCCCAAAAGCAATCGTGTATCATATAGGAAGCGGAACAAGCGGCTCCAGATACAATCATTTCAAGACCAGGTATTCTTCCAGAAATAATATTTATCTGATCTACAAAAATATGCCGTTTTTGCAGATCCTTCTGAATCTTCCGTTTCTGATCCTGGGATTTGGAATGAAGATTCTGTTCTTTACCCAAAAAGGAATGGGAAGGGAATACATTGCCGGGATCAAGAACGGTTTTCAGATCAGTCACAGAGACAAAAAGGTCAAATTCAAATTGAAAAATCTGGAACAGTATATAAAGATCCAGCTGGAATTATGGGGAAATCTCTTTTACAGATTCTTTGCATAAAAGAATGTTTATCAAATTTTTATAAATGAAGTTTGAAGAATTTGTTGCAATTCTGTTTTATCTATTATAAGATAAGGAAAGTCACAGTCCTGGAGCACTTTTGAAGGAAGTGCATGGGCGGCGGACAGAAGGCAGAGGTGGCAAGCTTGATCAGAGACAATCAGAAGAATTTCAGTCGTCTCCATGTTGTAGTAGATGCCTGTGTAATTACGCTATCTTATTTCTTTGCCTGGGTACTTCGATTTATCGGCCCGTTTGCGGCAACTGCAGTGCGTGCAAGAAGCTTTGAGCAGTATATGTCTGCTCTGTTCTTCATTCTGCCTGCATATATTTTGCTATATCATGCGTTTTCCCTGTATGAGCCTATGCGGATGCAGGGAAGACGCCTTGTGCTGTCAAATATTATCAAGGCCAATTCCCTTGGTATTCTGATTACCATATTTATACTGTACACCATTGAAGAGGGGAATATTTCCCGTTCTGTGCTGTATATGTTCTATGGAATCTGTATTCTGGCCAGCTGGGGAGTGAGAATGCTCATTTTCTACAGCCTGCGGAATATGCGAAAGCGCGGACTGAACCAGAAGCAGGTGGTACTTGTAGGATACAGCCGGGCAGCAGAGGAATATATTGACCGCATCAGGGAGAATCCGCAGTGGGGTTATGTTGTGAGAGGAATTCTGGATGACAATATTCCTGCGGGTACTATGTACAAGGGCATTAAGGTAATTGGACGAATTGCCAATCTGAATGTGATCCTGCCTGAGAGCAGGCTGGATGAGATTGCGATTACGCTTGGCTTAAGTGAATATTACCGGCTGGAGGAGATTGTTGCACTTTGCGAGAAATCAGGAGTGCATACAAAGTTTATTCCGGACTATAATAAGATTATTCCTACCAAACCATATACAGAAGATATCCTGGGACTTCCGGTCATCAATATCCGGTATGTGCCCCTGAGCAATACCTTCAATTCCATGATCAAGAGAGTGATGGATATTATCGGATCCATTATCGGGATCATTGTGGCATCTCCGGTTATGCTGGTGATGTGCATTTTAATTAAGATCACATCCCCGGGACCGCTGATCTATCGCCAGGAGCGCGTGGGACTTCATAACCAGACTTTCTGGATGTACAAATTCCGTTCCATGGAGATTCAGCCGGAGGCGGAGGAGAAGAAAGCCTGGACTGTGAAAAACGATCCCAGAGTTACAGGAATTGGAAGATTTATGCGCCGGACCAGTATTGATGAGCTTCCCCAGCTGTTTAACATTCTGAAGGGAGACATGAGCCTGGTGGGACCAAGACCGGAGAGACCATTTTTTGTGGAGAAATTCCGTGAGGAGATTCCAAGATACATGGTGAAGCACCAGGTAAGACCGGGACTGACCGGATGGGCGCAGGTAAATGGCTACAGAGGAGATACCTCCATCCGCAAAAGAATCGAGTATGATTTGTATTACATTGAGAACTGGACCGTTGGTCTGGATATAAAAATATTGTTTATGACAATTTTTAAGGGATTTATTAATAAGAATGCTTACTGAGAAAGGAAAGAGAAATGGCAAGACCTGGTAAAAAAAGGAAGACAGCCCTGTTTATTGTTGAGATTCTTTGTCTGCTTCTGTTTATCGGCGGTCTGTATGTATACGGACAGATCGACAGCAGACTGAATAAGATTGAGACACCGCAGCTGGACGAGAGTAAAATTGTTACGAATGTGACGGCACCGCAGATGACCGGTTATACCACATATGCGCTTTTTGCAATTGACAAGCGTTCCAAGAATGCAGCGCTGGATGCGCAGAACAGTGATACCATTATTGTTGCAAGCATCAATAATGATACCAAAGAAGTGAAGCTGGCTTCCATATATCGTGACACCCTTCTGAATATTGGAAATGACACTTATACCAAGGCGAATGCAGCATATGCATACGGCGGCCCGGAGCAGGCGATTTCCATGCTGAATACCATGCTGGATCTGAATATTACAGATTATGTGACGGTAAACTTCAGTGCAATGGCAGAAGCGGTAGATGCTTTAGGCGGACTTGATCTTCCTCTTTCTTATGCAGAAATGGTTTTCATGAATGACTACTGTATTGAAACCTCGGAAGAGACTGGAAAGAGCTACACTCCGGTGGAACTGCCGGATCCAAAGCCTGTTGATGAGGAGGCTGCTCTTGGAGAGTATCATCTGAATGGAGTACAGGTTGTCTCCTACTGCCGAATCCGTTACACATCCAGTATGGATATGGGACGTACCGAGCGCCAGAGACGAGTGATCGGCCTTATGGTGGATAAGGCGAAGAAGGCTGGAATTACCACTATTTTCAATATTATGGATCAGGTATTCCCGCTGATTACTACATCTGTTTCCAAGACCGAGCTGCTGAACATGGTTCCGAGCCTGATCGGATACAATATTGCAGATACTACAGGTTTCCCATCGAAATACAAGTTTGCGGATGTTAAGAATGCCAGCATGGTAGTTGCAGATACCCTGGAGGAAAACGTTAAGGAACTGCATGCATTCCTGTACGGCGCAGATGAGAGCTATGAGCCGTCCCAGAATATTATTGAAGCCAATGACAAGATCATTGAGCTTGTAGGAGGAGCGGACACATTAGTGGATGAAGCTCCAGCTGTAACCAGTGATGACACTTCGTCTGATGTTGTATGGCAGGGAGATGGAAGCGGAAATTACGATTATAATGATTACAGCAGCGACTATAGCAGCGATTACAGTGATAATGATTATAGTGATGATGGCTTTGAAGACGGAAGCGAATATTAAAAGAAAAGATATCTTGAAGTGACATCATTATAAAGAAAAAATTCGGGGACCATCTGAGAAGGAATGGTCCCTTTTTTAAACGCAAGGAGGAAAGCGGCAATGGAAAAAGTAGATGTGATCATTCCTGCATATCGTCCGAGGGAAGAATTTGCCGGTCTTTTGGATGCACTTTGCAGCCAGAGTTATCCCATAGAAAATATCATTGTCATGAATACAGAAGAAAAATTCTGGAATCCCAAATGGGAGGATGCTTTTCCAAAAGTGAAAGTGACCCATCTGAAAAAAGAAGACTTTGACCATGGCGGAACCAGGCGGGCCGCAGCGAAGCTTTCCGATGCAGATATTATGGTATTTATGACTCAGGATGCCGTTCCGGCAGATCAGGATCTGATCCAGAATCTGATCCGCCCGCTGCAGGAGAATCCAAAGGTAGGTGCTGCCTTTGCAAGACAGCTGGCCAGAGAAGACTGTGCCTATCTGGAAAAATATACCCGTACCTTTAATTATCCGGACAAATCTTCCGTGAAATGGGAGAAGGATACTGCAGCATACGGAATTAAGACCTATTTCTGTTCCAATGTGTGCGCCGCATATAAGAAAAAGATTTACCAGGAAATGGGCGGCTTTATCGAGCATGCGATTTTTAATGAGGACATGATCTATGCCGGAACCATGGCAAAAAAAGGATACGGGATTGCCTACGCAGCAGATGCCTGTGTGATCCATTCCCACAATTATTCCTGTCGCCAGCAGTTTCACCGTAATTTTGACCTGGGTGTTTCCCAGGCCGAGCATCCGGAGATTTTCGCAGGTGTTCCCTCAGAAGGGGAGGGAATTCGTCTTGTAAAGAAAAGTCTTGCCTATCTGGTAAAAACAGGACATATCTGGCTGATTCCCGGGCTGATCGCGCAGAGCGGATTTAAATATGCAGGATATTTCCTTGGAAAAAGATACCGGAAGCTGCCGGAGAAAATGATCCTTTTCTGTACCATGAACCGTGAATACTGGAAAAAACAGGAAGAAAAATAGGGCTTTTGACGCTGTCACCTTTTCTTAAAGAATCTATCACATTTTCAACACAATTGATTGCTAAACTTGTACTATAAAATAAAAGAAATTGTTAGGATTTAACATAGAAGGGAGCAAAACATGAGTGATGAATGGAATTGGGGACAGGATCCGAAGAAGACGGATGATACGCCCCGGCAGTCAGATTCAGATGTGTCCGCGCAGGCTGCATCTGATCAGCAGACAGCCCCCGAAGAAGATCTGAATGAGAATGTAACGTATCATTATAAATACACGCGAAGCAGAGAATCTGGCGGCAATGCTGCAGACTCAGATAATGGCAATTATTATGCCTCCCATAATTATGGGGGAAATGAATCTGGCAGCAGTGCCGGAAGCACTTCCGGTGAACAAGGTGCAGAACCTAAATATGCACATTACCAGGTAGACGAACAGGAAAAGAAGCCGGAAGAAGAGAAGACCAAACATCGGAAGCATCATGAAAAGAGAGAATCTTCTTCCTTTGGAAAAAAAGCAGGAAACACCATTACCCTGGCTGTAATCTTTGGCCTGGTGGCAGGCCTTGTTTTTCAGGCGGTGAATGCGGTATCTGATCAGTATTTTAAGAAAGATACCACCATATCTGTAGGCACTGCAGAGACGCTTACCTCCTCTGTTTCCGATGAGACCAGCCAGAGCAGCAGCGATACTGTAAGCGCTGACGCAGTTGCAAATGAGAAAGGACCTGTGGCTGGAGTTGCACAGGCTGCCATGCCCTCTGTTGTGGCAATCACCTCCGTCAGTATGCAGGAGATCCGCAGCTTTTTCGGTTATGGAATGGAGTATCCAAGCACAGGAAGCGGTTCCGGTATTATTGTAGGAGAGAATGACAGTGAGCTTCTGATTGCTACTAACAATCATGTGGTAGAGGGAGCAACTACTTTAAGCGTATGCTTCATTGGCGATGATGTGGTGAATGCAGAGCAGGAAACTGAGAATTATGTGACCAGCAATGGAGATTTGAATATTGATGGAGCGGTTTCCGCAAAGATCAAAGGTACAGATGAGGATACAGACCTGGCAGTCATTGCAGTGGAGAAAAGTGATATCCCGGAAGAGACCATGAATCAGATTAAGATTGCGCAGCTTGGCAATTCAGATGACCTGATTGTTGGTGAGCAGGTAGTAGCTATTGGAAATGCCCTTGGATATGGTCAGACTGTAACCTCCGGATGGGTAAGTGCTTTGGAGCGAACTGTTCAGTCTGATTCCAATACTTATGAAGACCTGATCCAGACAGATGCAGCCATCAATCCTGGAAACAGCGGCGGCGCACTTTTGAATATGCAGGGTGAGCTGATCGGTATCAACTGTGCCAAAATTGCATCCAGCAGTGTGGAAGGTACCGGATATGCAATCCCGATTTCCAAGGCACAGCCGATTCTGGAAGAGTTGATGAACCGCAAAACAAGAGATAAGGTTTCGGATGAATCACAGGCAGGATACCTGGGCGTGAAGTTTGCTGATCTTTCCAGAGAGGCAATCCAGATGTATAATATGCCGGCAGGTGCTTTTGTCATGGACGTTGTTTCCGGCGGCGCAGCAGACAATGCGGGAATCCAGAAGAGTGATATTATTACCAAGCTGGACGGACAGAAGGTTTCCAGCAAAGCGGATATCAACGACAAGCTCCAGTACTATACAGCAGGAGAAGAAATAGAGGTGGGCGTGGCACGCCTGAGCGACGGAGAATATGTGGAATCCACGATTACAGTCACGCTAGGTGCCAGACCGGATAGTAATCAGTAAATTTCAGGGGAGCGAAATGCTCCCCTTTGTTTATAAAAAGTTAATTTCTAAATCTGACAAAAATATGCTACAATAAAAGGACAGAATAAGAAACAGGAAAGGAAAAATTATGACAGATCATTTTGACGATGAAAGAGACGAGATCATCGATGGAGATATAACAGAGAACAACGACAGCAATCAGCAGGATGACAGCGAATATGAGAAATTCTGCTTTCTCTGTCATCGACCGGAGAGCCAGGCTGGCAAGATGATCGAACTGCCTAATAATATACATATCTGCAACGATTGTATGCAGAAGAGCTTTGACACTATGACCCAGCAGATGAATAATGGACTGAACCTGAATGATCTTCTGAACATGCCGAATGTAAGCATGATCAATCTGGGAAGCCTTCAGGATGCCATTCCCCATCCGAAGAAAATAAAGAAGAAAAAGGAGGCTGCCAAGCCAGCCATTGACCTTAAGAAGATTCCGGCACCTCACAAGATCAAGGCAAGCCTTGATGAATATGTAATCGGACAGGAGCGTGCCAAGAAGGTAATGTCTGTTGCTGTTTATAACCATTATAAACGTGTTGCTACAGATACTATGGATGAAATTGAGATTGAGAAGTCCAATATGCTTATGATCGGACCTACAGGCAGCGGTAAAACCTATCTGGTGAAAACTCTCGCCAGACTTCTGGATGTGCCGCTTGCTATTGCAGATGCCACTTCGCTTACAGAGGCTGGCTATATCGGTGACGATATTGAGAGTGTGGTTTCCAAGCTTCTTGCAGCTGCAGACAATGATGTAGAGAAAGCGGAACATGGCATTATCTTTATTGATGAGATTGATAAGCTTGCCAAGAAGAAAAATACCAATCAGCGAGATGTAAGCGGTGAGGCTGTACAGCAGGGACTTTTGAAGCTCCTTGAGGGAAGCGAGGTGGAGGTTCCGGTAGGTGCCAACAGCAAGAATGCGATGGTTCCGATGGTCACTGTGAACACGAAGAATATTCTGTTTATTTGCGGGGGCGCTTTCCCGGATCTGGAGAATATCATTAAGGAGAGACTGAATAAGCAGGCATCCATCGGTTTTTATGCAGATCTTAAGGATAAATATGACAACGATCCTCATATTCTGGAGAAGGTAACTGTAGATGATATTCGTGCGTTTGGCATGATTCCTGAGTTTATCGGACGTCTTCCGATTATCTATACGCTGAACGGACTGAATGAGGATATGCTGGTACAGATTCTTAAGGAGCCTAAGAATGCGATTCTGAAGCAGTACCAGAAGCTTCTTGCATTAGATGAGGTAAAGCTGGATTATGAAGAAGAAGCCCTTCATGCTATTGCAGCTAAAGCTCTGGAGAAGCATACAGGTGCCAGAGGACTGCGCGCTATCCTGGAAGAGTATATGCTGGATATCATGTATGAGATTCCAAAGGATGACAGCATTGGACAGGTGATTATTACAAGAGAATATATTGAAGGTACCGGAGGACCGAGAATCCTGCTTCGAGGTCAGGAAATCCCGCTTCTCTCAGTACAGTAAATCCGCAGCTGCTTTTTGGCTGCCTGCACAGGTAACATGTGGTCAACACTTTTTATATAAATAAAGGAGATGGCAAAATGGCACGCGATTTTTTTGATGAATTAAGTGACACGATAACAAGAACAACGAAGGATTTTAGTAAAAAAGCAAGTCAGATCTATGAGACACAGAAGATCAAAAGTAAAATTGCCAGTGAAGAGCAGATGGTGCAGAAGCTGAAGGCTGATATTGGAAACGTAATCTTTGAGAAATACAAGGATGGTACAGAGGTAGAAGATGGACTGAAGGGATTCTGTGAAGAAATCCAGCAGCATTTGCAGATTATTGCAGGATATAAGGATGCGGCAGCTGATTTAAAGGGGCAGAAAATCTGTCCTGCATGTGGCAAGTCTATTGACAGAAGTGCAGCATTTTGTCCCCTTTGTGGTTCTCCATGTCCGAACCCTGAGCCTGAAGCAGCAGAGGGAGAGGTTGTAGATTCCAAGACAGAGGAGCCGGTAGAAGCGGAGGAAGGGATGCCAGAAGAAGCATCAGATGAACACATAGAGACAGTAGAAGAGAGCGAGACAGAACCTGAAAATGCTTCTGCCAAAGAAGAAGCAGAAGCTTCTGAGACCTGCGATAAGAAAATGGAAGATGTCGAGGAGAAGTGAGTATGCTTTCACTGAGTATTGCCGGAGGAATTTTTCTGCTGGATCACAAAATTAAGGAGCATGTAGACAGTACCAGGCTTCAGGGAAGCCGCGAGGAAGTACTTGGAGGCAGAGTGATCCTTCGAAATTGTCACAACAAGAACATGGTGTTTGGAAAAATAAAGCTTGATGAGGAAAGCTGTCGTGAGCTTTCCTTAGCAGGTCTTGGCTGTGTGCTGGGGGAATACTGGCATGAGCTTATTCATGGCCGCAGGCTTGGAAGAATGGGACTTGCCATGGTTCTTGGAGGCGGTATGTCGAATTACATGGACCGCAGAAATAAGGGCTATGTTACAGATTATATCAGCTTTAATGTAAAGAACAAGGATATGCGCAGGATGGTATTTAACCTTTCGGATTTTTGCATCGCCGCCGGTACTGTGCTGTGGGCGGTATCCAGCCTGCTTCCTGACAAAAAAAGAAAAAGAGAAAACATATAAACATAAAGAGACATCTCCTTTGAAAGAAGATGTCTCTTTGTGTTTTGCAGGACGCGAGCCTTGATGCTGTTTCTGCTGCTCTAAGTCTCACGTTTTCCTGGAGAGCCGGGATGCAGGGTAAGGACGCTTTACATCAGTACGTCCAAGCAGATAATCCACACTTACCTTGTAGAAGTCAGCAATCCGGCATAATTGTTCAAGAGGAACGCTCCGTTCCCCTCTTTCATATCGCGAGTAAGTGCGCTGATTTACATTCAGATAGTGTGCCATATATGTCTGCGTCAAATCATGATCCTCCCGAAGCTCTCTGATTCTTTTGTACGTCATATTTCATTTCTCTGGTGTAAAAATATAGACCTGGCCGTCTGTATATGGCCATCTTTCTTATTATAAATTGCAGTTTCATTTGACACCTTAAAAAAGACCAGAATGGACTAACAATATAAATTCAAAATTTTTTAAATTTTTTTGAAAATTAGTGTTGACATTCAAGTGAATATGTTGTATTATAATCAAGCAGTCGCGAGAAAGCGATTGAAACATAAGAAATGCAGGAGTGGCGGAATTGGCAGACGCGCAGGCTTCAGGTGCCTGTGGTCGCAAGATCGTGTGGGTTCAAGTCCCATCTCCTGCATTATTTTTTTTCTTTTGTTACGAATACCAGAGATATCTGAGATCCAGTAGCTTTTTTCTGTTGTGCAATTTTTTTATGCGCAACAGAATTTTTTTTTGCCTGTATTTTATTGAAAAAAGCATTTTGCTATGATACAATCTTGAAGATTTAGGATAAAATACGACATAAGAAAGGGAGATTGTATGAAAGCATTTCTGATATTAGAAGATGGCCATGTATTTACAGGAACCAGCATTGGCGCTGCAAGAGAAGTCATCAGTGAGATCGTATTCAATACTTCCATGACAGGATATCTGGAGGTAATGACTGATCCGTCTTACGCAGGACAGGCGGTTTGCATGACTTATCCGTTAATAGGAAACTACGGAATCTGCTATGATGACCAGGAATCCGCAAAGCCGTGGATCGACGCGTTTATCGTGCGTGAGTTATCCCGTGTTCCAAGCAATTTCAGAAGCGTTGACACGATTCAGCATTTCTTGACCAAACATGACATTCCTGGAATCGCAGGAATTGACACCCGAGCACTTACCAAGATCCTCCGTGAGAAAGGTACCATGAACGGTATGATCACAGTGGATGAAAACTATGACTTAGACGCAATTCTCCCCAAGTTAAAAGCATATACAACTGGTAAAGTAGTAGAAAAGGTAACCTGCCGCGAGAAGGAGATTCTTCCGGGAGACGGCCCGAAGGTTGCACTTATGGACTTTGGCGCAAAGCGCAATATTGCACGTTCCCTGAATAAGCGCGGATGTCAGGTAACCATTTACCCGGCACTGACTCCGGCAGAAGAGATCCTTGCAGATCATCCGGACGGAATCATGCTCAGCAATGGCCCTGGAGATCCAAAGGAATGTACTTCCATTATTAAAGAAGTAAAGAAGCTTTACGATTCTGATATTCCGATCTTTGCAATCTGCCTTGGACATCAGCTGATGGCGCTTGCAACAGGCGGAGATACTTATAAGATGAAATACGGTCACCGCGGCGGCAACCATCCGGTGAAGGATCTTGCTACCGGCAGAGTTTACATTTCCTCCCAGAACCACGGCTATGTAGTAGATGCCAAGGATCTTGAAGAGAAAAACATTGCACATCCTGCATTTGTAAATGTAAACGACGGCACAAACGAAGGAATGGCATACGTTGGAAAGAATATTTTCACCGTTCAGTTCCATCCGGAGGCATGCCCGGGACCGCAAGATTCCAGTTACCTGTTTGACAGATTTATGGATATGATGGGAGGAAATAAATAATGCCAAGAAATAAAGACATTAAAAAAGTACTTGTTATTGGTTCTGGTCCGATCATCATCGGTCAGGCAGCAGAGTTCGATTATGCAGGAACACAGGCCTGCCGTTCTTTAAAAGAAGAAGGCCTTGAGGTTGTTCTTCTGAACTCCAACCCGGCAACCATTATGACAGATAAAGACATTGCTGACCGTGTTTATATTGAACCTCTTACTGTAGAGGTTGTAGAGCAGCTGATCCTGAAGGAGAAACCGGACAGTGTACTTCCTACTCTTGGCGGACAGGCAGGCTTGAATCTGGCTATGGAGCTGGATGAAAAGGGTTTCCTGAAGGAGCATAATGTAAGACTGATCGGAACTACAGCTCAGACCATTAAGAAGGCTGAGGACCGTCAGGAATTTAAAGATACCATGGAAAAAATCGGTGAGCCGGTTGCAGCATCTAAGGTTGTTACAACAGTAGAGGATGGACTTGCATTTACCAATACCATCGGTTATCCGGTTGTACTTCGTCCTGCTTATACCCTTGGTGGAAGCGGCGGCGGTATTGCCCATAATGAATATGAGCTTCGAGAGATCCTGGAGAACGGCCTTCGCCTTTCCCGTGTCGGCGAGGTTCTGGTAGAGCGCTGCATCGCAGGATGGAAAGAGATTGAGTATGAGGTAATGCGTGACAGTGCAGGAAACTGCATCACAGTCTGCAACATGGAGAACATTGATCCGGTTGGTGTTCATACAGGAGACTCTATCGTAGTTGCTCCATCCCAGACCCTTGGGGACAAAGAGTACCAGATGCTCCGTACCTCTGCCCTGAATATCATCACAGAGCTTGGAATCACCGGCGGATGCAACGTCCAGTACGCACTGAAGCCAGACAGCTTTGAGTACTGCGTAATCGAGGTAAACCCACGTGTAAGCCGTTCCTCTGCACTTGCAAGTAAGGCTACCGGATACCCGATTGCCAAGGTTGCAGCGAAGATCGCCCTTGGATATACCCTGGACGAGATTCCAAACGCCATCACAGGCAAAACATACGCAAGCTTCGAGCCAATGCTTGACTACTGTGTAGTGAAGATTCCGAGACTTCCGTTTGATAAATTTATTACAGCGAAGAGAACCCTTACCACACAGATGAAGGCTACCGGTGAGGTTATGAGTATCTGCCACAACTTCGAGGGCGCGCTTATGAAAGCGATCCGTTCCCTGGAGCAGCATGTGGACAGCCTGATGTCTTATGATTTTACCCAGCTTACAGACGAGGAGCTTCTTGCAGAGCTTGAGATCGTAGATGACCGCAGAATCTGGAAGATTGCAGAAGCAATCCGCCGCGGTATGCCGCAGTCCATGCTTCACGATATCACACAGATCGATATCTGGTTCATTGACAAGATTGCAATCCTTGTAGGAATGGAAAATGCCCTGAAGAACAGAAAGCTTACCAAAGAACTTCTTCTGGAAGCAAAACGCATGGAGTTCCCGGACTACATCATTGCCCGCCTTACAGGCAAAACTGAGGATGAAATCAAGGGACTTCGCAGTGAGTACGGCATCAAGGCTGCATACAAGATGGTTGATACCTGTGCCGCAGAGTTTGCTGCTGCAACTCCGTATTACTATTCTGTATATGGTGACGAAGGCACAGAGAACGAAGCAATTGCCACACCGGATAAGAAAAAGATCCTGGTACTTGGTTCCGGACCGATCCGTATCGGACAGGGTATTGAGTTCGATTTCTGCTCCGTACACTGTACCTGGGCTTTTGCGAAGGAAGGCTATGAGACGATTATTATCAACAACAATCCGGAAACTGTAAGTACAGACTTTGATATTGCAGATAAGCTGTATTTTGAGCCCCTTACACCGGAGGATGTTGAGAATATTGTAAATATTGAGAAACCGGACGGAGCGGTTGTTCAGTTCGGCGGACAGACTGCCATCAAGCTGACAGAAGCTCTTACCAAGATGGGTGTGAAGATTCTTGGAACATCTGCTGAGAACGTAGATGCAGCTGAGGACCGTGAGCTGTTTGATGAGATTCTTGAGAAGTGCCAGATCCCGAGACCGAAGGGACACACTGTATTTACCGCAGAGGAAGCGAAGAAAGCTGCAAATGAGCTGGGCTATCCGGTTCTGGTTCGTCCTTCCTATGTACTTGGCGGTCAGGGAATGCGTATTGCAGTAAGCGATGAGGATGTGGAAGAGTACATCGGTGTGATCAACCAGATCGCACAGGAGCATCCAATCCTTGTTGACAAGTACCTGATGGGAAAAGAAATCGAGGTTGATGCCGTATGCGACGGCGAGGACATTTTGATTCCTGGTATTATGGAGCATATTGAGCGTGCCGGAATCCATTCCGGTGACAGTATTTCCGTATATCCGGCAAGAACCATCAGTGAAAAAGCAAAAGAGACTATTGCAGAGTACACCAAACGTCTTGCAAGAGCACTGCATGTCATCGGTATGATCAACATCCAGTTTATCGTTCTTGGAGATGACGTATACGTAATTGAGGTTAACCCGCGTTCCAGCCGTACCGTACCTTACATCAGCAAGGTTACCGGAATCCCGATCGTACCGCTGGCAACCAAGGTAATCCTTGGATACAAGCTGAAAGACATGGGCTATGAGCCAGGACTTCAGCCGGAAGCAAAACATATTGCCATCAAGATGCCGGTATTCTCCTTCGAGAAGATCCGCGGCGCTGATATCAGCCTTGGACCGGAGATGAAGTCCACAGGTGAGTGCCTTGGTATTGCAGAGACCTTCAATGAGGCTCTTTACAAAGCATTCCTTGGTGCCGGAATCCGTCTGCCGAAGCATAAGAATATGATTATGACGGTAAGACCGGAGGAGCAGGAGGATGCAGTTCCGATCGCTAAGAGATTTGAGGCTCTTGGATACCGTATCTATGCAACCAGAGGAACTGCAAAAACTCTGAAGGAGCATGGCGTTAAGGTAATCCGTACCAATAAACTGGAGCAGCCTGCACCGAACCTTATGGACCTGATCCTTGGACATAAGATTGATGTGGTTATCGATATCCCATCTCAGGGCGTTGACCACCAGAAGGATGGCTTTGTAATCAGACGTAATGCAATCGAGACAGGTGTAAATGTTCTCACTAGCCTTGATACTGCAGAAGCTCTGGTAACAAGTCTTGAGAATACAGATGCCAAGAAGCTGAGCCTGATCGATATTGCGACGATCGCCAGAAGATAAAATAAAGAATATTTTTTGAAATAAAAAGCCCCGAGGCTGTACCTGCTATTACACATAAGAATATGTGTGATAGCAGGTATAGCCTGCGGGGCTTTTTTTAGTTAAACCTGATTGTCAGAGCTTGTCCTTTCAGCTGCTTCCTGAGCATACTGGGTCGGTGTACAGTGATAGTACTTTTTAAAGGTAGTAGAAAAATAAGGATAATTTGGATACCCAACCTCAAGTGCAACATGGACGGCAGTTGCTCCCGATGTTTCCAGAAGGTGCGCTGCAAGCTTCATTCGTTCCTGAATAATCCACTGGCTGATATTTATGCCGGTTTTTAGCTTGAAAATCCGATTCAAATAAATGGAATTCAGGTGAAAATAATCTGCAAGAACAGAAACACTAAGTTCAGAATCGCTGATATTCTTAAGAATATAGCATTTGCATTCCGCTACAGTTTCTGTTTTTGATTTACAGCAGCATTGCTCCTGAATGGTTTCCCTTCAGCCAGTTCTGACCGTAAAGCTCCAGCTGCTTGGCCTGAAGCCGTTCTTCACGTCTGCGGCAGATGTTAAGCACACATTCCCCGATTTCTTCATACTTCGCCGGGAGAAGCAGATAATCTCTGCAGTTTAGGGCGATAGCCTCTCTGGCATAGTTAAAGTCTGCATGGCAGGTAAGCAGGATACAGTCAATATCATAGCCAGATTCCCGTATCCAACGGATCAGTGCCAGCCCGTTTTCGCCAGGCATTTCAATATCACAAAGAAGAACATCGATGGAATGACTGGTAATTTCCTGTCTGCCTTCCTCTACGCAAAAAGCTGTAAAAACCTGGTCGATTCCGTATTTTTTCCAGTCTACATTGTTTTTCATAGACATTGTTTCCAGTTCTGCATCATTTACAATCAAAAGTTTCATCACTTGCCTCCTCAAGATCATAAGGAATATATATTGAAAAAGTAGTACCTATATCAGGACAGGATTCTACAATAACCTGAGCCTTTTCGCCGAAATAGTAGTAAAGTCTGGTAATTGAGTTTCGGATTCCCACATGCTTGCCGGTATCGCTTTCCGGAAATGTCCGGTTATTGATCATATCCACATCTTCCTTTGGCATTCCCCGCCCATCATCTGAAATCTGCAGGGTAACCATATGGTCATCATACTCTCCGAAAAGAACAATATGCACCACATGGTTAGGCAGCAGGGCATGGTGGATGATATTTTCCACAAAATTATGGATCAGAAGAGGCGGGATGCGAATCAGCTCGATTATGGGATCAATCTGGTAGGAAACCGTAAAAGCGCCAGGATGCTGAAAGGCAGATACCCGCAGATAGCTTTTAATCAGATCCAGCTCCTTTGCAAAAAGATTCAGATCCTTTCCGTTTCGGAACATATAACGGAAATATTGTGAAAGATACAGGATCATTTCCTGGGAAACTTCAAATTGCTGTGTTTGAACCAGTGTATAAAGCAGATTCATCATATTGAGAAGGAAATGGGGGCGTATCTGCAGCTGCAGGTTGTTCAGCTGCATTTCCTTATAAGCAAGCTCCCGGTTGATTTTGTTCAGGCGGAGTTCTTTTAAGTTTTTTGCCATGGTGTTAAAGCTGTCATAGGCTTCTGTAAATTCCAGCGAGGTAGGTTCCCGGCTGATCTGATAGTCCTCGTTGCCCAAAAGAAGCTCATGGTGAGCCTGATTTAGCTCCTTTAGAGGATTGCATACCTTTTTTTGAAAAAGAAATGCAAGAGTGGGGGCATCCAGGAGGAAAAGCAGCAGGCTTGCAAGAACAAAATAAACCCATAGGTTAATATGTCTGCTAAATTCATTGTAAGGCCAGGTGAAAGTAATGACACAGTCAGAATTCTGAGAACTGGCAGCGGTTGAAATATTATGCACGTCTTCTTCTGGTGCAGCACAGGAAAAGGAAAGCTGATAATTCTTGTAATCAAATTTGGGAAGCCGGTTATAGCAGTTTACAACTACTCCATAAGAATAAGTTTCTGTTTGGAGCGTGCGGATCATATAAGTATACTGTTCGTTTGTGTAAAGATGCCATTTCCCGTCAACAACAGGAAGGGAGCGGATTGTTTGCGCTGCATTGCTTTGTGTAAGGTAATCTTCGGAGGAAAGATCAACATAAAGGAAGTCATCAGTCTCTGGCAGATCAAAATAGAAGCCGTCTGCAAAGTCACTGATAGATGGAATCTCAGATATTTTTCGGTAAACCTGATAACGATCATATATATAATGCCAGTCCTGAGGACTTGCATAGCTGCTATTGAGATAGTTCACAGTGTTTTGGTCAGATAGTATTTCATACAAAGTGAAATAAGAGGTTGTCATTCGGTTATCAAGATCCTGCATATAGGTAACCAGGCTGGCAGAAATAGAAGTCTCCAGAGATTCCCGCGCACTGGTAAGCATAGAGTGCATTACCACAAGAGAAAGGATGTTCAGAGGAAGAACAAGGAGAAATAAAACAAAAATCCCCATAGAAATCAAAGATCTTTTCCGGTGAAATAATCTGTTAACTTTTTTTGACATGAATCCCCCTCCTTAAACACCACAGATGTAGTCATTATAACTGTTTTTACACGCTAAGGCAAATAAAAATTAGAAAAAATGACTATAGAATAAGTTTGATTTGTGAAAGAAGAGGTAAAAAATATGAATGGTCACAAATATAAAAATTTTATAAAATAGATTCAAGAAAACAGGAAAGGAAAAAAGCAGAAAAAGAATCTGCACAAAAGAAAAAAGAAAGGAGAGAAAATATGTTTGAATATCATTTTCAGGTGCCGGAGCAGAAGAAGATCAGAATGATCGTACATACAGACTGCAAAAATGAAGCAGATGATCAGTATGCTGTGGCACACCACCTGATGACACCTAAATTTGCTGTAACAGGACTGATAGCGGGACATTTTGATAAGGCAAATCAGGGAAGATACCCGGATGGGGGCACTGCAAAGGCAAGCTATGATGAGATCATAAAGGTCCTTGACCTTATGCATGTGAAGGATGAATATCCTGTATTTATGGGTTCTGCAAGACCTCTGGCAGATGAAAATACTCCCAATATCTGTCCGGGAGCACAGTTCATTGTGGACGAAGCAATGAAGGATGATTCTCGTCCCTTGTTTATTGCAATGCAAGGAGCTATTACAGACCTTGCTTCAGCAATTCTTATGGAACCAAAGATCTGTGAACGTATGACAGCAATCTGGATCGGAGGAGGCGTTTACCCGGAAGGGGGCTTTGAATTTAACCTGATGCAGGATATAAATGCTGCCAACGTGGTAATGAAATCAAAGATGCCTCTGTGGCAGGTTCCCATGAACGTGTACAAGCAGATGTCTGTATCTCTGGCAGAGCTGGAGAGAAAGGTCCGCCCATACGGAAAGATTGGCAATTATCTTTTCACTCAGATGGCAGAGCTGAATACACAGCTGGCAGAAATTCCACATTGGCCTCATGGAGAAATCTGGGGGCTGGGAGACCAGGGAACAATCGCAGTTCTTATGGAAGAGAGTGAAAAGACAGATGGATTTGAAGTGATTCCGGCTCCATGTATTGATACAGACACTATGAAATATATTCATGGACAGGGAAACAGAGAAATCCGTGTATATCATAAGCTCAATGACCGACTGACTCTTGAGGACTTCTTCTGCAAGCTGCAGTTGAATTTCCCGGAGCAGGATTCATAACAACATGAAAATGCTGTCAGCAGATGACAGCATCAGTAATAAAACTGAAAAAGGAGGGATTGGTAGCAATGTCAAAGAAAGCCGAGAACGGAACCGTTGGAAGTAAGTGGGCAAAATTTAAACGGTATCTGCCTTTGTATCTGATGTTTCTTCCAGGTGCAATTTATCTGTTTGTTAATAATTATCTTCCAATGACCGGAATTGTAGTTGCCTTCAAAAACTACAATGCAAGAAAAGGAATCTGGGGCAGTCCATGGGCAGGTCTTAAAAACTTTGAGTTCCTGTTTGCATCACCGGATGCCTGGGTCATTACGAGAAATACTCTTTTATACAATATTGTATTTATTATTTTAAATACAGTAATTGGTATTGCATTTGCAATCTTTATCTGCGATGCATTAAGTAAGAGAATGAAAAAGGTTTATCAGAGTGCGATTCTTTTCCCATATCTGATGTCCGCAGTTATTCTTGGATATATTGTCTATGCATTTTTCAGCCAGCAGACAGGTATTGTAAACAACAGTATCCTCCCTGCTTTGGGAATGGATGAAATATCCTGGTATCAGAAACCTCAATACTGGCCTTACATTCTGGTATTTGCCAATACCTGGAAGGGCGTGGGCTATGGAACCTTGATCTATGTTTCCAGTATTAACGGAATTGACCCTTCCCTTTACGAAGCAGCAAGACTGGACGGAGCAAGAAAATGGCAGCAGATCCGCTATATTACACTTCCATTCCTGGTTCCGACCATCATTACCCTGACACTGATGAGCGTTGGAAGAATTTTCTACTCTGACTTTGGTCTGTTCTATCAGGTACCGCGTAACTCAGGACTGCTGTTCCCAACCACAAATGTAATTGATACTTACGTATACCGTGGCCTTATGGAAACAGGAAACATCGGAATGTCTGCGGCAGCCGGCTTCTATCAGTCCGTGATCGGCTTTGCACTTGTTCTGATCGCTAACGGAATTGTCCGCAAGTGCAGCTCAGAAAACGCATTGTTCTAGGAGGAAGTCAAATGAAAGAGAAACCGTTTTCCGCATATCAGGTTGTAACAAATGCCATAATGATCATTTGGACCATTATTATTATTTTACCATTCCTGCTTCTGTTTATGTCATCCATTACACAGGAACAGGTTCTGGTCTCAAACGGATATTCTTTCTTCCCGAAAGAATTTTCACTGGATGCTTATAAATACATCATCCGTTCCGGAGGAACTATTCTCAGATCCTATGGAGTCAGCATTCTTGTGACTTTAATTGGAACTGCAATCAATATTTTATTATCTGCTTTGATGGCGTATCCGCTGTCAATAAAAAATCTTCCGGGAAGAAAAGCAATGATGTTTTTCGTATTTTTCACCATGCTGTTTAATGGTGGTATGGTTCCATCCTACATTGTATGGAGTAACTGGATTGGTGTGAAGGATACTATTTTTGCACAGCTTCTGCCAAATCTTTTGCTTAGTGCATGGAATGTTATGATGATCCGTACTTATTTCCAGACAAGTATTCCGGATACCCTGTATGAGGCAGCTCAGATTGACGGAGCAACACAGTTCCGTGTTTTCCGCTCCATCGTGCTTCCCCTTGGAAAACCGATTCTGGTAACAATGGGAACCTTTGCAGGACTTGCTTACTGGAACGACTGGACAAATGGCCTTTACTATATTTCAAAAGACAAAACCCTGTACAACGTACAGAACCTTCTGAACCAGATGGTACAGAATATTCAGTATCTGTCCCAGAGCTCAGATGCGAATATGGCAGCTGCAGCCTCCAGCATTCCGACTACAGGTGTGCAGATGGCAATTGCTTTTGTGGCAATCCTGCCGATTATGCTTATTTTCCCATATTTCTCCAAATATTACACCAAGGGAATTGCCCTTGGTGCAGTAAAAGGCTGATCCAGGTTACTTTGGGAGGTAACAGATACAGCCAAAATAAAAAACATATAAAACAAAAAAACACACAAAACAGGAGGTAACACTATGAAGAAGAGATTACTTGCACTGTCTCTTACCATGATGATGACTGCGGCTACTTTAGGAGGAACCGTGACCGTTCATGCAGAGGAAGAAAACACAACCGTAACCGAGTATGGCGAATACACAGAGGAAGATCCGTATCATCTTGTATTTTCCTATATTGAATTTTATCCGCAGGATTCAGCTGCACGCCAGGCTGTTCAGGATGCATTAAATGAGTATATGATCCCGAAGTATCATATTGAAGTTGAACTGCTTCCTCTGGAGTATGCAGAGTATCAGACACAGATCCAGCTGATGATCTCCGGTGGCGACGCACTGGATGTACTTCCGGTTTATTATACCTATGCATCCGGATGGATTTCCATGAACGGTATTGTAGACATGAATCCATACATGGAGACAGAAGAAGGACAGGCAATCATCGACGCTCTTGGCGAGGCAAATGCATATGTTGGACAGATGGGTGGTGTGCTGTTCGGCTTCCCGGCAGCAAAGGAATCCGTTGAGCTTGGTGGTCTTTGCATGAGAAAAGATATCTGCGATGAGCTTGGCTTTACAGAGAAATATCACCTTGGCGATAACAAGGATGAATATACAGGTGAGGTTTATGACTGGTCTGTTGCAACTGAAATGTTTAAAGAAGTAAAAGAGAAATATCCGGATATGACTCCTCTGTACCTTCAGGGAAATTCAAGTCCTGCAAGACGTTTCTGCTTCTTTGATGAGCTGGCTGACCAGTTTGGTGTACTTGACTGGGAAGCAGACCATGATTCCACAACTGTTGTAAATGAGTTTGAGACAGAAACCTATAAAGAATTTGTAACCCGCCTGGCAGAGTGGTACGATGCAGGCTATATCTATAAGGATGCTGCAACTGATACACAGGGAACAGCAGCTATGATGAAAGCCGGAAATACCTTCTCTTATGCGTCTGCGATCAAACCAGGATTCCTGGTTGAGGCAAACGCCGCAAACGGAACAGAGTGCTATGCAATGTACTTCGGAAAAGACATTGAAGGCGGATATTCCACAACAAACGTATCCTTCTTTGATACCGGTATTGCTTCTAACAGTGAAGACCCGGATATGGCATTTAAATTTATCTCCGCTCTGTATACAGATCCAAACGTAATGAACCTGTGGCAGAATGGTATTGAAAATGTAAACTATCAGGTACTTGATGACGGAACAGCTTATTTCGTAGAAGGCGAAGATGCAGCAAACTATAAATATCATCAGAACAGCGGATGGTGCATGGGTAACCAGTTCATTTCCTATGTATGGAACGATGGTTCCAAGACACCAGATTACTGGGATCTTCTGAAATCTCATAACAATTGGGCACAGTATTCACCGGCATTTGGATTTATGTGGGACAGCTCCGCATTTTCCACTCAGATTGCAGCCTGCTCTAATGCTCTGAATCAGTACAGACCTGCTCTGGAAACCGGATCTGTAGGTGTTGACGGCGTGGAAGAAGCACTGAATGCATTAAATGAGGCACTGAACAATTCCGGACTTCAGGATATCATGGCTGAGAAACAGGCACAGCTGGACGCATGGATTGAGGAAAACGGCGCTGCTGAAACACCGGCAGAAAACCTTGAGACAATTGCATCTGTTGATCATGGCGTACTGACAGAGGCAGAATAATTCTTAGAATATTATTTACTTTGGAGCCTTTTAAACACGCTCAAGTAAAGAAATAGCAAAAAGGCACCGCATAATGTGGTGCCTTTTATAGAATCCGGCAAAAATGGGAGGTAATTATGAGCTTAAAAATCAGCAGCTTGCTTACGGAATATGAGGATCATCCCATCGGGCTAGATGAAAAAGCACCGAGATTTTCCTGGACATTACAGAGTGAGGAAAACAATACAATTCAAAGGTCCTGTCAGATACAGGTGACAGAGGATGGAAAAGTGGTATGGGATACCGGAATAAAAAACACCCAGGTATCTACAGGAATAGCTTATACAGGTGATCCCCTAAAGCCTTGTCAAGAATATAAGGTATCCGTAACAGTTACAGATAACCATGGTAATACTGCAAGTGCCTGCACAGCTTTTGAGACTGGTTTTCTTACCGGAACAATGGAAGGGTGGGAAGAAGCCAAATGGATCGGCGCACCAAAGTATACGGTATGTGCCAGAAACCGCGGTGTTTTCATCCTGGAAACCCAGTTTCGCATTGCAGAAGGCTCAAAAAGAGCCGGCGTAGTGTTTGGAGCAAATGATTTCAGATTGAACAAAAAAAGTCTGAATGAGCTTGGTCTTGCCGGAGAAAATTATATCCGATATGAAATTAATCTTTCCCAAAAGCTTCCAACTCTTGATATTTATCGGGTGGGCTATGCACCGGAGGATAGGGAAGACATACCATTTGCCTCTTCTTCACTGGTAAATTTTGAGGGAGAAGAAAAAGTACCGGTTATCCGGGACGAAAATAAGCATGATTTTCACAGCCTTCGAATTGAGGTTGACGGAAACAATGCTTACACCTATGTGGATGATATTCTGGTTGACGCAGAATATAAGACAACTCCCTGGGGAACACCTCTGCTGACAGGAAGAACCCTGAACCCAAGAGGAAACAATGACGTACTGACCTATCCAAGACTGAATGAAATCGGATTTTTTGCAGGAGAAAAGGATCAGGCATATTTTAAGTATCTGCGCGTGAAAAATATGCGTCAGCCGGGAAATACCTTTATCCAGGAAACACCAAAGGGTAGCTTAAATGGTGGAAAAAGCCTGTTTGCAGACCTGCTTCCTGTGGAAAATGGATGCTTTCTTGTATCCGGCAGGCAGTTGACAAAGGATCCTTCGAATACATCTGTTCCAATGCTTCGCACTGAAGTTAATGTGGAAAAGAACATAAAAAATGCCAGACTTTATATCACTGCAAGAGGTATTTATGAATGCAGGATAAATGGACAGGAAATCACAGAACAGGTTCTGAATCCCGGGCTTACCCAGTATGACAAACGGATGAGCTATCAGACCTTTGATATTACCGGCCTTCTAAAAAAAGGCAGAAACGGCCTTGGAGTAACACTTTCATCCGGATGGTGGAGTGATGCCCAGACCTTTGTTGTAAGAAATTATAATTATTTTGGTGATAAAGAAGCTCTTCTGGCAAAGCTGGTTGTTACCTATGAGGATGGAACTAGAGATGTGCGGGTAACAGATACTCATAATTGGAAGTATTACTCCCAAGGTCCATATACCTATGCCGGCTTTTTTGCAGGCGAATGCTTTGACGGAAGAAAAGCAGATATTTACGAAAACTATTCTCTTCCGGATTATGATTGCAGCAGCTGGGAAGATCCGGTAGAGGTGAAGCCGGAATCCATAGAGGAAAGCAGAACATTTCCGGGAGGCTTCGGAAGGGAATGGCCTGCACTGGATTATGAAGCTCCTAAGCTTCTGGGAGAATATTGTGCTCCTGTTTTTATTACAGACAGACGTGCTGCCTGTGAACGTAAAAAACTGGAGGAAGGCGTATATCTCTATGATCTGGGACAGGAAATGGCAGGTGTTCCAAGAATTATCCTCAGAGAGGAAGCCGGAACAGAGGTTATTATCCGTTATGCAGAGGTATTGTATCCGGATCTGCCGGAGTATGCGAAAAATGTGGGCAGAATGATGCTGGAAAATTACCGGGATGCAACAAGCACAGATTTTTATATCTGCAGCGGAAAAGGTGATGAGGTTTATCAGCCTAAATTTACATTCCATGGATATCGGTATATTGAAATCAGCAATGTGAAGAATCCGCCTGAACCAGAAGAAGTAGTAAGCTTACAGTATTCTTCTATAAAAGATTTTAAAGGCACCTTCGAGAGCAGCAATGATCTTCTCAACCGTTTTGCTCAAAATGTGCGCTGGTCTCAGAAATGTAATTTTATTAATATTCCCACAGACTGTCCTCAGCGAAATGAACGTATGGGTTGGGCTGGTGATACTCATGTGTTCTGCCATACAGCTCTTCATAATGCAGATCTGAAGCTGTTTTATGAAAGAAACCTTCAGGCAATGGCAGATCTGCAGACAAAGGAAGGTCAGTTCCCTGCAATTGCTCCTGTGGGAGGCGGATTTGGCGGACTTACTTATGAATGCGCATCTACCTTTATAGCGTGGGAGCTTTATCAGCATTATGGAGACGTACGTACACTGGAAAAATTCTATCCGGGTATGAAGAAATATGCAGCCTATATTAAAGGAAAAGGTCTGGAAAAGGGGGGCGATTTTGCTTCACTTGGAATGCTGGGAGACTGGCTGGCTCCGGAAGAAACGGATCTTTCTCTTATTGGAAATGCTTTTTATTATCGTATCTTATATTTGATGGGAAAAATGGCAGGTATTCTGGGGCTGACAAAAGAGCAGGAAGAATATGAGGCACTGGCGCAGTCTGTGAAAAAATTCTGGAATGAAACCTTCCTTGACCCGGATACGGGAAAAACCTGCGGAATGGATGGGAAAATCTGTGATACACAGTGCTCCTACGTTCTGGGCCTGGAATATGGCATTATAACAGATATTCAAAGTGCAGGAGAGCATCTCGCACGTAAGGTGAAGGACAAGGACTATACAGTGGGAACCGGATTTTTTGGAACCGGTCTTCTGAATCCGGCTTTGACGCATGTAGGAAAAACATCGGAAGCGTATAAATTGCTGCTTCAGACCAACTGTCCGTCCTGGCTTTATCCGGTTACGCAAGGGGCTACTTCTATCTGGGAGCATTGGGATTCTTACACAAAGGAAAAGGGCTTTGGCGGGCAGAATTCCATGAACTCCTTCAACCACTACTCTTTGGGAAGCGTATTATCCTGGATGTACCACGTAATACTTGGAATACAAAGAGATGAGAATACACCAGGCTTTACCCACTTCATACTGAAGCCCGAGATGGGCCCGCTGGAATTTGCCAGTGGAACTGTAGTCGTGCCACAGGGCGTTATCCGGGCAGGCTGGAAGAAAATTGAAAATCAGGTGGAATACACATGCAGTGTACCGGTAAACACAACAGCAGAGCTTTTCCTTCCTGATGGAAGAAAAGAGACACTTGGATCAGGTACATATACTTTTAAATGGAACTATAACGAAAAATAGCATAGGGGGAATAAATAGATGGCGACTTATTACGCAGCAACATCAGGAGAAATCAGCAAAAGAGAGAAAGAGCATATGCAGCTTGTGAGAGAGCTTGCAGGTGAATGCATGACTTTACTGGAAAACGATGGTACTTTACCGTTAAAAAATGCAGGAAAAATTGCTTTGTTTGGAAATGGTGCACGTCATACTGTAAAAGGCGGAACCGGATCAGGAGATGTAAACACCCGAAGCGTGGCAACGATTGAAGAAGGAATGGAAGCTGCGGGCTTCGAAATTACAACAAAAAGCTGGCTTGAAAAGTATGATCAGAGTTATACAGCTGCACAGAAAGAATATTGGGATGAGGTTGGAAAAATTGCAACAGAAAAGAAGCTTCCTGAAATTGTAGTAACCTTCTCCTTTGCATTTGCAGAACCGGCAGCACCATTTGTTACAGAAGAGGACGTGAAGGCTTCTGATACAGATACAGCAGTTTATGTAATTGCCAGAAATTCAGGAGAGGGAAGCGATCGCTTTAACAGACGGGGTGATTATCTGTTAAGTGAGCATGAGGCTGCCAATATCCGTTTTCTTGCAGAACATTATGAGAAGACAATTGTAATTCTCAATGTTGCGAATGTAATTGATATGAAGGAAATCCGGGAAGCAAAGGTAAATACAGTGCTTCTTGCCGGACAGGCTGGAAATATCGGCGGCTATGCAGTTGCAGATGTGCTTCTTGGCAAAACACTTCCATCCGGAAAGCTGACAGATACTTGGGCTGTTAATTATTCTGACTATCCATCTTCAGAAAATTTCAGTCATAACAATGGAAATGTGGATGACGAATATTATAACGATGGAATTTATGTAGGCTATCGTTATTTTGATACCTTTAATGTAACTCCGTCCTATTGCTTCGGATACGGAAAATCCTATACTGATTTTTCTATTGAGACAGTGGATGTAAAAGCAGATGAAGAGGTAGTGGAGGTTACTGTAAGGGTTACCAATACAGGCGATACATATGCAGGCAAAGAGGTAGTACAGGTGTACTATTCAGCACCGGACGGACATATTGAGAAACCCTATCAGGAGCTGGCTGGCTTTGGAAAAACAGAACTTCTTAAACCGGGAGAATCCCAGACATTGAAAATCTCCTTTAAGACCGCTTCTATGGCTTCCTATTGTGAAAAGTGTGCTGCATGGATGCTGGAGGAAGGAACCTATTATATCCGTGTAGGAAACAGCTCACGAAATACAAAAGTGGCAGCAGCTCTTAGTTTGGACAAAACAGTTGTGATTACCCAGCTGGAAAATATGTTTGCAGACACCGAAGTTCTGGAGGAAATCAAAAAGAACAGCATTATACCTTATTCCTATGAAGCCGAAGAAAAAGAAAAAGCAGCTGCGCCGGTACTTGTACTGGATCCGGAAAAGTTTGTAACAGAGGTAGTGGAGTATTCCCAGGTTCCGGAAGCATTTTCGGAATTTAAAGAGCTGGAAAAGGTTACCATGGAAGATGTGAAAGCAGGAAAAGCAACTCTTGCAGATCTGGTTTCCCAGCTGAGCGTAGAAGAAATGGCAAATGTATGCAACGGAACTGCAAAGATGGGAATTGCAGGTGGGTCCTTTATTGGAAATGCTTCTAACCTTGCACCTGGTGCAGCAGGAGATACCACCTCTATACTTTCAGACAGAGGAATTGAAAATGTAATTATGGCAGACGGCCCTGCCGGACTTCGTCTGGTTCCTCATTTTATAGTAGATAAAGATGGAAATAAAATAGATGATGGCGTTTTTGCAGATTTTAATCTGAATTGTCAGGAAGAGATTCCGGAAGGCGGAAAAGAATATTTCCAGTATTGCACTGCCATTCCGGTAGCGACCCTGCTGGCACAGTCCTGGGATATGGAGCTGATAGAAAAATGCGGTGAGATTGTGGGAAGAGAAATGGAAGAATTCCACATTACCCTCTGGCTTGCACCTGGAATGAATATTCACAGAAATCCTCTTTGCGGAAGAAACTTTGAATATTATTCAGAGGATCCTCTTCTTACAGGTATGTGTGCGGCAGCAGATACAAAAGGTGTTCAGTCTCACAAAGGAATGGGAACTACCATTAAGCATTTTGCTGCAAACAGCCAGGAAGATAATCGTATGTTTAACAATGCACATATCAGCGAACGTGCTCTTCGTGAAATTTATCTGAAGGGCTTTGAGATTGCAGTAAAAACAGCGCAGCCAATGAGCATTATGACTTCTTATAATCTGATCAATGGTACTCATTCAGCAAACCATCATGATCTTCTTACCTCTGTTGCAAGAGATGAGTGGGGCTTTGCAGGTCTTGTTATGACAGACTGGGGAACCTCTGAAGAGGTGGGCTTTATGTTTGGATATAATGAAAAACAGAAATACAGCTGTTCCTCACCAGTAACCTGTATTACAGCCGGAAATGATCTTCAGATGCCTGGCTGTCAGAAAAATATTGATGCGATTGTGGAAAGTACAAAAGCTGGCATTATTCCGCTTGGAGTGCTGCAGAGCTGTGCATATCGTATTTTGAATATTGTGGGACAGTCCTTAAACTACGAAGACTGCAGACCTTATGGGGAACAGTTCGGTCAGCTTCCGTGGGCTGTAAAGGTGGAGAAATGAAATTAATTCAGAATATTAGATTTTTTGATGAAACTACCGGAGAAATCCGTAAAGAAAGTAAGAGCTGTCAGGGAGTCAGGGAGGACTCCCTGACCAAACAGGTGGAATCCAATGTGGTTGGACTTTATCCGGAATATCTTTTTCAGGAAATTGAAGGCTTTGGATGTGCGCTGACAGAAACCTCCTGTTATCTCTTAAGTAAAATGACAGAAGAGGACAGAAAAGCTGCACTGGAGTGCTGGTTTGGCACAAAAGGTGCCGATGCCCGCTTTGTCCGAATCCATATAGACAGCTGTGATTATTCCCTTGATGAATATCAGGCTGTGGCAGATCCAATCCGTGATCCGGAGCTGGAAACCTTTTCCATCAGTCGGGACAGGAAATATATAATTCCTGTTGTGAAAGAGGCAATCAGACTTTCCGGAAACAGTATTTCGGTTCTGTTAAGTCCATGGTCTCCGCCTTCACAGTGGAAAACTCCGCCTGAAATGCAGGCCAATGATGCTGCTGTTTATGGCGGCTATGTAAATGAGATTGATTTTTCCAAACCAAACAGATGCTTTGGCGGAAGACTGAAGCCGGAATATTATGGCTCATGGGCCAAATATCTGGTGAAATATATTCAGGCTTATCTGGAAGAGGGAATACCGGTTACCATGCTTTCTGTTCAGAATGAAGCAAATGCAGCTACAAACTGGGACAGCTGTGTGTGGAGTGGAGCGCAGGAGAAGGATTTTCTTCAGAATTATCTGTATCCGGAAATGAAAGCGGCAGGCCTTTCCGAAAAGATTGGAATCTATATCTGGGATCATAATAAGGAAAGAATGATTGAGCATATTGATGCTATGATGGACGAGACCACTATGGGCATGATACAGGGATTTGCCTATCACTGGTATTCCGGCGATCATTTTCAGGCACTTTCACTGCTCCATGGAAAATACCCGGATAAGATATTGATGCATTCTGAAAGCTGCGGCCTTCATATTCCTGGAAAAACCATGGCCTTTGATATTCCAAAGGATGCGATGGAGGCGATTCCGGAGGAGATGAAAGCAGCTATGAAAAGGACACCTCTTCAGGTGGATTTTCAAGATGCAAAGGATTATGCCCATGATCTTATCGGAGATATCAATAACGGAATGAACCGTTGGATCGACTGGAATATGATCGTAGACAGAACTGGAGGCCCGCGTCATGTGCCAGGCGGCTTTGCAGCACCGTTGGTTGCAGAAGAGGATAATTCGTTCACAAAAACCATTAGTTATCATTATATCTGCGACATTGCCAAAGTGGTAAAGCCAGGCGCAAGAAGAATGGGACTTAGCACCTGTAAAAAAAGTGTAGAAGCAGCTGCAGTGAAAAATCCGGACGGTTCTGTGGGTGTGATTCTTTTAAACCAGGAAAAGAAAAAGCTTCCTGTTGCACTTCGGATGGAAGGATATCTCTGTCAGTTTGAACTTCCAGAGGAGACTTTAAGCACCGTTTTATTAACTTTTTGAGAGGGATTTTATGGCAAACAAAATCAGCATCGGAAAAAAGCTGGAAGGAAAAGTAATCAAAAAAGAACTTCACAGCCAGTTTATTGAATTCTTAGGAAGCTGTATTTCAGATGGAGTCTGGGTTGGAACGGATTCTGAAATTCCCAATTATAATGGAATCAGAAAGGCAGCTGTAGATGCACTGGCAAAGATAGAGCCCCCTGTGATGAGATGGCCGGGCGGCTGCTATGCTGATATGTATCATTGGAGAGATGGAATCGGTCCGGAAAGAAAAATCACCTGGAATGAGAATTTTGGGACATATGAGCAGGAAAAAAATGAATTCGGAACCCACGAATTTATGGAATTCTGTGAACGAATCGGCTCCAAGCCCTGGCTGAATATTAATATGCTCCGGGGAAGTGTGGAAGAAATGGTAGAGTGGGCAGAATACTGCAATCGCAGAGAAAATACCTCTCTGTCAATGGAAAGAGCAAAGAATGGCCATCCCCAGTCCTTTGACGTAGAATACTGGGGGATTGGAAATGAGGTCTGGTGCGGCGGAGGAAATTACACAGCCAAAAGCTATGCAGACGAATATAGAAAATTTGCTTCTGCAATGCCAGGCTTTAAACCTAATATTCCCTTTGTTTCAAGTGAAGGAATTGACATTAAATTAATTGCCAGCGGTCCTGACGGTAATAAGCCATTTGAACGTGTAAAATGGACCCGGGAGCTTTTTGAAAGCTTTGCAGAGTATAGAATGCCGGCCATTTCTGCTCTGGATCTTCATTTCTATAACTGGAATATAAAGGATATGGAAAAACCGGAAACTGTTTTTGAAGAAGAGGACTGGTATTCTGTGATTCATGGATGCCTGGAGCTGGAAGAGGTTATTAAAGAACAGTATGCCCTGATTCAGGAAGGCCTTGCCAACATTCCAAAGCCGGAAGGGGACCTTCCGGGAAACAGTCCCGATTGCAGACTGGTGATCGGAGAATGGGGAAACTGGCATGGGAAGGCATTCTTAAATCGTCCGGCACTGTATCAGCAATGTACAATGCGAGATGCCATTACAACGGCTATTACGCTTGATATTTTCCATAGAAACTGCGACATGGTGGATATGGCATGCGCAGCACAGACGGTAAATGTGTTGAACAGCCTGATTTTGACGCAGGGGGAACATACCATATTAACTCCCAATTATTATGTTTTTGATATGTATAAGCCTCATAGAGATGCTATATTGCTGGAGATAAACATAGCCTGCGATCAGGTTGGAGGTAAAGAAAAGGTTGCGCAGATTTACAGCCTGGCCTCTGAAAAGGATAATATAATTACTTTGAACCTGATCAATACAGATTATTCTGCGCCAACAGAGGTACAGGTGGCATTTGACCGTGATGTTGCCTATCTTGGCGGAACAGTTTTAAGAGGAGAAAGCCCGGATGCATATAATTGCGTGGAAAACCAGGATGCGGTAATAGAAAAGGAAGCCGATGCGCCAAAGCTAGAAGGCAAAAAAGCAACATTTTTGCTCCCGGCTGCATCTGTTCAGGTTTATCAGTTTTCCTGTGCATAAGGCATACGCAGAGAAACAACTGGAAACATAGTATTTTTGCAGAAAAATATGGAGAAAAATGAAAATACAAGTTTACGAAAACCGGTTTGTGTAATATACTAAAAAGGGCGGAGAGGTTTAAGTCTCCGTCCTCATTTTATTAAATGCATATTTTGAAGTAAGAAAGGGGTAGAAATGGATATTATCGAACTTTTAAAGGTAATTTTCCTTGGTATTGTGGAGGGAATTACAGAATGGCTTCCCATCAGCAGTACCGGCCATATGATTCTGGTAGATGAATTCCTTCATCTGAATGTTTCCAAAGAATTTATGGATGTATTTCTGGTGGTGATCCAGCTTGGCGCTATTCTTGCGGTTGTTGTTTTGTATTGGAATAAGCTGTGGCCTTTTTACATAAAGAAGATTCCAAGAAGAACACAGATGGCGATTGCCAAGAAGCCCAAATGGGCACAGGTAATCCTGAACTTTGTGGAGCGTTTCTGCGATAAAGAGAAGTGGGTGCTCTGGTTTAAGATTGTGGTAGCATGTCTGCCTACAATTGTGATTGCACTCCCGTTTGATGATTTTATTGAAGAGCATTTCAATAACTATGTGGTCGTTGCCATTGCCTTAATTGTCTATGGTGTTCTGTTTATTATTGTGGAAAACTATAACAGAGGCAGAGAGCCTGAGTGTACAAATCTGGAGGAGCTGTCTTATAAGACCGCACTTCTTATCGGATGTTTCCAGGTGCTTTCTGTTATTCCGGGTACCTCAAGATCCGGCTCCACGATCATCGGAGGAATTCTGGTGGGAACCTCCCGTACTGTTGCCGCTGAGTTTACCTTCTTCCTTGGAATCCCGGTTATGTTCGGAGCCAGTCTTCTGAAGCTTGTGAAGTTTGGGTTTGGCTTTACAGGTACAGAGGTATTGATTCTGGTAATCGGTATGGTGGTTGCATTTGTGGTTTCCATCCTTGCAATCAAGTTCCTGATGGGCTATATCAAGAAGCATGACTTCAAGGCATTCGGCTGGTACCGAATCGTACTTGGTGTGCTGGTTCTGGTTTATTTCATCGGCAAGACCTTACTTGCATAAAATTATATATAAGAAATTTCGGCGTCAGCCTGCAGGGGAAACTTTGCGGGCTGGCGCTTTTTGTATGAAGTTTTTGACAGATTAGGGTGTTTCCTTACATAAGGGAATCGGTTATAATAGGAATTAAGAATTTAGTAAAAACGAGGTGTACTATGGGAAAATATATAATGGCATTGGACCAGGGAACTACCAGTTCCAGATGTATTTTATTTGATAAGAAGGGCAATATGTGCAGTGTTGCCCAGAAGGAATACAAACAGTATTATCCGAAGCCTGGCTGGGTGGAGCATGACCCAAAGGAAATCTGGTCCTCTCAGATTTCCGTGGCTACTGAGGCCATGAGCAAGATCGGCGTGGATGCAGAGGACATTCATGCCATCGGAATCACCAACCAGCGTGAGACAACCATTGTATGGGACAAAAAGACAGGAGAGCCTGTCTATCCGGCAATTGTGTGGCAGTGCCGCAGAACAGCCGATATGATTGAGAAGATGGAAAAAGATGGTATGTCAGAGCTGGTGCGAAAGAAGACCGGACTGATTCCGGACGCTTATTTTTCCGGAACCAAGCTGAAATGGATCCTGGATCATGTGGAGGGAGCAAGAGAACGTGCCCAAAATGGAGAACTGCTTTTTGGAACTGTGGACACCTGGCTGATCTGGAAGCTGACAAAGGGAAAAGTGCATGTGACTGATTACACCAATGCTTCCAGAACCATGCTTTTTGATATTCACCAGAGAAAATGGGACAAAGAGATTCTGGAGTATCTGAATATTCCCGAATGCATGCTGCCGGAGGTAAAGCCGAGCAGCTGCATTTACGGCTATACCAACGAGAATCTGATCGGCGGAAGAATTCCCATCGCAGGCGCAGCAGGAGACCAGCAGGCAGCACTTTTCGGCCAGTGCTGTTTCGAATCCGGTGATGTGAAAAATACATATGGAACCGGATGTTTCATGCTTATGCACACCGGAGATACAGCCGTAGAATCAAAGAACGGACTTCTTACCACCATTGCTGTAAAAGCCGACGGAACGCCCGGTTACGCTCTTGAGGGAAGCGTTTTTGTGGCTGGTGCGGCAATCCAGTGGCTGCGCGATGAGGTTGGAATCCTGGAAAGCTCCCCGGATTCCGAGAAATACTGTCTGTCTGTGTCAGACACAAACGGCGTCTATGTAGTGCCTGCTTTTACCGGACTTGGCGCGCCCTATTGGGATCAGTACGCAAGAGGAGCCATTCTGGGCCTTACCAGGGGCGCAGGAAAAGCCCATCTTGTGCGGGCTACTGTAGAGTCCCTTGCCTACCAGGTGCATGACGTGCTGGAAGCCATGGAAAAGGATTCCGGCCTTGATCTTAGCGCCCTCCGCGTAGACGGCGGCGCCAGCGCCAACAACTTCCTCATGCAGTTCCAGGCCGACCTCTTGGACACCCAGGTAGTCCGCCCAAGCTGCATCGAAACTACCGCCCTTGGCGCATCCTATCTTGCCGGCCTTGCCACCGGCTTCTGGAAAGACGCATCCGAAGTAAAACAAAACTGGCAGATCGGCCAGAAATTTGCCCCTCACATGACCGCCGAAGAACGCAGCAAGAAGCTGAAAGGCTGGAAGAAAGCTGTGAGATGCACCTTTGAGTGGGCGAAGGAAGATGAGACGAATATGTAAGCATCTTAGAAACACTCACTCTTCGTGCAAGCGAGAAGAGGATGAGAAGATAGAAGATAACAGAAGATTGCGCTGCTATACTGCAGGCATATCTGCAGTCCTAAACAAAAATGGCGGATCCATTTAATGGAATCCGCCAAAATAATTTTGTAAAGTGTCCAATATTAGAAATTATGAGACACCTGTTTTCTTTTGTGTATTTCGATTTTTGGCCGCCAAACGAAAGGCTTTCTCCATTGCTGGGGTAAGGGCAGGAGAATCTTCATCAAAAACAATATCCTTTTTGGCAGCAGCTTCTATTTGTTGAATTTGTTCTTTGGTGGGTTGCTGATTTCTATTCAAAGTAACTGTCTTGATCAAAGTAAATATTCCTTTCTTGAAAGACAGGCCACAGAGCAGCAGTGCTCCATGGCCAAAATAGTTTTCTTTATTATACATGTTAAACCCAACTTTAAGTCAAGAAAAATTTCCGGTGCTCCTGTTAAATGTAAAAGTAACTTCCTGATTATAAGACTTAATTCGCCTTCTTATACTTAATATAATTCACTACCATCATAGCCAGCTTAAATGTCAACGCATCCTCAAAGGTCCGGATATCCAATCCAAATTTCTTCTGTAGCTTTTCAAAACGGTACACCAGCGTGTTACGATGCACATAAAGCTGGCGGGAGGTTTCAGAAAGGTTCAGGTTGTTTTCAAAGAAGGTGCGGATGGTGGTAAGAGTCTCATCATCAATGGAATCCAGAGTCTCTTCCTTGAAAAACTCATCGATAAACATCTCGCAGATCTCTACCGGCAGCTGGTAAATCAGTCGTCCGATTCCCAGGCGGTTGTATCCGAAAACATTCTTGCCCGTGTAAAAAATCTTGCCCACTTCCAGCGCAGTGCGGGCCTCCTTATAGGCATCCGGAAGCTGCTTCAGGTCATCCGCAATATTGCTGTAAGAAACCCAGGCAGAAGTCATGGCCTCAGTATTCAGCATGTCTACCAGCATATGAGCAATGTCGTCCAGATCAGAATAATCTTCAGAAGGCTGCAGCTCCCGAAGGACAATAATTCCGGAGTCGTCAATAGCTGTGATAAAGTCACGGGTTTTGGCAGCAAAAATATTGCGGATGGTAGCAAGCGCATTCTCATCCTTGCTCTGTTTGGTCTCTACAAGGAAAACGGCACGTCTCACAGTTGTAGCAATGTGAAGCTTCTTGGCACGGTTAAAAGCGTCCACTTCAGAGTAGGAGCCAAGAAGAAGATTCTGCATAAAAACATTCTTATCACTTTTCTCCGTATAAGCGGTGAGCAGACTCTCAATCTGGCAGACAGCCAGTTCCCCGATAGTGGAAGCTGCCTCCGCATTTCCCCACACGATCAGAATATACTGAAGCTGGTGGTTTTCCATAACCTTGTAAAGGCGGCAGTTCATATTGGAAATACACAAAGCTTCCTCATCCTTAAATTCGTCCAGTTTCTCGGTGGAAGGCAGGGCTCTGTCGCAGGTGCTGATATAAATCGTGTTGTCTAAATGAACAAGGCAGAAGTCCAGATGACTGATGTTCTTCCAGTCTTCCAGACATTTCTGGAGAATCTGAAGTAATTTCATAAGGTTGTCTCCTTTGTGAAAAAAATAATAAAAATCCGTCCTAGATACTCACAGTATAACACAAAAAAGCCCCAGGGGAAAACCCCTGAGGCCCAATTTCATTCTTCTAAAAATTAGTTGCAGATAACAAGCTCTGTCTCTTTGTCGAAGAAGTGAGATTTCTCCATATCGAATGCGAATTTGATTGTATCGCCTGTCTTGGAGTTTGTACGAGGATCAACTCGTGCTGTAACCTGAGTTCCGTTTACATCGAAGTACAGGAATACTTCAGCACCAAGAAGCTCATAAACCTTAACGGTAGATGTCATTGGAGCGCTTGGAGAAGCCTCGATGAACATCTGGGAATCATGAATATCCTCTGGACGGATACCAAGAACAACTGTCTTTCCAACATAGCCGCCATCTTTCAGAACTTTCGCTTTTGCAGCTGGGATAACAACGTCATACTCACCAACTTTAGCAACAAGGTCGCCGCCTTTTTCTGCGATCTGAGCATCAAGGAAGTTCATCTGCGGAGATCCCATGAATCCTGCTACGAACAGGTTGCCTGGCTGCTCATAAAGGTGCTGTGGTGTATCAACCTGCTGAACAACACCATCTTTCATAACAACGATTCTGGTACCAAGAGTCATAGCCTCTGTCTGGTCATGTG
>OLRK01000164.1_pt1 | contig 83095 bp, 101 predicted proteins | sample 1672911 | NCBI WGS metagenome assembly OLRK01 (sample SAMEA3136736, study PRJEB25190) | human gut metagenome | biome: human gut; feature: human-associated habitat; material: faeces | place: Austria | collected 2013
TTCTGCACATACTTCCAAAGAAACACGGCGCTTTCTGGATACTATGCCAAAGGGACGTTTTAAATTTGTGTTTACACCAAAACATGGCTCATGGTTAAACATGATTGAAAGCTTCTTCAGCAAGATGACCAGACAGATGCTTCGAGGAATTCGTGTCAATACCAAACAGGAGTTGGAAGAACGAATTTACAAGTACTTTGACGAAGTGAACCGTGAACCCGTGGTTTATCACTGGAAGTATAAAATGGATGAAATCAGTGAAGAGGAAGCAGTATCAATTTAATATAGCAATTATTTAATATTCGTTATACTAGTTTCGTATATGGTACATGCGGAATCTCCATCAAATCCGCCACTTGTGATGCAATCACTTCGTTTGCACTGAGCAAATTCTTCCCATTAGCCCGGTCACCAAAATTGCCATATTTTAACAACGTTGGCACACTATCAATACCCAACCAAGTCTTTTTTAGCGTTCCGTCTGTAGTAAGGTCGGGTGTATTGAAATGCAGTATCTGACCATCCATATCCCCCAGAATGGCTCTGGACAAATCAATGGAAAATCCATTGTCATGAAAATTCACATCTTTCCAGCAAAGCGGCATTTCTGTTTCCTTTACCCAATAAGCATCTGTTAAACTTACGGAAAAACTTTTTAGCAATGCTTCGGATACGCTACACCCAAGTACCTGCTCGATTCGTTCTTTTCCCTGCCTGTCTTCTGGAATTGTTCGCATGTTTTGCCAGTTTTGAAGCATCCGTTCTGCCAAAAAGCCCGCACATCCCACAGGAAGTTCGGATTCGCTATACAGTTTGATCAATTTATGTATTTTCCCGTCCTGGACTGCAACCTCCGCAACGGGCGTATCTCGATGCATGAGAATCATGTTGTTTCTCCCTCCTTTGTACTAGGAACACTCCCACTTACGTGGGAAAAAGTGGAACCGGACGTGCAGCAGAAGTACAGGCGTAGGAACACTCCCACTTGCGTGGGAAAAAGACTCAGTATTTATGCGGCATTCCGAGGTTTTCGCTGCCATTTGTATGAAAAACTTTTACAAAATTTTTCATACCATAATCATATCAAATATGGTATTTTCTTCGTTTTTTTGTGCAAGAAAAAGAGACACCTTATAGGCATCTCTTCTTCGCAAACTTAGATCTGTTCAATCAGTTCTTTTAGAGCATTTTCCGCCTCATAAGAAAGTTCTTTTCCATACTGTTCCATCCAGAATTCGAATTCTTCTTTCAGCGTTCTTTCTTTTACAGGTACTTCTTTCCGGTAGCGGTACAAATCATCTGTGCGTTCCTGGGCAATACATTTCACCAGGCTGTACACCTGTGGCTTTACAAAGACTGGATTTCCGCCCTGTTTTTTGAGCTTATCATACTCAGATGGCTCTGTTACAGGAATAGCTTGAATTACTTCTGCTGGCAGATCTTCATCCTTTTCAGCTAACTGCTCTTCCCCCTGTCTCTCAATATTATCCATGCAAGCCTGAATCTTAAGAACTCTACATCTTCGTTATCATCCTCTACCATTTCCATGATTTTTCCAGGCTCCATCTTATCATCTACAAACGCTTCATTCAGCATTTCACTGGCCAACATTTTCGCATCAAAAGAATCACAACTTTTACGGTCACGCTCCAGTTTTAGATACTTCGGATGAAAGTTATAACCATACTGCAAATCAGCAGAACAGGAAATATAGAGACCATTCACATAGATATTGTTCTTCTCTGATTCATCTAGCAGGATTTCTCCTTTGGAAGTATCTATTTTTTTATAGTCTCCCTTAAACCCAAGCCAGATATCCTGAATGGAATCATATTCTTCCTGCGTCACATTCCCAACCTCAATGACCAGTCCCTTCCTAGAAGAAATGCTTTCATTTACATCAAAGGCTAAGATTTTATCATGCCATTTTCGGCTGTTGATAAAACGGGTTGTCCAGACTTCATCCTTTCCATAATTATGCACGGTAAAGGTTTTACCAAGCCGATTCAAAACCAGTGCTGAAATTTTGTATCCTTCCCCAAACTGCCCGACTGTATTTTCGTCATGTGTCTTGCTGCTACGACCAAGAAGTAAGGTATTGATTTTCAGCTTGGATTTCAGGTTTTCAAATCGCAACGTTTCATTTTCATAAAAAATATTGAAAACATTGTCCGGTTCTAGCGTTTCCTGGTCAACCCCATTCTGGATCAGTTCCCGGATTGCCATTGGAAAATCCCAATCTGCTACATAGTTGCTTGTTAACGATAATTCGTAAGTGCTCATATTTTTTCCTCCTGTTTTGTGAATTCTCCTTAACAATATGGAAGAAAACCGTGCCTAAAATTCCACAATCATTCCTTTCGTGGTATACTGTTTCCATAACAAAGGAGGTTGTCATATGTACGGAGTAAAATTTGAACAGGATACTATCCAAATCCAGGAAGGAAATAAAACAGAACTGGAAGCAAACGGATATGAAGTATTTGAAACCAGAGAGGAAGCCGAGGTAAGGGGAGAAAACCTGGAATACCGGACGCTTCGAAGAGAATTTAATGCTATGACACTGGAGAAACTGGATTCAGAACGTGCAAAGGAATTAGAAAGAAGAATCTGGGGAAAACCAGAATCTTGTCAGGACTGGGATTATATTCCAGGCAAGATTATTGAAGAACGGAAAAAGAAAAAGGCTCTGCTGTAATTGCAGGGCCTTTTCTTCTAATAAGGATAAGCAGAAGTTATCACAATTGCATTTGGATTATACTCATTTTTCTTAAAGGAAATTTTGAAATTCTTGCATGGGAGCGCTCCATTTTCCCAATGATGTGAGATACTGTAGTGATAGGATTTTCCAGCAACTGGTGCTTGCAGCTGACCTGTAACTTCCCATACATCATAGTCATCAATGTCTGCTAGGTACTCAATCAGTTCCTGCCTGTTTTTCATAATACAGGAAATCAGCATAGCTACGATATCACTCTCTTCTCCCACAAAGGTAGAAATATCACATTTTAGCCTTCTGCTACGCCCTTTAAGAAATTCATCATTCCTATTGATGTGATAAGCTTTTAGATGTCCGAATTGGTTTGCGGATACAAATGTTTCTTTTATGTACTCATCAAACCATCTGTCGATTGCGGCTACTCTCTTCTCGTATTTTTCGTATGTCATGTTTGCATACCTCCTGTAAAAAAAGAGCACCGGACTTTCTGTTCCAGTGCTATCTGTCAATTGCTCTAAAATATTTTGCTTCATCTGCTTTTAGGATGTGATATCCCCTACGCTGATTTAATGCCATCAGACGTCCAAGTTTTTCCCGATTCATGAGTGTACGGAAAGAGTACACAGGAATATGGGAAATGTATCTGCTCCGCTGCTTTTCACAAAGAGCATCTTCCAATACCTCGGTAAAGCGGCGGTTGCTGATATCCATTTGGAACAGCCAGCAGTCAGATTTCCTTTTCATCTTATAGGGAATTTCATCACGTTTTAAAACAAATTCTATATATGGCTTCATTACACTGGAAACTTTTCTTATTCTGTTATCCATAAAGAATCCTCCTCTTGTTGTTCTATCAGTATCAATATGGAGAAATTTTAAAATGTAAAAAAAGACCATGCCCTCTTTTTCGTATATTTTGTTTTTATGTGCATTTATGGAATTTTTATCAAAACGAAACAGGTTTCGAACCTATGTTTGATTGCGATTGAACTATAATAACTGAAAAGAGACTTGCTGTATATGAGCATTCTCTCTCGACTGTCACAATATCTCTTTCTTTGGTAAACGCAAAATAGCGAGTACCTTTTCAAAATCATCCTATGTGAGATAATAGACTCATCATTATAAAGTCCAAAAAGTTTAGTACTCAACTTTTTAGACTTAGCTACAGGAGGTGAGTCATGAAATCTCACACAAGTTTAGTTGCACAGCAAACCCGCTTGAGCGAATGGGCAGAACTAATCAGGGACTGTAAAAACCGTCCACAGGGAATGAAAATCGATGAATGGTGTCAGCTGCACGACATTACAAAAGCGAGTTACTACTGGAGACTCCGGAAAGTCCGTGAGGCTTACTTAGAAACTGCGGATCATACACAAGCCTTTGTAGAAGTTCCTTCCTCTGCACTCCATCCGGTAAATACGACCTCAGAGCATAAAATCGCTGCCATAATCAGAAGTGGAAGCAACCTCACGTTGGAAATCACCGACCAGGCTTCTGCCTCCTTTCTAAGTACACTTTTGGGAGTGATCAGAAATGCTCAATGATGGTACCGGATTCAAAAAAGTGTATCTGGCAACTGGATTTACGGATCTGCGCAGAGGAATTGACGGCTTGGCAAGAATCATACGTTTTCAGTTCCAGCTCGATCCTTATGATAAGAATACATTATTCTTATTTTGCGGTAAGCGTACGGACCGGATAAAAGGACTCATCTGGGAAGGTGATGGATTTCTCCTTCTGTATAAGCGGATTGAAAATGGAAACTTCCGATGGCCCCGTACAAAAGAGGAAGCGCTGGAGATTACCACAGACCAGTATCAGATGCTGATGCAGGGGTTGGAAATCGTTGCCAGACATCCTATTGAAGAAGTTGCATATCCCGCTTTCTCCTTATGATTTGTGCAAAACATAGAAAATAAAATCACTTTCATCCACACCGGGTTACCCAGTGCAATATAAAATTGAAAGTTATTCACATCCTGAAAGTTTTCCGTGGGTTTCTGTATCCCCATGATTGAAAAACTTTTCAGATTGTGGATAACAGTCATAAATATCTGAATTTTAAGCTTTTATTTTCAGGTATTCATGACTGTTATCCACCGTCAAAATGACGAAGGTGACAGAAGCCCCAAATAGCCAAAAAACGTTGATTCTGCTATAATACCACTTAGGAAAGTGAGGTTCGGTTATGGCAGTCAGGTATACGGAAGAACAATTGAATAGCGTTGATAAGTCGTTTCTTATCCATCTGCTTTTACAACAGCAGGAACAGCTGGAGGTCTTAACAAAGGAGCTTCATGCATCGAACGAAAAAATGCAGCTTCTGATGGAACAGGTAATTCTTGGCAAGCAGAACCGTTTTGGCAGGTCTTCCGAAAAGATGGAGGACACAAACCAGATCTGTTTCCTTGAAGTAGACGGAACCATCGTATTTTTCAATGAAGCAGAAGCCGTCTGCGATCTTAGCGCCGCAGAGCCTGAAGATCTGGAACTGAAGTCTCCAAAGCAGCCAAAGCGCAAAGGCAAGAAAGAGGCTGACCTTTCAGGGCTTCCGGTAAGAAGGATTGACCACTATCTGTCCGAGGCGGAATTGGAAGCAGAATTCGGTAAAAAAGGCTGGAAACAGTTACCGGATGCCATTTCCAGAAAATATCATTTCGTACCTGCAAAGGTAGAAGTGGAAGAACACCATATCGGTGTATATGCCAGCAAAACAGATGAGCATATGGTCAAAGCAGACCATCCGAATGTCCTGCTGCATGGAAGCCTGGTATCCCCCTCCCTGGCCGCTGCAGTCATCAATGGAAAGTATGTGAATGCAGTACCGCTCTACCGTCTGGAACAGGAATTCCAGCGTTATGGTCTTCAGATTACAAGGCAGAACATGGCAAACTGGTGCATCCGTCTGGGAGAGGAATATTTATCAGTCCTTTATGATTATCTTCATAAAGAATTGTATTCCTATCATGTAATCCAGGCAGATGAAACACCGGTGCTTGTAAATCATGACGGACGCAAAGCGGGTTCCAAAAGCTGGATGTGGGTATACCGTTCCGGACATCTGTATCAAAACAGGCAGATTGTCCTGTATGAATACCAGCAGACAAGAAATACATCCCACCCACGGGAATTCCTGAAAGGATACGATGGCATTTGTGTGACAGATGGTTATCAGGTCTACCATACTTTAGAAAAAGAGTTGGAAGAACTGACCATTGCCGGCTGCTGGGTTCATTGCCGCCGCAGATTTGATGAGGCTTTGAAGCTGATTCCTAAATCCTGTCAAAAGGAGTCGAATGTATTTCTGCTGATGAAACAGATTCAGGCAATCTACAGGGAAGAAGGGAAACTGAAGGACCTTTCTTCTGATGAACGGCTTAAGCAGCGACAGGTGGTGATAAGACCACTTGTGGATGCGTTTTTTGCGTACCTGAAAACCATAAAAGTATCCAAAAAGGATAAATTTGGTGATGCTGTCGGTTATGCACTGAATCAGGAAAAATATCTCCGTGTATTTCTCACGGATGGAGACGTCCCGATTGATAATAACGCATCTGAAAGGGCAATCCGGGGTTTTTGTATCGGGAAGAAGAATTGGCAGATGATCGATACAATCAATGGAGCCAAGACTTCCGCAATCATTTACAGCATTGTGGAAACTGCAAAGGCCAACAATCTGAAGCCGTTCAATTATGTGCAGTATCTCTTGGAAGAGATTCCGCAACATATGGATGACAGGGATTGCTCCTTTTTGGAAGATCTTCTTCCCTGGTCAGAAAAACTTCCAGCAGAGATACGTAAAGCTTAAATACTGGTGGCTGCAAAGCAGCCGCCTAAAAATGTCAAGGTACTCGCTATTTGGCGTTTACTTTCTTTGCATTAAAAAAGGACGATACATTTAAACATCATCCTTCTTGTAATTTAATTATTCATTTTCCTTTTTAGATTTCATTCCCTACAATTCTTCCATCATCTTCTGTACCCTTGCAATTTCTTCTTTACTGTGAGGTGTGCCACCTGCATTCATTTCGATATACCACTGCAATACATCTTTTTCGTATTGCAAATCATTAATTCTAATTTGCAATCTTGTAGCGATTTCTCTCGGTTCTCCTTCAAACTCATTATAGTGTAAGCCAAATACTTTTAACTGATTTGCTTGAAATTTCATAATAGCAGTTATTCTTTGTAAGTCATCCACACATACAAAATCATCATAATCTGATACAGCTTTACAATGCCAACTTGGTTTGTTTAAGAAAATTTCCTTTCCAGAAGCACCACCTTTTAATATGTATTCAACATATTTTTCTTGTTGTTCTTCTGTCCACACATGTCCTCTCTGAAATTCAGGAATTAAAATAAGTCCATCTTCGTCAATGAACTGTTGTATCGTTTTACTGAAATATTTAAATCCAACATCTATTTTATAGTTGGTTTTATTCGTTAATAATTGTGGAATATCTATAAATCTCAAATAAATACCTCCTTTTTGAGCAAACTTCTTTTCCGTTGTGTGACTCAAACTTCAGGCCACATACAGTACATTTTCTTATTTTCATATCTCTACCATATTTATCCGCTTATAACCCTATCCAAACACTTCCACAATCACACATTTCGTAAAAATCTTTCAAATTGTAATTAAGATTCGCTTTTTCTTCTTTATATATCAGATTATTATTCCTCGAATCAGGGCAAGCGCATCGAAAGTCTTCAATTATTAAATCAATATCATATTCCCAATCTTTCTTACTGTCTTCATTCCGTAATTTTCCTTTCCATACTTCAAGACATTTTATGAGTTGATTGTAGATAGCAATAATATTTTCAATGGTTTCATTTTCATTTTCAATAAGACTTCTCAGAACTTCGCCTTCTGTTCCTAAGTCATACTTCCAATGTTTCATGCATTTTCCCTCACTTTTCCACTTTCTTATTCATCAGTCAAACTTCATGTCCTCCAACATCATGACACTCTTTTTCTAAAATTCCTTTCGTCAATGCGTATTTCGTAATCCAAACTTTCATTTTCCAAACCCTCCATATAAAAATATCCAAATCGGTTAGATATATTCTTCCATATAAATTTGTTCAATTATTCTAACATACAAATTGTGTATTTTCCATAACGAAACTATGTTTCTAACGTTTCAACTCTTTTACAACTTAGTGACAAACATGCATTTTTTAGCAAGTGTTGCATCTGAAATTCTTATTCTATCTTATATTATAAGTATAGCAATGTCCTTTTTTTTAGAATTTTTGGGCACGGAATTCTACTGAATTTCTAAAAAAGAGATACCGTAATGGTATCTCTTCTTAAAAATTTACTTAAGTAAAAACACTTCTGCAAGGTCTCTTCCAAGTTCTAATGCTTTTTCATGGCTGTTAACATAGATATCGATGCGGTTTTTCTTAATTGCCCCGCCACAATCTTCGGCTGTAAACACATGCCCTCCGATGATAACCTGTGTCCCGTAAGGAATTACGGATGGATCTACTGCAATAGTGCGTCCTTCTGCTACCTGTGTCCCGGTCGCAGTAAGTCCGGTTTCTACATCACAGCAGGTTTCACATGCACAGTAATAAGTGATTTCATACTCCCCGAGAGAATCCCCGTACATATCTTCTGTAGCGTTTACTTCATGAATATCTCCACTACTTACCACTTCTTCCGGTTCGTCTTCTAATAAACGAACTGCCCAGCATGCGGTAGAAGAAACATCATCCGATACAATCCCATAGGCACGGCCTTTGGCTTCCACGGTCATTCCGTCACCAGCATACATTACAACATGGTGGATGTATCCTGTGCTATCCATGTAAAAAATCAAGTCTCCGGGCTGTGCTTCTGATACTGGAATCTGTTCTCCTGCATAGGCCTGTGCTTCCGCAACTCTTGGAAGCTCAATACCATAAGTACGGTAGATAGTCTGAACAAAACCGGAACAGTCTGCACCGTTCACTGGATCTGTGCCACCCCATACATAGGGATTTCCGATAAACTGGGATGCATATTCTACAATCTCTTCCCTAAGTTTGCTGGTGGATGCGTCAGTTTTAATGGAAGTATGGGTATAGTAAAAAGCGTTATTCTCTTCGGGTTTGACCTTCTGAACAGCTTTTGCATACGCATCTTCTCCCTGCTCTTCTACTTCTTTGTCTACGTCTTCCCCAAAACGGATATATTTTTTGCTAACAAAACCACGGACATCTCCGGACTCTATATATACCCAATCTTCATTCTGATCCGCCAGAATATAACAGAGACTTCCATTTGGAAGCTCGCCAATAGTCCGGCTATCGGTTCCTTTTCCTTCCCGGACGTTTAAGATGCTGGCGCTGCTGACTGCATACACTTTATCTACGACAGTCTGTCTGGTTGTACCAAGGGTATAGAAATAAGCTTCATTTTCCTCCGATGGAACGATTTCCTGGGCTACTGGAGCCACCTGTTCGATAGAACCGTTGTAACGTTCATCCTGCTTATATACATCTAGAAAATGATTTGCCTGTGCACCGGTTACAACTGCTGTTTTGGGTAAAAATCCACGGACGCTGCCAGATTCTACAAAGTACCAGTCCCCTTCTTCCTTTAATAAAAAGCAAACACCTTCATCTGCCAAGGTAGCAATTGTCCTGGAGTTACTGTCCATTTGCTCTTTTAATTCCATATCTGATTTTGCAAACGCATATCGTCTGGCAACAGTAAAGAAACGAAGGGATTTTTTAGTTTCACCTTTCAACAAAGGTGAGGCTGCCATTTGCGTCTGGCTGGTTGTTTCCACGGATGGTGCGATGAACTGGGATGCTTCCTGCTGCTCTGCTTCTGTAGTTGCATCCGTTGTTTCCTCTGGTACTTCTGGTTCTTCTGTCACCTCTGGTGTTTCACTTTCTGGCACTTCACTTTCTGGCGTTTCATTCTCCGGAGTTTCGGTTTCAGGTTCATCTGGAATTGTCTCTTCTGGAATCCCTTCTTCCGGAACCTCCGGGGCTTCAATTTCTGGAACTTCTTCCGCATCTTCTTCTGGTACATCTACGTTTGGCGTTTCAGGAGTTTCAGTTTCTGGTATTCCTGTTTCAGGAATCTCTGTTTCTGGTAAGTCCTCCATTTCTGCCTCACCTTCCGTTCCTGGAACTGTTTCTTCTACTTCTGGAACTGTTTCTGTTTTTTCTACTTCTGTCAATTCTTGTATTTCGACTGAGACTGGTTCTGCTGCATAGACTGCTGATGGTCCTAATGTACTAACTGCCATGGCTACTGCTATACATTTTTTAAATTCTTTAAACTTCATAAAATATATGCACAAATACTTTTGCGCTTCTCCTTTCTTAGTCTTCCAATAGTTAATATGGAAGATTGATTTCCCCCAAAAGAACATCCATTCTCAAAACCCTTCCTGCTCCCAGGAATCATCCGATTCCCAGCAGTTATCCTGAAGCCAGAAATCTTTTGGCAGCTTTTGATAACATACATAAGCTGCAAGCAGGGAAAGCAGACTGCCGATCAAAGGAATGGGCCACCAGGAACCCGCCGGGTCAATGGCAGATACAAATAACAGCATACTGGTAAAGCTAAAACCGGAAAGGTAAATCCATATACGCATAATTCAAGTCCTCCTATCTTGTTTGCTGCAGACAAGCATACAGCAGTTATATAGAATCCTGATTTTTGAGCAAGAAAAAAGAAGGTATTGTACCTTCTTCTCTCATCTTACAGGTGCCATGAGGACTTTTCCTGTTCCCCGGTAGACATTTACCAGTCCTTCCCCACTGGCAGCAGAACCCAGCAGGGTCTTCCCGGAACGTTCTACGGTAAAATCCAAAGACCCGCTCCATGCAATAGCCATGTTACCGTCAATCTTCAGTACATCATTTTGTAATGTAATCTCGACAAGCTCTTCTTTCGGTACAAAGGATTCCAGGCACGCAACGCCATTCCCCTGGAGGGACAAGTTAAATAGACCTTCATTTCCGGCTACTGCTGAAGACAGGTTGCTTCTCATTATAGCACGATGCTGCAGGTTAGAATCGCAAGCAAAAAACAGTCCATCATCTAATACAACAGAACCACCCCAGTCTGCTACGTCCAAGAGTATTAAATGCTTATAGGTTGGTTCCAGTACCAAAATACCATCCCCGGTGTACTCTGGTTTGATGGCTGACTCGCCAGTAACCCTTCCCCGGACTGCCTTACCGAAGAAATCCCCTACGCCTTTTAATCCGGTCGTTGCCTGTACATTCCCGGCCATCCATTGCATAGCCCCTGCCTGCACTGTTACGTTTGCTTTACTTAAATCACAAATGACCTGCCGCTTTCGGATATCCATTTCGTTGCAGAAGTATGCCATCATCGCACTCTGTGGTGTTACACTTAAATCCCGGATATACTCAATCGTTGTAAATGGGCCTTTAGAATCAAGCATCCGTACATCGTCATTTCCGGTAAAATTACTTACTTGAAACAACTCACATTCCTCCTTTATTATTTTCTGATAAGAATATGGGAGATTGTTCCAATACAGCAAAAAAGAGACGCCAAAAGGCATCTCTCATTCTTTGTACAGGTCATGTTCCAGGTCGATTGCATATTCTGTGTCTTTCCATCGCTGGTAAAAGACAGATGCAAAACAGACAAGTTTGTATCGTTCGCATGGAAACAGATAGTGTTCCGTACTTTGCGCTTAATCCTGCAGTCCCGCTTCTGTGGTAATACCAATCAGGGCATCCAACACATCTCCAGTCCCGGAATCAAACAGTACAAGGAAAGTCAGACAATCCGCTCCCTCGTAGTTAGAAATTAAGTATTTTTCCGCATCTGGGTAATTTGTGAACATCCGGTGCGGCACACCATCTGGTTTTAACTCCAGCATGACATAATCAAAAGGTTTTCCATTATCCAGAAATTTTGCATGTAAAACTGGATAGGATAATTCTTTTGCAAGCAGCCCATCCAACTGCCGGCTCTTTGCATACATCTCACAGATATCGAATCGTTCCAGGCTTCCCAAATTAAACATGTACATCCTCCTCTTTTTGTAGTTTGTCATTACAAATATGGAAGACTCCGCAAATTTGGCTTAAGAGACATCCCCAAACATAATCTCAGTTGATTCGTACCGAGCATCATCAGCCGGCAATAATTCACGTCTCAGACGAACTCTTATCGTGTTGTAGTCTTCGGATTATTCCTTCTATCTTAGGGGCAAATGCCATAAGAAATAACACGGATATAATCACAAAGACGCCAATTTGTCCCAATGCTGCAAATCCGGCATAACCGGCGAAAAGGGCGAACAAAGCGCCGAGACTGAAATATACAAATACAAGTTGTGAAAACAGTGCAGCCAGCATAACAAATGTAACCGCTACCATTCCCCACAGAAAATACATCCCTATCTCTCCTTTCTAAGAGCTGGTTTCTTTAATATGGGAGATTACTTTCGGTATACCAGAAAAAGTGTTTTTTTACATATAAAAGATATCTACAAGCTGGATTTTCCTATTATTACATCTTTACTACCGCATCAAGGCAAAGTATGAGTGCATATTCATAAGCATTCCCACCAAAATTTCGTTGATCATATTTATCAACATTTACAAGGCTATCTGCGGTATAAAGTATCATTCCCCAATTCACATCACGAAAAGCTGAGCAAGCTGCAAGTGCTGAACATTCCATTTCTACAACAGAACAGCCTTCGCTTTTACGGTAGGCTACTTTATTTTTGGTTTCACGGTAAAATCCATCTGTTGACCATGTAATAACTTCCTGATATTTCATACTATGTTCCAAGATAGTTTCTTTAATAACGTTTCTTGCCCTTTCATTGACTTCCATAAAACGTGAAGGAGGGGCATAATGATAAGATGTTCCTTCATCTCGCAAAGCCTTGTACGGGACGAGAAATGTTCCTTCAGAAAATTCTTCAAGGCAGCCACAAGACCCTGCCGAAATAATTTCTCGTACCCCATATCCAATTAGCCAATCCAGCATTTGTGTTGCTGAAGCTGCACCTACAGGAGCTTGACAAAGTACAACCTCTCTCCCTTTATATTCCATTCTGTAAATAGGATACCTCTTTGTTGCACTAATGAAATGGGCTACCTGTTTTAAATCATTTTTGGTGGCGTATTCTTCAATATAATCCTCTAAAAAAGCAAAAACACATTTTGATGGAAGTTTTATATCTAACATTTCATGTGTGGGATTTATAACCGCATTTTTTTCTGTATCAAACTCTAATATTGGAATTTCATTTTTTAGTATACTCATCTTTCCACCTCACAAACTTCTAATTTGTCTTTACCTATATTGTATCATGTTGGTATAAGCATTGTCATTTCTTTTCTGCATTTGAAAAGTTACTTATTAGTCTACATTTTGTAAAGGATGCTAAAAACCATTGCTTACGCAACAAATCATTGACAAAGCATAAGCGAATAAGTTTTAAGGCAGTCAAACAGAAATAAAACAGTATGTTTTACTGCATAGAAAAAGACACTCTGTTTTAAGTGGCCATTCTTCCATAACTTTGTATAACTCTCTATAAGTCGTTACATAAGACTCTTTCGTTTGTTGTAATTTCGTTGTAATTTTCCTTATTTTTCTTTCACCATTTTACTGATAGATACTGTATTTATGCGGGTATTCCTAATTTTGTATCTTTTTTGCTATAAAAAGACACCCAAAATGGATGCCTCTTTACGATTTGTTACTCCAGAGAATAAGTATTTCTTCCATAGCAGATACCAGGCATGCGTTCAAACTCAAAAGAATGCAAAACTCTGGGGCATTCTTTCTGGTACATTTCCAGAATCTGTTCAATTCCTTCTGTACCGCAGGAAAGTTCATCTTCTTTGTAAATCTGATTGGCAATTTCCTGAAGCTTCGGGATGACATCCTTTGACTCTTTCGTTGCCCTGGCATTAATAAGATAGGGTTCGGCCCATCCGTCTTCATAAAAACAGTCAGTCATCACGAACTGAATATCGACCAATGGTAATTCGTATCCGAACATTCCCCCGTTTTGCTGATGCTTAGAAATAGCCTCCAAGCTGTCTGCTTCCGCCTCTGTATCATCCGGGTACAGCAAGTATACCGGACGGTTTTCGATTGCAAACCGATATGCTGCATCCAAGCAAGACAAATACTCCATATCACCATTGATATAGCCAAAAGCTTCCAAATCTCCTGTCTGGTCCTCAACCTCTGCCCATCCTTCTTCGATGAATTTATGAAGAGAAAAAATCTCAATAGCTTCCAGATAGGGCACACTATCCCGGTAGATTCCTTCGAACTCATTGGCCCAATCTTCCACCCGTTCTTTGAATATATCAAAGACTGATACAGTATCCGGTTCTGGCTGCTTAATCTTCTCATTCTCCAGCATTCTGGAAAAGAGCATACTCATCTCAATAATATTCTCTGTTAACTTTTTCATCTTAATTTCCTCCTATTTTCATAATTTTTACAGAAAGAATATGGTATTTTTCTAAAAAGGAAAAAGCCACCGCATCTGCGATGGCATAAAAAGAGATACCCAGAGGGTATCTCTAATCATTATGGAGTATTCTGTACAACCTGCTTCTTTTGAACTTCTACAACTTCCTCCAAAGGAATATCTAAAAATTCAGCTACTACTTCAGGAGAATGTTTTTGAAGTGCCCGCAAAATAATTTGTTCTTGCCCTTCTTTTTGCTTACGCTCGTCATAAGCCAACAACATATCATATTCCTCCTTCCACTTTGAGTTCCTGGATGCAAGTCTAACCTCTTTGCTTAAATCCAATATAAACGGTGATTTGGTGACTTCCCCTGTTTTTAAGAAATTCAAAAATTCCTTTAATTGCTGGTCATTGGTTATACCTTCCGCATTTACAAAAATTGTATGTCTGTCATCTGCTAATATTAGGCTTTTATCCTGCTTGCAAATAGTATCGAATTCATATTTTGCAAAATTTCTGTCAAACAGATCGAAGGTGCAGATGAAAATAACATACGTTTTCCGCAGCTTGTTGTACGGTTCCCCTTTGGCAATCTGGCTTTTGTCGATGCAAGAATGGTAGTACCGGCTACGCTTTGGCAGTTCTTTTGTATCGGAAGTCTGCATCTCGATATCATATACCGTATGTTTGTCATCCTCAACATATACATCCATTCGGACACTCTTTTCATCGATTGTATTATCCAGAACTTTCTGCGTTTCCGTATATACAATCTTCTCAACTTTTACATGAAGGATTATTTCCAGCAATTCCTTACAGAGTTTTTCGTTCTGCATGACCTTGCAGAAAAGAAAATCATCCGCCAAAGTCAATTCCTCAAAGGGAACTCTTCTACAATAAGTATAACATGATTTTGGTGTGTTATCCATAGGTTATTCCTCCTGTTTTTATTATTTTTACAAAAGGAATATGGAATTTTTCCAGAAAGAAAAACCACCGCATTTGCGATGGCTCTCCCTTGGTTAACTCAGTTCTTTAAACTCTTCTTCAGAAATAATAGCAACACCCAGTTCTTTGGCTTTTTTATTTTTTCCTGATGTAGAGGTTACATCATTATTAATAAGATAACTGGTGTTTTTCGATACACTGCCGGATACTTTTCCACCTCTTGCTTCAATCTCTGCTTTGAGTGCATCCCGGTTTGGATAACTTGCCAGCATCCCAGTAATAACAAAAATTTTACCTACAAGATCCTGTTGTGACTGTATTACTGCTTCTACAATTGTTAATTCCTTGCACAGATGCAGGTATTCGTCTGCATGCCACCAGAACCACTGGATAATTGCATCCGCAGTGACATTACCGATTCCTTCGTAGCTGGTAAGTACCATGTAAGCATCTCTTCTTCTTGCAAGTGACAACAAATTCTCTGCCTTTGGTTCAACTAGATATGACTCCAATATTTTTGCTACATCATGCCCAGCCCCTGGGATACCAAGAGCATAAAATAATTGTCGGAAGGTTGTTGTCCTGCTGGATTCAATGGCTTTCATCATATTCTGATAAGATTTTTCTCCAAATCCTTCCATGGACAGGAGTTCCTCCTTATACTGGTCTAAATGATATAAATCAGCGAATTCTTTTAGATATCCAAGGTCTATAAACTGCTCCACCTTTGCTGAAGACAGCCCTTTTACATTTAAGGCATCCCGTTCCACCAGCCTGGTGTACTTTCCTACATGTTTCGCCGGACAGTCTGCATTCATGCAATACAGAAATTCTGAGGTATGTTCCTTGTTGAATTTCCTTACCGTTGGCTTGCCACATACCGGGCAGCAGCCTGGAACTTCAAAATAATTACCATTCTTTGTTAGGTTCTCATCAATTTGTGGAATAATTTTGTTGGCTTTATATACGGTTATCGTGTCATCTTTCCCCAGTTCTAAGTCCTTCATATACTGGATATTATGGAGGCTGGCCCTTGTTACCGTAGTTCCTTCCAGTTCTACCGGGTCAAAAACAGCCACCGGATTAACCAGCCCCGTTCTGGAAGCAGACCACTCTACATTCCTTATTGTAGTCTCTACCGTATCGTCTTCCCACTTAAATGCAATAGAATGTTTCGGGAACTTCCCGGTTGTACCTAATGCTCTTCCATATACGATATCATCATAGGTAAGAACCAGGCCGTCAGTCGGCTCATCAAGCAAGTTTTCCTTTATACACTGTTCATCTAATTCAATCATACGAAATAGTGTTTGAACATTAACTTTTTGAAATGCAACATGGTCAATTCTCAATGTTTCAAGCCACTCCAATGCATTAGAAACAGTATTCATTTCTGGATACACGACTTCAAATGCCCGAAAACTCATGTGCCGTTTCGATGCAATGCCAGAATCCATCAATCGAAGACTGGATGAAGCCAGATTACGAGGATTTTTATATTTTTCATCCGGGTCTTTAATCGATGCATTAATTTTATCAAAGTCGGGATAACTGATTAATGTTTCTCCACGAACCACCAAATGTCCATCATACGGAATCGTCATGGGTAATCCTTCAATATAAGGGGCATTATGGGTTACGTCTTCTCCAACAATGCCATTTCCTCTTGTTACCAGGGAAGTTAATTTTCCATTATCCCAGGTTGCAACTGCGGTCAATCCGTCTAGTTTCCAACTAAGAACGCCAACCTGCGCACCGAGCCATTTCTTTAATTCCTCTTTATCTTTTGTTTTATTCAAAGATAATGCAGGATACTCATGTGTAACTTTTGAAAGTTCTGATACCACTTCATAACCTACCCGAAGTGTTGGACTATCTGGTAACACAACACCCGATGCCTGCTCCATTTCCTGAAGCTCTGCGTAGAGTTCATCATACTCCTTATCAGACATGATGCTTTCATGTCCTGAATAGTAAGCCTTTGCCGCTTCGTTTAATTTTTTCACTAAGTTTTCCATTTTTAATTCCTCCTGTTTTGGTATTTTTACAAAGGGAATATGGGGAAAAAGAAAATTTTTGTTTTCTGAAACCTGAAAAAAGAATGATATTCTAAGAAATTATACACTTCCATTCCAAAATGTACCGAAACCCCAAACATGCAAAAACCCATGCCCAAAAAATCCTGCAATTTGTGGAAGTGTTATACTGTATTTGTCGATGAGGAAAGACAAATTCTTCAACAAAAACAGAATACCATATTAACAATGATTAAAATCTAACATATCTGTTACTGCAGCTGCTCTTTCAACTATAGTATAGAGTGGCTGCCGATAAGGGCCTTTAGCTCAGTTGGTTAGAGCAGTCGCCTCATAAGCGACCAGTCCTGGGTTCGAACCCCAGAAGGCCCACTTTCCCATAGAGCAAAGATTATCTATCTACCTAGAGAGTCTTGCGAAAAACTTTTCCAGAGAGATAAGACCACAGGCCGTTAGGAGTAGTAGTCGGTAATTCTGGAATGTTCCTGGAAGTAAATGAGCTGCAATGACAGACAAGTGGTTTGATAAGGGAACAGAAGATTTCGGCTCTCATTAAACACGTTTCTGTGATGTGGCTGCGGAGCACAGAGTAAACACGGGCGCAGTGTTGTGAAATTCAGCTTGCATTCTTTGCGGAGATGTAACCGTAATAGGCGGTATCAACATTCAAAGCCGGTAAGTGGTATTACAGGCAGGAGAATTCCAGATGTTGTTCACCCCTGCACAGCCTTTGCAGACAAAAGATAGGCAGTTGCCTTGTAGCTCAGAGATAGAGCATTAGGTCTTAGTACCTGTAATGTCGGCGGTTCGATTCCGTCTAAGGCAAATATTGGGGTATCGCCAAGTGGCAAGGCACAGGACTTTGACTCCTGCATTCGCTGGTTCGAATCCAGCTATCCCAGTTTGTGGCGGCAACAGAATATTGAGGTTCGAATCCTCCCGGGCGAGTTTCGTCTCGTGCGGCAAGTGCTGAACGGAAATGCACCCGCTACAACCTACCGTTTTACTCAGCAGTTATGGCACTGCGGCATATCCCGGCGGCGGAACACGCTGAGGAGAAATCAAAGGAGGCGCCCTGGCAGACGGCAAGTTCGCAATAGTCTGCTTAACTGTAAGTCGATGCATAAGTCATGTCACTTCATGGCAACGGTCACAAGGATAAGCAACTTGTGACTTGCGGGACGCCGGGCTTATATCGCAGGCTAAATTCTCATGGTGTTATCCATATTCAAAGCCGGTAAGTAGTCTTACAGGCAGGCGTATGCCAGATATGGTTCACCCTGCACAGCCCTTGCAGACATAAAATGGGAAAAAAGGCACCGCAACACTGCGATGTCTTTTTTTTGTGGCTTATTTAAACAATTTCGACAATTGGTCTCTTCGTGTGATGTTATTAATTACAGTTTCTAAATCCATAGTAACACTTTCTCCAAAAGCATCCCAGTCATCTCCAATTCCTGTCACCAAAGACAAGGTAGCAGATGTCTGTGTTACTTTTGTTACCTGATATACGGACTTACCATCTGCATACGGGAAATCGACATATCGGTACAGGATGTTTCCGATTTCTTTTTGGTACTGGTCAATCCCTCTCAGTTTTTTCCAGTTAGCCTCCATACGTTCAAGCCAATCCTTGTCTTCTGGGGAAACAGCATCTTATTAAAATAAATTATTTATAAATCATTATAAAATCATATAAAAATCATTGACTAATCATTGATGTGATGATATTATAAATTTATCGATGAAAAAGGAGGGAACCAAATGTTAAAAAACAAGTTGAAGAAAACATATGTTTGGCGTTGCGTGTTACGCCACGTCCTGTTTGGAACGGAAATGAACATCTCACGCATAAAATGATTGCACCACTGTCGGTGATGAATTTGCATCTGGATTTGCTTGACCATGGAGCTTCTTTTGTATTTTATGGTACGAATCTCTCAATAGATTCGAAAAAAATAGATTCTATCGATTCGATTCTATTTTTCAGCTATAAAGAACAGTGGGCCGCTTTGTGCGATGTAAAGATTATAACTTCAATGGATGGGGAATGTTTTGTTCCAGATGATATATCTTTAGAAAATTCTCCTGCATTTTGGCTTGATGAGCCAAACAAAAACTGGATCAAAATTTTTAATTATCGTCAGCTTGACTTCGAAAATCTCAACGATTTTAAATTAGTAAACACTAATCGATCTGGTTCAAAAACACTTGGAGATTTGATAGCATCCAGTACACGTTTTAATCGTGCTTACCTTAAATATTAATTTTTACAAAAGACTTAACACAGAAGTTACATATGTACTGCTTGTCGCTTCTGTGTTAAGTCTTTATATACACTGTGCTATTTAACATTCATAAGCCATTGCAGTTATCAAAATAAGAACTTTCGATTTTTGTCACGCTACCCGGAATTAAAATGGATTTTAGCATTTCGCATTTATAAAATGTGGCACACTTAATAACTCTTAACTTACATGGAAAATAGTATGTCTTTACGCAATAGTATAGTATCGTAAAAACGCAGAATATCCTATTTGCGTAATCCTATTAGGAATAGAAACCAATTTATAAGATTTGAAGTAAGCAAATTTATGGAACCGTTCAACATAATCCCGTTTTTTGACAAATTTCATGCACACACTTCTTCCCTAATCCGGGAATCTCAAATAACTTCTTGTTTGGCTCCAAACCACAGTAGTTAGTCAGTTCTTCGAAATTCGAAATGCCAAATCTTCTCAGAGCATTGTAACTTCTGAAAGATAACTGCAAGGTTTCCAAAGAAGTAGTATTCTTTTGATTCGATTTTAGACGATTAGCCATTTCCTCTGGATGTTTCATTGGAAGGTGCGAGATTGTTTCCTTTAGATTTATTATGTCATGTCTGTAAGCAGAATTACTGGACAGATTTTTTATTTTATTCTCATCTTGCAACAATGATAAAATCTGTTCCTTCTTACAGATTTCATTTTTATACAAAACACTTTTGGTAATGGGACTGATAGAGAGTAAATCCAAATCCGTTTCTGTCGTAAACAGAAGCTGTTTGGCTTTTGGATTACATAAACGGGACAACGCATTCTTGTATTGCTGCCGGATGGCTTCTTTTGTGAGCTGATACTCATTCCCTATCGCTTGATAAGACATAGGTGCACCATATAACCCCAATTTTTTCTCAACAATTGTCCTTTGCTTTTTTGGCAAGATTAAAAGTAGAAGCTGAATTCTTTTTTCTGTATGTCGTTTTGTAAGATAAGGAAATTGCAGGAAAAAGGATTCCATTTGATCCGGATCTGACAATAGTTTGTAACTGATATCAAAAAGTGTACAAAGGAATAATGCGGTGGAAGTAGTTAAAAACGGATAAATCTCACAGTACATGCTACATACTTTTTCTTTCGCAATATGATTCTTTGTAATATAAACAATATAGTCTTCGCAGGTGTGAATATTAGACAAATGCAGATGACGCATATTATGAGACTTTTCAAATCCTTTTACCTTTAAAAGAGAATGCTTTCCTGGTACCACCTGCGTTTCCCAGTCTATCTGAAGAAGGGAATCGAGGTACTGCTGCTTTTCTTTTTGGCTTTTATTCCATACCGGCATGAGACAATTCAACATACGTTCCCGCTCTTTTGTTAAACCTCCTCTCTTTTTTGCACTAATTTGATTCCTTATCCAATATCCTATTTTATGCTCTTGATAGATTGTCTGGCTACTAGGAAATCGGTAATTTGTTTTAATATAGTCTACATATGCAATTAAATTTTTCATCCACATAACGTCAAATTTTGATTCTTTTGTCATAAAACTTTCTCCTTTTTCTTAAGAATAGTAGTAAAAGAAGATTTTCTGATTTTTAGGCAAGAAAAAAAGACACCTTAAAGGCATCTTTTCTTAAGCTTCTGCCGCCATCTGTACTACATATTCGTTGCCCTCATACTGAAATTTCCATAATCCGAAAAAGTCCCTATTTTTTTCTACACAGGGCACATTTTCCACATCTTCTGTCAGATAACATATTTCCTTTAAGAAGCCATCTAAACTTGGATTCCCTTTGGTATCCAAGTGAACCCGTATAGTAGCAGATATTTCCTTTGTAAATACAACCGTCTGGTAAAAGACTACTCCTTGTGGATGATTATATTTTTGACATAGTTCTTCATATGTCAGCGTTAGGATATCCTTAATATAACAGACTTCTGCTTTAGGCAAAAAGATTGTTCTTTTGTAAAATTGCTGCATGTCATTGCTCCTATTATTGTATATTTTCTTACAATATGGAAAAATTTGCAAAACAAAAACATAACCGGTTACGAATTTCTGTTCCGGAATTGCCTCTGGTTTTTTGAAACAGGAGAAAAAAGAGAGACACCGTAAAGGCGTCTCTAATCATTTGCATTCAGCACCGCATGGCAGTACGCACCAAGATTTCCATGGATTAACATGGATTTCGGAAAATTTTCTTGCCGATAAATAATTGCGCAGTTTAGAATTCCATCGTGGCGATCCGGATAGTGTTGCCGAAAAATGGCATCCGCTTCCTGTGAAGTTTCTGCGAAGACCTGCACCCATCCTCCGTAAAACGGAAATCCTGGATTGGTTCCAAATGTGTAATAGTATGCATTCATTTTGGCTTCCTCCTGTATTGTTTTCATTTTCTGAATACTAATATGAAAGAATTGCCAGTTTTATATTTCAGAAAAAGAGACACCGTAGAGGCATTTCTTTCAAAAACATTATCCAGCACAAGCCATAAGCTTAGCTTGGCACACTCAGTCTCTTCCATTTCTTTGATATAAGCGGCTCCAAATTTAGAATGCTTTTTCATCAGTAAAAATTCTTCAGTTGTTATTTTTCCACGTTTATCCAATATTTTATTTGGGATTTTCACCTTACCGATGTCATGGTACAAAACAGCCTGTTCGATTATGTCCGGTTGAATGGAAGCATCTAGTTTTGCTGCTTCTTTTGCTAAGATAGCCGCATATTGACAGACACGCCTGCTGTGCTCCTCATGTTCCTTGTTATTGATTACCGCAATCGTTATTGATGTCATATTTACATCCTCCTGTTTTTGTTTGATACAAACAATATGGAAGACTATAAATATTTAAGTTTTATCATTTTGCATTTCAATGGCCACAAGTTTTAATTCTTCTGCCTGGTACATACACAAGTTTCGATGCATTACAATTCCATACTGTTCCATAAATTCCGCCTGTTTTAACAAATCTCCAGCGGTGTAACCGTACCTTCTAGCAAATTGAATTAATTGTTCTTGCCTTTCCATCTGAGTCATCAACAATCACCTTCCATGGTATATTCCACAAAAAATTGTAGGAGACTATGTTTTGGCAAAACATGATATTCTCTATTATTTAAAACCAAAATTACATCATCAAGTTTCCCATAAATTTTCTTATCTAGAAATTGCTCATATAACGCAAGTTCAGAACTTGTGTCTTTTCCTGTAGCAGTTTCAAAATCTTTTTTGTAAACTCCTACAGATGCAAAATACTTTTTCATATAATTTACCGTCTTTGGCTCATAATTCCTAAGATAAACTACATTTTGAATTGAAGAAATAAGACGCTCCCATTCATATGGATACGTCATTTGAATTTGTTCTATATCCATAACAGAAATCATGAATTTAATATGAAATCTTCTTGTTGCCATTAGTAAATAGTTTAGATTATGAATACTTTCTAATTGCGCAAATTCATCCAAAACATAGGAAACAGGAAACTTATTTGTATCTTTCATCAATACACGGGCTGATTGTTCTATAAATAAGGAGAGAATAAAATTATACTTTTGATCTCTTATATTCGGAACCAGGAATACAATGGTTTTCTGTTCTGAAATTGTAGGTAAATTTATATCATCTTTTCTCAAAATATCTGCCAGTTCACATATTTTAGTACAAGCGGAAACAACCAGAACTTTTAAGATTTTTTCTGATAATCTTTTTACTACCCCACACAACTGATTTGAAACATTAGAGTCTGATATTTTTGAAAACTGTTCTTGTAGATATTCACAAATCGTAAAACTCTGGTCATGCTGACAGCCCTTTAATACATCTAATATTGCCCGAAAATTATTATTCGGAACTTTTTGCTTTGCTGCAAATAAAATACATGCTGCAAGAAATTGTTTTTCTGTTTCACAAAAAAATACATCCACATCTTCTTTTTTTTCGACCAAGTATTCTGCTATCATAATTGCGTCTTCCATTTTTTGTACATAAGCAATTGGATTGTATCCATCCGTCTTTTCTTTATCCTTTATATTAAGGATACGAACTCGATATCCATCTCGCAAAAAATCGGCTGCTAATTTTTGATATTGCATTCCAGTCGCATCATAAAATATATAACTTCCATCTCTCTGTAGTAAAGTCGGAAGAACAACCAAACTTGTTTTTCCTGAAGCTGTTCCTCCGACAACTAATGTATTTTCATTTTTTTCTTTAATATAATCCGTTAAATACTTCATTTTCTTTATTATCCTCGCTTTCTTTTATGATTTTTAATATGGTATTTCAATTGTGAACTACGCTGTAATTAAATTACCGAGAATTCCCGTCCGGTTTTCTTAAAAAACAAAAAAGAGATCCGTATAGAATCTCTTTTTGTAGTTAACAATACGATTATTATGCAATCTGGGGGAGAAACTGTTGTTCTTCGACCAAATAATACGAAGATTGTACCATGACTTTTTCATAGGAATCTTTCCCTTCGAATGCATCTACTACTTCCCGTTCTTCCCTAGACATTGATTCATAGGATTTTTTTCCGTAAGCAGGTGGTAGCCATCCCTTCCTTTGAGAACCGAAAATGTTCAGCTTCTTTAAAAGTTCCAAGTTTGTAAACTCAATATGGCAGGTACCTTTCTTGTAAAAAGTCACAGTAAAGTATCGTAATGGAATTTTCTTCGTCTGATTTTCCTTTTCTGCTGCTCGCAAAGATTCTTGCAATGCCCTTTCATTGGACACACTTCCATTTAGGTAATCCAGTGCTTTTTCGATATCAGAAAGTTTTTTGAATACTTTATAGGAAGCTGGATCATATCGCCCCATGAAACTCCATGCGTCATAAAATGGAAGAATGACTTTCTTATTAATTATCCAGCACTTGTTAGTCTTCCATCCATTATAAAACTGAATGTTCTTGCTAAACTCATTGGTATAGGAATACTGATAAGACAGTTCATCAAAAAGTCCAATGATACAATCCTCAATCCCTTTTGTCAGGTTTTTACTCATTTCCAGCTGAATCGTGTAAATGTTGTACAAAGAAAAATCATAATCAGCCAGGGCATCTACTTTCTTTCGATATTCATCCAGAAGATTAGAAGTCATACTATTCGTAAACCGGGGATCCTGAAACAATGCTGTCCAATATTTATTACGGACATTTTTCACATAATCATTAATTGTAAAATCGTCTGTTCCATTTACTTTTAGTTGTATCAAAGGTTTCGCATATGGATTTTCCTTTAAAGAAGACATTATGTGCGGTACCATTGCCTGATATTCTCGAATAAGAGAAATCCCTGCCTGTACTTCTAACTCGTACCGTTTTACCGTTGCCTTCACGAAATCATTTACGCAAAGTCCAGTTTCTTCTTGTTGCCTTTCATCTGCATAATAAGCGCTCTTTAATTCTGAAAAAATACGAGATTCTTTCCTCTTTTTTGGTATATCAACTTTAATAACTGCAATTTCCACAGACGTTTTGCGTTCAGCCTGTTCAAAAGCACCTGTCAAAAAGGATATATCCGCTTGATAAGTTTCTAGCTGACGAAGCAATTCCTGTCTGGCCAGAGAATAGGGGTTTCGTATGGTTTCAGCATTTAAAATACAGATGATTCCTCCGCCGTCTTTTTGCATATCCAGCGCTTTTAAAAGATGCTTATCTCCATTACTGAATGGTGGGTTCATAACAATCAAATCATATTCTTTAAATGTGTTGAATGTTAGAAAATCATCGTGAACAAGCCGATATCCATGCCCGACTAATATTTTCTGCAAATTTTCATCCTTTTCAATACAGTCGATATCCAGTTTCTTACTATACTGATATCCATTAGCACTTATATTCGCATGTTCCATCAGATATTGTACAATATCTCCCTTTCCTGCGGATGGTTCCAGAACGGTATGGATATCTTTCCATTCCATGCCGATAAAGATTTTCTCCAGAAGAGATATAGGTGTTGGGTAAAATTCGTTGTTTAACATATTTAATTCCTCCTGTTTTTGTTTTTACAAAAGAAATATGTAAAAAATTAACTTTCCTAAAAACTTGCAGATTTCCATGCCCAAAAATTTCCGGTATATTTGGATGTGCTATACTATAATTGTCCAAAGGGACAACGGGAGCTGCAAGTGTTTTCCTCTTGTTTTGATATTGTTCGTGTTTTGCTTGCAGCTTCCATAAAACAGACATTTTACTTAGGGCTTTGCCGCCCGAATTTCGATAGACCTCCTTGAAGAAAGCTGCCAGACGGTGGCTTTTTTCTTTTTTATAATTCTTCCATATTAAATGCGATTAAAAATAATAGGAGGAATTCATTATGAAAAAACTAAATGAATTAGAAGTTGGAACAAAGAAAGACTTAAATGTACTGGTGATTGGATTAGAAGAACGTATGACGAAGAATAATCGTCCTTACGTTGTTTTTCAGGTGACCGACGGAGAATCGGTTGCAGATATCAGGAAATGGGATGCAACAGTAGCTGAATATGAGTGCTATAAAGATACGGTTGTTAACATGGATATCCGAACCTCTTTATATAACAACAACCGCTCTTACGATACCGATATGGTTCTGCCGACTCCTCTTCCTGCGTCAGATTTTGTACGCAAGGTTCCAGAAGACATTGCCACGATGATGGCATCCATCATGGACAGGGTGAAAAAGATTGAAATGCCAGAACTTCGTGAGATGTTGCTTGCTATCCTGATGGATTACAAACAGCCACTCATGTACTGGGCAGCAGCGAAGTCCATGCATCACAACCTGTATGGGGGTCTTATTTATCACATGTACCGTATGGGTAAAAACGCTGACTTACAGTGTGACCTCTATCCAATGTTAAACCGTGATCTTTTAATCAGCGGTGTTTACCTGCATGATATTGGAAAATTAATGGAACTGGATACTTCCATCATGGGCAGTGCAGAATACACACTGACCGGAAGCCTTCTGGGACACCTGTATCTTGGAATGAACTTACTTGAAGACTATGCACTTCGCTTTAAGCTTCCAGATGATACAAAGTTGCAGCTGCTGCATATGATTGCCAGCCATCATGGGAAACAGGAATATGGTGCCATTGTTGTACCGAAAACAATCGAAGCAGAGATGCTTCATTTCCTGGATATGATTGACAGCAAAATGTATGCAGTTGAGGATGCACTGAATAACATGGGGGAAGATCAGAATTCTACTCTGGTAAAATCCATGAACAGCACCATTTACCGCTTCTAACACAAGACAAAAGCACACCATGAAGGTGTGCTTCTTGTTATTTTCTGTTGAGTGACAGCTGGGTACATGTTAGGGTCTTTATTTCTTCCCATCTGGACGGGAAACTTTTGGGGAATTCTGTTGCCGGTTTTTCCTTCAACTGGTCGATGATTGCCATGATGGTAGGCACGCTCATTTCCTCAGTCCAGTTCGACTCTGGCAAATCCGGGAAGTTCAGGTTCTTGCAAAAACATCTCAAATTCTCATCCATCCGAATCCGTAATGGTACTCCAATAGCGTTTTCTACCTCAATGACGTGATCTTCCGACATATACAGATACTGAAGCAGTGTGGCCAGATCTTTAAAATCGTTGATTAATACATCTTTTGTCCTCATAATTCACTTCCTCCTGCAATTATTTTCTCATTCACAATATGGAACAAATCAAGAAAGTAGATTATACTTTTTCAAAATCTCCATAATCTTCTTTAAATCTTCCAGGGAACAACGCTCATAGTGATAAGAATCCAAACGATTAAGAAACCGAATCAGTTCTTCTTTTTCTACATACTCTTCTACTGCTTTTTTCGATGGAAACAGATAGCTGCTGCTGCCATAGGAAGTTGCTTCCATCAGATAATCTGCATTGAAATTTTCGTATTTTCGTTCCCATGGACAATTTGCAGTTACATATTTTCGTCCTACTTTTTCTACAACGGCTTCTTTCACTTCGAGATTTTTTCCTCTTCCATAACTTTTTTCAACAATATAACACGGTTCTCCCGTTTTAAAATCTTTAATTGTAATCATGACTTCTTCCTCCTTTTTCATTAGTATATCAGGAGCAAAAATTTTTTGATTTTTATGCAAGAAAAAGAGACACTATAGTGCCTCCTTTCCTACTATCCTCATTTCTCTGGAAGCCAGCATTCTTGCACTGCTTTTAATTTTTCTTTTGGAACACATTCAACCAAAGCAGAATTTACCGCAAGTGCCATATCGATGATATAAAAATCCTCTCCATTTTGCATGATATCCAGACTCCATTGCCCTTGAAGTGGGATATCCGGGAGCATCTTCTGTACTCTTTCTACTAGCATATCCTTATTGTCTTCATAACGATTCATTAATGTCTCTTCATGCTTCAGGTAGATAATATAGTCATGAACGTTATGTGGGCTGCCTGAATCTTCAGCATGGCCGAACCGCTGCTTCATAACATTCGGTTCCCAGTATGGACTGATGCCCAATATTTCATTGTTATCAAAGTCTATAAACAACCGGTATTCTGTATGCAGGGGAAGTCCTTTGTAAATACATGGGTTGTTTTCTGTATCTTTAATATACTCCCGCACCACCCAGGTTCTGGTCGTCCCGGGGCCATAGGTACATGGCCGCATCAAAGGAGCAGCAAGCTGGCTTGCCTGGTGACTGATAAACAACAGGTATTCCCCTAACTCCTGCACTTCCTTTTCTCCATGCACATGGGCATTCCGGAAATCATACTTGCTGGAATACACGCCGGTTTTTACAAAATACTCTTTGTTTTCTTCTAACAGAAACACTTCTTTACAATAACGATTCACGATTTGCATCGTTGCTGTGGTAAGACATCCGTAATCCAGACGAGCAAGCTGCAACATCGGAAGCGGAACCTGTAAGATTGTCGTATCTGGAATTTTAAAAAAGTCCTGTTTTTGTACTCCTACGCATAATTGCGGAAACCAGTTTTCTATGCTGTTTTGATTCCTTCCTAACAATTCGTATATTACTGGATTCAAATCTTGAAAATCCAACCCTTGCCGGAATACATGATATAACTGCTGTTTCTTTTTGGGATTCTTTTCCTTTTGATACTGCGTATAAAGATAAAGTATCATAGAGTCATCATCTGCAACATCTCGTTGCAAGTAACGACTGGTAAGTTGCGGCGAAACTTCACTTGGAAATACTTGAAGCTCTTCCAAACCTACCAAGTCCTGGACTTCCGGAAACTGCTCTTGAATCAAATTTCCGTTCTTCCAAACCATCATGCGACTGACTCCAAGTAATTCCCTTACAATACGATTACTGATTTCTTCCAACTTTTCAGGAATGGGTAGTACATCACAGCATTCCTTCTTCATGTCTTTGATACTGATATCTAGAAAATTATCCGTCTCTTGCTTCATACCAATCGTTTGGTATGCATGCTCAAATGATTCGTATGCCTCTGGTGACATATTAAGAAGTTCTGCAATTTCTTCTTTGCTTAATGTTTTTTTCTTTTGAAATGGGAAATTCATAATTTCTTCCTCCTGTTATGTAAATTTATTTTAATATGGATGTTTTTAATTTTTTGCTTGTAAAAGAAAAGAGACACCATAAAGGCATCTCATCTTTCGTTAAATTTCCAACCTCCAAAGAAATCCTCACTACCTTCTGTACATGGAATATTTGAAATATCTTCCCCAAGATAACATTTTTCTTTCAAGTATCCGTCCACACTAGGTTCTCCATTTGAATTTAAAGAAATTTTTAGTTCCGCTGAAACATCCTTTGTAAATACAATTTTCTGGCGGAACACTACTCCCTGTAATGTGCTATATTTAGAAAACAACTCCTCTGGATTTAATGTCAAAATATCTTTAAGATATGAAGCTGTTGTTTTTGGTACGTATATAACTCTTTTGTAACTCATGATACTTCCTCCCATTGTTGTAGACATATTTCTTAATATGGGAGAATATTTCTTACGAAATTATAATCTAAGATTTGTATGTACGAAAAGGAGACACCATAAAGGCATCTCTTTTCTTATCATTTCGAAAATTTCCTAGCAACTTCTTCTGCATATTCCCTCGTTAATGGCTTTTTCAATTCTATTCTGTACTCAGTTGTACAATACAGCCAGTCTTTGTCCCCAAGCCCAAGGTAAGACACTGGCTTTTGCTTTGCTGGAAGCGTTTTTGCATATCGCTTCAGATATTTCTTGCAATTTGGATCATTCTTGGCATCACTACACATCTGAATGGTGCCATCATATTCCTCGTAAACAAAGCTACCTTTGCGGAAATATTTTTCAATATATTCCGTATGCTCAATCTCCAGCTGCTTTTCTGAATACATGCAAAGTTCGAATTTTTCCATCTCTCTTTGCAAATAAGCCGGCAGGCTTTTGGTAAAAGCTGACATAAAATCTTCCATAGTCAACAATCCCCTGGATTTCCGAAGCGTTTTAGTATTGATTTGACTCATAGCTTCTGCAAGCGGTTTTCGTGCTTTTTCGTATTTTTCTTCTTCTATTTTTAGTCTTTGATACAGTTTCGCATAATCTTTCAAAAGACTTCTGGTCTCTGCCGGAATGCCTCGAACTGCACCTTCAGTCAAAACCAAAGATTTTTTGATTTCAAATTGCACTCCATCCATGCTGAAGAAACAATATTTTGTGTCGGTTTCTTCCAGAAGCACTCCAATTCGCTCTTCCTTTTCTCCATAGTAGTCTACCAATATTTTTCGAATATCTCCTGTTTTCATCATTATTTCCTCCTGTTTTCTTAATTTACAAAAGAAATATGGATGATTTTGAAAAAGAAAAAAAGAGACACCGTATAGGCATCTCTTAAGATTACAAAACAATGATTTTGATTTTAATGTAAATTTATACCCTTTCAAAGGCCTGTATGGTATCGTCAGCTGTATCATTAGCTTCAGTTACTGTGTAAATTTATACCCTTCCAAAGGGTCAAACGACACAGTATTTGGTGAGTGCATTGTGCCTCACCCTACGGGGCCTGAATAACCCGAGCAGTGAGACACTGCTGTTATATAAAAAATCATTGTTTTGCTTTCTCCCATTATAAGTATTACAAATATAAAATGGGAAAATCAAAAATTTAAAATTCGAAAAAGAGACACCATAAAGGCATCTCTTTTCCAGCAACATCAGCGTTTTTTCTTTTTTGGAATCAATCCGATTTCCGTAGAAACTGGGCGCTTTTTAACATTTCTTTTAACGGTAAGAAATGGCGACTGCTTCACGGACTTTCCATTGTTTTCCCGGTAAGAACATAAATATAAATGTTCTTTTGCCCGGGTCATGGCTACATAAAATAAACGTCGCTCTTCCTCAATTGCAGCATTTCCTTCCGCTTTTACATAGGGACACACACCATCAATACAATCAATGATGAACACGTGCTTCCATTCTAATCCTTTGGATCCATGCATGGTACTTAAACGCACACCCACTTTATTGTTTCTGGCTTCTGTTATCATACGGTTATAACGAAGGATATAATTTCCCCATTCCTTCCAGTCATTGTATTTCTCTGCATCTTCCTCATATTTCTTCCAAATACTGGTAAGTTCTGAAGCATCGGTGTTCCGGAATTTTGCATATTCGTGAAGGTATTTCATGTATTCCGCAAACTGTTTCATGCATTTTAAAAATTCAACGGGCTTTTGCTGCTTCATACGGCTTAACGCATAAAAGAATTCTGTAATGGCATCCATGGTATTGTTCCGTTTCCACTGTACTGGGTTTAACTGGTAAGCTACCTGTCGCATCTTCTTCATATCAAGGCCTGCTTGGATATATTTATAATCCTGTAGGAACCGTTGCGGATGATTCAGCACCCGGAATAGGTCCTGCCTGGTCCACCCTTCTTCTTCAGCCAGCTTCCTGTAGCTTTTGATATCTTCGAACATCCAATGCTGATACCGGCTTGGAATTTTCTCTGTAGAGACAAAAGGAATTTTCATGCTCATCATAGTGTCTGCCACCAATTCAGCTTGCTGGTTGGTACGATATAAAATAGCAATATCCGATGGATCTTCCCCATTCTGGATTAATTCCTGTATCATGGCAGCTATCTTTAGAATTTCCTCCGGACGGTCCTTAGACACATATTGCCTTACGGTCCCTTCTTCTTCATGAAACGCCTGGAATTCTTTTTCAAAACGGCTGGTATTATTTTTAATTAATTGATCAGCAGCTTTAATAATTCCGCTGCAAGAACGATAATTGGTATTCATGCGTACAAACTTGACATCAGGGTAAAAATCCTGGAAACGAAGCATGACTTCCGGCCTTGCACCACGAAAACCATAAATAGACTGATCATCATCTCCAACAACGGCAAGATTTCCATACTCACCTGCTAAAAGATAAATTAAATCCCTCTGCAAAAAATTTGTATCCTGATACTCATCCACCTGGATATATTGATATTTCTCCCGTAACCATGCCAGACATTCCTGATTTTCCTGCATACACTGATAAGCTTTCAACAACATATCATCAAAATCAATCAACTGATAACGAGTTTTGTACTCCTCATATTGTTCAAACATCTGCTGGAATAACTTCTGGTCATCACAACACTGCGGCCGGTACTCCATCAAATCCAGACTGTTGTTTTTTACGACGGAAATATCCGTAACCAGCAACTTGATAAATTCAGCCTTATCATTAATTTGCTTGTTTCCTCGTAGTGCCTGAAAGAAAAATTCTTGAGCATCCGAAAGGATATTATCATTGGTTAAACCGCAGAATTTCTTTAAAATAGCAAGGCACAGGGAATGGATTGTGCAAAAGGTTACTTCGTCCTGTCCGTACATTTTCTGATATCTCTCTTTCATCTCTTTTGCCGCTGCATTGGTGAAAGTAATCATTAAAATATGGGATGAATCAATTTCGCAATCTGCTACCATGTGATGAATCCGGCGTACCAAAGTAGTGGTTTTTCCACTTCCTGGACAGGCAATGACAATTAACTGCCCATCAATAGTTTCTATTACTTTTTCTTGTGCTTTATTTGCAATCATAATACTTTTCCTCCTATTTTTCATTTGCAAATGTAATATGGAAGATTATATATATGCAAAAACATTTAATATAACCATTAGACTATAACAAACGATGCTTTGTACGTTTTTTGTGCATGAAAAAAAAGCACCATTGGTGCCTTTTCCTCATTTGCATAATCCATATATCCTGCCAACCTCTTTCGCAATGCTTCTTGTATAGTAATTTAAGTAGCTTTTCCAGTCTTGCTTTTGGTAAATTAATTCCAGAAAATGTTCGATGTTATCCATATTCCGTATCTCCCGATACAGATAGTGATTGATTCCATCGTGATGGATCTCATCACAGCAAATATTATACCCATCACAATACCAATGGTTTTCTGATATTCCGTTGACCTGAGCATACAGAATATCTTTTAGATTTCCAGACTCTAGAATTTTGCACGCAGCTGCTCTTCCATTCCATAAACCCAAATCAGCAATTATTAGGATTGGATTTTCTAATTTTTTATCCAAATTAATCCTTTCATCTTCCAGATATTCGGAATTGACTTCGCAGACACGAAGATATCCATCTTCTCCTCCTTCGTACAAATCAGGATTAAGATCCCTATCTTCTTCCAGAAAATCCTTCCATTCCTCTAGATTAATTTCGCTATTCCAGATATCGAATTTTTTGATCATGCTTTCTTCCTCCTATTTTTCTTATTCGATAAGAATATGAGAAAAGAAAATATGCAAAATTTCTTGCCCAAAAATTTCCGGCATTTTTCAATCTGTTATACTATAATTGTCCCAAGGGACAGAGAGCTGTTTTCTCCTCTTGTTTTGTTCGTTCCATAGGCAGCTCTCTTAAGAAAAACAACAATCTTGGCAATCCGTGCCAATTATTATCTCTTCCTCTCTTTTTCGAAGGCCGTCCGGTATGGGCGGCCTTCGAAAAAGAGACACCATAAAGGCATCTCCTATTTCTCAAAGATTAATAACACAGAACCTATCAGCTGAACGGTATTAACCAGGCAATATCCTTTATTCAGATATTCTTCAATAGCTTTTCGTGTTTCGCTGTCGTTCTGAGACTCCACCATCTCCTGTTTCTTTGGCGTAGTAAGTTTCGGCAGTTCCTGTATGAGTACGTCAGCCAGATCATTTCCTTTTATTGTATTCCAGAAATCGAACATGTTTCTTCCTCCTCTTCCTTAGCATTTTCATGAACAAATCCCCTGATTTCTGGTGGAAGATCCTTCTCGTACTTTTCATATTTTTCCTGAAGTTCCTTCATCTGTTTTTTCAGAGAAGCCATTTCTCTCAATGCAAACGCAAAATCAAAAATGCCATTGTCCTCGTATGGCTGTACCATCTTTTTATAAGAATTATATTCTGGACATCCGCAACAGAAACTTGTATCTTTACATTTTTGGCATGGTGCATCAGGAAGCGGCTTTTTTAACAATTCTAGGTCCGTTTCTGTAAATTCATAACTAACAGTTTCAGTTCCATTTTCTTTGATAATGATTGTCTTCATCTTGAATCCTCCTATTTTCTTTTTTCAACAACAATATGAGAAAATCAGAAAAAATCTGTTCCAAGAAATATAAAATAGATATTCTTTCATATTCCTACTGAAAAAACAAATACAGGAGGAAACAATGATGAAACTTACAAAGAAAGATAAAGAAATTTTGAAAAGCATGGGATATGTTGATTGGGATTTGCAGCAGATTGAAGCAGCATCTAACTATACTTCTTACAGAATTACAGGTTTAGATAAAACTTTTTCAGAAGAAAAGGCGTTAGAGCTTCTGGAGCGGAAGGCTTTTCTTAGCGGATTGGCCAGAAGCACCTTTTCTGGCACTTCATACAGAAAGGAATTGAATGGAACCCGTACTATCATGATTGAATCCAGAGATTTCTTTCTCTCGAAGGAGAAAAAAGACATTTACGAATGTTTCGAGGAATCTGTTGAATTTGAAGAACAGTATGACAGTGCTGAATATGATTCCACTACATTGTATTTTAAAACATCCCCAAGGTTCTTGGCTTTTACAAATCAGGATCATGAAGAAATTACGTGTGCAGAAATCAGCTTAGAATTTCCACGGAACATGAAATCATTAAAAGATACTTCTGTCGAAATTTCACCGGTATTAGATGGCGAATGCTTCGATTGGTGCGATTTTTACCTTCCCTATGAACAGGTTGATATTTTGTTTGCAATTGCAGTAAAAGCATTAGACAATTCCCAAAAAGAACCAAAATCCAAAACCACAGGTAGAAGCGAATCCACACTAATTGATGGCATAACCGAATGCTGTGGATATGATTTTGGAATGGATACAGAATTTGCTAACTTCTGCCCTATTTGCGGAAAAAAATTAATTCGAATTTAAGTTTCAAAAAAGGATACTGCACTTGGCGGTATCCTTTCTTTTTCTTAACGGAAGAAACTGGAGAAAAATCCCTTTTTCAATAGTTCTCCCCTGTACTTATCCTGAATTAAGCTTTCTACCTTCGGCTGTTTCAACCAGGAAGGGAATTCTTTCAGTAGGCGGTCATAAATTTCATCATCAGATATATCCAGAATATCATTTAATGCAAAAAAGTTCGCATTATCTACATATCGGCCGGACATTTTATCGAGACGTTGCAGAAAATCGAATCTCGCACCCCCAATTCCAACAAACTGCCAGAAAATCGGAGTTTTTGAATTGCGAATTAGTTCTTCCTTTGCTTCTGTACGGTCAGAGCAGTCACCATCTGTGATAAAAATTACATAGTCTGCAATTGGAGCTGATTCTTCCACAATATACTTTTCAACCACATCTTTCATGACCGGTGCATAATTTGTCCCTCCCATGCGGAATCCCTTTCGCAAAATTTCTCGATCTACATATCCGTAATAATTCTGAATATTTGCATCTGGAAGCCTCCGATAAGAATTCTCGAAAATCCAGACCTCCATAGCTCCATTGTCATCAAAGTTTAATGCAATGGGCAACAGTCGTTCCAATGTAGCCTGCACAGTACCGTTTTGATACAATTCTCTCATGGAACCAGAGTAGTCTAATACAACAGCAACCCTGGCTTTTGTATCCAGCAGCTTATTTTTCTGAAGGCACAATTCTACCTTATCTTTTCGTAAATCCAGCAAATTCTGTGATTCTTCTTTTGTCAAGTTCAGTAAATCCATAATTTTTCTCTCCTATTTCGCATGGAATGTAATTCCATTGATTTCTACTTCACTATCTTTAATTGGGCATAACAGATAACGCTGACCGTCAATTTCTTTTACAAACACATCTCCAGCCAGTTCCGGGTCTGTCTTAATATCAAAGTAGTTATTTTTGATGCAGTAATGTTTGGTATCCATCAAGCCGTCCAAGCGAAGGCGTCCGTTTTCCCCAATTTTATTCAGGATAATCTGTCTAAATGTTTTAATATTATCTTCAGGAACATCACAGTTCCGAAGCATTTTCTCCATCATATTTAACCCGCAGCTAGGAGTCACTTCATCCGGTGTAGCCTCCTGCATCTCCTGAATCTGATCATACAGATGTCCTACAATCTCCATGGAACCAATGCCACTTTCTTCTAAAGAAGAATGAAAAACATCCATTTCTTCATCTGTACTTAATGGCCTTACTTTTCCTGTTATACATTCAATCATAGAATCCTGTTTTACAGATGGTTTTTTGGTATAATACAAAACGCTGTGCAAGTCTTCGCAGCGATCGTTAAACGCAGGATATAAAAATGCATCTGTAGGTGGACTAAGAAGCATATCTCTTACACGGCCGCAGATTACCTTCTTGTTGGCATCGCAAACTAATTTATCATCTGACAACTGAACCGGACACAAGGCAATTTCAACAAATTCATAGACGTATCCTTCTTCTCCTGGCACATCATAAACTCCATGTGCTTCTAAAATGACATATTTACTGCTGGTCTGGTAAGTATCAATAATCGTTCGAATCAGATCTGCTTCTTTCATTTTACGCAGTTGCTGGAAAGCATTTTCTTCTTTACTTCCTCCATCTACTGTCGGAAAATCCATGGTGTAAAGATTTTTTCCAATTTTCCCGGTTAATCCTTTCTTTAACAGGTCCAAATACTGCCCTGCTGCTTCTTCTGGCATTTGATGTAAATACTCTTTTTTGGAAAACAAAATATCCTTTTCTTCTGTTACATAGGTCATGGAAATAGCATCCACAACGGCATGCTTCACTGCAAATTGTTTCTTGATTTCTGCAATTTCTTTTTTATTCACTTCATTTTTTCCTTTCTTAAAAACGTAACCAGTTACGAAACTTTGTTCGCTTAATCTTTTGACGGCTCTTTTGGTATCATATCAAATATGGTATTTATTCTGATTTTTGCGCAAGAAAAACAGGATACAAAAGTACCCTGTCTAAAAATACATAACAGTAAAATTATTTCCAAACATAATTTTGCCATTCTAATTTTTACTGTCATCATCAACCAAATCGAAAATAGTTTTAATATCCACAATTAATTAGCCAGGGAGCCAATGACTTTAGTCACTTGGGGGAATGGCGTTTTCTTTTGGCTTATTGTTATAAAAATATGAAAGTTTTGAATTAGAATATTGTACTTATCTCTAATTTATGGTATCATAATTATACAAGGAGGTTTTGTATATGAGCAGTGATTACACCTATAAAAAAGAATTAGTTTACAAAAATCAATATCATGTGATTTGGTGTCCAAAATATAGACGTCCTGTTCTGGTCGGAGAAATTGAAACCAGATTAAAGGAAATTCTGACAGAAGTTGCTAACGAAATGGAAGTTACCGTTAAAGCAATGGAAATTATGCCAGACCATGTACATTTGTTTTTGGATTTTGACCCCAGGTTAAGCCTTCATGCAGTTGTAAAATCCATGAAAGGGCGTTCTGCCAGAGTATTACGAAGTGAATTTCCCTCCTTAAAAACAAGACTTCCGAATTTATGGACAAGAAGTTATTTTATGTGTACGGTCGGTCACGTAAATGAAGATACGATAAAACAATACATTGAAGCTCAGAAACGGCATCAATAGAAAGGAGCAGCTATGCCATCATTTGTTTTGGAATTAGAAGTTAGTTATAGTGGAAATTTGTTAAAAGAACATAAACCAGGGGCTAATTTAAAGAACCTGGGCACTAAACATGCTTTAGATACAAAAATGAATGTGGCGGTTGCAATCCGTAATACCTGCAAAAAGGAAACTTTACGCCGTTTACATATCTTACAGCATGACCGGGAATATCAGGCATTGATAAAAGAATATCATACCTGTAAAAATGACGAAGAGGCATTAGCAAAAGTTTATCAAAAACTCAATGCGGTAAAAAGGCGTTTTTGGTTTAGCGAATATGACATACATAAGTATGTACTGTATTCCAAACATCAATACAGCGACATCTTAGGTGCAGACGAATGTCAAAAACTGGCAACGCAGGCATTTAAGGCAGTAGAAGAAATCTTATATGGAAAATCCAAAAAAGTAAATTTTTTACCAAGAACTTCGGATTCTTCTGTAGAAGGGAAAAGCCATAAATCGACCTTAAAATATATCGGGAATGCCTGCATTCAGTTTGGGAAAGGGAACCAATATCCCCTTATCATAAAAAAGAAAGACGATTATGCAATCGAAGCCTTGAAGCATAAGGTAAAATATGTGCGTCTGGTCCGCCGTACCATTCGTGGTAAACAGTGTTATTTTGCGCAGCTTATTATGGATGGCGTTCCGCCAAAAACAAAGAACCTAGACTATGGACGCAAAAACAGCCGGGTTGGTCTAGATGAAGGAGTCTCAACTATTGCAGTTGTCTCAAAAAAGAAAGTTATGTTAAGGGAATTGGCACCAAATACTGCCATGGATGAAAAGAAACTTCGACAGTTAAACCGTGCCATGGACCGCTCCAGACGTGCAACGAACCCTGGTAATTACAACAGCGATGGAACAGTAAAAAAAGGTAAAAAAGTTTGGAAGAAATCCAATCGTTATCGGAAGCTAGAAATAAAACGAAAAGAACTCTACCGCCGCAGTGCCTGGAACCGACATACCTCCCATCAGGCGTTGGCAAATGAGTTCGTCAGCCTTGGTCTTGATATCCGTGTAGAAGAAATGACTATCTCCGGGCTTGCAAAAAAAGCAAAGAAAACAACCGTCAATAAGAAAAACGGCCGCAATCGTTCAAAAAAGCGGTATGGGAAAACCATTATGAGCCGAGCACCTGCTGCTCTTATTGCAGCAATCAACCAAAAACTGTCTTATGTTGGAGAAGAAATCAATAAAATAAACACCTTTACCGTAAAAGCAAGTCAATATGACCATGTATCCAATACCTGTAACAAGAAACCATTAAATCAACGCTGGCATACCTTACCAGATGGTACAAAAATCCAGCGTGACTTATATAGCGGCTTTTTAGTCTGCTACACCAATGATGAGCTGGATCGTGTAGACCGAAAAGCCTGTATCCGTAACTTTAAACAGTTCAAAGAACTGCACGAACAAGAAATCGCTCATCTAAAGGAACTCGATAACCCAGGCTTGCGCTGGTATATCGCATAACTATGTATACCCGTCGGATTGACTATGCCGACGTTAAATGGCAATCAAAAGCATACGGCAGGCCGGCAGAGACCTCGTGTCCTTGTTTGACCGAGCTGGCGAAGTGCAGCACCCTGCGTGTTAGATTCCTGAATTTCTATGCAAACGCATCAGTGATATTAGGTTCGCCCGAAATAGAAATGCGGTTAACTTTTTAAAGTTTTCAAAATAGAACCCCCTGAATTTATTCATGGGGAGTAGTCAGTCCCATATCGTTTCTCCTTTTTGATTTATTTTAACTAATATAATAAATATGGTATTTTATTTATGCAAGAAAAATACTATGCACGAATCTTATTTGTACATACAAAAAACTCCCCATTAATTTGGGGAGTCGATCATATAAAGCATTGTCTGGCGAACGAAGTATCGTATCTGCTGCTTGAGACTAAACTCATTTAAAATCGGAATAATATCATCTACGCAACGATTTATTATTTTATCTGCGATTTTTTGATTTCTGCCGTTTCTGGATACTGACATATCATGCTGATACAAGAGATGATTCACATAATCCGTAATGATATTTTTCACTTCTGAAGGTGAGAATTCTCCTGTTTTATAATCAAATACGCAAAATCCTGTCTGATCTGAAAGATAATCTGTGATTTCATCACCTTCTAAACCTCCAGGAAGCTCCATTTCCGTTGGCAAATCAATATTTTCTCCTTCTGTATCCCAGTTAATATCATATGCTTTCATTTTTCTTCCTCCTATATTAAGTTTTTACATTGCAAATATGGTGATTTTTTTATTATAAAAAACAGAAAAAAGAGACACCCTAAAGGTATCTCTTTGTAGAATTACTTCATTAACAGGGACGGCTCTCCAATTCTCAGATGTGCATATTCATTAAAATCTTTGTCTGATGATTTTAACAAACGTTTGATTCCATCCATATCAATCTTGTCTGGCTGTGGAGTCCGGAATTCTTTTGGCACCTTGTCTGTATTGTCGATAACAACAGAAGGCACACCATCTCTAATTGTATAAGAATACAATTCCGTCTTCACTTTTCTCTTATCCAGTGCGATCATAGATTCTTTGATGTTCTTTTTCAAACGGTCAATCTGGTTATTGATTGTTTTCTTTCTTGCTTTTAATCGTTTCTCTTCTTCATCAATTGCTGCTGCCAATACACTAAGATTGGTAATTACTTTACCATAATTCTCAAGTTTTTCTTCATAATCACCATCCATGGCATCCAGTGTATCCTGGACTACCTCCGGGTCAACATCCGGGTCCATCATCATTTCCTGCAGTGCCAAAAAATTTCCTGTTAAATCGTATAAACTCATACTCATAATTTATTCCTCCAATTATTTTTTAATCAGAAAGAATATGGGAGAATTTGAAAATAATATTTACCGGAATTTATATAACACAGTTCCAAAGCAAAAATCAATCAACCGTTTTAATTCCAGGCAGTGGTTCCCCGCTTACCGCTAACGGCTCCCTGGCGTCCACACACCATTCACTTCGGTTCTTCTGGTTTTTCCAAAGCTCATGTCGGATAACCTGCCAGATATCCTGTGCAACTAGCTGTTCTTTGGTCTGATTGGTTCGATAATCCCATCCAAGCATTCGACTTACTGTTTCCAGCAGCATCTGAATATCGTCACGTTTGCACAAGAAACGTTCGAAATTCTCTTTATGATTCGGATGTTCTGGTGAGATATCAATATTCTGCAGCGCCAGGGATTCGGCAAGCATATTCCACTGGTTCATCCGGATGCGGAAGTACTCTTCCATGGCGTTTCTTAATACTACGGCCTGGGTTTCGTTTAATTCTAAAATATATTTTCGTTCCTTTGTTGTCTTCATATTCTTCTCTCCTTTCAGTTCCACAAATGGTACTCCGTCTTCGTCATTCTCATCCATCCAGCCTCCGCCGAACTGTTCAATGATATTCTGCATAATCTCTGCACTGTCTTTAAAACAGTCAAGAATCAGATTGGTATACTCAGAACGTTCCATTTCTTCTAATCCTCGCTCTTTGTAGTATTCCAGATTTTCTAGATGATTGAGATTATTATAGCAGTAATGTAGCCACAGTTCCTGCCCCTTGTAGCAGAATTTAATGATGCCGGTATCCGCATACCAGTGTTCAGAATCTTCACTATGCTCGTTCACCAGATAATCCCAGGTTACTTGTTTAATGAGTAAAATGTTGTTTCTTGCCACATTGCTTTCTGCTGCCGGATCCCAACGGTTTTGGATGTATGCGCAAATGATATCCGCAGAAATACAGCCTTTGATGCGTCCCACAGTATCTGCACTCATATTTTCACCTCCTATAGTGTAATCCCATGTATGCCAAAGGGACATGTTATCTCATCATACCAACGGTTGTCAGCATCCTGATATATTCCGCCTCCGCACATTGCTTTTTTGCTGCATCCAGATGAGGTGCATTTTCTACGGATACGGGTATCATATGCCAAAATGTAAATTTTCCTTCGATTCGATATACCGTTGTTTCCAGTAAACAGCGTTTTTTGTTCTATTACCATCACAAACCCATCCTTTTTCGTTATTATAAGAAATATGGGATTCTTCTGATTGTTGGGCATGAAAAAAGGCACCCTGCGGATGCCCTTTCGTTATTTATGGTTCACAATCAATTTCCGTATCATATCCACCGGAATCACAACCAGTCCCAATAACATAGCAGTTACCAATGCTTTTGCAGTTAGAGGACAAGTATGGAAAACTTTTCCACCAATCTGAATGATGATGGTTTGCAGGATAAAGATACCACCCATGACCCAAATGAAGTTTTTATTGGAACCGATATGCTCAAACAAGTTCCATTTTTCAGAACGGGTATTGAAAGAGTTGAAGATGATTGCATAAATGAAGAATGCAAACATGAAAGTTCTTTCATATAAGAGTGGATCTGATATACCGGCCGGCGTGACAAAATCCACAATACCACCTATATTTTCCAGTATCAATACAGAACCAACGGTAATAAAGATACCTGCTGTTGCGATAGCTGTCTTAATATTCTTAGTTAGAATACTATCCTGTCTTTTTGCAGGTCTCTCTTCCATGTACCGGTCTAAGACTGGTTCCTTACCAAAAGCAAGAGCTGCCAGCGTATCCATAATCAGGTTAATCCATAAAATCTGTACGATATTAAAGGGTTCACCCCAACCTAAGATTGGTGCGATAATATTCATCAATAAAGTGCTGACGTTTACAGTTAACTGGAAAATCAAGAATTTTCCTACAGATTTTGCCATGGTACGGCTGTTTAATACACAGTCTTTGATGGAAGTTAAGGAGTTGTTTAAGATTACCACATCCCCGGCCTCCTGTGCCACACTGGTTCCATCACCCATTGCAAATCCTACATCTGCCTGCTTTAACGCAGGGCTATCATTTACTCCATCGCCCGTCATTCCTACTACATCGTCTAAACCTTGTGCAATCGTTACCAATCGTTTCTTATCCAATGGCTTAGCACGAGATACAACTTTTAAGTTCGGCAATGATTCAGCCACTTCTTCATCTGACATCTGGTCCAGCATTTCATGAGTCAATACCACATCAGATTCACTGCACAAAATACCTGCTTCTTTGGCAATGGCGACTGCGGTTTCTTCGGCATCACCTGTAACCATAACAACCTGGATACCGGCTCGATTTAAAGTATGCACGGTTTCAATGGCATCTTTTCTTACATTGTCACGTAAACAAAGAACTGCGTATAATACCACTTCCTCCCCAGTAATACGGGCAACGGATAAGAGTTTCATGGTACGTTTTGCCTGCTCGTCCATCCTCTGTAAGACTGCTGCTTTTTCTTTTTCAATGAATTTCTTTTTCACACCATCACTGTCTATGTAATGGGTTACTCTATCAAGAATATTCTCTGTAGCACCTTTCCAATATACACTTTTATCCTTCATGGTAACGGTGGCACATTTCTTTTCGGAATCAAAGCCATTAATCTCATATACCTCATCCTGGCTGTACTGCCCATCCTGATATCCATGCTGTAATGCATAGGTTAATAACGCACGGTCCATGTTATTGGAGCCAACGGCTGTATTTTCAGCGGATACTTTGGCTAAGTTATTAAGCGTCAATGCTTTCATAAAATCTTCATACTGAATCGTATCGGTCACAGAGCCATTTCCTAATATAAATTCTACTAAGCCAAGCTTTCCTTCTGTAATGGTTCCTGTCTTATCAGAGAATAACAGGTTCAAATATGCAGAATCTGCAAATGCAGCTTTGTGGGATACTAAAATATGTTTCTTGTACATATCTTCTGTATTCATTCCCTGTACCAGAGAGTTCATCATTGGAAGCCCTTCTGGAACTGCCATAATAATGATACTTGCAAATAGCATCAGATAAGAAGCAATCATCATACCGATGGCACTTGCCTCCAATACAAAACTGTCACTTGTCACAGTCATGATAATATTCAAAAGAACGGCAATGGTTGCTGCCATGGTTCCCAGTTTGCCAATCATAGATGCAACTTTCTGCAGCTTTAAGGAAGAAGTATCCATACGTTCTTCTGAATCAGTATCTGTCAAGGATTTATTGATTTTTCCTAACTCAGATGCATCCCCAATAACAGTTGCTACCATATAAGCTTCACCACTGGTGACCACAGAACCCATAAATACCTTCTCTGGACAACCATAATCCGTAGCTTCTGCATGTTCCATATCAAAAGCTGCTGTCTTTTTTTCATCACGGCTTTCGCCATTTAAAGCTGCCTGGGATACAGAAATCTGCCCTTTGATAATAAGTCCGTCAACAGGAACTTTATCTCCTGCCTGAATCAGAACCACATCTCCTTTGACTAATTCACTGGTCAAGATATTTACTAATTTGCCACTACGTATTACCTTTGCATATGTTCGGTTGTATTCTTCCTGTAAAGCATCCGCCCTGGATGTATTTTTATACTCCGTCAAGGTAGAAAATCCTGTGGATAATGCAATAGCCACCACAATACTAATGACTTCATAGATATCATTTCCAGTAGACCAGCCAATCGCAATCATGATTACTTTCATGATTAAAGCTGCAAACAACACTTTAATCCAGATATCATTGCATGCATCCCAAAACATAGAAAGGATGCTGGCTTTTGGCTTTTTTGCTAACTCATTGGTTCCATGTGCTTCTTTAGATTTTGCAACTTCCTGTTCATTTAACCCTTGTAAAGCACAGATTTCCTGATGTCCTTTTAATTCGCTCAAATCAATACCTCTTTTCTAGTTGTTGTATAAGAAGGAGGGCGACTGCCCTCCGTTTTCTATGAAAAATATGCTGCCAAATCGTTTAAATCTGCCTGTTTTCCTTCCCCGATGGCTTTATAATCCCATTCACTGCCATTTCTGACCAGTTTTGAGAAGATGATTGCAGTATCGGTGGAATAGTCAGTGTTTAGCTGGAACATCCCCATTTCGTGCCCATTCTTCTGGTTTACTAAATGTACCCGTGCATTCTTTACATGTCCAAAAGTCTGTCCCTTATCTTTTGCTTCAAAGATTACGACACAAAAAGCAATCTCCGTAACGGATGGATCTAATTTAGATAATTCAACCTCAATCATCTCATCATCCCCCTCACCTGCACCGGTACGATTGTCTTTATTTAAGAAAATACCGTTTCCATTCTTATGTCCAAAGTAAATGACATCTTCCCCGGAAAGGATTTTCCCATTGTGCAATAAGAAGGCTGATAAATCCAGGTCAAAATCTGCACCATTTGCCGCTACATCCCAGCCAGCTCCAACTAAGATTTTTTCCAGTCCAGGGTTTCTCTTGGTTAAATCCAATATATCGTTTTTCTTTAAATTTAAGCTAATTCCAGCAGGTGCCGCAGTCGCTGTTGGTGTTTCTCCTAATACGTTCCCAAAATCAATTGACATAACTTTTATTCTCCTTTTTTAATGAATTTTAGCCCCAAGGCTATGAATGGTTTCGTTTTCGTATTCTCCTCTTGCTTTAAAGCTCCAGGTTCCCATATCACGGTAAAGTTCTGCTACTACAACTGCGGTATGGCCTCCACCATCCTGGGTCAAGTTGTAACGGCAGATTTCCCGGTCCTCATCATCCGTGTTTACCAGCCTTACATAAGCATTTTTTACACCACGGAAACTTTTCCCTTTTGCATTGTAGATGACAACCGCAAAGACAATTTTTTCTACTTCAGAAGAGATTTCATTTAAGTTCACAAAAATATTTTCATCATCCCCATCTCCCTCTCCCGTCAGGTTATCTTTGTCCAGATGGATGCCAACAGCACGTTTTTTTCCATAATAAATGCACGGGTTGTCGGTCCAGATTGGATTGCCATTGCTGTCCAAGAGATAGGCACACAAATCCAGGTCGTAATCATCCCCGAAACGAACCATGTCCCAGCCCGCCGCCAGACGAAGATTCCTTAAATCAGGGCTTACCTTATCTAAGTTTAAAATCCCATCTTTTTCCAAATTCAGACCTGGTACGGCTGGAGGTTTTTCCATTTTTGTCTGTTCTGGTTCTTTCTTCTTCAGATTGAATAATCCCATATACATTTCCTTTCTGTCCTGCCATAAGGCAGGGACTTTGACTACATGTATCTGCTTAACAAGTCATTCAAATCACCCTGGCAGCTTTCACCAATGGCTTTAAATTCCCAACCATCCCCACTGCGGAACAGTTCGCAGAAAATCACTGCAGTATCCGTAGATGCAGCATCTGTTAATGGGAATTGGCAAAGCACACGCTCGTTGTCATCCGCATCCAGAAGTCGGACATATGCATTTTTGACTTTCCCAAATACCTGTCCCTTTTTCTCTGCTTCATAAATCGTTACGACAAAAACAATGCTGGATACGGTTGGGTCTAATGCTTCTGTATCAATCTGAATACGTTCATCGTCGCCCTCCCCAGCACCGGTGCGATTGTCCTTATCCAGGGAAATTCCTTGTTGCTGCTTCTGTCTGAAGTAAACGACATCTTTTCCTGCTTCCCGAATCCTACGGTTTTCATGCAGCAGAAATGCCGCAATATCCAAATCGTAACTTGCTCCAATTTTAGGGACGTCCCAGCCAGCACCAAGAATCAGATGTTTTAAAGCAGAGCCGGACTTTGTAAGATCCAAAATCTCCTCTTTCTCTAAATTCAGGATTCCGGCGGAAGTATTACTCTTTGTTCCAAAATCAATCATGTTGTAATCTCCTTTCGTAATTTCTACCATCATAGTAAATATGGAAGTTTATCTGATTTTTGGGCATGGAAATTTGCATGTTTTAAAACTACAAAAAAGAGACATCCTAAAGACATCTCTTTCTTTAACATCAGCCATAGGTTGCATAACTGAACCGACCAATATGGGCATCCCAGCTGAAATCATCTGGCACAAGACCTATCAATTTATTTTTGAATTCCTGCACCAAGTCTTCATATGTCGGATACGGATTTTGGATAAATGCTTCTGCCGAATCCATAGCATGCTCTGAGAAAAGCGCATAAACACCAGGTTCTCTCCACGCATAAGAAACGTAATCATCTGTTTCGCATTTATCAAGGGTATTGAAAGAACCATCCTGACACTTGAAAGGAATAAAATACATACCATCTGCATAATCTGCATTTACATCTGTCACAGAAAACATAATTCCATTTTCAAGCTCAAAGAGATCATCCTCATACAAAGAAAAAAAATCTTCTTCGTCCTGTTTCTTCTGAGCCAGCTCTGTATTCGGATACTTCTGGCAATAGCTCTCTACAATTTCATCCATTTCCTTATAACTTAGAACTAATGCAATTCCATGTGTTGCTGCCCAATGACTACTCATATTCTTCTTCCTCCTATTTTAAATCTTCAATTAAACATGGGAAAATTTCAAAAAAGAAAAAAGCCACCGTCTGGCAGCTTTCTTCAAGGAGGTCTATCGAAATTCGGGCGGCAAAACCCTAAGCAAAATGTCTGTGATATGGGAGCCGCAAATCTATGGAAAACACGAACTATACAAAAAACAGAAGGAAAAACTGCGGCTCCCGTTGTCTTATCGACAAACACAGTATAACACATGTAAAAATCTTAAAAATTTTTGGGCATGGAAATCTGCATATTTTCTCACGCACCAAATCCCTTTTGTTTCATTTCCTGCTTCATTTGTTCTAAAACCAGAGAATCCTGGGAACGCTTTGATGCCAATTCTTCCTGCACTTGCTTGGTTTCCTCAATCCCTTCTTTAATGGTTGCATAAGTTTTTTGCAGTGTTTCAATCTGAATGGAGCTTCCACCTGACATTCTTGCAATGTTAGTTGATTGTTGTGCAGTATTCTGTGCATTTCTAAGAAGCAACTCATTCGTTTTATTATCCAGTTCCTGCATAGCTTTTGCCTGGATTGCCTGACGTTTTAACTGTACTGCCTGCACCAAGCACTGCTTAAAAATCGGAAGTGTGATGATAAAAGAACTGTTAATCTTCCGCAACAGATTATAATTACTCATCTGCATGGTCTGGATCATCGGACAGGTCTGCATAGCCACATTTTCTGCAATCTGAAGGTCAAATACTCTTTGTGCCAGCATCTCCTTTGCCATGTCCAGATTCTGTAAAACCATCTGTTTTTCTTCCGGACTCTGGGAGGGATTCTGCTCTACCTGTTTTTTAAAGTTTTCTATTTCTTCTATACCAATTTCTCCAGCAACCACATATTTCTCCAGTTGCTGAAAGAACTGCACATTTGCACCATATTGCTTTTTCAGGTTATCATTTGCCTGGTAGATTTCACGTTCATACTGCTTTAATAACTGATAAATCTTATCAACTTCTTTTCCCATAGTGTCATATTTGGAAAAGATTTTATCGACAGAATCCTTTGCTTTTCCAAACAACTTCTGTAATGCATTCTTTTCTTTTTCCGGGTTTTCAATCTCAGTAACATCAAATTTATCCATGATTTTGGTAAGCTGCGTCAGCATCTGGCTTACTTCCTCTGTCTTTACTGCCTTCATGGAATTTAATAACTCATTAGAGATTCTCGAAATCTCTTCACTTGGTGTTTGCCCAAAATATAAAATACTGTTTGCATCCTGGATATTAATTTCTCCTGTCATGTTCTGCACTTCTGGCAGCTGGCGTAAAGCCAGCTTATAGGACTGGTTATCCTGCAAAACAGGTTCTTTGGATGTGTCAATCAAAACAACTTCCTGTGACATAATTTTATTCTCCTTTTACTTTGAAAAATCTTCGAAACAGTGATTTCTTTTCTTGCAATACGTGCTCTGCAGTTTCTTCATAAACCATAGTTTCTAATCGAATCGTGTCATAATAATCTTTTGAAAAATAAGACAAATTACATAAGCCGGCAGGATTGAATACTACTAGGTCAAACCCTACCTGGAAAAGAAATGCAATCAATAACTGTACTTGCTCGGATAACTCTTCTTCCTTTTCCAAAAAGAATACCGCTTTGGGTACTTGTTCCGGGTAATCGAAATTATCTATCATACGGATGAGGTTTGGATGCAGGTGCAACAGGAACATCAATGCCTGCAGCCTTTCTTCTTTTCCAAACGCTTTCGTAAGTACATTGGTCTGTAAAAGCGTTTCATTGATTTTTTCCAGAATAAAACCTTGTACCTCTTCGCTGTACCTCCCTAACGGATAGAATTCACATTCCTTTATCTTTTCCTTAGAAAAACCCCCATCCCCCGTCATACAAAAAGAGAGACTTAACATATCATCTCGGCTTAACTGTTGTGGTAGTAAAGAAGTTCCCCCATCGGACAAAAACATAGTATGGTTCCCTTCTCGCAACTGTTTTACCAATTCCTGGTACTGCCTGAAGTCCTCATACTCCCCTTCTATCTTTTGGAAGAAATGTGGTACATGCACCGACTTTCCTGTTACGGAAAATCCCTGGCGGACCTTGGCTGGTTCTTGGTAGTTATACAGCAGATCCGCAAGTGTTCCATGCAATAATACAGGCTTGGTAGTTCCATCCCGAAATTGCCAGGGCTTAAATACACCATCCGTATAAAACGTGGATTCAAGCTCCCGTTCCAGTTCCATTCCACCTGTAGTCTGCTGGCTTATCACATGTCCTTTCCTCTCATATTCTCGAAAGGAACAGACTGGCAGCATCTGGCTGTATTTGTGTAATTTGCATATTTTCCCAGTATCAATATCTTCCCAATGTTCTTCTTTTAATGGATTTATGTATAGTACATCAAACCCCATATAATACAATAAAAATAAGAAGTAGATTTCATGCCGGCTGACGGTGCCATAATAAATACATTTCGGATTTATACTTTCCTCTAATGAGATATTGCTTTCCCTCAAGTAATGGTAAGACCAGACAATCAGCTTTTTAATAAAATTCTGTTTTGTATGTTCGTTTAAAAATATTTCGTTTTCAAACGCAGCAGCTACCACTTTCCGCAAACTGTCGGCATACTGTAAATTCCAATCTGGATGCCCTTCATACAACTCTACATCTTTATTTTTAATATGATAGACATCAATGTTTTTCAACTGCTCTGAAAAATACGACACAATACGCCCATCTCCCAATGGGATTTCGCCATCAAATATCAAACACAAATCATCTCTTACTTTACTTCCCAATGTAGCTATAACATCTGGATACTCTTCTGGCTTCTCCACACCAATATAGCGTGCAAATAATGGTTTGAACTCCTGCTGAATTCCTTTCCTTTCATAAGTTGGCCGGTACATCCAGAAGCATAATTGTCGCAAAGTCACGGAATCACCCCTTTCTCAGTTCTGCAGTATGGATATCCACCAATCGAGATAACTCCCTTATAATTTCTTCTCCAGCTTTCATTCCCACATACTCCGTTCGAAAACCACCATAAGAGAACTCTGCATGAGCAGGTAACAACGGTACTCCTAATTTCGTAAAATCCTCATCAAAAAAACTATCCCCTGCAGTATATACGTTTTCGAGAAGGTACTTTTTCTTTAGGTATTCAACTGCTCTAGATTTATCCAACCCGGTTGGCGTACAGTATAGTTTTCTTCCCTGTAGATGATATTGTGAATAAAATCCGCTCCGGCCTTTAATCTGTTCCCATGCTTGCTGGGCAATTTCCTTATTTGCAAATGCCACAACAAAAAACAAATCCCGATTGCTGTGAATTTTTTGATAAGGTATATGCAGATGTTTTTGTACCCACAGTTTTTCTGCTTCAATAGCAGCAGGATTTCGACATCCTTTTTTCTGCTGAATTTGTTCCCATTCTTCATCTAAATGTCCATGGATGTAGATACTTCCTCCCATATCACAAATGAGATATGGAAGGTGTTGTACAAACTCTACCCGGCTTGTCTGCTCATAAGACCTTGCGGTACATGGAATGAACAGAAAATTTTGTTCCCTTAATAATACCGAAAAGATCCGCTTTGCTATTGGTGTCATATAAGTTAATTCTTTTTCCTTCAAATATTCCACACAGACTCCCTTCTGTCTGGAATAGATGAGTGTATTATCTAAATCACTGATAAAAGTAATCATTCTTATTTCACTCCATAGTAATCCGCTAAGGCCATGGTTCGGGTTGCCCAGTTATAATGCGTTTTTACTTCGTTCATACGGCTGCCGGTTACATTTCCTTTTACATAAGCAGAATCTCGTTCATCCCAGTTTAAAATTTCTTTTGCATCGTCATAATCTTCTTTAAATACTTTCAGAGCATCGTTGATAATACTGATCTGCTTTGGGTGGATGGCAGTTTTTCCGATAAAGCCTGCAATAATATCTTTTTCACATTCTCTACACAAGCCTGTTCTCCAATTTTCCCCGTTGTAATACTCAAAAACCGGTCCAGAAACCACATAATCTGTTCCAAAAACCTGCAGGATATCCGTAAGAGCTGCAATAACTGGTTTGATATCATAAATTGTTTCTGTGGAATGGCGGCGAAGACCATAGATATGCGACAAGTCATTTCCACCCACTCGAATATTTACCACCATTTCTTCATATGGTTTTAACATTGTTTTTAACTCATATAAAAATGTTGGCCGCTTCCTGATGTCCGCCAAATCCTGACTTTCCAGAATCGGCATAAACTTAATATCCTTTTTCAGGTTCTTACAATCGGTCAATGCATCCAAATAGCCTGGCGCATTTTCCAGGTTAAATTTAGGCAGGTTAAACCCGGTTACAATGTCTGCAACACAGCCGAGTTCCCTGATGAGACGTACAATCTGCTCTTTCTGCCTTACCCGGATAAAGATTTTAGGCAAATAGAACTGCTTTCCTGCTCTTCTTGCTTCATAAACCTGCCGGAGTGTATGTTCCATATCCAATTCTGCTTCCCTTACCTTTTTATCATTAATCGTATCTTCCAGGCACAGGCATAAGGAGAATTTATCTCCAAATGCGCTTTGAATAATGTTTTTTGCTAATGACTGATTGTTAGCAGGGCAATATAATAATGCCCCTACTTGATAATTCCATGCTTCTCTCATGATTTCTCCTCCTATGCATCTGCTAAATTTTTGATAATGCCACACACCTTGTAATGTTCCAAATGACCATACTGAATCGGAACCTGTTTTTCTTTGCATAACCGGTAGATGGGCTGTAAATCGTTTCTGTTTTTATCCGCTTCGTTGATGATTACCACATCGGGAGCCCGGCGCAGCAGTACCCGGGTACTTTCCCCAATTCCTGGTTTAATCAAATTGATGTCTTCGATTCCGTACAGCTGTTGAAGCCGTTTTACATCGTCCATTCCATTACTCTTTCTTTTTTCAACAGCAACTGCTGATGCGGAATAGTCAAAGCATCCTTCCACACGTTTGATAAATTCATAAGAACGGTCACATGTTTCCATTTCCCCATAATAAACCGCACCATGAAAATCCTTTTCTCCAATGATATCCTTTCTCAAAAATGTTCTGGATAGTAGACCAGATACTGTACTATTTAAGCATGCGCTTGGTATCATCAGATCTTCAGTAGTTCCATATAAATCCGCAACTCCTGCAGGGTCTGCAATAACTGCAAGCTGTTTATTACAACGATAATCTTTCAGGGCTTCGTCCAGCTGACGTTTGATAGCTCCCTTTCCGGTCCATCCATCTATAAAGATAAGTTTTTCCCAGGCTGCATATTTCTCTAAGATATATTGCATCGCATTATTATCAATTCCCTTTCCACGGATGATGGAAATGGCATAATGCGGAACATGGATTTTATATTTCGCTTCCAGATAACGCTTTACTAATATCCCTGCTGGTATCCCTGCACGTGCAAGGGAAACCAATACCGGACGTTTCTGGCTGTCATAGATAGTTTCGGAAAGAATTGAAATGGCTTTTCCAACCTTTTCTGCATATAAATCTAGCATCTCTTCATAAATTTTTTCATATTCTTTTGTTGGAACATACTCCTTTGGGAGCATCTCGCAATAATGGACACCTGACTGGATTTTTTCTTCCCTTGTCTTGGTATCCTCTGGTTCTACCATTCCGGTAATATCTTTTAATAACAACGTTACATCTTCTGCTTTATAACTGCTTCTCATATTTTTCTCCTTACAATGCAAAAAATTTAATTTCCTTATTTCCACATGTTTCCAACACCTTTTTTAATTCATCCATCCCTACCTGTGTGGCATATTTTCTTTCTACAAATACAAAAACGTGGTCATACTGCTTTACGTTATACAAAAAGGTTTGCCGGTCTGGCGAATTCACGCTGCTCATGCAGAAACGGTCATGCAGCGGATACTCCTCATCCTTACTTACTGCAATCGGTGACCTTGTAGTAGCATGAAAACGCACATCACATCCCCTTTCTTTTAATTTCTTTGCAAACCAGATTCCCGGATACATGAACTCTTCTATCCCCAGAACCAAAACACTGCCTTGTACATCCACGTCTTCTAAAAACAGAGTAAAAATCTGGTTTAATGAGGAAAAATAATTAGAGGAAATTCCATTCCTACAATCGGGAAGCCTAAACACTTTTTTTGCTTCTACACTCCTCCAGTATCCATGGGGAACACGCCGGGACAATCCATTTATTTCAAAATGCTCTGCTTCCTTTGCAAAATCCTGCTGCAGAATACGTTCCAGGCAGTCAATCCGTATTCCTTTTTCTGTATATGCATTGCACTGCTCCTCTGTCATACTATTGATGACGGAGGTTACTCCATATTGAAGTTTCCTGCGACTTACTTTTTGAATTGCTGTAATGGCATTTAATACCGTTTTTCCTGTCGTAATTTCATCATCCACAAACATAATATGATTTACAGTTTTCAGATGGACAAGAAAGGAACCTTTTAAAATATATTGTGCAGTTGCATGGGAATGCTCTTCCGAAAAATACAAATACTCATGCATTCCCGGTACACTTTCTCTGGTTGTCTGGATAAAACGGCAGTTATTTTTACATGCATAGTGCAGTCCTAATGCTGTGGCTGTTTCCGCAAAACCAATCACTAAGGTATGTTTTGGGTCCCAGCCCTTGGGAAACAGCGCTGCTGTTTTATCAAATAAATCTAAAATCCTCTCTGGTTTCTGTGGCACATGTTTCCCTAAGTCTGGATTGACAATCAAAAACCCTCGTTTATTGTTGTTTTCTCTTTTTGCAATTTTAATATACTGACTCATAACATTCTCCTTTCATTTGCATTGTAAGAAATATGGGAGAAGTTCTGATTTTTGGGCAAGAAAATCCAGAACCTGTTACGAAACTTTGTTCGATTGTATACAAAAACAGCAAAAAAAAAAGAACCGTCCTAAAGACAGTCCTTTCTTTCGTTAAGCTGCTTTCCATACACCTCGCTTTGGAGAAATAAATTCATCATAAGTCTGAAGCACCTGCCGGATTTTTTCTTTCCAATGCGGGGTATTCTGACACTTCCGATGCCCGTCCACCTTTGCATAGATTTCAGTAAGGCTTAATGCGCCGCAATCTTCTAACACAGCTGCTACCACATCCCTCCAGGTTGCAGACAGGGAATCCCTCATATCAAAAGACAGATGCTGGGGAAGTCCAATTTCATAAATCATGGCAGAATCTTTCTTTACTACCATCAAATACTCATGAACGATAGGGACAAACTTTCCAGAATACTGTCGGTTGTAAGAAACGCAGTTATGTTGCATTTTAATGATAATCTGCTCCAAAGTTCCCGGCTTTGCGATATCACACAGCATGGAATACAGTTTTCCTTTTTTCTTGATGTCGCCCATGAGAACAAACATCCTTCCTCCCTTTTCTAAAGATGCAAACTGTTTATTCATACAATAGTTCATCTTTTTTACAAAATCTTCCCAGCCATTACATCTGGAAAGGTCGTTGATTCTCGGGTCAAACCCATAGCGGTTGATGATATCCTGAGCTTGGTACATTCTATCTGAATACACAATGATATCGTCATAGGGCGGATGCCAGAAAATATTCTCTGGACGCTCCGGGATATCCATTGCCATCATGTCAAAGCCCCGATTCAAATCATAACATTTGTGTTCAATCCCCATGGATTTGCAAACATCTTCTGTTGTGCCAGAACCAACCATGTAATCGTTCAGGCTACGCAGCTGATACTGTTTAATGATATCTTCAATCATTTTCGGAGAGCAATTCCCCCGATAATCATTCCTTCCACCAGTTCCTCTTTCTGGATAACTAACTACACTTAACATATTGTTTTCCTCCTGTTTTTCATGTTCGAACTTAATATGGAAAAACCGGATCCGCAAAAAAAGAGACACCATAAAGGTATCTCTTTTAGGCTTAGAACAATTATAGGTTTGTTGGTTATGCTAGGAACTTTCCTGCCAGATGTTGCATGTCCATCCTGCTTTCTTCCCCAATGATTTCATAACTCCATCCGCTGCCATTGCGTATCAGTTTTGATAAAAGCACAGATGTTGAATCGGGCGAAGTTGTATGCAAATGGAATCTTCCCAATTCCTGTTTTGTATCCAGGTCCCTCAGGCTGATGTATGGATTTTGCAAATCCCCTAATGTCAGTTTGCATTCTTGTGCATTGTAAATCACAAGGGCAAATACGATTTCTGTTATGTCTGAATTCAACTTGGATAACTCGATTTCCATAATTTCATCATCATCAAAGCCACACCCTACCGGATATTTGTTATCCAGAGAAATTCCATTTTCATCCCTATGCCCACAGAAAATAATATCTTTTCCTGTCTGTATTTTTCCATTTTTCAACAAGAATGCAGCAAAATCCACACATTGTGAATCCCTGTTCCATCCGGTTCCAACCCACAGATGGTTGATTTCCGGGGATAATTCCAGTCTGCTACCCTGTTTTAATTCCTGATGTTCTTTGTTCATGATATGTTCCTCCTCTTATTTGGATTTCTACCTATAATATGATTAATGATCCAGAAAATCTTTTGCATCAATTTTTCTCATCATAGCACAAAAAAGAGACACCGTAAAGGCATCTCCTTCTTCTAAATACGCGCGTTTATGTAATGAGATTGTGCAAATTTCCGGTTTCTTTTCCATTCTTTTTTGTTTACCACCCGGATTCCAGTTACCAGAACACATCCGCAGATGGCAAACCAATAAGGCATCCATCCTCCCGCAGATGGATTGTGTGTACACTCTGTCCATATGAACTGAAACAGCATATGGCACATATACAAAACCAGGCTAAACTCCCGAAGCACATGATACAAAAGGCAATCTGAAACCTGAATGGCTGATAAAAACCAAACACCAGCAAATACTATCAAAGGTCTGCCAACCATATACACATACCCAACGGGATGTAGCAGATAAACAGCAGATACCGCTAGGAAGGCAAGAAGGCGGATTCCCCAATGTACATTCTTTAATTTATGCGCTCTTGCAAGTGTCATCCCAATTGCCAGAAACAGGATACTGGTAAACATACGGCCTGTCCTTACGGTTTGAGATGCCAGATTAGCAACTTCCAGTTTCCATCCAGAAAGCGTATCTATATGAGCAATCCAATACGTTAACACATCTGAAAAACGATAGCTCACCACGCCTAACAGCAAGATTCCAACCACTGGAACATGGCATTTCATCAACAGATAGATAATAATCAACCCATAGATGGTCGCCAGAAGATACCAAAATGTCCAGGACAAATAATGTTCTCCGACAAAAAAGAATTCGTTTACAAACACTTTGAACCTGTACTGCGGCTCAATATTCCAGATACGGAAACCTGCAAAAGTTGCTGGAAGATACAGAACATTTGCAAATACATACAGTTTTATAGTTTTCCATATGTAACTACGCACACGACTGCTTTGCACGTATAGCTTTCCCTCTTTTTGGAATAACAGATACCCCGTCATAGCAAAGAAAAATGGTACTGCCATGGAAAATAGATACGTACTCAAATGGTCCAAAAACGGATCATTCATATCCTCAAATGGATGGATGTGAATGGCTACCACAAAGAAAGCCAGAATGACTTTCGCAAAATCAAAACCTGCATAAACTTTTTTCATGATTTTCCTCCTCTTGTATTAGATTTTCTTCAATATGGGAGAAATCAAGAAAAAAGAGACACCGTAAAGGCATCTCTCGTCTCTAATCAAAAATTATTTTTCAAAAATTCGTAAAAATCCCAATGCTGGCACATGGAGCAGAAATAATCCACAAATTCTCTAGGCAGAATAGTCGTTGTTGGGCATTCCTTCGTTTTTGTAAAACCAAGCAGCTGATATTTCGCATCATGGTGGCATGGAAAATGAAAAATAGACGGGTAAAACTCCCTGTTTCGGCTGCTACAAAGGATAATACGTTTCTGGCTTTCCGTAAGCAGTCCAGGGAAAATAACTTCCTGGTAATCCTGTACGCCATTTTTGTCAAACAACTGATAACTCATTTTGGTATTCCATTCGCTTCGAGAAACCTCTTGCTTAACCCTCTTCTCCTTAACATCCATTTCCTGCAGATATTCCTGTGCATAGTCTACGACCTTTTTCCAGTATTTTGGATAAGTTTCTTTCAGATGTTTAAAAAGTTCCTGTGTAGATGAGGAAAGGACATCTTCGACTTTATTTCCTGTCTCTGTTTTTCGTGAAAAAGTTTGAAAACTTTTTTCTGAATTTTCATTCTTTCTGCCATTTGGGCAGTAATGGCAGCAGCCCGTCTCAGCATCATAATCACATTCTTCATGCAATGGACAAACATCGCATAACCGGATTTCTTCCCCGCAATATGGGCAATGCACGATCAATCCATGTTTTTTTATATTCCAAGGCAGAACAAATTCCTCATCACAATGATTGCAAAAAGCTGTAATTTCTTTTGTTTCAGGCAATGGACAAATAAAAGAAGTTCCATAGGTTTCTGCTGCTGATTTTTCCATAGAAGCAAGGAAAGAAAGCAATTCTTTTGCCATACTTTCTTCTTCTGCTGTTTCTTCCAGCCAGTGTTTCGTTGCAAAATAGTTCTCCATGTCGAGATTTTCAAAAAAATCTTTCATCTTAAATTCCTCCAATTCTTAATTTGTCATAAGAATATGGAACATTTTCATAAAAAATTTTTAAGCAAGAAAAAAGAGACACTTTATGGTATCTCTGTCTATCATCCCAGCTCTAAAGCAATCAGGGATTGCTGAAGGTCCCGGAACATTTTGAAGTTAATGGAGTTTGTAACTAACAAATTCATATGATTTCCTTCTAATTCCACTTGTATCCTTATTGTCATTTTCTTCACATCCTTTTTTACACATTCAATTTAATCTCATATTGTTCAGCCTTTATCAATCTAATATTTAGAATTTCTGTTTCTAAAGGATAGTCCATATCATTAATATTAACTCCATTTTTGTTTACAAAATCATAAACTCCATCTGCATTATTCCAAAAATCTTTTAATGTTTTAATTTCTTTACTCATGGTTGTTTTCTCCAATCAAATCCTGATTCTATTTTGACAAATTAACCTCATTACCGTTCTCATCATACTCAATAGGTTCAATCTTAACTACATCGTTCTAACAATTTACAATATGCAAAAATGCTTCTTCCATACTCCTATATCTTCTTGACCATATATTTTCTTAGTTCTTTTTCGAGTTCTTTCCAATTATTTGCCTTTATCATTCCCATGACCTCCATCGCTCTTTGTATGTATACTATACTAAACCCATAACCATTTCTGATTTTTGCACAAGAAAAAAGAGACATCACATGACGTCTCTCTTTCCGTTCCATGACAATATTCCGTACATATTCCCTACAAACGTTTGCAAGTATACCGAACAGACACTTCTCTTTCAAATCCAAATTTCGGAGCCGGAATTTGCGGTACCGTACTAGCATTGATCCCAATTGCAGCAACTGTTTCCCAGTTTTCTGCATACTTTTCAAAGGCTTTCACAAGTTCTTCCACATCCATATCACAGGCTGCTGGTTTATTTGTATGGGAAACATTCTGGAATTCAAAATACGGATGGTCATCTTCAGTTTCTGATGCAAACCGTTCTTCTGGAAGACCAACCAGAGGAGGGATGAAAAATTCTCCATCCTGCAGGGATTTCCAGATACGCTGCTCTTGCTCTGGAGTCATAAGTCCTTTTACTACAGCCTCATTATGCACTTTATAATTACTAGCATCTCGATAAAGATAAGTGATGAGTGTATTCTGAGGCTCGTTTTTTACAGGTCCCTCTTCCTTGGCTTCGTTTTCCGTTTTGTTGAACCGGCAAGAATTGGTTTTCTGGTTATAATCGCAGCCTACTGGTTGGTCATTATCCGTTGCAGGACACCAGGAACACAGCATTAAGCGTTTTCCACAATGTGGGCAGAAAGCTTTTAGTCCGTCTTTCTTAACATTCCATTGTAAGGTTACTTCCCGATCACACTCAGAGCAATATTCCGTCACTTCCTCTGTTTCCGGAAATTCTGTAAAATCCATTTGAAGATCTTCCTCCGCTGCATCCTGGATTTGTTCCAAAAATGTCAGAAGTCCTTCTGGAAAACGCTCTGCTGCTGATGGCGCTAACTCTGCAACCTGTTCGGTCAGCCACTCTTTCTGTTTCAAAAACTCTTCCACATCCATGTTTTTGATTACTTCATTGATTGTCATATTCTTTTCCTCCTGTTTTGTGTTTTTCAAGAAGAATATGGAAGAATTCTTAAAAAGAAATATCTGTCATTTCATAATTAGATTTCAACGCATTCCCAAAAGATGCTATCATACCAGTCCTCTGGCAGGTGTCCATCAATCAGAAAATCTCCTGTCACATAGTCTGGCAGACTATCCAAAAAATCCAGCACTGCGGTAAGCAAATTTTCCTCAGAACAAATGGCACTGGATTCTTCTGTATTTTTTGCATATTTGTTTCCGTATGTAATTTTGTACATCTGCTTTTCTCCCCCTTTTTATAACAGTACTATAATACAATTATGTTTCGTTTTTTGAGCAAAAAAAAGAGACACCTTCTCGATGTCTCTTTTTTTGGGTTACTCTTTGTGTTTTTGGTAAAACTCTGCCATGATGCCATATATCCTGTAATTACGATACAAGGTAACAGAAGTAAGCAATACAATGATGAGAATCAGGACACAGGAAAATGTTGTTACTTCAGGCAGAAAAGAACGAATTGTGCAAAGGAGAATTACGCCTAACTCCAGCAGCAGTTGCCAGCGGATATTCCCGTACAATTTCTTGAACTCATTTTCTTCCGCATGCTCCAAGTGACTAGCAACCTTCGATTTCAAACAAAGCTCAACATACAGGAGAATCACAACAACGATTGCCAAAATACTGTCTAGCATGATACACCTCCGAAAATTTCCAGGATTTTCGCTACCTCACCTTTCCGGACTGTAATATCACATAAGGATTCATGTTTCCGTTCCTGCTCCAACGCAAGCAGACGCAGCTTTTTCTCCTTAATGTCACAATCTTTCAGCAGGATGTTTTCAATCAGCTGATCTTTACTCTGCTTGCAATATGCCATCAAAGTTGGATACTGACGCTTTAAGGTAATGGCGCCACAGATATCCAATGGCATGACGACAGACATTCCCTGCTCTAACAGATCTGTTACATCTTTTTTTAACGTCCCATATCCATAACCGCCATACCGAGTAGATTCCAAAAACTCTGCTTTATCAAATTCATCTGGCATCATATATCGATGCCGTTTTAAATTTCCTGGATTCGTGGTATAACTGATTGGATGAGCAAAGTTCGGATAAGACAGCAACTGCTCCATCATCTGGTGCTTCCCACTGCCACTAGGACCTACTAAGGCAATAATAGCCGGATGGTTCAAACTATGAACACTTTCGACCATGGAAAGTTTAATCTGATGCACCAGCTGCAGGAAATCATCATAGCCATTCACCGATAAAACGCCAGTAGCATCCTGATTCCAGGGTTTCCGGAACAGCACCGGGAAAGCAGAATTGCTTTTAAAAATGTTATGATTTGCATCATCCAATGTGATATCAAAGTGTACCAGATGCTTCTGGCTTCCCATAATGATATTTTCATTCGGGAAATCCGGAAAAGCTTTTTTAATCTGACTGACACGAACTCCCATGAATTCCGGCTGTACAGCAGTAATGATAAAGACTTCCCCCTCTTTCTGTAGCCTTGCCATAAATAATTTTCCCTCTTCGGTCACGTACTGGCGCTCATAAAGTTCCATGTCAGCATAATACTTCTTAATCACCGATGCCTTTCCAGTATTCTCCCAGGATGTGATATCGCTGAGTTTTAAATCCAGTCCAAAGTCCCGGTTTGCCAGTTCGATTGCCCTGGTATTTAAATCACACAAAACATCGTCCCAATCCACTCCTATTGTAATCTTTCGTAATCCCATAATACTTCCTCCTATTCTTGTAGTTTACACGAAAAATATGGGAGAAACAAGGAAAATACTATCTGCAGTTTTCCGATACTTCTTTTGTTACCAAAGTCTTTCGGATACAGTCTTTTAACAACAACCCTCTCATGTACCAACGTAGGCAAAACAGCTGGTCTTTTTCCTCGATCAGGTATTTAGCAATGGTATCTTTTAACAACAAGATAGTATCCTCATCTATGCTACGCTCCTGCAAATATCCCAACAGCTTTTCTTCTGATTTTCTCGACCAGAAATCAATCCCACTGGATTTGACATTAAGATAATCTCCAAAGCTGGATTTGCCATACCTGTAAAAGTCCAATATACTTTCCGCACACTGTTCCCGCACCTGGTATTTTTCACAATACTCTGCTTTTGTGCAATGCGAAAATGTTTCAGATGCGAAAGGCTCTGGAAGTTCAATTTGAATTGTCATAGCAGTTCCATCCATTTGCTCTATCTGTTGGTGCAATTTTCTTCCCAAATCTTCCGTTTCCAGATATCCCGTATTCTCTTTTTTCTCCATATGCTGCATAGCCTGGGTACATAATTGGTCACAGCACTCGTTTTCGGGATTTCCGTTATGCCCTTTAACCCAGCTCCATTCCATTATTTTCCCTTCGCATGCCTGCTCCAGCCTTTGCCACAGGTCAACATTTTTCTTTTTCCGAAAGTACCCATCCATGGTTTTGATCACATACTGTGAATCTGAGTACACCAGGACAACCGATTTTTCTGGAATCTCTTCCAGTGCTATGATAACCGCCATAATCTCCATGCGGTTATTTGTGGTACACTGATAACTTTCGGATAACTCTGTTCGCTCTCCTGTTTTATTGTTTAATATCACTGCCGCACAGCCACCTGGACCGCCAGGGTTAAAAGCACAACCGCCATCAGTATACACAATGTAGTCTGGAGTAAAGTTTTTCTTCTTCGCCATAAACATACCCTCCCTATTTTTTCTTGCATCCTACCATTTCAGACATACGTTTTGTTTTTTGAGCAAAGAAAAAGAACCCCATAAGGGATTCTCTTCTTCTTAGATTAACCCATGTACTTCCATGAAATTCCTTGCATGCTGAAATTCTTCCTCTGGCAATGCATAGTAAAAATCACTGACAGTAAATCCCCGGTCCAGCATTTCAGTAAAGAAATCCAGTTCATCTTGCTGTTCGGCAGCAGCTCTTTTATAATACTCGCACAATATATTCAAAACATTGATTCCATCCCGGTCATCCAAACTTATCCCATCTTTTTCAGGTATTACAAACATAACCGGGGAACCTAATGGACCAATCCGTACAACGGCATCTGGTTGTGATTTTTGAACTTCCTGTAATTCCTTAATTAACCTGGAAATATTCATCCCCTTTGCTTCCGGCGTGTATTTCCACAGTAAATCCCTCATTTTCTTGCAAATCATGACAGGTTTGTCTGTAAGTGTGAGATTCTTTGCATACAAAACGTTTTCAACATATTCCCTTGCACTATCTCCATCTTCATCCTGCAACGTCGGATCTGCACCATGTTTTAGAAGATACTCTGCCAGTTCCAGGTTGCCAGAAGCACATACCTGCATAAGCTTTGTTGTCCCATAGGCGTCACAGGCATTGATATCAACTCCGTTTTCTACTAAAAGTTTAAGAAAACCGGACGGGAATTCTCGGTAATTCAATTGCCGAGATGAAAGTCCGGCAAAAGAGCCTCATCCGACTTTCGGATGGGGTTCTTTTCTAAATATGGGTAAACCTGTAAAAAACCATGCCCAAAAATCAGAAACGAAACACCATATTATATACTAGCATTACGAAAGGAGGCTGTCTTATGGCTAAAAAGGAAAAAATACAAACACTGGCTGAACAATGGGCAGCCTATCTTTACCTGAAAAAAGGAACAGAGTTATGCAGCCCGGCCATGGATGCCATGCGTCATGCAGCTGCAATCCGTATGTGGGAATACCTGCACCGGAAAAAGTTACCTGGGAAACGAAATGCATCCAGGAAGAAAGACGTTCCAGGGGAACAGTTTTTGGTATATCGTTTCCTGGCAAAGCCTACCAAAGAGCAGGATCAGTTTTTACGCCAGAGTGCCGGAAACTGCCGGTTTTTATGGAATCAAATGCTGAATGACTTCAAGACAACAGGCAGTTTCCAAACACCGGCAGCGTACAAAAAGAACTATAACTTTCTTACTATTGGGGATGCTACATCCCTTTCCAATGTACAGCTGAACTTTCAGGCAGCGGTAAATGACTGGCGGAAAGGGGACAAGGGGTTCCCCAAATTCAAGAAAAAAGGACTGGCAAAAGAATCCTTCCGCAGCACGGTTGTCTATGACAAAAATGGCAACGGCAACATGTGTCTTACAAGAACCGGGATACGTCTGCCTAAAATGAAGGAAGAAATCAAACTCCGTATGCACCGCTGCCTGCCGGAACATGTGATTTTGAAGAACTGTACCTGCACCTTAGAACCAACTGGGAAGTGGATGTTCTCCATTCAATTTTCTACGATAGAGGAACGGGATGAACTTCTGCCATTTGCCTTAACAGAAGTCAAACACATCGGCTTAGACATGTCCCTGCCTTGCTTGTACATCGACTCCCTTGGCAACCATGCCGATTTTGAGAAACCTTACCGTAAGGTGGAAGTCAAACTTGCCAAAGAGCAAAGGAAACTGTCGCATATGAAGTTCGGTTCCAGTAATTACATGAAGCAGAAGCAATCCATCGCCAAGCTGCATGCGAAAGCCAAGCATCAGCGAAGTGACCGGTTGCACAAGCTGTCCTGTATGCTGACTGATACGTATGATTTGATCACCATCGAAGACCTGAACATGGCGGCCATGAAGAAATCCCTACATTTTGGGAAATCCGCCAGCGACAACGGCTGGGGAATGTTCGTAGACATGCTGCTTTATAAAGCTGCCAGGAAGGGAAAGCTGGTTCTTTTTGTCAGCAAATGGTTCCCATCCAGCAAGACCTGCCTTGCATGTGGTCATGTCCATAAGGAACTTCAGCTTTCTGACCGCATGTATGAATGTCCCATTTGTGGGCATGTCATGGATCGTGACGAACAGGCAGCTAAAAATATTGACGAGGAAGGCCTTCGTATCTACCGGCAATTACAGAACCTTCTGTTTGCATAGAAGATTCTTTTCCATAAAAAGAGAGATGCCAACAGTACACCTCTCTTGATTCAGTAACAAAGAACCTGTGGAACACGGGGGATAGTCTATCCACTACGGGGTGCATGGCAAAGACCATGCCTAAAAGGTCACCCGGTTAAGTAGGAAGCTCGGTAATTCAATTACCGAGTAGTTCACCAACAGCTGCATCCTCATCATTGATTGCAAAACTTTGAAATTAATGTTCACACCTTCTTTGATGAACCGTTCCACTTCTTCTTTTTTGTTTCCTTCTACTGCTTTGATGAATTCTTTTCTATCTTCCATAGTCTCCATCCTTTCTATGTTTTGTTTTTTCTTCCTTAATATGGTAAATATGAAAACAGAGGGCTTATGCCCCCTGCTGCTGCATCCAGATATTTCGCTGCTTTTCTTCCTCTATCCGGATAGCTTCTTCATTTGCTTTGACAAAACTATGCGCTACATAGCTCTCCCATGCAGTCAGATAGGTATTTGCTTCCTCAAACAAAGCGAAGAAGTCACCATCTGCCATCACAATCTTGGCTTCTTTTTCTACGATGAAAGAACCACGTTTACAAGATGTTCCTCCAGTTGTTTGGTTTACTTCTTTAATCCCTTTTCCATTCTGGATCGTGATTGTCCAAGGATAGTTTTTTACAATGGTTTTTTCATTTTGGATAAAGGATCCCTGGCGGTTTATTTTCAACGTGCGGACAATACTGTGCCCATTTTCATCTGGCTCTCCAAAAATCTTCTGTCCGTTTCCGGAGAACGTATAATTCCCTCTTTTCATAATAGCTTCCTGGTATAATTCCTTTACCTGGGAAGGTGTTAAATTTTCCTGTACGAAAACAGAAGGGCTTTTTTCATAATCTACAAGGTTAATCCCAATCATGGAATTCGGCAAGTTCCTTCCAGCTCCATCTTTTTCTCCGCTTCTATGTAAGTGGCTGCCCTTTCCTGGTGTAGCCGGTTTTAATTTATTGATAAGTTCTACAACCGCTTTGTTATTTGTAAAACTACTAATCTGTCTTGGATTTAATTTGCCTGCCATATTTATCCCTCTCTTTTCTTATACTGAAATGGTTTTCTCTGAAACGCTTCTACTGCTTCTTTCGATGGTACGCATTTGGATATCGCATACATGCGGAGAATGTCCCTTTGCTTCTTTTGTTTTCTTTCTACAGAATCCATCTTGGCTCCCTCCTTATGTTGTTATATTAACAAACGAGAAATTTCTTCCGATTTTTGTGCAAGAAAAAGAGATACGTCTCCGTATCCCCTACACGATTGGTTTCGATAATGCAACTTCTGCATCTGGGTAGATATCCAGAAGGGTTTTTGTAAAATATTCCAGCATGCTGTTATTACCATAAACGATTACAGATGTTTTTTCATCCATATTGATAACTATTAAGGTTTCTGGAAAACCATCAATCCACTGTTTTCCGGCTATCGTTTTTCTCATTTTTTCAATGAAGGAATCTCTATCCTCTTCCTGTTTCATCTTAAACGCTGCACAGGTAAAGGTATTCGTATTCTTTGCATGAATCATACTGGCAACATCTCCAATCTTATCTATCTCATCAGGGGGAACATTTAATAAAGAACTCAAAGCTTCTTCGTTTGCTACATCGAATGTCCATGGCTCATTGTTAATGGAACTCATATCGTCCCCACCTACAACATCAAACAACTGGTCTTCCTCGTAGCGGTTCCAGACATTACTTAAAATATCCACGCAGCTTGCTTCATTTATCTGTTCTTCTACAGACCGTTCAGCTGCCTTTTGGTTACAACCTGTAAAAGAAAACACTATCAGAGCAGCAGCACAACACAAATACAATTTTTTACGCATCGAAAATCTCCTTTTTCTTTTCGCTTTCTTTTAATATGGAATTTTAGAAATTTTATATGGGAATTCAAAAACTTGCAGATTTTCCATGCCCAAAAATTTCTGAAGTTTTTGAATGTGTTATACTGTACTTGTCAATAAGACAACGGGAGCCGCAGGTTTTTCCTTCTGTTTTTATATTGTTCGTGTTGCTTCATGGCTTGTGGCTCCCCTATCACAGATATTCAGTTTAGGGCTTTGCCAGCCCGACTTTCGATACCTCCCTCGAAGAAAGCTGCCAGATGGCGGCTTTTTTCATGCGAAAAAAAGAAGATGCCGAAGCACCTTCTCCCTGTACATGATGGGTCACAACCAGAATCTCATATTGTTCCCTATCTTTTCTTAGTAGCTCTATTTTTCCATCATCTTTTACCTCTATTTTATCTTTCCTCATAATTAGCTCCTAGACACTGTTAATTCACATACGAAATAATACGGTATGCCAAGCTCTCTGGCGTCAACACCCATTCGTCCGGTAACTCATCTACAGTAAACAATATATCCCAGTTTTCCGCATACGGAAGATAGTCCTGAATAGCATCGAGCATCAACGACAATTCTTTTCCTTTTGCTTTTGTCATCTTCCATAAATGCCAGTCTTCCCATCGATACACAGCCAACTCTTCCCCGGTAACATGCTCATACCATTTGCCGTCTTTCATACCCTGTTCCCATCCAGAGTAAATCACTAAGACCATATGCCCGTCCCGCTTCTCAAACCTGCAGGAACTCTTGTCCTGCTTCGCAGCCTCAATCGTCTCATGCTTCACCGGCATCTGAACCTCAAGATTGTAATTCCAACCATTCCACCAAAAATCAAAAGTGCATTCATACAGGTATTCCGGATTCCTTGTACTCTTACGCTCCTCTTCCTTGCAATACGGAGCATTCTCATCAACCCCAAGAGAATAATTAAGACAACCCGTTCCCAACTCTTTTTCTTCCTTTTTCACATATTGACTCCCCCGTATCATTCCGTTTTTATCAAAGAAATCAACATTATCAAACTGATTTTCTCGAATCATATCAAGGAAAGAATCTGTAAGGTATAAACAACCTTCATCGTAAACATCCCCATCCACCTTGCAGTGACAGCAAAGCCATTTTCCTTCATATAGCTCCTTGATTTTCGCATTGGAAAGCGTGATACTTTCATAAATCTGCCCTTCCAAAACCTCCTCTTTCGTTTCATTCGGATCATCCACCAAATACCACTGAAACTCTCCTGTCTTTCCCGGACATGCGTGGGCAATGATAAAAAATTCACCCGCTGTTTTTGAATAAGTAATATAATTTTCCATGCAAATTTCCTTTCTTTTAAATGTCTTCTAGTAAGTTTGTGTTGCTGACATTATAAATAGACTTAGAGCCGTTTATCTCTACTACAAGCACTCTGTCGCCCTTTTTAATTTCGTCTTTTGTCTTAATTTCTCCTAAATCTGTCTTAGTGACATGCTCCCACCACTTAACAAACGTTTGAAGTGGGGGCTTCTCAGTCAAGGAACCTAACGGTTCCAGTATCTCTGAGCTAACTCCGTATGCCCTACGGTTGGTCTATTTGTTTATACGAATACCATTCGCATTCCTTCGATTTTAATGTTTTGAGCAGCGTTCTTGTCTCGGTCGTGAACAGTATGACAGAACGGACACTCCCATTTTCGGGTACTCAAAGTAAGCTCCTCATGGACGTATCCGCATACGTGACATGTTTTGGAGCTGGCGAACTACTTATCTATTTTTACGAGCATTTTGCCTAGTTCGGCTAATTTATAGTCGAGAAAGCGAAGGAACATCCCCCAAGCATTATCGGATACAGATTTTCCAAAGTTCAACGCCTGAGACATGCCCTGCATATTCAGATCTTCCACACAAACCAGGTCGTAGGCATTGGCTATCTGCCTGGACAGTTTGTGGAGATAATCTTTACGCTGATTGGCAATTTTCTCATGGAGAAGAGCCACTTTCTTACGCTGTTTATAGTACCGATTACTGCCTTTCTTACGATGGGAAAGGATACGCTGTTCCTTGGCCAGTTTATCTAATGCCTTTCGGTAATAGTGCAGGAACTGTTCATCCACTTGGACTTCTTCAGATGATACAAACAGGTCATGCATAGAGAAATCCAGACCGATGATATTGACAAACTCTGCCGGCTGAATATCTACCTCGTAATCAAACAGGATAGAGGCAAAGTACTTACCGGTTGGTGTTTGGCTGACGGTTACAGACTTCAATGTATATCCTTCCGGAATGGCACGGTGCTGTTTGATACGTACTTTCCCGATTTTCGGCAGCGTAAGCACACTGTTCTCCAGCTTGATATTATTGTTTACACAAACAGTGCTGTAGGAGTAATGATGGTGCTTTTTCGACTTGAATTTTGGATAGCCTTTGCTTTTATCACGGAAGAAATTCTGGAAGGCTGTATCTAAATGACGCAGAGCCTGTTGCAGGGCGATGCTGTCTACTTCCTGTAGGAACTCTTTTTCTTTCTTAAGGGCTACTAGATCCGCCGCACATTTGGTATAGGACAAAGATTTACCGGATTCCTCGTACGTTCTGGTCTTTGCAATGAGGTAATGGTTATACACAAGGCGCACAGAACCAAAGGTCTTAGCCAGTAACACCTGTTGTTCTTTGTTCGGATAGATTCTGAATTTATACGCTTTGTGTCTTGTTTCCATGGTGTACCTCTATTTATCTTCGTCAATCCACTCGTCATATGGTCTGCCCTCGAATATGACGAACACTACTGTTACGATGTATATTAGAACATATATTAAAAAGCATTCTTGTATCGAAGGTATGCCGCCCTTGCTTAACATGCCACAAAAACCAATCACACCTATCCATACAAAAAATGCGATTCCAATACTTCCAACAAGCATTGAACATATATATTTTAAAATGTTTTTCATATTGTTTCCTTTCTTTGATTTTCTTTTTCGCCTTGTGTTTCAATATAGTGGCGGATGGTGTCAACTATTTCTTATTGTTCCCATCTATTTCTCCTCTTTCTGCCGCATCCTTAAATCATATACAAACTGACAAAGCTCTTCCGCAATTTCGTCTGCATGGTCATCCTTTTCCAGGTGCCTTACATACTGTTTTCCGCAAATGACACAGGTTAATTTCCGAATTATCTCCCAGACCTGCCATGCAATAATACTGTTATCAAAAGCATCTGCCATTAAGGAATTGCTACAGCTGCCCTGTGCATCACGAAACCATTTGTTTCTCGGATCTTTTAAAATAATTTGTGTGTCCTCTTTGCTAAGACAACCTTTATATTTCTTCTCAAAACGTGCTTCCAACTCATCTAAAATTTCTGTTTTTTCCTGTTCAGTCATAATAACTCCTTTCCTAGTATGGATGGTATCTTGGATCTATGTAAATTGGTTCCTCAAATCTGGGATCTTTTAAAATATCACTTGTGACCGGTACTTCATTTCCAAAATATCCGGACCAGGAACCACAACCACGCACAAGTAAATGTCCTTCAAATGTAATTCCCAAAATATGATAGGCTGGTTTTTTACAGCACTGCCAATGAGAAATTATAAATCCTACATCCTGTGTCACATTTTCCAGATATTCCGGTAGTTTGTACCAAATCTGACATTCTCCCTGAATTTCTTTTAATGTACATCCCTTTTTTAGCATCTGGTTTGCTTTCTCTATTCTTTTATGTTTTTCTTCATGTTTAGCACATTCTTCCTCTGCATAAAACAGTTCTCCACAGGCATCACATTGATATCGAACTACTTTTTGCATATACTCACTCCTTTACAAGAGACCCCTGTTCTAATACTTCTGCGACATCCTCTAACAATTTAATGATATCTACTTCCATCTTCTTTCCCCTTTTCTTTTTTCTTATATTCTATCAGATACCATCTTTTTACTATTTTTTGAGCAAGAAAATCAATGATATTCTCGAAGTACTAACCCTTCCAGCAAAAGCAAGGTCTGCTTATATTGAATCCGGTATTTTTCCAAGTCTGTTTTTGACATATACTTATGTCCGAAAAGCTTTTTCATTCCTTTCCAGACATCCCATGGAACACGAAAGAAATCAGTGCCACCCATACATACCATTACATAGCATCGGGCATTCATCTTCTGATAACGTTCAAAAATTTCTGTCTGTGCATCCGTAACGGCAGTCTGCTGGATTCTATCACAATCCGTATATTTTGCTTCGAAAATAATGCATTCTCCTCCAAGCAGCACACCTTTATAATCTGGCTGGGCCTTTTTCGTGTAGACAGCCAAAAAGGTGTTTTCTCCGCAATTTTTCAGCACACGCATGGGTTCCGGGGTCTTTTCAATAGATGCATACCCCTTCTCGTAGTAATATTCTAATGCCTGAGAAATTAAATCTTCAAAATACTGGCCATTCGCTCGATTTTGGCTATTTTGCAATGAAAAATCTGTCATACTATCACCTCATATGGAATATGGGAGATTTTCCCGTAATGTGAAAATTCATGCACAAAATTGGAACGAAATCTGGTATGATATATACTGAAAGAAAAAAGGAGCGAACAACATGGCGAAACAAATAGATGGACAACTTTCTTTTGATTTTATGGAAACTTTCAATACAAAGGAAATTTCTATGGATGATTATATGAACAGACCAGAAAATATGGATACGACAGAAGTAGAACCTGTAAAAAGAAAACAGACATCTAAAACCAGAAAAAAAACTAAGAAAAATACAACAGAAAATTCCCCTGTAAAAGAAATTCTATGTGAAAATCAGAAACCCAACACCTTTATAGATAGTAATGCTGTACATTCCATCCTAAAACCTGCTTCCGATTACATGGAACATTACCAGCAAGCGGTGGAACATGTCGCAGAACATCGGGGAATTACAATCGGCACAATCATGCGGTTATACCGACTTTCAGCAGTCAATGCCAGTGAGATTTTTCAGAGATTAATTGAAAATAAAGTAATTGATGAATCTGGACGATTTTACAAAGAAAAAAAGGAGCTGTAAATCACAGTTCCTTCCCTACGTATATGTGCTTATATAATTTCCTTTTCTTCTATCCATTTAGGCAAATTGTGTGATATCCTAACCACTTCACCATTTCGAAAAATCGCAAAACGCCGAAACCTTTCCGTATTATCATAAAATGCAGCTAAGTCACAATCTTTTAGAATTTCTTTTAGATTGCGGAAGGTTTCTATATAACGTTTTTCGATATCGCTTTCCGGAATTCCATGTCCACCGTTATCTACTCTTAATTTGACTCTCTTTTTTGCAATCTCGACACTATCTACACCTACATAATGCATTTCGATACAGTAACCCTTTTCTTTTGCTTTTTTGATATTCTTTAAAATTGCTTTTCCACACAAAGTAGTTTCCTGATTAAATGTGACACCTTCTTCTATATATTGATTCAATAATCGAACCGCCTGCTTTCCAGCAGCCATTAAAATAGATGCATCCCGCCAATCTCCCAAGGTTTTTACTATTTCATCTGTATTGACACGAGGCATTTCTTTTAACGCATCCAGAGTTTCGTAGAGAGTCGATTTTCCGGCGCCATTCACGCCAGCTATTATAATATATTTTTTCATCAAAAGAGATTCCTTTCAATTACTGTTTTCTGTTTTTTCTGTAGCAGGAAATCACCTACCATTTCATAGAATTCTCTTTGTTCCTCTGTCTCTGCCTCTAATACAAGCTGTAAAGTATCCTCTGGTTTTAATTTTTCTATTTCCTGATATAATTTTTCATATTTTTTTACATCGCACATAATAACACTTCCTTATAACGATTATGCTTTTCTTCTATTATAGCAATGATTCATTCATTTCACAACTTCTGTTTTACAGAAAAGAGCCGATTTCACGACTCTTTTCTGTCCCTGGCAGCAGACCGGAACATCATAAACAGCATTTCCGTCAATGATTTCTCCCGGTTCTTCCGTTTCGCATTTTTAACTGATTTCAGATCATACCAATCTTTCCCATGATGCAAACGGTCTGGAACATACACACCGACTCCATAGGGGATCTCTGCTTTTACCTGCACATAGACTTCTTCCGGCATTACATAATAGTTATAGTCCCCAAGGAAATTATGACCGTTTTTCGAATGGAAGTCCTCTACGGACGATTTGACTTCAAAGCAGTAAAAATCGCCTTTTTCAATTCCTGATATAGTGTTATTAAGTGGCCTGAATTGCATATAGTCCACCCGGACCGCATGGCTGGTTGCATAATCGAAAGTCACTTCCCTTGCCATATACACCCTTGGGTCATTATATGGATTGATATGTTTCTCTAACGAAAGTGACAATGTTTTTGTGATTTCTTTTCTCTCTGTCATGTGTTCCTCCCCAAAAACGTAACCGGTTACGAAACTTCGTTCGATTTCTCACAAAGTTTCTATTTTTCTTGTTGCAAAGCTCCAACGTTTACGCAAAATTTCATCAGCAATGTCTACCATTGTATCGAAGCATTCATACTGCAGAAGCCGGTAGTAACAAAGCGGATATAATTTTTCATCAATACCACTTGCAGCTTTTCTCATGTACAACAGGAAATATTCCCTTTCCTTTTCTGGAAGGCTATCCATGTCATAAACCTCATAATTTTTTAAGTATTCACAGACAAACATACCTATTACTGTATTTTTTCGATAAATACGGTACGGGTCCCCCCAATACCCTCTTGCCTTTTCATCTTCATTTTTCATTGCATCTATTTTTTTACTGTAAGCAGCAAGAATTTCTTCTACCGTCACATTCTGTTTTTCCAACCACTGGTCAACCTCCTGCTTAATGCACTCCAGCTTTTTCTTGTCCAGTGATGCACGTTCCAGAATTGCTGTTTCTTCTGTATCATTGTTAAACCTTGCATTTTCATACTCAGTCCTGTATCCGTATAGCGGATGGTTCTCCCCGGTACTATTTACCCAACGCACGTAGTGATGATCCCCAAAAGCATAGATATTTGTTGTGCTATAAGATCCATGCAGGTCCGGTTTATTACTCTGATATTCTTTATCAAAAAGATGTGCCATCTCAAAGTAAATTCCAGCCTCCAGATATTTTGCAAATCTTTTTGCCTGATAATCTGTCAGCTTATGCACTTTCTTAGCAATTTTCCAGTGTGACAAGAGAATCTGCCATTCCGAAAACTCTTTTAGCCGCACATACTGTTCAATCAGCTCCGCTTCTTGCTGCTCCCGTTCCCGGATATATTCTAATGCTTTTTTGAAATATGGAATCAGGTAGGCATAATCCAAAGACGTTTCGTTCCCATACCGGTTTCGTTTGCGTCCAAAATCACCAATTTTCTTCGTCATAATGTAATATTCCAACCATAAGGAATTCATAAAGGCGAGATTCAAAAATTCGTGTTTCTTAATTAGAAGATTAGAACGTGCCCCACATTCTGAGTATTCTTTTTCCGCAGATACAAAAGTGTTTCCATGCTCATCAATCATGTTAATCGTGTTTAATCCGGAACCTACAGAACAGTCATGAGTACGGTTCACTTGTGCGTCTTCCAGCCCTCTTTCTGGTCCGTTTTTGTAGGAATCAAAAACTTCGGAAACTGTAGTAATCAGCAAAATTGTATCTTTTTCCCGGTCATACTCATGTAAATTTTTCACTAAGGTTGCAAAATCGCCATACCGGTTATCTTCCAGCCAGGCATCCGCATAATTGTAAATGATGTATTTGCTAGGCTTCAGCAAATCTTCGCCATCTGGTATATTTAACAGATGCTTATTATCCAGAAGCCCCCGCAATACATTTAAAGCAAACATCCGGCTGACACGTTCTTTTATAGGTGTGGATTCTGCTTTATTTCCATCTGCAATTTCCTTTTTCCCTGCACGTAACATTACATTTTCTTCAAAGGTTAGTTCCCTGTCTTCTTCCCACTTTTCTTCCAGCCATCCAAGATACAGATTCTCCCCATTTCTTACTGCAAAACCAATCTTTTTTCCGTGCAGCATATCATAGGAATCCATACAGCCTATTTCACTGTTATAGAATGTTCTCTCAGCGTGTCTGGATACCCGAAAGAAGGTAATGCATTTCTCCTGTGGGCAAAATGCATTGAATACATCATCGTTGTATTTGATTGCTTCCTCCAGGAGCTTATAGTTTTCCAAATGAAACCCATAAATGCTCATCATTCTGGCAAGGTCTTCGTCCAAATAGAGAATTTTCTGGTTCAAGATAACTGGTTCCTCTAAAGGTGCCGGCTTACCCTCCCGTATTCCAATTAATTCTACGGTCTCTCCCAGATAGCATCGAATGGAATAAATTTCGGTCTGGAGCATATAGATTTGTGCTTCCATCTTTTGTTTTTGCTGACGGAACAGTTCCATTTTCCGCTCCAGTTCCTGCATCATAATTTCCTTCTTCTGATTCATCTGTTCCATTAATGCATTGATTTGATCCTGCATGTCCTTCAATTCTCCGGTCTTTGCTTCCTTGATATCCCGTTCTTCTTGTTTTAATTGAACAATAGAATCCGATACAGCATTATAATCGTGTTGTATGTCTGAAAGTGATGTATCACTTAGTTCAGCCGGTAGCATGGATACACTATCTGTAATTCCGGCGTTTAATGCAGACATTGTAATAGTGGAATAGTCTTTTTCTTCTTTATAGTCCAAATATTCTTCTGTAATGAGAAATTCGACTGTCCCATAGTGTAACACTGCATATCCATCTTTCTGCACCAGCACTTCCCAGTAAAACTGGTTCTGTACAATGTATTGGTTGATATAGGTGATTTTTTCTACTGTTTTTTCGCTAACTGCATAACCTTTTCCAGGCCAATAGGAAAACAGTACATCATGTGCTTTATCCAGCCTTTTGACTTCTTCTATATTCCACATACCATGAAAGACGTCGTGGAAGGATTTGCAAAATTCTTCTGTATTTTCTTTGATATGATTCAAATAAACTTCTAAATTATTAATCCTTGCTTTTAACATGATCTGTCCCTCCCTACGTCACATTAAGCAGCATTTCTGTTATTTTCTGTATATTCAATACATAGTAAAGGATATTAGGCTCCGCTCCCCATTCTGGATTCCCTGTCTTTACCTGTAAAGTACAAAGAACCTTGATATAAGGAGCATTTGCCCCATATCCATTCCGAAGAATGATTTCCTGGGCATCCTCACCGGTTGGCATACCATCATGAAACTTAAAAGCTTTCTCAAACCGTGTGGTCCAGTAAGGCTTTATCTCCCTGTACTCTTCCGTTTTTTCTCCAAGCAAAATCATATCAAACCACTTTTTCTTGATTGGTAATGTCAGCATTTTTATTCTCCTTTTAACTTTGGTACTGTTTTTCAGAATACTCGTCTCTAATTCTGGAAAATGCAATTTCGCTTTCCCGTAGGCGTTTGGAAAGAAGGTTGGAAAAAGATTCCATGTCTTTTCGCCGTTCCTTTAGGAATTGGATTACATTCTCCTCTTCCAAAGAATAATACACCATGATATTTTGATTATATACAAATGGCGTATCCAACGGTGCCCCGCTTGTACCAAAGAATTTGCTATAATATCCATCTTTTAACAAAAGAAAATTTTCCGTTTCAATTGTTCCATCTGGAAACTCCTGTTTTATTGGTTCCTCAGACAATCTATATACAAAAGGTTGCTCGACATCCACAGAAACAAAAGCTGCATATAATTTTCTCATATTTTTTCTCCTATCCGATTGCTCCCCCATACCTGGCTTCTGCATACATCCACGAATCTCCATCCTTACAGCGATACATCCGTTTTACTTCCGGCACATAGCCTTCTATTTTTTCTATTTTGCAATTTGTATTTCGCTCAATATCTTCCTGAAAGCTTTTTCTAGCTTTTTTACTATCTTTGACAACATGATGGTAAGACATGAAATTCTTAATGTATAAATCACCATTTTCCATCACGCCAAGGAACGCTGTCATTTTATGATCACCTTCCAATTTTCTTGTATATTGATAGGCTTCTATGTAGGTAAACGAAATCTGCTCTGGCGAAATCACATCTTTTCCAATCAACCACTCCCCTGCAGCTTCTTTTGCTTCTTCCTGTGTACGGTAAAAATCCGTGCTATCGTTTGTCACGACATTGTAACAACCATTTTCTTGTTGCAGGCGGTATCCCCTGGTTTTCCCTTCATGACACAACCAATTTTCTCCTGTGATTGTATATGGCACAACTTCCCCTTTTAACTGCTGGAACAGAACATCTCCCTTGTAGTACAAGATTTCCGGCTCATTATTTAACACATCGAAAAATGTCAGCTGGTCTTTATTTTCTTTTCTTCTCATAAAAAATTCCTCCTGCTTCTTGATATATTTATCATAACAGAAGGGATTCTTTCTTTGATTTTTGAGCAAGAAACTATTTTTTCAAACATCCATTCATACTAAGGAATGTCCGCATCGCTACTAAAGTTGCTTCTGCTTCGAAATTTTCTTTTTCATCCGCTTTGAGGTTTTCTTCTACTTGTTTTATAATCTCTAAAGCTTCGCTCCTATTTGTTGTATTTAATTCTGATATATCAGCTATCTCCATAAGGCTTGGCTTCACGATATTTTGCCATTGTGAGTTACTGATACCCGTCAGCTGCATGCCCTGTGCTAGTTTCTCATCCACCTGCTGGATATGCTCGAGGATGTCTGGATTGGGGCAAGGTGTCATGGTTTTCTTTTCTTTTTGTGGCTGTTCAGCTGCCATATTTGACATGTGCAAAAAGTAAATTCCGTTCCCATGTTGGTTGTTCACTTCTGAAACTTTAAAATCGCTATTCTTTTTGTACAATTCTAAGATTTCCTGAAAATCTTTGTTAAAAGCAACATCCCATATTGATTTTGTATTCTGCAAAAACAAACAGATTTGGGCAGATGAACCCAACGTTATGATACTTCCATTTCTATCTATATATTGTGTATTTTCTGATTTTAAGAAATGGAACATCTCATAGGAACACAACTGCACAAACTTATTTCCTTCTACTGGTCTAATTCCTGTAGGAAAATCGAGATAAACATTACAGTAAGCTTCTACGAAGCAAATATGTTTCATAAGATAATTGATAGCCTTTTGGCATTCTTCATCTTTTGTTTGTACTTTATATACTTTTGAAGATCCGTGATCTGCATCGTCAATAACAAAAAACTTCGGCTGTATCAAAATCTTTTGCTTCGTCTTGACCTGAATCTTACCGAACCAGATTTCCATCAGTACTTGTACTGCACGTCCATGCATCCAGAAAAACCATACCAGGAACGCAACTGCACTAATTCCAAGAAACATTAATACGGCAGTAAATACACCTGTTAGTAGTGATACTGCCATTATTATTAAAAAATTTGCAACTATAACACCACCAAATTCTTCTAGAAAATCGTTCATTATAAACACCTCTTATTTCTTTGGATTATTTGCAGAACCAATCCGTAATCACGCTTAGGAAGCGATCAACACAATTTATCATTTTGACAATGGTATTTGCCATCTTATTTTCTCCCTTCGTTTCTTTCATCGTAGCAAAGCATAGGCAGCCTTCGATTTTTGAGCAAAGAAGGGCGTACTTACACATCCATTGCCAAAGAACTGAACGTTTCCGTACCATGTGTCCGGCAGCAGGCTTATACCGCTATTCGAAGTATCTTCAGGGAAGTTGGGAAGCATTATGCTTAGAATGGTACATCCCTGGAATTTCTTATGAGAAAGCCATCCAGGGATGTACCTTATTCTTCTATTTTCTTCTGTAACATTTCTTCAATTTCCTGATCTGCTTTTTTTGCGGCCACACAGGCGCCATACAAAAACAAAATCAACAACAAAAAAATTGCCAAACCAATGATAAAATACATATGCATTCCTCCTATGTACGTGCGTTTATTTTTTCTGCATGGAAATGTGTATACAGCAAATCACTATACAGCTTTTTATACACATCACGCTCTGCCTGAGTCCGGATATAAGCTTCCCAGTCCATATCCGATACCTGTTTCTGTTCCCTGTCTTCTACGTATACTGTCATCATTTCCGAAATCATATGGATAAGATTCCCCGGAAGAATTCCAAGACTGACCATCATAGCCTGGTTCACCTGCTGCATTTCCTCAGACGTTATCGAACCGATGTATTTTCCTAAGCGTCGCTTGTCCACACTTACGATTTCTTCACAAAGAGCAATGGACGGTTTCTTTGCACTGAGAATCGGAACATGAGTCGGCATATCTGCCTTGCACTGCGTTGTAAGATATACAACCTCCACAACATTGGAATAGTGGTTTCCAGTGTTATTACTTACAATGATAGCCGGCCTTCCTGCCATCTGTTCACTTCCAACGAAACTTCCTCCGGTTTTATTCACATAGTGAATCTGTCCTTTTAAAATTTTTCTTGGCTGATACATGAGAATTCCTTTCTTTTTTCTTTTAATATGGGAAAATTTTGGAAAAATCACAAAAAAAAGAGGAAAACCTCTTCTTTTTGTAGTGTCTAGGATTACAGCTCTGTATCCTCCGGAAATACAAATATGCGGTAGTCTGTGATACTACCCAATTGTTCTATTTTTGTATGCAGTTTTTCGATTGCTTTGACGGCGTTTTTATGACTGGAATATTTCCCTAATATTACATTCTGGATGCCATCATAAGCAGTCACTTTGTTATTTCCTACTGCCAACCACACTCGGTCATATGGAACATCTACAAAATTTTGCAGTGATTTTTGATTAATAAGTCGCATAGCAAATCCCCTTTCTGTTATGCAATGGATTGCATTTTCTGTGTTTTCGAAAATTGTTCTGTTGCATTGGCAAGCGTTTTTTCTAATTTGTCGTTCTTCCTGGTTACATGCAGGTATTCGGCACTGTGTTCTCTTGTCTCAGCTACAACCGATTCCCCGTATGAAAAGGTGTCCCCGAAAGATGAACTTTTAATTGCAAGACGTGCAAAGTCCTGAACCATATGCTCACACTTCGTACTCCCAACAATGGTATAATGAGCAATTTCATATCCAGCAATCCGTTCTATGGTATCCAGGAGTACTGAAACCAGGTTATATAACAAACTGCCCTGCCATTTCCCCGGGGCTTCACACCATGGAATCCAGATATTCATATGCTGCTGATCTGTCAGGAGTTGAATTGCGGCCACTGCAATAATTTTATCCGTTGTCATCTTACGGAAAGAATACAGTGCTACGGTTGGTAGATGTCCATCCTCTGGTACAACGTTGGTTATACGGTGTACGGTTGGCAGCTTTGTCCTGATTTCCCGGATATCAATTCCTGTAACAGCTTCGATTTCTTCATAATAATCCCGGTTTACAATCTGCCATCGAAAGACTGCCTGGGGAATATATACATTCTTTTTCCTGGCTTTAAAATTACCTGGGGACAGCTGCACATTTGTCATGGGTGCAATGAGTGGAAAACGCTCAATATCAAACTGATCCTTTACGGTCGCAAACCATTTTTCTACATGATGTTCCATCTGACGCAGTTCACTTTGGTTTTCCATGGCTTTGTAGTATCCAATGGGCATGTATAGTAAGTTCCCCTTTTGTTTGTTACAGGGTTCGCAAAGGGCAATCAAATTCTCCGGTTCGTTTGTCCCTCCTCGTGAAATCGGGATAATATGATCCATAGTCATTGTTTTCGTTGTGAGTTTCTTCCCGCAACAAGCACAAATACCTCCACTTCGCTTCAAAGCTGCTTTCCTTTCTTCATAGCCAAAAATATAGCGTTCTTCAATTGTGTCTGATGCAAAATCCATAAAATCCTCCTCCGTAAAATCTACGATACCAAATCATGGTATCATTCTGTTTTTTGTGCATGAGTTTCTACCCTTAGTTCAGAGGCAGGCTTATATCTGTTTTTCTTTTACAGGTGCCTTTTCACTTCTTGCAATTTAATAGTCTGTAGGAAGCTCCAGTCCCCTATCTTTGTCGAAAAAAATGAGCCTTTTCGTCTGAACCGTATGTTCCATGCCAAAATAATATGGAAGAAAACAAGTAAAGAAAAAGCACCCAAATGAGTGCTTAAGTTCGTTCTTTCATTCTGGATAATCTGTCTAATTGTCTACCAGCAAAATCTATGTTTTTACCGCAGCTGATGATATCCCGATACTGAAGAAAATAATATCCCTGCATATCATATCCCAAAAAATCCCCCTTTTGTAAAACTGGAGACTCCAGGAACACAAATTCTCTCTCTGCCGTTTTGATTTTGATTGAATAATCATTTCTTCCATACTGTAAAAAAGACAGTTTCTTACAACCTGCAAAAGTATCTGTATAAAATCCCCTGATTTCTGTGGAAAGGTAAACAAATTCCAAGCGTTCACAACCACTAAAAGCACCAAAACCTAACCATTCCATGCTATCTGGAAGATATACTTTTACTAAGTTTTTACAATATGAAAACGAACAATATTCTATCATTTTCATACCTTCTGGCAACACAATCTCTAACAGATTTTCGCATTCCAGAAACATATAATTTTCCATATATGGTACGCTAGAAGGCCATACTACACGCCGTAAATTAGGGCATTGCATAAAAGCCTCGCTTTCGATTTCTGTTACTGTTTCTGGAATCGCCAATTCTTCAATAGCTACTCTCATAAATGCAAATTGTTTAATCGTCTTTAGCGAAGAAGGAAAGACAATTTTCTTGATTTGTGCCTGATATCCACAACAAGCACGCCTTCCGACAACGACAATACCTTCCGGGATAGTTAGAACTCCATCCGTTATATCTGTCTCTTCTATTTTAACTAATGTATTTTCTTGTATAATCATTTTACTTATTCCTCCTTGAGCATTTTGGCTGCGATTTCCCGAATGATTGCATTTAACAGCGTAGACTGATTCTTATACTCTTCCACCAGCTGTTCTGCATTTTCCAGTTTGATGCCAACATCATTCAAATATTTTTTCACAAACTCTATCCGTTCTTTCAGCGATAATATTTTGACTTCATGTCTAATGGAGAATCTCCGCAGCAATGCCTCATCAATCCGGTCAATCCGGTTAGTTGCACCAAGCACAACTGCTGTATTAGACAGCCGGTCAAACTCCTGTAAAAGACCAATCGTAACTCTGGCCATTTCTCCACCTGCACTTCCGCTATCTTTAACGCCTGCTCTTCGAATACTGATACAGTCGATTTCATCCAGCATCAAGACGCATGGGAAGCCAGAAACATACTTGAATACCTTGCTGATATTTTTGGATGTTGCCCCCATATAGGAATCCATTAACTGACTGAAATTGATGTAACAAAATGGCAGACCCAGCTTGTAGGCAACATATCTGCCGAAGGTAGTCTTACCAGTTCCACTTTCTCCATATAACAAAGTCGTGTTTAAATACGGAATCTTCAGTTCCATGAGCCGCTTCGTCACCTGCTGCATTCTCGCAATCTGCTCATACACACCCTTTTCCCTGGAAGACAGAAAATACCGGCTTTCCAAGAAAGAATTTGATACGTCCTCTACACATAAAATATTTTTTAAATCATATGGCAGCTCCATCATGTTGTTAGCCGGCATCTTTAAGATGGATTCATACCGTCTACAAAACGCACTGTTTTTTGCCGTCTTATCTTCCTCGCAGCAAGCTATTGCACACTTTTTGGCCAGTAAGATATCATTTCCTGACACCGCCTCGATTAGTTTTTTTTGATTTTCTGTTAAACCCATATTATTTCTCCTTGATTAATTTTAATTCTTCTTGATATTTAGCGAAAATTCGATACTTATCTAATATAAAAATACACTCGCAGTCAGTTGACAGATGAATTTTTTTGTAATAACAAATCAAACATGACTCTATCTTCTCTGAAATATTTCCGTTATTTACGCACACAAGCCGTAAATTTTCCCCATCATATATTTCAATATATTGTTGTTCCCCTGATGGAATCACTTCTGTTTCTATGCATCTTCCTTTTTCTTTTAAAATTCCGTTTATAAATTCAATTTCATTATAAAAATCAAGGAATGTAACGTGCCTCTTATCTGACAAATATAAAACTATCAAAAACAACACGACCATAATAATTAAAAGAAAAACTCCTACAATTTCCGGCAGTAAGCTAAAATTCATACAAAAGCCAAAAACAAGTATCGATAAAATGATTTCAGTCAACATAATCAAAATAATCAAATGAGATATTTTTTGAGCTTGTTCTTCCCTTTTTTGTATCCTCTTGAAACATTCAGTTGCTTTCTTATTATCTGACAACAATTCTTCAATTTCAGAATAGTCCTGTTTCTTCTTTCTATTAATCATGCCCTACCTCCTATGTTTATTGATTTTCCATAAAATCTTTGTATTTCTCGTAAGTTAAGGGACGTCCGGTTGTTGGATTATGCATTTCCACCACCCCTCAGCATTGGTAATCGTCAATCCAAAGATAAAGTACATCTGTGTAAATATTACGGTAAATAGCAATCGTTTCATCATATGGGCCATTGACCTCTTCTGTAATCAGTTCCATGCCGCTGTGCTGTTCAGAAATGTCTGTAGTATCTTCCACCTCCGGTGTTTCGTTAGTATTGCATCCAGCAAGCAGCATACATCCGCAAAGAATACTCAAAAGCAAATTATTCCTTTTCATGACTTTCCTCCTTCTACACCCTGCACACAGCAAATTCTTATACATGATGTATCACGCAGCGCAAACAACCATTTTCTATCCCAACATAACTCTTCGTAACAGTATTCTCTTCCAATCACCTGTGTCACATCCTCCGGCACATCATCTGAGATTCGAATCATTTTCTTTGGATGGTCTATATAGTACGTTTCGTTTGCCTTGATCACTGGGTAATCTTTGTATGTTGCAAATTCGGATAGCAGGTCATTGATATAATCAAATTTATCTCTCTGTGATACATCCAGACCGTCTTTGTACAAAAAAGAAAAGGGAAAAGCTAGAATAGCTCCCATTAACACAGCTCCAAGAATCATAATGCCACTGCCTGTTTTATCAAAAGCACCTGTTTCCATTTCTTCTAAAACATATATCTCTCCAGCAAACATAATTGCTACAATTATGCACACTAGTATAAAGCAAATTAAATAACTGCTATATATTTTATGGATGATGTGTGGTAAAATAGTGTTATC